>Ga0310811_10012014_pt1 | contig 11242 bp, 10 predicted proteins | sample YCmetagenome_FD_207642 | JGI IMG/M metagenome (GOLD analysis project Ga0310811, IMG submission 207642) | Soil microbial communities from experimental microcosm in Duke University, North Carolina, United States - YC | ecosystem: Engineered > Artificial ecosystem > Soil microcosm > Unclassified ... | reverse complement strand
TGTCACGCTGGCGCATGCCACCTCCCCCTGCCGGGGAGGATTTCAGAGCTCCGGCGGCCGCCCGATCGCCTGCCGGCCGAGCGCCGGATCGTCGGTGAAGAAACCGTCGATACCCGCCGCCAGATAGGCCTTGATCTCCGCCACCGACCCGGCCGGATTGCGCGCCGCCGGGCCGTCCGCACTCTGGAAGTCGGCGGCGAGGAAGGTGTTTTCCGGCCGGAACGTCCAGGGCTGCACCAGCAGGCCCGCCTTGTGCGCATCCGCCGTCACCGGCGAGACAGGAGCCAGCTTCTTTTCCGGGCCAAGCGGGATGATGGTGCGCGTATCCGGCGCCAGAATATCGGCATAGCGCGCGATGTCGGCGAGGCCGGCGGGCTTCATCATCTGGGTGTAGGTGAGCGTGCCGCCCGCCTTCACCACGTCGGCGGGCCGCAGGTCCATGCCGATGGTGAGCTGCATCAGCTGCACGTTGGCGGGGCGCCCGATCTTCTGGCGGATATATTTCAGGTTCGCGGTCTCGAACGACTGGATCACCAGCGGCCGTGTGCGGGTCTGCCAGTGACGGCCCAGCGTATCGAGGAAGCGGTCCTCCATCGGCAACCCGATCGAGGCGAAATAGGTGCTGTGCTTGATTTCCGGCACCAGCCCGATCGTCCGCCCGCGAGCGAGGCTCTCCGCCGCACAGAAGTCGATCATCTCCTCCCACGTCACCAGATCGAACCAGCCGTCCATCTTCGCATTCTCGGTGCGGATCTGGCCGAGCCGTTCCTTGGCGCGCAGCGTCTTGAGTTCGGCGAGGGTGAAGTCCTCGGTGAACCAGCCGACCTGTTTTTCGCCGTCCACCACCTTCTCGGTCTTGCGCCCGGCGAACTCCGGGTGCGCGGCGACGTCGGTCGTCTCGACGATGTTGTTCTCGTGGCGGATGATCAGGTGACCATCCCTGGTGGCGCACAGATCCGGCTCGATGAAGTCCGCGCCGTCCTCGATCGCCTTGGCATAGGAGGCGAGCGTGTGCTCGGGCCGGAGCGCGGAAGCGCCCCGGTGCCCGTAGATCAGGATCTTGCGCTCCGGCGCCGCCATCGCGCGAGCCTGCCCGCCGAGCGTGCCGGCGGCAAGCATCGCGCCGCCGCCGATCACGCCGCGCCGTGTCACCCCGCCCGGCATCAGAAACCGAAGCTCAGCGTACCGAACCACTGGCGCGGCGCCAGCGGGAAGAAGTTGTAGGTGCCCGACGCGGCACCGATCGACAGCGTCGATTCCGCCTTCTTGTTGGTCAGGTTGGTGACGTTGAGGCTCACCCGCATCGTCTTGAGCCGGCCGTTGCCCGACATCGGAATGTTGACGCCGAGCTGCGCCGACATCGTGAAATAGGGCTTCACGGACAGGTCGTTGGTGAAGGTCGCATAGCGCCGGCCGAGATAGTCGCCGACCAGCTGGGCGTCGAACATGCCGTAATTGGCCGAGATCACCGTCTTGTTCAGCCAGTCGGGCGAACCCGGCACCTTCTTGCCCTTGGTCGGCACCAAAGTCGTGCCGCTCAGGTAATTATCCTCGAACCGTGAATTGTTGTAGCTGACGGCATCGTAGATCGAGAAATGCGGGCCGAAATGCAGCGTGCCGGCGAAGTCCACGCCGTCGGTCTTCACGCTGCCCACGTTCTGCAGGATCGTCGCGCCCGAGACGATCGCGGTGATCGTGGTCGTCGGGCTGATCGCCAGCAGTCGGTTCGAGAAATCGACGTGATAATAGCTGATCTGCCCTTCGAAGCCGGTGATCGGGCCGAGATCGAAATGGCGCGCGGTGCGCAGGCCCGCTTCGTAGGTCCAGCTCGTCTCGGGCTTGGTGTTCTGCTTGAAGAAGTCGAACAATGTCTGGCTGCCGAGCGCGAAGGGCGACAGGCCGGCGGTCGCGCTGGTCTGGAACTGGCGGACGTTCTTCTGGATGTTGGCGAAGATCTGCTCGTGGCCGTTGATGTCCCACAGCCCGCCGACCTGCGGCAGGAAGGGCTTCTTGGTGACGATGCGGCCGACCGGCAGTTCGCGCGATCCGGTGAAGGAGCCGGGGATCGGCTGCACCGGCACCTGCTGGCTGGCATCCTGGAAGGTCGACTTGAAGCCCGCCTGCAGCGTCAGGTTCGGGCGGATGTGCCACTTGTCCTGAATGTGCGTCTGATACTCGTCGACATTCACCTGCGTGCCGTACTGGGTGATCAGCGGATCCTCGTAATCCTCGGGCCGCTCGTAGGGCGAGTGGCCGTCGTCGGCGGGCACGGCATACCAGCGGCGATAGCCCGAATGGCGCAGATGCTCGTACCAGCCACCCAGCTCGATCTCGTGGTTGCCGAGCGTCGCCTTGAGCGTGGAGATCACGCCCTCGCGGTTGATGCGATATTCGGTGGTGCGGGCCGCAAGCCCTGATCCGCCGAAGATGCCGGACAGGCGGGCGAGATTGGCGGCGGACGTCGCGCTGCCGCCGGCGGGATCGGGATAATAGAAGGAGAAGAGGCCCGGCAGGCCGGCCGCCGTGATCGGGCCGGAGACGACGCCGGCGCCGTCATCGTGGTGCCAATAGGCCTGGTTGCTCCAGGTGATCCTGTCGCTGACGTGCCAGTCGTACTTCAGGTAGGCGAGATAGTCGGTGCGCTGCGCGTCGCTGTAGAAGTTGCGGTAGTTGGCGCCCGGCGCGGCGTTGACGGCGGCATATTCGGCCGACTGGTAATAGGCCTTGGCGGCGTCGAAATCCGGGTAGAGGAAGGGGCGCGTATAGGGCGCGGTGCCGCGATTATCGACCGCCGCCGTGGTGGCGGTCGCCGGGCGGACGACGATCGAGGTCGCGTCCTCGTTCGGCTCGATCTTGTCCGAATAGGCGAAATAGGCGGTGAGCTTGCCCGTGCCGTCCTCGTGCACGAACTTGCCGTTGGCCTGCGTGCCCTTCTGATGACCGTTATAGTCCCATGCCTTGGCATCCTGCCGCACGCCCGACACGTAGAAGCTGTTGCCGTTGCCGAACTCGCCCGAATCGACGCGGGCATAGGTGCGGAAGGCGGAATAGCTGCCGAACGTCTGGTTCAGCGTCGCGCCGAACTGCTTCTTGGGATCGGACGAGAAGGTGTCGATCGTGCCGCCGAGATTGCTGGTCGATGCGGTGCCGAGATCGCCCGCGCCGGACGCCAGCGTGACCGAGCCGACATTCTCCGAGATGATCGCGCGCTGCGGCGAAAGGCCGTTGAAATTGCCGTAGGTCTGGTCGCCCAGCGGTACGCCGTCGAGCGTGTAGCCGAGCTGCTGCGCGTTGAAACCGTGGACGAAGAGCGAGATGTTCTGCTCGTTATTGCCCCACGGATCGGCGGTGAGATAGGTCACGCCCGGCAGCGTCTGGATCGCCTTCAAGGGGCTGATGCCGGGCAGGATCTTCTGGATTTCCGATCCGGCGACCTCCGCCACCGATCGTGTGCGGCGCGAGGTGACGACGATCATCTGGTTGGCCGGGGCGGTGCTATCGGGGCTGGCGTCCGTCGCGGCGGGCGCCGGCGCGGCCGCGTCCTCGGCCTGTGCGGCACCGATCGGAAGGCCGAAGACGAAACTCGCGGACAGCGCGAGAGCGAGCGGGAAACGCATGAACAACCCCTTGCTTATTGCAGTGCAATGAAGCGGGGCGGGTAGTCGGGATCGACGACGCTTTCGTGACGGTTCGATAACGAAGCCGTGATGAGCGCCGAGGCGTTTTGCGTCGCGGTCGTGCCGGGATCAGGCGCGAGGACGGGCCGCCATCATTGCGGTGTCGCCTGGCCGCCCGGTGGGTTGGGCCCGCTGCTCGGCGACTTTCCCTCCAGCCCCTTCTCGCGATCCTTGCCTTCCTCGCGATAGGCGTCGGCCTGGTCGTGGTAGATGTCCCTGGCGGTCTGGGTCGGCTGCTGTTTAGCCTGCTGGTCGATCTGGTCGGCCTTGTTGTCATAGGCTTCGCGCACGGCATCGCCCTGCGTCTTTTGCTGGCAGGCGGCGAGCAGGGGCAGGGCGATTAGGCCCACGACGATCAGACGGCGCATCGATATTCCTCCCGATCGCGATCAAGCGAAGGGGGGCTTACGAAGTTCCGAAATGAACGGGAAAGTGGGGAGCTTCTGTTGCTCGGTGCTCCCCGTACCGCCGGTATCCGATTCTGTTGCCCGGTTCGGCCCGAACCGCGCTCTGGTTGAAGTAACTTATCCGTTAGGACTCGTTACGCGGCCAGGGCGAGCGCCTCGTTGTCGTTGGCACTTGTGGTTTTGATCGGTTTTACGGCTCAATCAGGCCGGGCAAAAATAGCAAGCTCGTACACACGTCGATCCTAGTTCGGCCCCATCAGAAGCCCGGTCTTGCGTCCGGGTTGTGGTGGAGCCGCCGGGTACCGCCCCCGGGTCCGCTGCGCCTCACTCGATATCATTTATCACCATAGCCGGCCCCGAAGAGACGGCAGGACCGATATAGGGGGAGAGCGTTAAGGCCGCAACCTGTGCCTAGCCGCGTATCCGCTCCATATAATGCCGCCGGCACAGCGCGACGTAGCGGTCGTTGCCGCCGATTCCGATCTGCGCGCCGCTGGTGACGGCGCGGCCAGCGTCGTCGATGCGCAGATTCATCGTCGCCTTGCGCCCGCAATTGCAGACCGTCTTGATCTCGGTGAGCACGTCGGCCAGCGCCAGCAGCGCCGCCGAACCCTCGAACAGCTCGGCCCGGAAATCGGTGCGGAGACCATAGCAGAGCACCGGCACGCCCATCTCGTCGGCGACGCGGGCGAGCTGGAGCACCTGCGGCCGCGTGAGGAACTGCGCCTCGTCGATCAGCACGCAGCCGATCGCGCCGCCCTGCCGCGCGTCGGACACCTCCGCGTGGAGATCGGTGTCCGGATCGAAGGCCATGGCCTGCGCCTCCAGCCCGATCCGCGAATCGATCACGCCATGGCCGCCGCGATCATGCACGCTCGCGGTGAACAGCAGGGTGCGCATCCCGCGCTCGGCATAGTTGAAGGCGGATTGCAGCAGCTGGGTCGATTTGCCGGCGTTCATCGCCGCATAATAGAAATAGAGCTTGGCCATGGCCCCTTGTAGCGCCTCAGCCGGTCGCCGGCCATCACGGTGAGGAAGCGATAGGCCGCGTTGCGCCGCGCCGCGCCGTCGCCCTCCGCCTTGCGCGCGGCATCGACCAGCTTGCGCAGCGCCGCCGACGCGCCGCCCGGCTGCTCGTTCAACCAGTCCCAATGGCGGGGTAGCAGCGTCACCTCGCGCGCGACGACACCGAGGGCAGGGCGGCCACGGCCGCGCGGCGCCTCCGGCTCGGGCGCCTCGCGCAGATCGAAATCGATCTGGCGGCCGTCATCGTCGTCGAACACCAGCAGGTCGTCGGCGCGCGGCATGGCGGGCATGGCGGGCATGGCGGCGAGCGCGGCGACGATCTCGGCGCGGCTGCCGGTCGCCACCCACATCTCCTGCGCGAAGGCGGTATAGGTCTTCATCATCGTCTCCCTGTTGCGGGAGACGATTTATGCCCGGATTAAATTCGAGTCAATATAACCCGGATATTATTCCGGGCCGGCCTCGTCCTCGGCGATATCCCGCGCCACGTCGGGGCGACGGAGCAGCTTGTCGATGTGGCTGCCCTCGTCGAAGCTCTCGTCGGCGAGGAATTTCAGCTTGGCCGCGAACTTCAGGTTCACCCGCTTGGCCACCTCGCGCTGGAGATAGGCGGTGTTGGTGCGCAGCGCCTTGATCACCGCCTCCTCGTCCGCACCCAGCAGCGACTTGATGAAGACGGTCGCGTGCTTCAGGTCCGGCGACATGCGCACCTCGGTCACCGAAACGGTGTGCGTGGCGAGCACGTCGTCATGCACATCCCCGCGCGCGAGGATCTCGGAGAGAATGTGGCGCACCTGCTCGCCCACGCGCAGCAGGCGGACGGAGCGGCCTTCGGAGGTTTCGTTGTGACGCATCAGCTCTCAGGCAGGGTGGTGAAGAAGGTGAGGCGGTTGCTGGCGGGATCGCTGATGGTGATTTCCCGCGTGCCCCAGGGTGTTTCCTGCGGCTCGCCGGGTCGCGCATTGCCGAATGCCTTGGCACGCAATTCCGCCATGTACGCGGACACGTCGTCGACCGGGATGCGCACCGCCGAACCCGGCGTCGCATCGCCATAATGTTCGGACAGAAACGGTGCTCGAACACGAACTCGAAGCCGAGAAAGTCGAGATAGAAGGCCCGGGCGCGCATTTCGTCGAAACTGCGCAGGATCGGCGTCGGCGCCCCGAGCATCATCTATGTCTCCGTTACAGCGTGCGCTCGCGCATCTCGACCTCGAACGTCTCGAGATAGTCGCCCGCCTTGATGTCGGTGTGGCCTTCGAAGGTCACGCCGCATTCGAGGCCCGCGCGGACTTCCGGCACGTCGTCCTTGAAGCGGCGGAGCGACGCGATCGAGCCGTTGTAGATGATGACATCCTCGCGGGTGATGCGCGCGCGCAGCGCCTTGCGGATGAAGCCCTCGACGACCAGCAGGCCGGCCGCGCGGCCGTGCTTGCCCGCCGAGAAGACCTCGCGGATCTCGGCGCGGCCGACGACATGCTCGATCGATTCCGGCCCGAGCTGACCGGCCATCGCGGCGCGGATCTCATCGAGCAGGTCGTAGATCACGTCGTAATATTTCAGGGCCACCTGATCGCGCGTCGCGATCTCGCGCGCCTTGGCGTTGGCGCGGACGTTGAAGCCGATGATCGGCGCCTTGGAGGCCGCCGCCAGCGTCACGTCGCTCTCGGTGATGCCGCCGACGCCCGAGTGCAGGATGCGCACCTGGATGTCGTCGTTGCCGATCTTGCTCAGCGAGCCGACGATGGCTTCCACCGAACCCTGCGTGTCGGCCTTCACCACCACCGGGAACTGCTGCGCCTGCTTCTCGCGGAACTGCGAGAACATCGATTCGAGGTTGGCGGGCGCCTGGGTGGTGCGCTTGCGCTGGATCACGCCGGCGCGATATTCCGCGACCTCGCGGGCGCGCGCCTCGTTCTCCACCACGGTCAGCGTGTCGCCGGCGCCGGGAACGCCCGACAGGCCGAGCACCTCGACCGGCACGGACGGGCCGGCTTCCTTCACCTGCTTGCCCTTGTCGTCGATCAGCGCGCGGACCTTGCCGCTCTCGGCGCCGACGACGAAGATGTCGCCGACCTTGAGCGTGCCCTTGCGGACGAGGATCGTCGCGACCGGGCCGCGGCCCTTGTCGAGCTGAGCCTCGACCACGGTGCCTTCGGCCTCGCGATCGGGATTGGCCTTCAGCTCCAGGATCTCGGCCTGCAGCAGGATCTTGTCGATCAGCTCGTCGAGGCCCGTGCGCTTGAGCGCCGAAACCTCGACGTCCTGCACTTCGCCGCCCATGGCCTCGACCTGGACGTCGTACTGCAGCAGCGCCTCGCGCACCTTCTGGGCGTTGCCGCCCGGCTTGTCGACCTTGTTGATCGCCACGATCATCGGCACGCCGGCCGCCTTGGTGTGGTTGATCGCCTCGATCGTCTGCGGGCGGATGCCGTCGTCGGCCGCCACCACGATGATGACGATATCGGTGACGTTGGCGCCGCGCGCGCGCATCTCCGAGAAGGCCTCGTGGCCCGGCGTATCGAGGAAGGTCACCTTGTCGCCCGAAGGCACGGTGACCTGATAGGCGCCGATATGCTGGGTGATGCCGCCGGCCTCGCCCGCCGCCACATCGGTGCCGCGCAGGGCATCGAGCAGCGAGGTCTTGCCGTGATCGACGTGGCCCATGATCGTGACCACGGGCGCGCGCGGCAGCAGCGCGCCTTCCGGCTCGTCCTCGGTCGAGGCGACGATGTCGATGTCGCTCTCGCTGACGCGCTTGAAGTTGTGGCCGAACTCCGTGATCAGCAGCTCGGCGGTGTCCTGGTCGATCGTCTGGTTGACGGTGACCGGCATGCCCATCTTGAACAGGGCCTTCACCAGATCGGCGCCACGCTCGGCCATACGGTTGGCCAGTTCGGCGACGGTGATCGTCTCCGGCAGCACGACTTCACGGACCTGCTTGGCCTGCGAGCCGCCCGACTGATGGTGGCGCTTGTCCTTTTCACGTGCACGCTTGAGCGCGGCGAGCGAGCGGGCGCGGGCGCCGCCCTCGTCGTCGAGCGCGCGGGTGACGGTGAGCTTGCCCGACTGGCGGCGATCGTCGCCGCCGGGGCGACCGGCGGGGGTGCGGGCCGGACGCGCGGGCGGCTCGGGCCGGGCGACCGGCGTGAAGCGGCGCGGCGGCGGCGTGCCGGCGCCCGTGCGGGCCTCCGGCTGCGCTTCCTCGGCGGCAGGCTCGGCAGCGGCGGGAGCGGGCGCAGCGGCGGTTTCCTCGGCGGCCTTCTTGGCCTCCTCGGCGGCGCGCTGGGCATCGACTTCGGCCTGCTTGGCGCGGTCTTCCTCGGCGCGCTTATTCTCTTCGGCGCGGCGCTTCTCTTCCTCGGAGGCTTCGGCCTTCAGGCGCTCCTCGCGGCGGCGCGTCTCTTCGAGCGCGGCCATGCGCGCTTCCTCGGCCTCGCGCTGGAAACGCTCGAGCTGCTCGCGGCGCTCCAGCGGCGTCATCGGGCGCTGCGGCGCCTCGGCCTGCGGGCGCGGGGCAGGGGTGGGCGCGGCCGGGCGCGGAGCCGGGGCGGCGGGGGCCGCCGGCGCGGGGGCCGGGGCCTGCGCGGCCTGCACCTCGGGCTCGGGCGTCGGGGCCGGATCGCCGGGGCGGCGGAGCACGCGGGCCTTCTTGGTCTCCACGATCACGGTGTTCGAACGGCCGTGGCTGAAGCTCTGCTTCACCTTGCCCGTCTCCACCGTGCGCTTCAGGCCCAGCGGCGCGCGCATACCCAGCTTCGGCTTTTCAGAATCGCTCATCGACTACCCAAATCCTCAAACATCGTCGCCGGCGGCCGGGCCGTCGGCGTTTTTCAAACCCGTAAGGGCCGAAAGGCCTCGCGAAGAGTCGCGAGGCTCGGCCCCACTTTTCCGTCCGATAAATCCGCGCCAGCGAGACAAAGCGTGCTCGACGCGGAGGGCGGCAGCCCGGTCTGTCAGCGCGACATGTACCACATTTTCGCGGCCGAGCGCCATGGACAATATGGTGCGGGGCAGCGGCAATACCAGACCCCGGAGGTCGGTCCCTTCCGCATCGGACCCGACGCGCAGCGCCTGATCGAGCTTGCGGTTCCCATCCTCGCCCGCATCGGCCGCGTGGAGCAGCAGATGGACGCGGCCCTTGCGCGCCGCCTCCCCGATCCGGTCCGACCCCACCGAGACGGTGCCGGCGCGGGATTCGAGGCCGAGCCGATCGAGGAAGGCGCGTTCAAGCGCGGTCTCGATCATCTGGCCGAGATCGTCGGGGATGGTCAGCGGCTTGCCCTTGAACGCGCGGGCGAGCGCGCCCTTGAGCTTGCCCTTCTTCTGCGCGGCATCGAGAGTCTCGCGATCGACGCCGAGCCACGCGCCCCGGCCCGGCGCCTTGGCACGAATGTCGGGCAGGACGAGGCCGTCCGGCGAGATGGCGAGGCGGATCAGATTGTCCTTGGCGTCGTGCGCGCCGGACAGGATGCACTTGCGCTCGGGGGTGTGCGCGTCGCCCTTTGCACGTCCTTCGACAAGCTCAGGACGAGCGGAGGAAGAGGGTACGACGTCCCCTTCACCGTTCGCACTGAGCAAAGTCGAAGTGCGTGCCCCGAGCGGGGCGTCAGCCTGTGGGCCGTTCAGATGCTCATCGTTTTCCATCCGCAGTCGCGACCTCCTGCGGTTGGACGGGCGGCCGGTCGGCGATCAATATGCCGCCGGCGCCGTAATTTTCGGTATTCACTTCCTCGATCACGATCTGGACGGCGGCCGGGTTCTTGCCCAGCCGCAGGGCCAGCGAGGCCGTCACGTCCGCGACGATCCCCGCTTTCTGCTCCCTGGTTGCGGAGCCCGCCATCCTGATCGAGACGAACGGCATCTTAGGCGTCGTCCTCCGGCGCGAGCATCTCGTCCTCGACGGCGACGGCGCTCTCCTGCGCGGGCGTCTCGTCGGCGAACCAGCCGGCGGCGGTGCGGGCGGCCATGATGATCTCGTTGCCCTGATCCTCGGACAGGCCGTATTCGGCGAGCACGCCGCCCTTGTCCTCGACGCGCTGCGGCTTGGCCGGCGCACCCTCGGCGCGACGGCGCGGCTCGGCGCGCTTCTTCTGGACGAGTTCGTCGGTGGCGAGATCGCCCACGTCGTCGAGCGTCTTCACGCCCGCCTTGCCGAGCGTGACCAGCATCGCCTCGGTCATGTACGGCAGCTCGAGCAGCGCATCCTCGACGCCCAGGTTGGTGCGCTCCTCGCGGGCCGCGGCCTCGCGACGCTCCAGCGCTTCCTGCGCGCGGCTCTGCAGCTCGGCGGCGAGATCCTCGTCGAAGCCCTCGATCGCGCTGATCTCGCCGGCGTCGACATAGGCGACCTCTTCGAGGCTGCCGAAGCCCTCGGCGACGAGCAGCTGCGACAGCGTCTCGTCGACGTCCAGCTCACCCTCGAACATGTTCGAGCGCTCGACGAATTCCTTCTGGCGCTTCTCGGAGGCATCGGCTTCCGTGAGGATGTCGATCGCCTTGCCGGTCAGCTGCGAGGCGAGGCGCACGTTCTGGCCGCGACGGCCGATCGCCAGGCTCAGCTGGTCGTCGGGCACCACCACCTCGATCCGCTCGTCATCCTCGTCGATCACGACGCGGGCGACGTTGGCGGGCTGCAGCGCGTTGACCACGAAGGTGGCGACGTCGGGCGACCAGGGGATGATGTCGATCTTCTCGCCCTGCATCTCCTGCACGACGGCCTGCACGCGGCTGCCCTTCATGCCGACGCAGGCGCCGACCGGATCGATCGACGAATCGCGCGAGATCACGCCGATCTTGGCGCGCGAGCCGGGGTCGCGGGCGGCCGCCATGATGGTGATCACGCCGTCGTAGATTTCGGGGACTTCCTGCGCGAACAGCTTCTTCATGAAGTCCGGATGCGCGCGGCTGAGGAAGATCTGCGGGCCACGCACTTCGCGGGCGACGCGCAGGATCAGCGACCGGATGCGGTCACCGACGCGCACCACTTCGCGCGGGATCTGCTGGTCGCGGCGGATGACGCCCTCGGCGCGGCCGAGATCGACGACGACATGGCCGAACTCGACGCGCTTCACCACGCCGGTGATGATCTCGCCGACGCGATCCTTGAACTCGCCATACTGGCGCTCGCGCT
>Ga0310811_10012013_pt1 | contig 11242 bp, 8 predicted proteins | sample YCmetagenome_FD_207642 | JGI IMG/M metagenome (GOLD analysis project Ga0310811, IMG submission 207642) | Soil microbial communities from experimental microcosm in Duke University, North Carolina, United States - YC | ecosystem: Engineered > Artificial ecosystem > Soil microcosm > Unclassified ... | reverse complement strand
TCTGCGCGGTGGAGAACGAGGTGCTGGCCAAGGGCCTGCCGCAGGCGATCTCCAAGCCGCGCACCAAGGGCGGCGCCGTCGCCCGCGCCGCGGCCGAGCTCGGCGACTACCTCTCCGCCAGCTACCTCGTCGCGTTCACCAAGAGCGGCGACACCGCCCGCCGGCTCGCCCGCTACCGCTCGCCGATCCCGGTGCTCGCGTTCACTCCGGACCCGGTGGTGCGCTCGCAGCTGGCGCTGAGCTGGGGCGTGGAGACGTTCATCGGCCCCGAGGTCGGCAGCACCGACGAGATGGTGGTGCAGGTGGACCAGGCGCTGCTGGAGCTCGGCCGGTGCCAGCCCGGCGAGCTGATCATCATCACGGCCGGCTCCCCGCCCGGGATCCCCGGCTCGACCAACGCCGTGCGGGTGCACCGCATCGGCGACGCCGTGACCGGCGCGGCCCCGGCCTACCGGGCGGCGGTCCAGGAGTAGTTCCGGACGGGGGCCGCCGCGCGCACGGCGCCGGCGGTACACGAGCGGGTGAGGGCGGCAGCCCCCACCCGCTTCTTCGTTCCCTGGGGTCGGGGATTCAGTGCTTAGACCGGCCCGAGATTCAGTGCTTCGGCCCCACGAACGTGTCGAGCCTGCGGACGGACGGGCGCTTGGCGACCGATATGCAGTTGCGCCGGTTGTAACGCCACTCGATCCCCAGCCTGTCGAGCGTGTCCGTGAACAGATCGCGGATGTGGACGCTCTCGTTGGTGAAGTGGAAGGGCGAGTAGTAGTACGGCGTCGTCCGCCCGTCCCGCGTGCGCACCGCGCCGTTGAGCACACGGCAGCCGTCCGAGTGTATGAGGCCTCGGACGAACTCCTCCGGGAACTCGTCGACGACCTCCTGCTGCCAGGGTTCGAGGACGATCGCCCGCTCGTGCTTGCGCCCGGGCCCGTGCTGGGGGAACAGGCACGGCCAGTGAACGGAACTGGACATGATGTCGGCGCAGCCGACGCGCTTGCGCCGCCAGACCCTGTTGTTCGGCATGACGGAGCGCATCGCTTCTTCGCATGCGTCCATCAGCCCCGGCCAGCATTCCGAGCAGCTGATGGCGAGTGTGTGCTGACGCTGCCGGTTCATGATGTGGCCGTCGCCGAGATAGAGCCCGAGGAGGTATGCGTACATCTTCCGGTCGAGCGGGGCGCCGCCACAACGCGGACAACCCGCGATGGTGCGCTTGTTGTGCTGGTACGTGCGCTGCGCGGGAGGCAGACGCTGCCTGGTGCCGTACCGCCGGTGCCTCACCGCCCTGATGGATACGCCCAGTCGGACGGCGATCGCGGCGTCGGTGTATCCCTCGGCCTTGAGCTGGAAGCTGCGCTCTACGAGCGCGTAGTCGTACATGGGGGAAGTGTCGGGCGCTGCCGCCGCGCTCGAACGCATGTTCGAGAAAGATCCACCCGATCTGGTGATCCCGTGCGTTCTGTGTGCCCCGGGTGGGATTCGAACCCACACTGTATAGGTTTTGAATCTATGGCCTCTGCCGTTGGGCTACCGGGGCTTAGCTCATGCTGTTGAGTTGTGGGAGCAGGCCCTCGCGAGCCCCCGAGCACGCAGCTCAGCATACCGGATCGCGGACCGGCGATGCGCGGACGTTACCGAGTCGCTAGGCTGGTCGCCGACGACAGAGCCGACATTCGGCAGCACAGTACGCAATCTAAGGGGCAAGCCGCAGATGACCGCCGAGGACAGCACCCGACCGCGCAAGCGCGTGGTGATCGCCGAGGATGAGGCGCTGATCCGCATGGACCTGGCCGAGATGCTGGCCGAGGAGGGCTATGAGGTCGTCGGGCAGGCCGGGGACGGCGCCGACGCGGTCAAGCTCGCCCAGGAGTTGCGGCCCGACCTGGTCATCCTGGACGTGAAGATGCCGGTGCTCGACGGCATCTCCGCCGCGGAGCAGATCGGCGAGGCGAAGATCGCGCCGGTGCTGATGCTCACCGCGTTCTCGCAGCGCGAGCTGGTGGAGCGGGCCAGAGACGCCGGCGCCATGGCCTACCTGGTCAAGCCGTTCTCCAAGGCCGACCTGGTGCCGGCCATCGAGATGGCCACCTCCCGCTACGACGAGCTGCGCGCGCTCGAGCACGAGGTCGCCGACCTGCAGCAGCGCTTCGAGACCCGCAAGATCGTGGACCGGGCCAAGGGCCTGCTCCAGGCACAGCTCGGGATGTCCGAGCCGGCCGCGTTCCGCTGGATCCAGAAGACCTCGATGGACCGCCGGCTGACCATGCGCGAGGTGGCTCAGGCCGTCATCGACGGCACCGCCCCGACTGGCGCCGCGCAGTAGCCGTTCCGATACTCCGGGTATCGCATCGCCTTCCCGATCGGCCCGGCCGTCCCGCTCGTCTTGCGACGGGGACGGCCGGGCCGATTCGCTCTATCTGGGGATACATCGGGCATGCGGCGATTCCCTCGCAATAGGGAATTGCGCGGGAAGTGTCTGTAGTTCAGGGAAAAACCTGATGGCCTGTCGGACATCGATGGGCGGTCGATCTCGGACGCCGAAAGGCCATTTCCGCCTCCCAGATCTTGAAACGATCTTGGCTGGCTCTTGGTCGACATATTGGTTCACCTGCACGGATGTCCCCGATTCGGCGTGCGGGCAGGTTTACCAAATCGCAGCCCGGACAGTCTTTTCATGGCGCATACAAGTCTCTAGCATGAGCCAACATGTCAGCCGTGAGTGTCGGCTGCACGAGGTCCGCCGCCTGCTGCGAGTGAAGGATTCCGTATGGCAACTGAGACAGCTCCGGCTACCACCGGGAGCACCAATCATCTGAAGCGCAATGTGGGGCTGATCAGCCTCCTCTGGGCTTCGGAGAGTTCGATCATCGGCTCCGGCTGGCTGTTCGGCGCGAAGAAGGCGCTGATCGCCGCCGGTCCTTCGGCGCTGATCGCCTGGGGCATCGGCGCCATCGCGATCATCATCCTGGCTCTCGTGCACGCGGAGCTCGGAGGCATGTTCCCGGTCGCGGGCGGTTCGGCGCGCTTCGTGCACTACGCCTTCGGCGGCGCCGCGGGCGCCTCCTTCGGCTGGTTCGCCTGGCTGCAGGCCGCCTCGGTCGCCCCGATCGAGGTGATCGCCACCATCGGCTACGCGGGTCACTTCTCCTTCGCGGCGAGTTGGGAGGATGCCGACGGCAACCTCAAAGCCGCCGGCTATGTGATCGCCGTGATCATGATGGCGGTCTTCGTCGCCATCAACTACCTCGGCGTCAGGATGCTGACCCTGGCGAACAACATCCTGACCTGGTGGAAGGTCGCTATTCCGCTGCTGACGATCTTCGTCGTGGCGGCCACCCACTTCCACAGCTCGAACTTCGGCGCGGCCGACGGCTTCATGCCGCACGGTATCGAGGGCGTGTTCGCCGCGGTCGGCGGCAGCGGCATCATCTTCTCGCTCCTCGGATTCGAGCAGGCCATCCAGCTCGGCGGCGAGTCGTCGAACCCGAAGCGTGACATCCCGCGCGCCACCATCCTGTCCATCCTCATCGGCGCGGCGATCTACTTCCTGCTGCAGCTCGTGTTCATCGGCGCGATCCCGGGTTCGACGATCCCGCAGCACTGGGCGGACCTCACCTACAAGGACATCTCCGGTCCGTGGGCCGGCCTGACCGCGCTCATCTCGCTCGGCTGGCTGGCGTTCATCCTCTACGTCGACGCCATCGTCTCCCCGTTCGCCACGGGCATGGTCTATACGACGGCGACCTCGCGCTTCAACATCGCGATGGAGCGCAACGGGTACTGGCCCAAGGGCGCCGGCGCGATCAGCGCGAGCGGTGTGCCGTGGGTGGGCCTGCTGACCTCGTTCGTCGCCGGCTGCGTGGTGTTCGCGCCGTTCCCGAACTGGAACACTCTAGTCAACTTCATCACCTCGGCGAGTGTGCTGATGTACGCGGGCGCCCCGCTGGCGTTCGGCGTGTTCCGCAGCAAGCTGGCCGACCGGGAGCGGCCGTACCGGCTGTTCGCCGGCTCGGTCATGGCCCCGCTGGCCTTCGTGGTGGCGAACCTGGTCATCTTCTGGTCCGGTTGGTCCACGCTGCAGGCGCTGGGCGGCGCGATCGTGCTCGGCTACCTCATCCTGATCGTCAACCGGGTGTTCAAGCTGAACCCGATCAACGTGATCCCGGACTACAAGGCGGCCCAGTGGCTGCCGGTCTATCTGCTCGGCATGGGCGTGATCGACTGGATCAGCGACTTCGGCCCCGGCCACAGCTTCCTGTTCAAGACCGCCCCGCTGCACACCTGGTGGGCCGACATCGTTGTCGTCGCCGTGTTCAGCCTGGCGATCTACTACTGGGCGCAGGCCGTCGCACTGACCTCGGAGAGGGTCGAGGAGGCCATCGAGACCACCTCGGTCACGGAGCTGGTCGTGCAGCACTGACACGCACTGCGCGGGCCCCGGTGGCGGGGTGCCGCGGGTGTCACGGGCGGGGCCCCGGCGGCGTTGTGTCGCCGGGGCCCCGCTCTGCGTATTCAGTCCTCTTCCACTCCTGCTGTTTCCGTGATAGAAACGCGCCCGAGTCGTCGTGTTTCCATGGGGGATCATCGTCTGTCGCGGGACGAAGGCAGGGACGCCGATGCAAGTGCCGCATTTGCCGGATACCACTTACTGGTCCGGGCACAAGGTTCTCGCCCTGGCCGAGCGATACGAGAAGGAGGGGATGCTCGCCGAATCCTTCGAGCTCTACCGGCGGGTGGCGCACCTGGTCGCGACCACGCTGCCGGTGGATCGGGCGGCCGTGCTGCTCGGCCGGATGATGTCCTCGGGGGCGGTGGGACCGGCCGAGGCCGTGTTCCGCGAAATAGTGGAGACGTGCGGGCCGCATCCGTCTTCCACCGCGTATGCGGCCAGTGCGCTGATGACCGCGGGCGTGCCGGACTTGGCGTATTACTTCCTGGACGCGGTGCTCTCCAGGTATCAGAGTTCTGAGGGGGAGTTGGAGTCGCTGGCCGCGTACCTGAACGCGGGCCGGCGGGCGGAGCTCGCGGTGTACGCGTTCACAGCGGCGGCGCGCAACAAGCCGGTGTCCACGGCGCTGCGCTACAGCGCCGTGCTGCGCAAGAGGGGGCATTCGCAGTCCGCGGTGGACCTGCTGGTCTCGGTGGCCGCGGGCCGGCCGGACGAGGCGGCTGCGGTGCTCGAGGCGCTGCGCAAGGCGGGGCGGGAGCGGGAGGTGGAGCCGGTGCTGCGCGGGCTCGCGGCGGCCGGGGACACTTCGTGCTCGGTGCTGCTGGACACGCTGCGGGCCGGCGGCGGCGATCAGGATATCAGGCTACTGATTACGCTGCTGTCCTCCCGCCCCTTCGCGAATCTGGCCGCGATCGCCAGTTCGGTGGATTCGATGGATACGGCGGCGATGCTGGTGCCCGCGCTGTTGGCCTGTCCGGACGCGGAGCAGGCGGCCTACTTCGACTCCGACCAGGCGCAGCTGTCCTCCTCCCAGCGCGGCCGGCTCGCCGCCCTGCTCGTCGCGGCGGCTCCGCAGCAGTGTCCTGGTGTGCTGCTGACGTGGTATGCGGGCTGGGCCGACCCGGCGGGGGTGGTGTGGCTGATGGAGCGGCTGGGCGAGGCGTCGGTGCCGGTGGAGCCGGTGCTGGGTGCGGCGGCCGCCCGGCGCGACTTCGCGTCGCTGCGCGAGGCGCTGCACCGGCTCGGCAGCCACCAGCTCGCCTACCGTCTGGCCGGGCTGCGCTCCGAGCTCGGGCTCTGAGTTCGGGCTTTGAGAAGGCGCGGAGCGGTCGCGGGCGGACGGGCGTCGGCGAACGGCGCCGGCGATGGGTACCGGCGGTCCCGGCGCGGCTCCGGTGGCGGCGTCGGCCGGGTGTGTATCAGCCTCCGCTCATTCTCGCGGGGGAGGACGCGGGGATGACTCAGCCCGCGGTGCGAGCCGCCGGAGTCGATCGGCCGGGCGATCCGCCGGGCGGCGTCGCGCGGCATCGTGATCGGTGTCGTCGGAATCGCCGGCGGGAGCATCGATCGGGGGTCTGCCATGAGTGCCTTCACCACCGCCGTGCGCGAGGTGCTGCACGGCCGCGCCGGCCGCGAGCGCGAGTCGCGGTTGCTGGCCGGATGCGCGGTGCTGCTGGTGCCGTGGATCGTCGTGCTCGCCGTGACGCTGCCCGCGCATGCGGTGGCGCGCAACTGGTCCACCGCGTGGGCCGGTTTCGACGTCCTGCTCGCGCTGATGCTGGCCGGGACCGCGCGGCTGCGGCGGGTCGGCGATCCGCGGGTGGGCGCGCTGGCCGGGGCGAGCGCCGCGATGCTGGTGGTGGACGCCTGGTTCGACACCTCGACGGCGGCGCTCGGTTCCGATCTGGTGATGGCCTGGTGCAGCGCGGTGTTCGTGGAGTTGCCGCTGGCGGCGGTCTGTGCGCGGATCGCGTTGCGCCGCGGCTGAATCCGCTGTGGGGGAGCGCTAGGTCCGATTCCCGCCGCCGTTCCGCGCGCCGCCCGCTTTCCGCTCGTTCACGCAGGTCCGCGCTACCTTACGGCGGTGCGCGCGGGCGCCGCCGACGCTACCGGGCGCTCTAGGCATTCTGTACGATGTGCTCGCCCCTCGCGGTCTTTACCGTGGTCTGCGGGTTGCCGGATACCCACCACACACCCGCCGCAGACCCACGCGGGGCGGGACGAAGACGAGGGGAGCGACGATGAGTCGGCGGGGCTGGCTGCTGTTCGCGGCGATGAGCGTGATCTGGGGCATCCCCTACCTGATGATCAAGGTGGTGGTGGACGGCGGCGTCGCCCCCGGGTTCCTGGTCTTCGCGCGCACCGCGATCGGCGCGGTGATCCTGCTGCCGATCGCCGCGCGGCGCGGCGTGATCCGGCCGGCGCTGGCGCACTGGCGGATGGTGCTGGCGTTCGCCGCGATCGAGGTCGGCATCACCTGGTATCTGCTCAACTCCGCGGAGGAGAAGCTGAGCAGCAGCCTGGTCGCGCTGCTGATCGCGATGGTCCCGCTGGTCGGCACGGTGCTGGCGTGGCGGCTCGGCGACCGCTCCGTGCTCTCCCCGGTGCGGCTGTCCGGCCTGGCCGTCGGTCTCGCCGGCGTGGCGGTGGTGGTCGGGTTCAACTTGACCTCCGGCGGCGCCCCGGTGTGGGCGCTCGGCGCGGTGTTCCTGGTGGCTGTGGGGTACGCGGTGGCCCCGATGATCGCCGACCGGCGGCTGTCCGAGGTGCCGGCGCTCGGGGTGATCGCGGTCTCGCTCTCCGCTGTGGCGATCGCCTATCTGCCGTTCGCGATTCTGGACGCGCCGAGCCGCATGCCCCGCGCCAACGTGCTGGCCTCCATGCTGGCGCTCGGCCTGGTCTGCACTGCGCTCGCCTTCATCTGCTTCTTCGAGCTGATCGCGGAGGCCGGCGCGGTGCGCGCGACGGTCATCACGTACCTGAACCCGGCCGTGGCGTTGCTGTGCGGGGTGGCGTTCCTCGGCGAGCACCTGACCGCCGGGATCATCGTCGGTTTCCCGCTCGTGCTGTTCGGCAGTTTCCTGGCGACGCGCAAGGAGCGCGCGTCCGCCGTCGACGAGGCCGTGCCGCTGCCGCCGCAGGCCGGAGACCTGGGCCGGACCGAGGTCGCGGCCGGCTAGGTCCGGTTAGAGCCTGTATCAGGTTCGGATCCGGGTGCCGGCGTCGCCCCTCAGTCCTGCCTCGGATCGCGGATCAGGCAGGTGATCCGGGCAGTGCACACCCGGCGCTCCTGCTCGTCGGTGATCACGACCTCATAGGTGGCCGTGCCGCGGCCCAGGTGCAGCGGCGTCGCCGTGCCGGTGACCTTCCCGGCCACGGCCGCGCGGTGGTGGGTGGCGTTGATGTCCACGCCCACCACCAGTTTGCCGGGTCCCGCGTGCAGCGCCGCGCCGATCGAACCCAGCGTCTCGGCCAGCGCGACCGACGCGCCGCCGTGCAGCAGCCCGGCGGGCTGCCGGTTGCCGTCCACCGGCATCGTCGCGACCAGGTGCCGCGGGTCGAGCTGCGTCAGTTCGATGCCCAGCTTCGTCGCGAGCTGACCGCCGTCCTTGGACGCCGCCTCGAAGAGATCCTCGAATCCCGCGGGGGCGGACGGTCCTGTGGGCGTGGTCACTGCGTCGCTCACGGCGACTCCTTTCGGCGACTGCGTCTGTCCGGCCCGTTCATGTCGGTGCCTGCGCCTAGGATTCAAGCATGGCGACTAGCGCGAAGCCCGCCGGGGCCGACAGTGAAGACAGAGCCCGTGCGAGGAAACTGCTTCTGCTCGACGGTCATTCCATGGCCTTCCGGGCGTTCTACGCCCTGCCTGCGGAGAAGTTCACCGTGGCGGGCGGGCAGTGCACCAACGCGGTCTACGGCTTCACCGCGATGCTGGTGAACGTGGTGCGGGACGAGGCGCCGACGCATCTCGCGGTGTGCTTCGACGTCTCGCGCGCCGCCCTGCGCCGCACCGCGATGTACCCGGAGTACAAGGCGCAGCGCGCGGCGCCGCCCGCGCCGTTCGCCGGCCAGATCGATCTGATCGCCGAGCTGATGGACGCGCTGAAGGTGCCGGTGTTCCGCAAGGAGGGCGCGGAGGCGGACGACCTGATCGCCACGCTCGCCACCCGGGCGTCGGCGGACGGGTACGACGTGGCCATCGTCACCGGTGACCGGGACGCGCTGCAGCTTGTGAACGATCAGGTGACGGTGCTCTATCCGCGCAAGGGCGTGCAGGATCTGACCCGCTTCACCCCTGCCGCGGTGGAGGAGAAGTACGCGCTGACGCCTCGTCAGTACCCGGATTTCGCGGCCCTGCGCGGGGACCCGTCGGACAACCTGCCGTCCGTGCCCGGGGTGGGGGAGAAGACGGCGGCCAAGTGGATCCGCGAGTACGGCTCGCTGGAGGACCTGCTCGCGCACATCGACGAGGTCAAGGGCAAGGTCGGCGAGAGCCTGCGGGCGAACCTGGAGTCGGTGCGGCTCAACCGGCAGCTCACGGAGCTGGACCGGGAGGTGGAGCTCGACCGCGGTCCGGACGATCTCGAGCGGGTCACCGGCGATCTGGAGGCGGTGGACCGGCTGTTCGAGACCCTCGAGTTCCGGGTGCTGCGGCCACGCGTCGTCGAGGTCTTCCGCCTGGGCGCGGAGGACGGCGAGGAGGGTGTCGCGGAGACGCCCGAGGAGCAGGTCGAGATCGAGGGCGTGCTGCTGGGCACCGGCGAGGTCGCCGACTGGCTCTCCGCGCACGGCGCCGGGACCGCGCCCCTCGGCGTCGCCGTGAAGGGCAGCTGGGGCCGCGGCACCGGGGACGTGACCGCGCTGGCGCTGGCCACCGCGACCGGTCCGGCCGCGTGGATCAACCCGACGGAGCTGGATCCGTCGGACGAGCAGGCGCTGCGCGCCTGGCTGGCCGACCCGGCCAAGCCGAAGATCCTGCACGACGCCAAGGGCCCGCTGCTGGCGCTGGCCGCGCGCGGTCTCGAGCTCGACGGGCTGGCCGGGGACACGGCGCTGGCCGGCTACCTGGTCAACCCGGGCCAGCGCGGGGTGGAGCTGGCCGACCTGGCGCGGCAGTACCTGCACCGCGACCTGACCGAGCAGGAGGAGCCGGAGGGCCAGCTCTCGCTGGATTCGCTGGCCGAGGAGCTCGAGGGCACGCACGGCGCCGAGGAGCTGATGCAGCAGGCCAGGGCGGTGCTCGATCTCGGGGAGGTGCTCGACGCCCGGCTCGGCGGGGCGGGCGCCGGCGAGCTGCTGGCCACGGTGGAGCTGCCGCTGGTCGAGCTGCTGGCGCGGATGGAGCGGCGCGGCATCGCCGCCGACCGGGACTATCTCGGCGAGCTCGAGGGCATGTTCGCGGCGGACGTCAAGCACGCGGTGGAGGAGGCGCACGCGGCCGTCGGCACCCAGTTCAACCTGGGTTCGCCGAAGCAGCTGCAGGAGGTGCTCTTCGACCAGCTCGGGCTGCCGACGAAGGGCATCAAGAAGACCAAGACGGGCTACACCACGGACGCGGATGCGCTGCAGTCCCTGGTGACCAGGGCGACCGACGCGCGGCAGAGCGCGGCGCTGCTCGCGATCCTGCGGCACCGGGACGTGAGCAAGCTGCGCAGCACGGTCGAGGGCCTGATCAAGACGGTCGGCGAGGACGGCCGGATCCACTCCAGCTTCAACCAGATGGTCGCGGCGACCGGCCGGCTCTCCTCGACGGACCCGAACCTGCAGAACATCCCGGTGCGCACGGAGGAGGGCCGGCGCATCCGCAAGGCCTTCTGTGCGGGCCCGGACTACGACTCGCTGCTGACCGCGGACTACAGCCAGATCGAGATGCGCGTGATGGCGCACCTGTCCGGCGACGAGGCGCTGATCGAGGCGTTCAACTCGGGCGAGGACCTGCACACCTCGGTGGCCGCGCGCGTGTTCGGGGTCCCGGCGAAGCAGGTGGACGCCGAGCTGCGCCGACGGGTCAAGGCGGTCTCCTACGGCCTGGCGTACGGGCAGTCGGCGTACGGTCTCGGGCAGGGCCTGGGCATCTCGAACGCCGAGGCGCAGAAGATCATGGAGGACTACTTCGCCCGCTTCGGCGGGGTGCGCGACTACCTGCACGAGGTGGTGGACCAGGCGCGGCGCACCGGGTACACCGAGACGATGCTCGGGCGCCGCCGCTACTTCCCCGACCTGAACTCCACGAACGTGCCGCGGCGTCAGATGGCCGAGCGGATGGCGCTGAACGCGCCGATCCAGGGTTCGGCCGCCGACATCATCAAGGTCGCCATGCTGCGCGTGGAGCGGGCGCTGGCCGCGGCGGACCTGCGTTCCCGGCTGCTGCTGCAGGTGCACGACGAGCTGGTGCTCGAGCTCGTCGACGCCGAGCGCGCGGCGGTCGAGCAGATCGTGCGTACCGAGATGGCCGGCGCCTACGAGCTGAGGGTCCCGCTGGACGTGTCCGTGGGCGTGGGCAGGGACTGGCGCTCGGCGGGGCACTGAAAGCCCGCCGAGCCCGCCTCCGCGCCGGGTCACCGGCCAGGTCACCGGGCCGCCGAGGTCACCGAACGGGTACGTGTGGTGACGGACCGGGCGTCGGTTTCCCCGTTAAACCACCGCCTTGTCACAGGTCTGTCACCGACTCCCGCCGCGGCCGCCGGCGGCCGATAGTCTGTGCTCGCAAGCAGACCAGAGAGCAGGTGACCATGGAGTCCACGGAGATACCCGCCGCGGCCGATCCCGCGAAGACGCCGATGTCCAAGGAGCAGC
>Ga0310811_10012012_pt1 | contig 11242 bp, 11 predicted proteins | sample YCmetagenome_FD_207642 | JGI IMG/M metagenome (GOLD analysis project Ga0310811, IMG submission 207642) | Soil microbial communities from experimental microcosm in Duke University, North Carolina, United States - YC | ecosystem: Engineered > Artificial ecosystem > Soil microcosm > Unclassified ... | reverse complement strand
AATCTCCCGCGAAACACCTCCCTTTTTCTTCCTGTAACAATTCACTTGCTTCGCTTCAATCATCCTCTGGAATTCCCACCTTCCAATTGACTATGATCTGCCCCCAACAGCGGATTTCTTAACTATTCATAGTCTTTAACTCAAACACGTACCCTGTATGAAAACGCTTCTTAACCTCATCGTTCTCGTTGCTATCGTTTTTGCTTACATCCTCAGCGCTTCCATTTATGAACAAGGCAATTTGATTCTTGCCTATTCACTGATCCTCACTTCGCTTGCCACCCTCGTCTTCTGGATCAATGCTATCTCTTACACCGACCGGCTGATCAAAGCAAAGGCGTAAGCCACGCACAAAATTTCTTTTCTAACACCGCAAAATCACAAAAATGAAAACGTTCGTTGCATTCCTGACCCTTCCCGTCATCTTCCTGCTTTGCTTCCTGGCTGCCAAATTGTATGTAGCCGATCATCTCTTCGCCGCTTATTCGCTGGTGCTGACCTGGTTTGTATCGTTTATCTTCTGGATCCAGACCGTCAGCCAGCTGCTCGATAGGAAACCGGCCGTCGTTGTTCCGGCCGTTCCCCGTGCTTACCTGACCAGGAAGGTCGCTTAAGTATAAGAAGGTCGCTTGATCACCTGTTTGATCAAGAATACGGCCTGCCTCATGTAAAAGATTTCGGGCGCGCTGGTGGATCCCGTTGTTTTGCTCCCATAATACTTTAATTATGCGGAAAGTAAAACACGAGAGTCTTCTCAGCGCACTCGAAAGCGAGGACGGCATCGACAGGGCCGGATTTATCAAATGTATGGCCTGGGCCGGCACGGGCGTCCTCTGGATGATGACCGGCGGCTCGCTCAAGTCCTTTGGGATGAGCCAGCTGCTCGATAAGGATACCGGCCGTCTCAAGCCGGGGATATCCTTGCCCAAGGCGGATTTCAGCTTTGTGCAGATCAGCGACAGCCACATCGGCTTCAACAAACCCGCGAATCCCGATGTAGTGGGTACCCTCCAGGCGGCGATCGATAAGATCAACGCCATGTCCACGGCCCCATCCTTTGTCCTCCACACCGGCGATCTTTCCCATCTTGCCCAGAAGGAAGAGTTCGACACGCTCGACCAGTCGCTTAAAAGCGTAAAGACCGACAAGATCTTTTTCGTACCCGGTGAGCACGATGTCCTGAACGATGGCGGGAAATCCTTTTTGGAACGCTACGGAAAAGGGACGAAAGGCCAGGGCTGGTATAGCTTTGACAAAGGCGGGGTCCACTTCGTCGGTCTCAACAACGTGACCGACACCTCCGAGGGTGGTCTCGGCAGTCTTGGGACCGATCAGCTGGCATGGCTCGCCGACGACCTCAAAGCCGTCTCCAACAGCACCCCCGTCGTCGTCTTCGCCCATATCCCGCTCTGGGCCGTTTACCCGCAATGGGGGTGGGGGACCCGGGACAGCGAACAGGCCCTCTCCCTGCTCCGGCGCTTCGGCTCGGTATCCGTCCTAAACGGGCATATCCATCAGACCATGCTCAAAACGGAGGGAAACATCACCTTCCACACCGCCACCTCCACGGCCTTCCCCCAACCGGCGCCCGGCTCTGCCCCCGCGCCCGGTCCGATGAAGGTCCCCGCGGAAAAGCTTCGTACCCTTCTTGGGCTCACCAGTGTCAACTACCAGGAACATGCCAGCACCCTGGCGATCACCGACACCCCGTTAATCGTGGCGCCATGAGAAGATGGATCATTCTTATTTTAAGCGTCTTTATCGCCAGGCACGGGATAGCGCAATTTCAACCGCAGGCGGCGGGTTCCACGGTACAATTCAAAATAAAGAACCTCGGGTTCAACGTGACGGGTTCGCTTGGCGGGCTCGCCGGCCAGGTCCGCTTCGATCCGGCGCACCCCGAAGACGCGGGCTTCGAGGTCACGGCCGAGGCCGGCACGATCAATACCGACAATGGGATGCGTGACGATCATCTGCGAGGCGAGTCCTACTTCAATGTCCAGCGTTATCCGCGCATCCGGCTGGTCTCCACGCGCATCGCCCCACAGAAAAAAGGTTCGTATCTCTTCACCGGTCAACTCACCATAAAGGATCATACAAAGGAGGTGTCCTTTCCCTTTACCGCGGCGGAGACCGCTGGCGGCTACCGGTTCCAGGGAGCCTTCACGATCAACAGAAAGGATTTCGACGTTGGCGGCTTCAGCACCATCTCCAACGAGCTGGAGGTGATGCTGGACGTCACCGCAAAATAGCTACACACATGGTTATCCATAAAAGAACAGTCATTATCACCGGTCTGGCGATCGCCGTGACCATCGCTTCGGTCACGGCGACCACCGCCGGGACACATAGGGAGTTTGTCAATTTAAAGGTCCTGCCGAAGGACGTCAGCTCAAAGACGCTGCAACATATCATGATCGACGAGTTTGAAGACGGTCTTGGCGTAAGCTGCGGATTCTGTCATGCCGAACAGAAGGGCACGCACAAGCTGGATTATGCGAGCGATGCGAAGCCCGAGAAAGGGATCGCGCGGAATATGATGCGCATGACACTGAAGCTTAACGCCAGGTATTTCCAGGTCCGCCGGCCGGGGTTGGGGGATCCCGGTCTGGCGGTCACCTGTGAGACCTGCCACCAGGGCAAGCCCCGTCCGGGCGAATAGCAGGCCTGTTTGGCCGCGGCCTTTAACAGTTCCACAACCAGCCATTAACCATCCGGCAACGGGGGCATCTGCGGGTATTCATCACCTTTGGTGGTATGAAACACCTCCTATGCCCCCTTGTTCTTTTGCTGCTAATCTCCTGCTGCGCCCGCTCCCAGGACAGCCTGCAGTCCCGCATCAGCCACGATAGCGCCATCCGCGCGACGCTTGTACAGGGAATAAAATATCCCAATCTCGTATATACCGCCAATGGGCAGGTCCTTAGCAATCGGGAGATCATCGCCCGGCTGCAATTGTATCCCGAACCGGCGGACGAGCTGCAAAAATACCGCAGCGGCAGGACCGGCCTGGTCGTCTGGCTCGGCGTGTTCCTGGCGTCGGGCATCACCGCGGCTGTGGAAAAGGGTCAGGGCAATTCTGGCGCCCAATATTCTCTTGCGGGCATCTCGGTGGCGGCCCTCTTCGCGGCGTTCGTTTCGGGCGGGCAAGCGAGCGCACATCGCGACCGCGCGATCCGGGTCTACAACAAAAGATTTGTACCTTAACGACCGCATGAAACACCACCTCTATCTCTTTCTCTTCGGGCTGCTGACCGCCCTTTGCGTCCATTCCCAGGACCGGCTGCCCGACGGGTTCAGCCATGACAGCTCCATCCACGAAATGCGGGTCTATGGCCGCGGGTATCCCCGCTTGGTCTTTTCCACCAACGACAGCGTTATTCATCACCGGGAGATCGTGACCCGGCTCAGGCTGTATAGCGAAACCGCCGGCGAGCTGCGCAGATACCGCAATGCAAGGGCTGGCGTTTTTCTCTGGACGGGTGCGGCCCTTGGGTCGCTCACCATGGTCATTATAGAAGGAAATCAGCACAATCACGGCGCTGAGTGGTCCTTCGGCGGCGCCGCCTTAATAGCGCTTATAGGGAGGGTCACCTCCCAGATGCGTGTGGCCGAACATCTCCGGCAGGCGATCCATATCTACAACCGGCGGTTCCTGCCTTGAAAGATTTTTTATTAATACATCTGAATCTTGTGTATATTTATCTTATGCATTTAAGATAAATACCTCGATTTATGGGCAAAAAAATAGTCATCGCCTGCGGCTTGATGGTCATTATGGCATTCCTTGCCGGCCGGGTCCTCGAAAGAGCTCATTCCCCATCCCATTGTTTATCTGGACGGAGGTCCCGGTGGCGCTGTAACGGCGGATCTCATTCACATCATGTTGCCTTTTACCGAAGATGGATACGACGTGTATGTCTGTGACCAGATCGGCAGCGGTTGGTCCGGCCGGCTGGCCGATATCCGGGAGTATACGGCCGATCGGCATAAAAGAGACCTCGAAGCGATCGTGCAGCAAACAGGAACGGAGAAAGTGATATTCATCGGTCAGTCCTGGGGCGCCATCCTCGCCGTGCTTTATATTGCCGACCATCCCGACCGGGTGGCAAAGATGATCCTTACGGGCCCTGGTCCCATTCAACCCCAGCATCCGGAGCTCGCCAACCTCCCGGCCCCCGACAGCCTGCATCTGCGTGCACCTTATTATAGCAACCACGATGGGAACGAAAGGGCCAACAACCTCCGCACCCGCGCCATGGAAATGATCGCAACAAGCTTTGGCCGGCGACTGGCCTCCGACCGGGAAGCCGATGATTTCGCCGCCTGCCTGGCCAGCAACGTCGACTGGTCTACCCTCCGTGACACCTCCCTGATCAAACACACCCCGCCACAGGGTGGGGCAGGCTTCTATGTCCAGGTCATGACCGTACACAGCTTCCGCAGTCTGCCCGATCCGCGGCCCAGGCTCCGGAACTTACCGATCCCGATCCTCGTTTTGAAGGGCCAGTGCGACAGTCAGAAATGGGGTTTTACCAATGAATACCTGCAGCTTTTTCCAAATCACCGCCTTGTCGTCATCCCCGGTGCAGGCCATTTTATCTACGGGGAGCAGCCGGAGCTTTACCTGGAGGCCATCAGGGGATTTCTAAACTAAATTAGTTTTGCCGTAAAGGGCTATTGCCGTTGCCCGCTTCGGGCAAAAAAATTCTATCAACGCACTAAGGGTAAATTACCGTTTTTTTGTCCTGTTATTAAACGGGCAGAAACCCGTTGGCAGAAAGGCAGCGACAATTGGCTTGCAAATGAAAGAACCGAAAAAACCATCCGGCGGCAATCCGTCATCACCCGGGAGCAATCCATTGCGCATCGCCATGGAGAATGAGGCCGGGGACGAAGCCGTTTTGATGGACAACGAGGCGTTTATCCGGCTTATCCTGAAAGAGGACCCGGAGAAGGGGTTTGCGGTGCTCTTTAAAAGATATTATGGCCCCCTTTGCAGCCATGTCACGCGATTTGTCTATTCCCGCGAGATCGCACAGGACATCGTCAGTGACGTATTCCTCAATTTCTGGAAAAAGAAACTGTATGAAACGGTAACCAGCACCTTTCGGGCCTATTTGTATACGGCTGTACGGAACAGCGCCTATAATCATCTTAAACAGGAGTTTGGCGAAAAATTGGAACCGGCTGACGACGAGCAGTGGGTCGAGGACCTCGATCCCCAATCGATCCTGTTGTTGAACGAGCTGATGACCAGGATCGAGCGGTCGATCGACACCTTCCCGCCGCAATGCCAGAAAGTATTTCTGCTGAGCCGGTTCGAAGGTCGCAAGAACAGGGAGATCGCGGCTGAGCTGGAGATAAGGCCTAAGACGGTCGAAGCGCACATGATGAAGGCACTGGGTATCCTGAGAAAAACTTTATCCGATTATTTGAAATGAGCACCATGGAAAATTCAGTCGATAAACAAATATTGTTTGAATCCTTTTCAGGGAGATCGACACCGGTCCGCAAACAGCAGATCGAAGAATGGCTGCAGGTCCCCGGAAATGTTGAGCGCTATTATGAATGGCTGGATGAATGGGAAAAAGCCAATCCTCAATATTTCCCGGATGCGGAGGCCGCCTGGAAGAAGATGATGACAGCCGGCGAAACGGTCTCTCTACCGGTGACGGCCAACAGGAAGACCATTGGTCTGTCGCGCCTCTTCCGTTTCCGGCTCATCGCCGCGGCGATAGCGGTGATAATCCTGGTGACGGCCACCTACTCCCTCCGGAATATCCTTCTTTACCATTCGATGTCCACCGGTTATGGCGAAACCCGGTCGGTCATACTGCCGGACGGCAGCCTGGTCTCGATGAACGCCAACTCGACCATTCGCTACAGCCGGTATGGATTTGGAAAGGCTGATCGGGAGATCTTCCTTACGGGCGAAGCCGACTTTTCCGTGACTCATGCCGGCGGCCAACCCTTTATCGTCACGACGGGGGCCGACCTGCATGTGACCGTACTCGGCACGCGGTTCACGGTCTATGCCCGTGAAAAACAGCAGAGGGTCGTCCTCCGCGAGGGGAAGGTACAGCTGAGCTACCGGGGTGAGCAGCCGGGAAAAAAGCTGATCCTGCAACCCGGCGATCTGTTCACGAGCGCTGCGGGCGGAAACTCCCGGCTGCAACATATTTCCAATCCGGAAAACTTATCGGCCTGGAAGGATCACGAATTTATGTTCGACGGGACCTCGCTGACGGAGATCGCCGCGATGATCAGGGATAATTTTGGCCTGTCGGTCCGTTTTGAGCGGCCAGGCATTGCCGAACGCCGGATCACGGGTTCTTTCCATGCGGATACCGCGGCCGAACTGCTCGACGCTTTCGCACAACTCCTCAACATACATTATACCATCCGGGAAGGCACTATCTACTTCTCTGAATAAATTCGAAACGACACTAAATACCACGCTGCTATTATGAAAAAATTTCATCATTACCTGTTGAAAGGGCTCCTTCTTTTTGTGATCTTCCCCCTTCTATTATCGCAAAAAAGCTTTGCCGCCGGGGAGACCGATTCCTCCATCCAGCTGGCGGACGCGCTCAAGATGGTCAGGGACCATTACAAAGTGGACATCCTCTTCGAGGACAAGACCGTCGAAGGACTTAACGTTTCCGCCGGCGTGATCAATTTTGGCCGTACCGCCGAGGAGAATATCAACGCCCTGGTCAAACCCCTCGGCCTGAACTATAAAAAGGTAAAGAGCAAGTCCTACCTGATCGTCGCCGGCAAGGACCGGCAGCCGCCAAAAAACAATCCGGCGGGCGTCGCCGAAAGCCCGGGGGAAAAAGCCGACGCCGGCGTTGGACAGATCCCCGGTCCGGCGAAGGCCGCGATCCCGTCCGGCCGATGGATTACGGGCACCGTCACTTCGGCCGACGGGCAGCTGCTGCAGGGCGCCAGCGTCAACATAAAAGGCAGCAACAGGGGAACCAGTACTGACCCTAACGGAAGGTTCCGGCTCGAACTGCAGGAGGGGGACCGGACCTTACTAATCTCCTATACCGGCTACGCCTCGGTGGAGCTCCCCCTCGACAGCCAATCCGATCTTGTTGTCCGCATGACGGCCGTGACGGGCCGGCTGAATGATGTCGTCGTCATCGGCTATGGTACTTCCAGCCGGAGGAATCTCATCTCTTCCATCTCTACGGTAAAGGGAAGCGAAATAGCCAATGTGCCGGTGACCAGCATCGACGCTGCCCTGCAAGGGAAAGCCTCCGGCGTACAGGTCGTACAGAACTCCGGCTCGCCGGGGGATGAGACCTATATTCGCATCCGGGGTAACGGCTCTCTTTTTGGGGAGAACCGGCCGCTCTATATCGTCGATGGAGTGCCGATGAACAATCTTCCCGCAGCCCAGTATGGCATCTCCGGCGACGGGCAGCGGATAGCTTCAACCAACGACATCAATCCCAACGACATCGCGTCCATCGAGGTCCTGAAAGATGCCGCCGCGGCCGCCATCTATGGTTCGCGGGGCGCCAACGGCGTCATCCTCATCACCACAAAAAGAGGCGCACCGGGAAAATCGAAATTCAGCCTCAGCGGCTATACCGGGATGGCGGAGGTGACCAAGCGGCTAAAGCTCCTGAACAACCGCCAGTATGTCGACCTGGTCAAAGACTCCCGGGCCAATGCCGCTCTCGCGGCCGATCCCGCGGTCGTATATACGGATACCAACACCAACTGGCAGAATGCCATCTTCCGCCAGGCGCCGATGACCAACGCCAACCTTTCCATATCGGGCGGAACGGGTAAAACCTCGCACTATGTTTCACTTGGATATTTCGACCAGACCGGCACCATCACCGGCGTGCAGCATTATCGTCGGTGGAATGGAAGGGTCAACTTTGACTTCATGGCAACCGACAACCTCAAGATCGGTGTCAACATCACCGGGACGCATTCCATCAATCACCGCATGGACAACAGTTTCTCCGGCCAGTCCGTCCTTGCCGCCGCGTTGATCGAAAATCCCAATAATCCGATCTATAATAAGAACGGTTCCTACTTCTCCGATCCCCTTCGCAGGACCACCAACCCGGTCATGCTGGCCAACAACCTTCGCTTCGTGTCCGGCGTCGACAGCTATGTAGGCAATATCTTTGGCGAGCTCACGATCGTCAAGGGGCTGAAGCTCAGGACCAGCCTGGGCTTCGACAATCAGCAGGTCACCGATGACCGGTATCAGTCCGTTCTCGTCAACAATGGATCTCCCGCCACGGGGTTTGTTTCGGTGTTCAACCAGTTTCTCTGGATCAACGAAAATACCCTGACTTATACGCCCGAGCTCAAGGGCAGACATCATTTGTCCGTCCTGCTCGGCCAGAGCGCACAGGAAGCCTCCGTCCGCCGCATCGGGCTGTCGGGCTCTACCAGCTCGACCGATATCATTCAGTCCGTATCCGGTTTCACCGCTTTGTCCGCCCCTACAGATTACCGCTCCCAGTGGGGGCTCGTATCCTATTTCGGCCGGGCCACCTATAGCTTCGACGATCGTTTCCTCGTGGAAGGTGTTCTGCGTACGGACGGCTCCTCTCGCTTCGGAGCCAACAAGCGTTATGGCTTCTTCCCATCTGTTTCCGCCGGCTGGCGCATCAGCAACGAGGCCTTTATGAAGGATGTGAAATTCGTTAACGACCTCAAGCTGCGCGGCAGTATCGGTCTTACGGGCAACAACGAAGGTCTGGGCACCGACTTCCCCTCGCTGGCAACCTACAGCACAGGATATAACTACGGATCGGAGGCGGGTATCGCCGCCACCTCGCTGTCCAATAAGGACCTCAGCTGGGAATCCACCACCGCCAGCAATGTGGGACTCGACATGACCTTTTTCGACAGCCGGATCAGCGTCACTGTGGACGCCTACGAGAAGGTGACCAACCGCCTGATCTTTAAGCTCGACCTCCCTTATACCTCCGGCTTTGCCCGCACCAACGGCGCGAACATCGGCCAACTGCAGAACAAGGGGCTGGAGGTCCAGGTCAATACCGAAAATATCCGCGGGAAGTTCAACTGGAGCACCGGCCTCAATTTCTCGATGAACCGCAACAAGATCACCAGCCTGCCGGAGACCATCGATGGCGATCCTACGAGCTCCGACTTTACGGAAGCGCTTCCCGCTGCATACTCCGGCAGTTCGCCCACCAGCATCTTCCGCGTCGGGGCGGCCGTCGGCTCCTTCTTCGGCTATCATAAATTGGGCGTCGACCCCAACACAGGGAACATGATCTACCAGGATATCAATCACGACGGCAAGATCACGGCCGCCGACCGGGTGATCCTCGGCAATGCTCTGCCCAAATTCACTGCCGGGATGACCAATACCTTCAGCTATAAGGGTTTTGACATGAGCTTCTTTGTTTATTGCAGCTATGGCAACAAGGTCTATAATCAAACAAGGGCATTTTTGGAGAGGATGAGCAGCTATTATAACGCGGACGTCAATACGCTCAACCGGTGGACGGCCACGCATACGGTCACGAATGTTCCCAAGGCCGTCTTCAATGATCCGGTTCAGCTTAATAGCATTACTAACGGAGACATGTCGCAGCGTTGGGTCGAGGACGGCTCGTATATCCGGCTCAAGAATATCACGCTTGGTTATTCCCTGCCTGCCGCCTGGACCCGGAAAGCCCGGATCACCAGCGCCAGGGTTTATATCAGCGCCCAAAACCTGTTTATGATCACCAGCTACTCGGGTTTCGATCCCGAATCGCAGAACCAGTCCGTGAAGAACTCCCAGCTGGGCATCGACTATGCCGTGCAGCCCCAGCCGAAGGTATTCCTGGCCGGGTTATCGGTTAATTTTTAATTGATTTTCCTTTTAACATTCAAACGAAGCTTCCTATGTTCAGAATAGTTTGTTTTCTCTCCCTCGTCTTCCTGGCCTCCTGTTCCAAGGTGCTGGACCAGGTGCCAGAGTTCACCATCGCCGAGGATAACTATTGGCAGACAGCCAATGATGCCGAAAGCGCCGCCACAGGAATGTATCCCGCGGCTCAGTCGATGGCCCAGCAATACCCGCTCGCCTTCGACGCCGCTTCGGATGCGGATTCAGCCCTGTTGTCCAACTACAGCCCGTTTGGCCTGCATGGTATCCCGGTGGACAATCTCATCGTCGCAACCTACTGGCAGAACAACTATACCGGCATCGGCCGGGCCAATGATCTGCTGAAGCATATACCCGGGATGCGCGACAGCCTGTTCGTTGCCGGTGAAAAAGCCCGCATCCTTGGCGAGGCATATTTCCTCCGGGCCTATTTCTATTACAATCTCGTAAAGGCCTATGGCCCCGTACCCCTGGTCACGGCGCCCTATACCTCTTTCAATGCCGACTTTACCATTGCCCGCTCGTCGACCGACTCCGTCTATGGACTCATCCTATCCGATCTGCGCCAGGCGGGGAACCTGCTGCCCCAGACCTGGCCTGCCCAGGTCGACACCCGCGGCAGGGCGACACAGGGCGGCGCCCAGGCCCTGATGGCCAAGGTCTTTCTAAGTATGAAGCAGTATGACTCGGCCGCGGCCAATGCGCTGCAAGTGATGAACAACCCGAATTACAGTCTTGTCACCGGGGCTACTGCTTACAGCAATATGTTCTCTACCGCCGGCAAGAACGGTTCGGAGTCGATCTTCGAGATCCAATATGTCAGTTCCACTCAACAGAGTAATGGCCTGTACAGTTTTTATATGCCGGCCAACGGCCTCCCGTCTGGGATCCAGACCGGGAGCTACCAGATCGCGCCGACGACAAAGATCGTCAATGCCTATGCGGCCGCCGATATCCGCAAGAAAGTGGCCGTCACGACGAACGCCCCTGCGGCTCCAACGAAACCCGTTCCCTATGTCAACAAGTATGCCCGCCTTATCAGCGGAGCCGAACCGGATATCATTGCGCTCCGGCTTGCCGATATCATCCTGGTCAGGGCGGAGGCCTTGAACGCGCTCGGCCAGACCGCTGCCGCCACCGATCTGCTCAATATGATCCGGCGGCGGGCATTTGCACAACCGCCCACCACGGCCTCCGTTTATGACTTCCCCAGCACAGATGATCTGGCCAACAATTACGACCTTACGGGGGCCATCGAGAATGAGCGGTTCAAGGAGCTCGCTTTTGAAGGCCAGCGTTTCTATGATCTGGTCCGTACCGGACGCGCTGCGGCCGTCCTGGGTATCTCGGCCGACCAGA
>Ga0310811_10012010_pt1 | contig 11243 bp, 9 predicted proteins | sample YCmetagenome_FD_207642 | JGI IMG/M metagenome (GOLD analysis project Ga0310811, IMG submission 207642) | Soil microbial communities from experimental microcosm in Duke University, North Carolina, United States - YC | ecosystem: Engineered > Artificial ecosystem > Soil microcosm > Unclassified ... | reverse complement strand
ATCCTGACGCGGGTGCGCGAGCTGAACGGCGGAAAGCCCAGCGGCGACGCCGAAGCCGACGCCCGCGCCAGCGCGGCCTTCCAGGACCTGAGCCCCAAGGACGCGGTGATCGCCTTCTCGCGCATGGTCCAGGTGGTCGCCGCGGCATAGACGCGGTAAGTCAGCCTGACCGGCCACGCTTTCAGGGCCCGGTTTCAGGGATCGGCATGACCCAGCGCGACCTTCTCATCCGCCGCCTCGCCTTCCTCGCCGACGAGCGGCCCGAGGCCGCCGCCGCCCGCGACCGCCTGGCGGCGCGCTATGGTGAGGTCGCCGAGCAGGAGGCCGACGCGGTCGTGGCGCTCGGCGGCGACGGCTTCATGCTGGAGACCCTCCACCGCAACTTGCCCGGCTCCAAGCCGATCTACGGCATGAACCGCGGCTCGGTCGGCTTCCTGATGAACGAGTACGGCGAGGACCAATTGATCGAGCGGATCAACGCGGCCGAGCACGCGGTGATCTTCCCCCTGGCCATGCACGCGATCTGCCGCGACGGGCAGGAAGTACGGGCCATGGCGATCAACGAGGTGTCGCTGCTGCGCCAGACGCACCAGACGGCCAAGCTGAAGATCCTGATCGACGGCAAGGCGCGGCTGGAAGAGCTGGCGTGCGACGGCGCCCTGGTGTGCACCCCGGCCGGCTCGACCGCCTACAACCTGTCGGCGCACGGTCCGATCATCCCGATCGGCGCCCAGGTGCTGGGCCTGACGCCGATCAGCGCCTTCCGCCCGCGACGGTGGCGCGGGGCCCTGCTGCCGCACACGGCCAAGGTTACCTTCGAGGTGCTGGACCCCGACAAACGCCCGGTCAGCGCCGTGGCGGACAACGTCGAGGTGCGGCGCGTGGCCCGGGTGCACATCGCGGAGGACCGCTCTCACCCCCTGGTGATGCTGTTCGACGCCGGCCGCAGCCTGGAAGAGCGCGTGCTCACAGAGCAATTCGCGGTTTAGGGGCCGTAACGCCAACCTGCTGTTAAGCCTGACTGTCTAAGCTCCCCGATCGGAAGGCGCAGAAGCGTAACGGAGAGCGTTCAGTGACCCAGGCCCACAGGCTGCCCCTCATGCCGGTCCAGGGCATCGACGCCGATGTCGTGGCCCGCGCCGAAGCCGCGCTGAAATCCCTGTCCGCCCAGTTCTCGCGCTGGCTGCAGGACGAGATCGACAAGATGGACGCCGCCCGCGCCGCGGTCGGCCTCGAAGGCCTGTCGAGCCCCGCCGGCGAAGCGCTCTACACCCGCGCCCACGACCTGAAGGGCCTCGGCGGCACCTATGATTTCCCCATCGTCACCCGCGCCGCCGGCTCGCTGTGCCGGGTGATCGACAGCGAGAAGGCCCGCGCCGCCGCGCCGCTGACCCTGGTGGACTCCCACATCAACGCCATCAAGTCGATGATCCGCGACGGCATCAAAACCGACGATCACCCCATCGGCCAGGCCATGGTCCTGTCGCTGGAAGACCAGGTGGCCGCGTTCCGCAACAGGCTGGCCTAGCCTCCCCCACATCCCACGGTGGGGGCCACTCGCGCTGTCGCCGAACGCGTTCCGCTAGTTGAGGCGGCCCGCGCGCCTGGCGGCCCGGGCTTCGCCGGCTAGGCGGTCCATCTTCTCGAGCAGATAGTCGACGTCTTCCTTCGGCGCCTGCTGCGGCTGGGTCAGGAAGCGCTGGAGCATGCGCTCCTGGAAGCGGTCCTTGTCGCGCGCCGCCCCATCGGCGTTCAGCGCGTGGAAGGTGTCGACGCCGCTGCGGAAGGCGGGGAACAGGCGCGCGGGCAGGCCCGCCCGCTCGTAGATCGCCTTCAGGCCCAGAGGTCCCGCGTCGTGGATCATCAGCCAGGTGCGGTGGTGCGGCACGCCGGCGAGCTCCGAGATGCCCCACTCGAACAGCCCCATCTGGCCCTGGGCCAGGGCCCGCAGCAACAGCGAGGCCGTCAGCCGGCCGTTGCGATGAAGATGCGCGACGAACGCGCCGATGTCGCCGGTGCGGCCGGCCTGGTCCACCAGGTCGATCACGGCGCGCTCGCCGGTCGCGGCGGAGATCTGCTGGGCGACTTCGGGCGACAGCTGATGGTGCTCGATCAGGTGGCGGCGCACCTGGTCGCTGACCAGGTTCACCAGCCGCTCGGTCACCGACAGGGGCAGGACGCGACGGTAGGCGATCGCCGTCAGCACCGGCTGGGAGGTCTCGTAGCGGCTGATGGCGGTCTGCAGCGCCCCCTCGCCGAAGTGGGCGTTGTCGTTGGCGCACGCCAGCCGCACCGCCTCCTCGCAGCCGACCTCGACCAGCGCCGTGGCCACGGCCTCCGGCAGGTTGAAGCGCCGGGCGATCGCCTCCTGGCGGACCGCGCCGCCGGTGCGGGCGATGTCGATCAGGTCCTCTTCGGTGAACGCGGGCGAGAAGTTCAGCACCGGCATGGCGATGGATTCCATGTCGCGGGCGAGCTTGAGCGCCACGTCGCGCGGCAGGACCGGGGAGGCCTTCAGGGTGATCGCCAGGGCCCGCCGGACCAGTTCAGTGGCGTCCTTGGCCATCAGCCGCAGGATCTCGTGGGCCTGGGCCAGCTCCTGACGCGACAGATTGTCCCGATCCACGGCGCGGCACAGTTTGTGCGCCGCCAGGGCCCGCTCGTCGGCGGTGGGCCCTTTGACCAGCATCCGCAGGTCGTCTTCGGTAAGGGCCGCACGCACCGCCGCCATGGTCAGGCTCCGTCTCCTTCTACGGCTCAAGTCGAATCTTCGCCGAGTCGGCGTTTTTGAGAATCGACTTTTCGACTTTTCAGTCTCGAAGCGGCTTTCTTCAGCCGCGCCCGGAGTTCTGACGGGCCTGCGAAAGCATGGTCAGCATCTCCGAAGTGAATAAAGAATTCGTCAGCCCCCGCGAGCCGGACGTCTTGCCGCCCCCGAAGCCGAAGGCGTTGCCCTCGCCGGGGTCGATGCCGAGGATCATGTCGGCCAGCTGCCGTTCCTGTTCGATGCGGGCCAGACGGGCCTCGACGCCGCTGTGCACGAACGTCGGCTGGGCCTCGGGCGCAGGGCCGCCGGGCGCGGACCAGGTGGCGGGGGCGGAGCCCTGGGCGCCGGTCAGGTTGGCGTAGACCTCGGCGACCGAGGCGGCGCGGCCGTCGCGATAGAAGACCGCGGGATTGGCGGCGGCGGCTTCCGGGAACAGCGACGCGGCCGCAGCGCCCGGGCGCGACAGGGTGGCCTCGATCAGGTCGCCCGAACCCTTGGGGCCCAGGAAGTGGGCGATATAGAGCTCGCCGGCCGTCGGCTCGCGGCCGACCCGGCCCTTGAGGTAGGTGGAGTTCTCGCCCGCCAGCTCGCCCGCCATCAGCGACGCGGCGCGCGGATCGAGGCGCAGGGCCAGGACGGCCTTCTTGGCGTCGCCTCCGGCCACCGAGAGCCGTCCGTCATTCGCTTCATGGATCAGGTCGGCGTAGCCGGCGTAGCCGTGCTTGGCGCCGTGGCGCTTGAGCGCTCCCAGCCACGTCTGCTCGACGAACTGGAACAGGCCGGCCGCCGAGGAGCTGCCGGCGCGGGCAGCGGGGTTGTAGCCGCTCTCGCGCGCGGCGGTGCGCATCAGGAAGCCGAAATCGGCCCCGGTCGCGTCCGCGGCCCGCTGGATGGCGGCGCCGACTGTCTGTTTCACCGACTCGACGGTCATGCCGCGACGGTGGCGGCTTATGGTTAACGCGCCCTTTAAGGTTAACGGGCCTTCACTTAAAGCGCCCGGGATCGAAAGCCGCGGCCGCGACCGAGACGGGCCGTCCCGTCAGCCGGTCGAGCAGCACCTCCGCGACCAGCGGGGCCAGCAGCCAGCCGTTGCGCCGCGCGCCCCTCGCCACGAGAACCCGGGCGACAAGCCCCTCCTCCGTCGCGCTCGGCCCGACCAGGGGCAGGCCGTCCGGCGTCGCCGCCCGCACCCCGGCCCTGGCCTCCACGCCGGCGGCCTCCAGAGCGGGAAACAAACGCCGGGCCCCGGCGGCGAGCCTGGCCACGGCCTCGGGATCGATGTCACGGTCCGCGCGGCCCTCCTCCATCGTTGCGCCGACGACGGCGCCGAAGGCTGACGGAGCCACATAGACCCCTTCGCCCCGCACCACCGGGCCGTGCGCGGGGCCCGCGCCAGGAAAGCGCAGGATCTGGCCCTTGATCGGCGCGAGGTCCCCGCTTCCCGGGCCGGTGGCCTGGATCAGGACATCGGCCTCCAAGGCGCGCTCGCGGATGTCTGCTCCGGTCATGGCGCCCCCCGCCTCGATCAGCCGGGCGTGGAGGGCGTCGAGCATCGTCTGAGGCTCCAACCGCCAGTCCTCGCGCGTGAACAGGAACGGCCCCGCCGCGGCGAGGCCGGGCGCGCGACGCCTCGCCTCAACCTCCCCGATGGGCTCGACCGCCATGCCCGCCGCCCCGGCCCGGGCGAGGATCGGCCGCGGATCTGCGGCCTGCAGGATGGCGCCCGAACGATCGATGGCTTCAGCCAGGTCCGGCAGGACCCGGTCCCAAGCGTCGCGGGCGTCCTTCAACAGGGGGAAATGGCCGGCGGACTTGGGATCGAGCAGGGCCTCGCAGGCGGGAGCCAGCATGCCGGCGGCGACTCCCGAGGCGTTGTCGCCCCGCGCCGCGGGATCGGCCAGCAGCACCTCCGCCCCGCGCCGGGCCAGGACAAGGGCCGCGACCGACCCGATCGCGCCGGCGCCGGCGACGACGACGCGCAGGCCTTTCAATTCGTTCATGCCGGTGGGTTAGCTGGACGGGCCGCGCCTGTCGAGCCGCCGGTCAGGTGCTTCGGTCGAGACCGATGCGGGCCTCGGCCCAGCCGCGGGAGAAGGCCGCCGCCGCGCCGCGCTCCTGGAAGGTGATCACCTTCATCTCGACGTCGGCCAGAGGATCGGAGTGGATCATCACGTAGGGGGCGTCGCTGTTGGCGGCCCAGAGCTCGGCTCGCTGCCCCTGGCTCGCCAGGAAGCGGGACAGATAGTCGCCGAACAGCTGAGCCTCCTCGCCGTCGCGCACCGGGAACTTCACCACCACATCGCCCATGGACTATCGCTCGGGGGAGCGCCTGCCTGACTTTGCCAACTGCAGACCGAACGGGAGGGCAAGGCCCAGGTTCCCAAGGCTCAGTTTCGCACCGCAGCAATAACGTCAACAAAATGTGCGCAGCGCAACATGCAACAGCCAAGCCGGCATCACGCTTCTGCGACCGGACCGGCGCGATCGGCGAGAGAGCAACGGGCAAAGAAAAAGGGGCGGCCGAAGCCGCCCCTCGATCTGAAGACCCTGGTCTCGAGAGCTCAGTTCAGCTCTTCGGAGATCAGGCCGACGTGGTAGAAGCCTTCGCTTTCCAGCTGGTTCACCACGGCCATGAACTCCTTGTAGCGCACGTCGCGGTCGGCGCGGATCAGCACGGTGCGATCCTTGACAGGCCCTTCGCCGGTGAGCAGCGGCGCAATGATGCTGGTCAGTTGGCCGAGGTTGGGGATCTTCTGCGTCCCGCCGAGGGAGGGGTCCGGGATCACGTAGACCACGCCGCCGCGGGTGATCGAGAGGAAGGTCGGCTTCTTCTGATCCTGCGGGTTCTTCGGGGCCTGGGCCGGGGGCAGGTCGATCTTGAGCGAGGTGGTCGCCAGCGGCGCCGCGACCATGAAGATGATCAGCAGCACCAGCATGACGTCCACGAAGGGCGTGACGTTGATGTCGGCATTCTGGCCGAGTTCATACTTGGCCTTGCCGCCACCAGCCAACTTAGCCGCCATACGGTAATCTCCCATTCGGGCGCGCGGGGGCCGCCCGTTCTAATTCCTCTGGGAGAGACCTTTGGCGTGGTTATTCACGGATGTAAAGCGCCAAGACGCACACGAATTGAGGAAGATCGCCAAGCCTTGGCCGAAGGCGCCGGGCGCCTCGAATCTCGGCTTCAGCCCAGCGCCACGGAGATGAGCCCGACCTTGTAATAACCGTCGCGCTGCAACTGATTCACGACCGCCATGAATTCCCTGTAGCGGACGTCGGCGCGGATCAGGACGGTCCGCTCCCGCCCGAGCCGGGGCGACGGCCGCGGGCCGCACCATCGGGGCGGCGGCCGTCACCGCGGCGGCCGCGAGGCCTCCGATCCGCCCTCACCCGTTCCGTCCGGGCGCGGCTCCTTGACGCTGCGCAGCAGGTCGGCGGGATCGAACGGCAAGACGTCCTTCTCGCTCGGCAGATTCTGCGTGGTCCAGCCCCCGCCCAAGGCGCCGATCAGGTTGACCGTGGTCTGCAGCTGCAGCGTCCTGGTCTGCTGCTGGGTCAGGGCGTCGGTGAGGGCCGTCTCCTGGGCGATGACCACGTCCAGATAGGTGGTGACGCCGCCGATATAGAGCTGCTGGCTGAGGGTGGCGGCCTCGTTGGCCGCGGCCACCGCCTCGGCCTGGGACCGGGTCTGCGACTGCAGGCTTTGCGACAGGGCCAGCCCATCCTCCACCTGCTGCAAGGCCGTCAGGACGGCCCCGCGATAGTTGTCCCGGGTGAGCGCGAACTGGGCCCAGCTGCTCTGCAGTTCGGCGCGCCGCAGCCCGCCCTCGAACAGCGGCTGCACAGCGGTCGCCCCGATCGACCACAGGCTGTTCGGCAGCGTGAACAGATTGAACCCGGCGTCCTCGAAGCCGGCCGTTCCGCCGATGGTGATGTTGGGAAAGAAGGCGGCGCGGGCGATGCCGACCCCCGCATTCGCCGCGGCCATCTGCCGTTCGGCGCTGGCGATGTCAGGGCGCCGTTCGAGCAGCTGCGCGGGCACGCCGACGGGCACGGGCGGAACGGTCAGACCGCTGTCGGGTCTCGGCGGAATGGCGAAGGTGCTCGCGTCGGCCCCGACCAGGGTGGCGATCGCATGTTCGAGCACGCTGCGGCTGGCCAGGTTGGCGCTCTGGAGGGCCTCGGTCGAGGCCAGCTGCGCCTTGGCGCGGCTCACGTCGAGCGCCGAGCCGATCTGGCCGCGCAACCGCAATTGCGTGATGTCGACCGAGGTCCGGTACTCGGCGACGGCGCTGCGATAGACCACCGCCTCCGCATCCAGCCCGCGAAGGGCGATGTAGTCGTTGGCCAGCTGGGTCTGCAGGCTGAGCCGGGCGTTAGCCACCAGGGCGGCGCTCGATTGCGCCAGTCGGGCCTGCTGCCGCTCCTGGTTCCTGATCCGCTGCCAGAAGTCCGGCTGCCAGCTGGCCGCGCCCTCGAAGAGGGTGAACCCCTGGGTGCTGAACTGGGTGATCGCCGGGTTCTTGAACAGCGCGTTGGCCGATTGCTTGTTGTAGGACGCCTCGGCCGAGGCCGAGAGCTGCGGGTAGAGGGCCCCGCGGGCGGCGGCGGCGGCGTCCCGGGCCTCGACGTACTGTTCGTACATCGCGGCGAGTGTGGGGTTCTGGGTTTCCAGTTGCTGTTCCAACTGGCTCAGCAGCGGATCGCCGAATTGCTCCCACCAGGGCCCGCGCGGCAGGGTGTCGCTCGGATTGGCGACGCCGAACGGGCGCTGCCCGCGCCATTCCGCCGGCAGGACATAGCGCGGCGGCTCGTAGGGCGGCGCCAGGGAGCAGCCGGCAAGGCCGCCGAGCAGGACCGCGGCGACCATCTCGCGCGCGCCCGCCGGGCGACCCGGTCCAGCCGCGGCGCAAGTCACCGGGACGCCGCCTTGTCGGCGCCGGGACTCACTCCGGGCGCGGGCTGCGCGATCTTCACCGCCTGGCCGTCGAGCAGGCCCATCGACGGGGCGGCCACCAGCCTGTCGTCCTTTGTCAGTCCGGAGGTGACCTCCACGGTATTGCCGAGGGTGCGCCCCAGGGTGACGTCCCGGAGGCGCACCTTGTCGCCCGCCCCGACCACCGCGACCTGCGTGCCCTGCGCCCGATACAGCACCGCCTGGGAGGGCACGATCAGGATGCCGGGGGCGCTCGGGAATTCGAACTGCACGTTCACGAAGCTGCCCGGCATGTCCTCGCCGCTTGGATTGGGCAGCGTCAGCTCGGTCACCACGGAGCGCGTGGCGGGGTTGACCGCCCGGGCTGTGGTCAGGAACCGCGCCGGGATCCGCCGGCCCGGGTCCTGCGGCAAGGTCAGCGAGACCTCGAGGCCGGGCCCCAGGCCGCTCGCATAGCTCTGCGGCACGGAGACGAACACGCGCAAGTCGCGGACGTCGGCGACGACAAACAGCGGCTGCGACGGGGCGCGCGCGCTTTCCTGCGCGCCCTGGGTCCCGACGTAGTCGCCGATGTTGATGTTGCGGACCGTGACGATGCCGTCGAACGGCGCGACCACCCTCTTGAACGCGCTCATGCCCTGGAACTTGAGGACGTTCTGGCGCGCGGCCTCGACCATCGCCTTTTGCGCCTTGGCGTCGGCGACCTTGATGTCGACGTCCTGCTGCGCGACGGCCTTGGTGCCGGCCAGGGCCAGCCAGCGCGTGGCGGTCACCTCGGCCAGGTTGTAGTTCGCCTGCGTCGTCGCGAACTGGGCCTTGGCCTGTGCGAGTTCGGCGTCCAGGCTCGGCGTGTCGATCGTCGCCAGCAATTCGCCGGCCTTCACCTGCGCGCCGTAGTCCTTGTACCAGTGGGAAATGTAGCCGGTGACCTGGCCGTAGATCGCCGCCTGGTGCCAGGCCTCGATGTTGCCGGGCAGGGTGAGCGCGCGCTTGGCCGGGGCCGGCTGAGGCTGGATCACCTGCACGCGCGGTATGGCGGCGTCGTTCGCCTTGGCCTTGAGGTCCGCCGTGGTTCGCGCCCGCGACCAGATTCCGAGGACGGCCAGCGCGACCACGACCAACAGCGCGACCACGATGATCATCCTGCGGTCCGGCTCGCGTCGCCTGGGCGCCGCCTCTGGTGTTCTCATGGCGCCGCTCCCTGCCCCGCCGCGGCCGCGCCCGGTTGCGGGCCGGGCGCGCGCGCGCCGGTATTGCGGTGAAGGATCGCGAAAAGGTTCGGAACGAACAGGAGAGTGGTGAAGGTCGCCACGAACAGGCCGCCGATGACCGCCCGCGCCAGCGGCGCGTTCTGGGTGTTGCTGAGCGACATGGGGACCATACCGATGATCATCGCCAGGGCGGTCATCAGCACCGGCCGCATCCGCTCGACGCCGGCCTCCACGGCCGCCTTGGCCGCATCACCGTGCGCGGCCAGCTGATCGCGGGCGAAGGCGACCACCAGGATGGTGTTCGCCGTCGCCGTGCCCATGCACATGATGGCCCCAGTCAGAGCCGGCACCGACAGGGTGGTGCCCGTGAGGAACAGAGCCCAGGCGATGCCCGCGAGCGCCGCCGGCAAGGCCAGGATGATGATGAACGGGTCGATCCAGGACTGAAAATTGACGACGATCACGAGGTAGATCAGCACGATCGACAGCGCGAGACCGACCAGCAGCTGGAGGTAGGCCGAGCGCATCGTGGGGAATTGCCCGCCCAGCACCACAGTCGCGCCCTTCGGCAGGCCCGACGCCATGCTGCGGATGATCTCCTGCACCCCGCCGCTGACCGCACCGAGATCGCGCCCCTCGACGCTGGCGTAGATGTCGATCACGGGCTGGATCGCGTAGTGCGAGACGACGCCCGGCGATCCGGTCTGCGACACGCGCGACAGGGCGCCGACGATCTGCGCCGGCCCGTTGCTCGGGTTGCCGTCGCCCTTGTCGACCGGGATGGTCTGCAGGTCGTTGACGCTGGACAACTGGTCCTGCGGCGTCTGCACGTTGACCAGGTGCGAGATTCCCGAACTCGTATCGAGCCAGTAGGTCGGCGTGACCTGCCCGCTGCCCGACAACACCGTCAAGGCGTTGGAGGCGATGTTCGACTCGGTCAGCCCGGTCGAGCTGGCCAGATCGCGGTCCGAGGTCAGCAGAAGAGTGGGCTGACCCTGAATCTGATGGATGTGGACATCGGCCGCGCCCGCGACCTGCGCGATCCGCGCGGCCATTTCCGTCGCATAGGCGTAGATGCGGGTCTGGTCCGCACCGGAAAGGCGCACGTCGATGGGGGCCGGAAGACCGAAGTTGAGGATCTTGTCGGTGATGTCCCCCGGCAGGAAATAGAGGGCGGTTCCCGGGAACTTCTCCGTCAGCCCGTCGCGCAGAATCGACCGGTAGCGCTCCACCGGAGAGGCGTCGTTATCCAGGGATATCGTGATGTCGCAGTCCTGCGAACCGATCGTGCCGGTGTTGCTGTAGGCCTGATTGATGCCGGTGGTCGGCAGCCCGCAGTTCATCAGGGTGTTGGTGACGTGCGGATTCAGGAGCTGCCGCACCTGCTGGTCGACCAGGACCGCGATCTTGGAGGTTTCCTCGATCCGCGTTCCGGTCGGCGTGCGGATATGCAGATCTATCTCGTTGCCTTTGATGCTCGGGAAGAAATTCTCGCCGACGAACACCAACAGCCCGAGGGAAACGACCGCGCAGACCAGGTACGAGGCCACAAAGACCCTCGGCTTGCCCAGCAGGCGCTGCAGGAGCGCCCCGTACGCGGCGCGGAATTGTTCGAAGCGGCGTTCGAATCCGGCCTGGAAGCGTTCCATCGGACCCGGCGGCTTGCGCAGGCCCGGGTTTCGCTGGGCCTCGACCTGCCCCCGCAGCAGGAAGGCCGCCATGGTCGGCGTCAACGTGCGCGACAGGATGAACGACGCGAGCATGGCGAAGATAATCGCCTCGGCCAGCGGCACGAACAGATAGCCGGCCACGCCGCCCAGCTGGAACAGCGGCAGCCACACGATGCAGATGCACAGGGTCGAGACGAAGGTCGGGACGACGATCTGGTTGGCGGCCTCGATGATCGCCTGCTCGAGCGTCTTGTCCGGGCCGCCATGCTCGAGGTGCGCATTGATGTTCTCGATCATCACGGTGGCGTCGTCGACCAGGACGCCCACCGCGAGCGCCAGGCCGCCGAGGGTCATGACGTTGATCGTCTGGTGGAACACCGACAGCATGAACAGGGAGCTGAGGATCGACAGCGGGATCGAGGTGGCGACGATCACGGTCGAGCGCCAGCTGCCCACGAACAGCAGCACGGTCGTTCCCGCCAGGGTGGCGGCGATCAGCATCTCCACGCCGACGTCCATGACCGAGGCGAGCACGAACGAGGACTGATCGTTGAGCGGGGTGACGGTGATCCCCGGCGGCAACCGGTTGCGCAGTTCCGGCAGCATGGCCTTGACGCCGCTCACCACCGACAGGGTGGAGGCGTCACCCGTCTTGAGGA
>Ga0310811_10012009_pt1 | contig 11243 bp, 12 predicted proteins | sample YCmetagenome_FD_207642 | JGI IMG/M metagenome (GOLD analysis project Ga0310811, IMG submission 207642) | Soil microbial communities from experimental microcosm in Duke University, North Carolina, United States - YC | ecosystem: Engineered > Artificial ecosystem > Soil microcosm > Unclassified ... | reverse complement strand
GGTGGAGTTGAACAGGAACGTCGACAACTACTTTGCCGAGGTGGAGCAGGCCGCGTTCAGTCCCGCCAGTATCGTACCGGGCATCAGTTTCTCCCCGGACAAGATGCTGCAGGGGCGCCTGTTCTCATACAGCGACGCGCAGCGCTATCGCCTGAGCGTCAACTACAGCCAGATTCCGGTCAACGCCCCGAAGTGTCCGTTCCATAGCTATCATCGTGATGGCTTGATGCGCGTGGACGGCAATAGCGGCGGGGCGACGCCATACGAGCCCAATACGCGGGGTGAATGGCAGGAGCAGCCTGATTTCAGGGAGCCCCCTCTGGCTAGCGACGGCGCGGCGGATCACTGGAATCATCGTACCGACGACGACTATTACTCGCAGCCCGGCGCGCTGTTCAGGTCGATGACACCCGCTCAGCAGCGGACCCTATTCGACAACACGGCGCGCGCTATGCGCGGGACCTCCGAAGCCGTACGGGCGACGCACGTCGCCAATTGTACGAAAGCGGATCCTGCCTACGGCGCGGGTGTAGCCGAGGCGCTCAGTAGACTCGCGCGCGGATAAGCGACCGCCACCGCTGAGCGTTCGGTAGCAGTTCCGCTTTGAGGCTGAAGTGCTCGCCGGCCGGCCCCTATCAGCATTGCGTCGCTTTTTCTTTAACGTGAGGCGCCAATTGATGTCTTACCCCTCTGGAGAGGAATCATGTCCTTGAACGTTGACGGGATCACCATTCCCGACAGTCAATTTGCCCGCGAGATTACAGATCTCGTGCGGGACACCGCATCCCCCTTATTATTTCATCATTCCAGCCGTGTGTACTATTTTGGCGCCCTGGCAGGCAAGCGCCGTGGGCTGAAGTTCGACCCGGAGTTGTTGTACTGCGGCTGCATGTTTCACGACATGGGCTTGACTCAAAAGCACAGCAGCGCCTCCGAACGCTTCGAGGTGGATGGTGCGAACGCCGCGCGCGACTTTCTGAAACAGCACGGAATCGGCCAGCACGATATCGATACGGTCTGGACTGCCATTGCGTTGCATACCACGCCGGGCGTTCCCCAGCACATGCATTCGGTCATTGCTTTGGTTACAGCAGGGGTGGAAATGGACGTGCTGGGTCTGACTTATTCCGAATACAGCGATGCCGAACGAGAAGCCGTCGTTCACGCACATCCGCGCGGCAGTCGCTTCAAGGAAGACATCATTCAGACGTTTTACGACGGCATCAAGCACAAGCCGGAAACGACGTTCGGTAACGTTAAGGCCGACGTAATCGCCGATAAGGACCCTCATTTTCATGCTGGCAACTTTTGCAATGTGATCCGCACATCAGCCTGGTCCGGTTGAGCCTTCGGTCACGACGCCACCGTAGAGGAACGGCACGATCGCGAGTGCCGAGCCGACCACGAACGCGCCGGCCTTGGTGAAGAAAAGGCCGATCTACCCGAGCAGTGGTCAGTCAAGACCACTCAGGACGCCACTCATACCCGTCACCTGCGTCACTGCGAGCGCATTCAGCCCGCCCTTGAGAAGTCATTTCGGCGGAGCACGCCAGAACCAGTTGAGCAGGCCTCACACGATAAAGAGCCACGCGATTTCGGATTCGGTGGCAACGGTCACGACCGCGACGGTCAGGCAGATCGCCCACAGGACCCTATTCGTAACGATGGTCTTCGTGGTCAGCTTGCACGCGCTCATCGCGATAATCCCCACCACCGCGACACCCGCGACATAGAAGACCGCCTCCATCCAGTAGAGCCCGCCGACCTGGGCATAGGCCCAACCCAACGCAACAACCATGAGGAGCGAAGCCAGGACAAAGGCGATACCGACGAGCGTCGCACCGAGCAAGCGTAACCGAGGTAAATGCCGAATTGTGCGGCGAGCGCGGACCCAGCATCATTTGAGCCAGCGCCAGCCCCTCCTTGTAGTCCTCTTCGCTGATCCCCCCCCGGCGCTCGACCCGTTCGCGGTGCTTGTTGCCGACCAACGCCACCGGGCCTTCAAAACCACCGAGCACGCCACCGCGCGCATGATCACGCAGACTTCCTTGTTCGCCGGGACGCGCTCCGTGTGTGCGCGCGGAGCTGCACCTCCCGGGCGGCCCGTTCGGCCTCCGCTTGAGCAGCAAACTCGGTGGCAAGAAAATCAATCAAATGGCGCACGGCCGGCAGCAGTCCGCGCCGGGACGGGAACACCGCGTGGATGATGCCGCTGCGCGGCAACCAGCAGGGTAGCACCTCGACCAGACGACCCTGCAGCAGATCCTGCCTCACCTGAATCTCTGGCAGTTGCACGACGCCGGCACCGAGAAGTGCGGCGTGATGCAAGGTGGCCAGATCGGTCGTGACGAGCCGGGGTTGATGGTTGATTTCCAGCCGGCTCCCGCCAGCGCCTTCAAGGGTCCAACGGTGTTCGCGCATCGGTGGCCCAAGATCGAGACTCGGCAAACGTCCAAGCTCTTCGGGCGAAGGATCGGGCGCACATCTCGCCAGTAAAGCGGGATGTGCGACCAGGCGCTGGGAACTGTCTCCGAGCACCTTCATCACGAGATCGGCGTCTTCGAGCGGCGGGAAGCGCACCCGCAACCCGATGTCAAATCCTTCACTGACGACGTCGACGCGCCGGTTGGCGACCTCCATGTGGACCTGAACTTGGGGGTTTTGCATCATGAACCGGGCGACCATTTCTCCCACGCCGAATGCCGCCAGGCCCGTAGGACAGCTTAGACGCACGATGCCCCGAGGCGCGGCGTGGGATTGCCCGATCACCGCCTCCGCAGCTTCAGCTTCCACCAGCATCGCAACGCAGTGGCGGTAGTAGTCCTGGCCGATCTCCGTCACCACAAAGTGTCTCGTTGAGCGCTGTACGAGCCGCACACCGAGGCGTTCCTCCAGCAGTGCAATCCGCCGGCTCAGTTTCGATTTCGGCATGCCCAGCTTTCGTCCCGCCGGCGCGAAGCCGCCGTTGTCCACCACCTGGACGTAGAAAAACAGGTCATTCAGATCGTGCATTGATTGCTCCCATCGTTCATTAAATAGAACGCTGATGGCAAATATAGCGTACTACCGGGCAAATCGTCCTATATCTAATATTCATTCCAGATCGCAGCAGGCAAGGCCCGATGAGCAGCGGGTGGTCCGTAGAGCGGACAGCCGGCTCGAGGGTTTTTCGGTTGCGACGCCTGCAGACGAGGACGCCGACAGGCACGTCTTCCCATCTCTTTTAAGTGTGAACACCATGACGCTGAATACCGACGACACGCTTTTGACCCCCGACAACCACGCGGTGATGCTGATCGACCATCAATACCTGCAATTGTTGACCGTCCGTTCGCATTCCGTCGAAACGGTCGTGAACAATGCGACCTTCCTGGCCGAAGGCGCCAAGATCTTCAATGTGCCCACCCTGTTCACGACGGCATTCGCGCAACGCCAGGCAATATTTGCCGAACTGCAGGCGGTGCATCCGGAGCAAAAGCCCATCGACCGCTTCGGCCTGAATGCCTGGGACGATGAGCGCGTGCGCGAATGGGTGAAGAACACGGACAAGAAGAAGTTGGTGATGGCGGGTCTGTGGACCGAGGTTTGCCTGACGATGCCAGTGCTGTCCGCGCTGGCAGGGGGCTTCGAGGTCTACATCGTCACTGACGCCTCGGGCGCCAGCAGCGTCGAAGCGCACGAGCGCGCTGTTCAACGCATGGTGCAGGCCGGTGCACGGCCGCTGTCCACCGTCAGTTACGTCAGCGAAGTGCAACGCGACTGGAGCCGGGCGGACACGGCCGAGCAGGTGGTGAAGCTGTTCGAAAAGCGCGGCGGCGGCTTCGGGCACGGCTTGAAGTGGGAATGGCAACTCCTCGGCCTGCAGGAAGGCACGCGCTGACGTGGCCGCAGATTGTGTGCATCGACGATGTTCATTTGCCGCGAGGGCAGCAAGCTCGATGCGCGGATCTGCCCACAAGATCTTTCACAGTGCCTTCGGCACCCTCTTTTAAGTGAGTCACCAACAGGCGGGGCTGGCTGCCAGCCGGGCCTGCCGCAAGGAAGCACATCATGGCAAACCGCACACTCAAGGCGATCCATCGCGCCTACCGTGACGACATCCGGGATCTGAGGACGCAACGTCCCTTACCCGGTCCCGACTTACCCGATTTGAATCCGTTTCTTTTTCTTAACCATCATGGTCCGCAAGTGTATGCGCCTCATAACGGTGGCTTGCCGTTCGGTCCGCATCCGCACCGGGGCTTCGAGACGGTCACATTTGTGCTGGAAGGCAGTCTCGCGCACTCGGATACCGGCGGCCACGAAAGCGTCATCGATGCGGGCGGCGTGCAGTGGATGACCGCGGGTAGCGGCCTCGTCCATGCCGAGCTTTCACCGCAGTGTTTCATGGAGCGCGGCGGCAAGTTGGAGATCCTTCAATTGTGGCTCAACCTTCCCGCCACGCTGAAGATGACCGCGCCGCGCTACGTTGGCGTGCAGGAAGATGACATTCCGTCTATTCCCACGCAGGACGGCATGGGTCGGATTCAACTGGTGTCCGGCGAATGGTCGGGCTTCCGCGGCCCAATCCAATCCCTGACTAACACGTTCATGTCCGTTGTCCGGCTGGAAGCCGGTGGTCGCGTGAAATTTGCGGGCGTAGCGGCGCGGCAGGTCTTTCTGTACGTCGTTCGCGGCAGCATTGCCATCGACGGTGGGCAAGTTGCGCAGTTCAATCTCGCGGAGTTGCGCGATGACGGCGACGTGGTCGAGCTGGAGGCATTGGAAAATTCCATCATTCTGTTTGGTTATGCCGATCCAATTCACGAGCCGATCGCTTCGCGCGGACCGTTCGTTATGAATACGCAGGCGGAGCTCGATCAGGCCTTTGCGGACTTCAAGGCGGGGAAATTCAATGTTTCGGCAACTTAGCGGATGGCGCACGGAGTTTCGACATGCGGTCTTTGGCCGGTCGGATTGCGCAGGCAAGTCGGCCATCGCGGATTTGGATGCGGTCAAGTTCGACCTTCGCGCGGGGAACTGCCGCGCGAGCTGCGGCGCGTTCTGCCAGTGAGTCGTGACATGTCGCCCGTCGATCAGGCCCGCATGTTCGAAGAAGCGCCCGCCTTCAAACTCGCTTCATCCGGCCCACTCTTGCAAAAGAGCCCGGCAATTGTAGCAAGGGCCTGTTCACGGCCCGCCCCCCTTTCAAGCCCTCGGAGAACATCATGACCGAACTCATTGCAGGTATTCGCATTCCCGACAGCAAGATGGCACGCGACGCAACCCAACTCGTGCGCGACACCGAAACCGATCTCCTCTTTCACCATTCGCGCCGGGTGTTCCTGTTCGGCGCACTCGCCGGCGAGCGCAAGCAACTGAAGTACGACTCCGAGTTGCTCTACATCGGCGCGATGTTTCATGACATGGGCCTGATGGACGCCTATAGCAGCGAGCACGACCGCTTCGAAGTGGACGGCGCAAATGCTGCACGCGACTTCCTTGTGCAATACGGTATCGGCGACAGCGAGATCGAGCAGGTATGGGACTCTATCGCGCTGCACACGACGCCCGGGATTCCACAGTACAAAAAGCCGGTGGTTGCACTCGTCACGGCAGGCGTCGAGATGGATGTGCTCGGCCTCGCTTACGACGAGTTCACTGACGACCAGCGCAAGCTCGTGGTGGCGGCGCACCCGCGCGGGGAACGCTTTAAGGAAGGCATCATCGAAGCCTTTGCGCAGGGCACGATAAAGAAGCCCGAAACCACCTTTGGCAACGTGAAGGCCGATGTGCTCGCACTGAAGGACCCAGACTACAAGCGGCTGAACTTCTGTAGCATCATTCTTGGCTCATCGTGGAACGACACGAACCATGACTTTGCGACATGCCGCAATCCGGCGCACGCGCACGGCTGAAACTGGCTGATGGGGTATCAGCGTCAAGGGCGGTTCGGCCCGGGCAACCCCATTGCGTTTTCTCGATAAGAACGCTGTCCGACTAACAGCGACAATGGGAACGACACCGGTTTCCACCGGTTGCGCTAGGGGATGTGATGCGAGTTGACAACGAACGGCGAAGATTCAGCCAAACCGGCGCGGCCTATCGTTTGCAGGCGCCAGGCGTGCTCAGCAAGCTCGTAACGTTTGCGGCCGGTGCCACGGTGCTGGCCGCGGCGGTGACGGTCTCGCTGTTAGTGTTCGCCGTAGTGTTTGCCGTGGTGCTGGCCGGCGCGCTGCTGGCGTGGAGTTACCTGTGGTGGAGAACGCGCGACTGGCGTAAGCAGATGCGCGCGCGGCAGTCAGGCGGGCGCGCGATCCGGGGCGACAGTCTCTTGGCGGCCCCCTCCCGCCGTTCGCCTTCCATCGGCGGATGTCCGCCCGATAAGGAATGCTCGGAACGCATCGGCGCGTCGCTTACACGTGGGGCGGTTATCAGATGCCGCTCATTGCGACTGACATCATCGCGTTGAGAAAGCTGGTAGGATCGCGACCAGCCGGCTGGGCTATGCAGGGTCGCATTGTCTCGCATCGCACTCACACAAGTAACGACGCTGCTGTAACGATGCTTACATCCGCATGCATATAGTTCCGCCTACGTTAGCGCAGCGCCACCTGCGAACATCGAGCCCTGTTGCCCCCCTGCAAGTTCCGGGGCGACACTTTTGAGTACGCCTCGTAAACGTAACGCGGCGGCGCTGCTGGCCGTGCTGGGCGTCGCATTGGCCGTGGGCGCGCCTTTCATCCTGGGCTCACACCAATCGCTTGCCGGACTGCGGGCCATCTCGGCGCACATGTTCTTCGCGTTGGCGCTGAGCGCCGCTGCGAGCGCGCTGGGTAAGGCCGGCAAGCAGCAGTTGATGCTATCGGCGCTGGGATTGCGTCTTCCTTTCATGCGCACGTACGGCATCGCCTTGGTGACCGACTCTGCCTTTCTCGCCTCGCCTCTAGGTGCGGCGGGGTATGGCGTCAATATCGGCTTGCTGCAGCGCGCCGGTGCCTCGTGGGCGACGGCTACAACTGTTGTCGGCGCCGACCAAGCGCTCGACCTGGCTTTCTTGGCCGTGGTGACGCCGATAGCCGTGGCGTTCGCCGTCGGTCCGTTGGCTCACGTCGTTCCGAAGCCGAACGTATCCCTGGTCGTCGCAATGCTGGCAGGTGCCGCGATCCTGATCGGTGCGCTTTGGGCATGCCGACGGAACATCGCAAGCGCACTGAATGCCTTATACGGCCGTGTTCGATGGCTCGGGACGCTGCGAGCCCGCTGGGACAAGTTCCGTCAGAGTGTGCGCCAGCAAATGAGCGTGCTCATGACGGGGTCTCGCTATCAGTTTGCCGGCTTGCTGGTGTTCACCACCCTGCAATGGCTGCCTCGCTATGGCGCGCTGTGGTTCGTGCTGCTCGAACTCGGCTACCGGTTGTCATTCGGATTCGTGTGGGCTGTGCAGGCTGTGGTGCTGCATGCGGCGCTTTGGACAGGTATACCGGCCGGCGGCGCCGCCGGCGATCTGGGACTTGCGGCGGCATTTGGAAACTCGATTTCGCAAGATGCGATGGCGACAGCACTCATCCTTTGGCGCTTCGCGACGCTCTATGCTCCGTTGATGCTTGGCGCTGTGGCGTTTGTTGCGCTTGCTTGGCGTCGGGGCTCGGCAATGCCGGCTATGGAATAAGGACTTCCGGAATCACCAAAGCATGCTCGCGCGGCTTTCTGATTCGTAACGAAAACGGTGCCCGGTCAGTACGACCCGCAAAAGGAATAGACGAAACGTCGCAGGTTCGGCCGGCGATCGGCTCAAGTCAGCTTGGGAGCGGCCAGCCACAAGTTGTCTGCGAACGACTCGAACTGGCCGCGAGCCCGACTTCGGCCTGCCATCTGCGAGCGTCGAATGTCTGCTTTGGGGCGACCAGCCTGGTATCTGACTGTTCCGTCCTCACTCGCAGCACTCTAAAATCCTAAAAGAGCAGCAGACCGTCCAGGCAGTGTCGGCGACATGGCTGAACAAATATGTTGCTGATGCGGCGGTGCAGAATTCAGACGTGCAACGCCCGCAATATCTGAAACCCATTCTGGTATCCGGAGATGGAATGAGTTCGCACAAAGGCGCTTTGCCTGAAGCACCGAGCAAGGAAGATCTGGAAGCGATGTCGGAGTTTCGCTACCGGTTACGACGCTTCCTGCGATTTTCCGAAGAGGTAACCCGTGCTGCGGGCGTCACGCCATTGCAATATCAACTCATGCTGCAAGTACGAGGTTTTCCGGGCAGGTCATGGGCGACGGTTGGCGAACTGGCCGAACGACTGCAGGCCGCGCCGAATGGTACAGCCGCTCTGGTATCGCGCTGCGAATCCGCTGGCCTGGTGATTCGCAAGCCTGCTGACGAGGACAGACGTCAGGTCCGGGTTCATCTCACGGTCGAGGGTGAACAATGCCTCCTGAAACTGGCAGCCCTGCACAAACCCGAGATCGAGTCTTTCGGCTGGGCATCCAGCAATACGACTGAATAGTCCAAAAATATCGCTTTCACGCAGACCGGCGTCAGCCGTATTGTCACGCACGGTATGGGTCAAAATATGGCACAGTGTGCTATATCTACTATAATGATGCGTTTCGGCGGCGGCGGCATGCAAATTCCAAGTCTCATAGACAAACGTGCACTGCAACGCGGCCGGCGCCTATGGCTACACTATGGCGTGTTCTGGCTGGGCGCTATCGCGACTGGGCTCCTCGCTGTCCTTTACGCACAGTTGATCGACATCGGATACAACACTTTCCTGCGATACGCGACGCGCTATTGGTGGCTTCCATTGGCTGTTGCGCCGGCCATTGGCGGCGTGGCCGTCTGGCTAACCCGACGCTATTTTCCAGGTGCGGAAGGCAGCGGCATTCCGCAGGTAATCGCGACACTCCATGACGATGGCGCGCTTGCCCCACGGCTTCTGAGCATCAGGATTCTGGTAGGCAAGATTGCGGTATCGTTCCTGTCGATACTGGGCGGATTTACGATTGGACGCGAAGGGCCGACGATCCACGTCGGCGCGGCCCTCATGTTCAATCTGCGGCGCTTCTACCCGCAGCGATTCCGCGCCATTCGTGGCGTCGAACTCGAACGCAGACTCGCGCTCGCAGGAGCGGCGGCAGGTTTGTCGGCGGCCTTCAATGCACCGCTTGCGGGTGTTGTCTTCGCCATCGAAGAGCTGACTCGCAGCTTCGAGCAACGCACGAGCGGCGTGCTGATCACCGCGATCATTTTCGCCGGCGTCGTTTCATTGGGGCTGCAGGGTAACTATACATACTTCGGAACGATCGACGTAGGCGTCCATTTTCCAGACCTGCTTGTTGTAGCGGTCCTGCTGATAGGTGTGCTGTCGGGTGTCGCAGGCGGCGTGTTCTGCTGGCTCCTGCTGAATACCAGCCGCTGGATCCCTGCTTCCGTAACGACCTGGCGAGGCCGCCGGCCGGTTGCCTTCGGCGCCACCTGCGGCCTGATCGTCGCCGTGATCGGCGTTGGGTCTGGCGGCCACACGTTTGGCAGCGGCTATGCCGAGGCGCGTGCGATGCTGGAAGGACGCGCCCAGCTCGGCGCCACCTATCCGCTGCTCAAGATGGCGTCGATGATCGGATCGTATCTGCCCGGGGCGCCGGGAGGCCTCTTTGCACCGTCGCTTGCCATTGGTGCGGGAATTGGCAACGCACTGCACCTGATATTCGGCCAGATGCAGCTTCCGATGCTGATCGCCCTCGGCATGGTCGGTTATTTGGCAGCGCTAACACAGAGTCCAATCACCGCATTCGTGATTGTCATCGAGATGATCAACGGCCACGCTCTCGTCATCTCACTGATGGCCACCGCGCTGATATCCAGTCAGGTTTCGAAGCTATTTGCACCTGCGTTATACGAAGCGTTGTCGGAGCGTTATCGCAGCCCGAGCAATGCATCGTGACTTGCCGTCGCGGATGAGCGGCATCGCGAACGATTTGAGGGGCGGCTGTTCCGAAGATAATCGTACGGTGCTCTCAAGCAGGTGTGCCCGCGAAGCAGTTGAAGCGCACGGAGGTTCTTCGTGCGGCGATAAATCAGTGACGCCTTTGTCCGGCGCAATCGTATGTGTGCCGTACGCCGTGTCATCCAATCCGATCGAAGCTACCCAGCGATGCACCAAGTGGTTAGCTCATCAGAATGTCCGCATCTCGGCGAATAGCGGCTGCTCGCACGCGCCGGACGCGCACGACCTGGACATACCCAGCTGTTGCATGGTGTCGATGGCGAAGCGATGCTCACTGCGTGTTATGTTAGGCAACCTGTGTGGCGAGCGCAGCATGAAACATGTCGCGCGCGAATGCAGCCGATCGGAACGCCGAAAAAACCCACGCTGCTAAATGACTGGCATCTGTCGAGAGCCGACGGAGAGACAGCTGCTTGCCGACACGTCTAGGCTGCGGTAGATGCTCTCGTGTGACACCTGGTAGTCCTCGTTGCCAGGCGACCCAGTTCGTGAAGCGGGCACGCAGATCTGCGCGCTCCGGCGGGCGAGGCTTAGCGGCTGCTCGGCTGCAGGCCAACGACAGGCGTGGGGGCGCCGGAGGCCGACGAGCCGCTGACCACGCCACCGGCGCTGCGCGATGCACCGTTTTGTGCTGCCACACGGGCTTCAGCGGCCTGGATCTGCGCCGGGTAATAAAGATCGTTGCCGCGGCTGGGCGGGTAGCCCGCTTTTTCGAGCTGGACGAGCTCGGCGCGCACTTGCGCGCGCGTCACCGGTCCGTTAGTTTGTTGAGCGAACGAGACGGCCGGCGCAGCCAAGGCCGAAGCGAGAGCGACGGTGGAAACGAGCGATTTGATGTTCACGGTGAAACCTCCTGTATTCGTTATCGGGTGCGAAACCGTTCCTTGCGTTTCGTAAGCGCTGTCGCGGTGTGGCTGAGCCCGGTGTGCTGCGACAGTCGATGGAGGCCAGTCTATACGCGTGCGTCCAAATGTTTACGTTAATAGTTTTTTAACAATGTCTCTCTTCCTCGGATCGGAAGGGGACGGACGTGGTCTCACGAACTTCAGTTGTGTATGTGGATCCGACGTTATGGGCAGGCCGTAGCCGACACGCTGCCGCCGTTCGACCCAACGCGGTTCCGGCGGCAGCTCCCAATGAGTGCGGTTTCAACCAGTCGATGCAACAGTTTGATGGAATCGTTCGGCCGGTGTATCGAAGTTTAGTGTTTTCCTTGGACGCTCGTTGAGCCGCCTGGCGACGGCATTGAGTTTCGCC
>Ga0310811_10012008_pt1 | contig 11243 bp, 12 predicted proteins | sample YCmetagenome_FD_207642 | JGI IMG/M metagenome (GOLD analysis project Ga0310811, IMG submission 207642) | Soil microbial communities from experimental microcosm in Duke University, North Carolina, United States - YC | ecosystem: Engineered > Artificial ecosystem > Soil microcosm > Unclassified ... | reverse complement strand
TCATAATTAATGCCCGCTAAGCGATAAAGACTTTTAAACAGATCAAGAAATCGAAGTAAGATGTTGTTCATTTGTTTTCGAGAATGCTGATGAATTGTCCTGCTGCAGAATGATGTTCTTTATTTCCGGTAATCTCTGTGAAGAGTTGTTCAAGCGATCCGCTATGCGCTTGTGAGTTTAATTCAGCATAGGTTCCGTTAGCAATCATCTCGCCTTTGTTGATAATGATAATGCGATCTGATATTTTTTCAACAACATCCATTAAGTGAGAGCTGTAGAAAATTGTCTTGCCATTTTGTTTTAGCTGTGTAAGAATCTCCTTAACCAAAATAACCGCATTAGCATCAAGCCCCGATAATGGTTCATCTAAAAATAATATGGAAGGATTGTGAATCATGCCAGCGATGAGCAACACTTTTTGCTTCATGCCTTTTGAAAAAGTCGTCATGCGTGAGTCTACATGATTGGTAAGTTCAAAAACATTCAGTAATTCTTTTGCTTTTGTATCAGTCTGATTTTTATCCAGACTGTAGAGTTGTCCGATAAAATGAAGATACTCTAACGGTGTAAGTGTTTCATATAAGGCTGCATTCTCTGGTATATAACCAATGCGTCTTTTTATTTCAATCGTCTCCTTTCGGATATCATAACCCAGCACAGAAGCTTCACCATCAAAATCTGAAATGATGCCCGTTAAAATTTTAATGGTGGTGCTTTTACCGGCGCCATTTGGCCCAATGTATCCAATAATTTCGCCTGGTTTTATGTCGAGATTAATATTGTTGAGAACTTTCGTATCGTACGTCTTCGAAAGATTTTGAGTAGTAATAACGCTGGTTATCATTGGAGGAAATTTACAATAACTGTAAATATAACAAAGTCAATCATTGCTGATCATTCTTTTACAAACTAAACTATACTGTGAACATTCATCGACAATGGCTTTGAAGTTTTCCTGCCGGAACCCTACATTTGAATACTTCCAAAACCATGATCAATGCCAAAGAAAGTTCTTATTACCCGCATCATACCAAGGCTTGCTTCTGACCTCTTAACAAGAGCCGGATTCGACGTTACCGTTTGGAATGGTGATGGTCCGATGACACAACCTCAATTGATTGAGCGCGCAAAGAATGTTGATGCATTACTGTCGTTAGGTGCAGATAAAATTGATGAGCATTTTTTTAATGAATGTAGTCACCTGGATATCGTTGCCCAATTTGCTGTTGGCTATGATAATATTGACGTAGCGGCGGCAACACGAAGAAAAATTCCTATTGGCAACACACCTGATGTATTGAGTGATGCCACGGCTGACATTGCTTTTGGTTTGATGATTGCTACCTCGCGCAAAATGTTTCATCATCACAAAAGGATTTAACAAGGAGAATGGAAACATTTTCAACCCCTCAAAGATCTGGGCATAGAACTAACCCGAAAGACTCTCGGCATTTTTGGTATGGGACGCATCGGCATGGTAATGGCACAACGCTGTCGCGGTGCATATAACATGGACGTCATCTATCATAACAGAACCCGCAATGAAGAAGCGGAAAAAAACTTAAATGCGAAGTGGGTATCGTTTGATGAACTTCTTCAACAAAGTGATGTACTTTCTGTTCATAGCGTACTCAGCAATGAAACTAAAGGCATCTTCAATAAGAGTGCATTTAGTAAGATGAAAAAGAATTCCATCTTCATCAACACCTCTCGTGGTGGTGTTCACAACGAACATGATCTTATTGATGCTTTGCAAAACGGAACAATCTGGGGTGCTGGCCTTGATGTAACAAATCCGGAGCCTATGCAGAGAACAAATGTTCTGTTAAACATGCCCAATGTTTCCATCCTTCCTCACATTGGCTCAGCAACGGTAGAAGCAAGAGATGGCATGGCCAGATTAGCAGCAGAAAATATTATTGAGTTCTACGCAACCGGCAATGTGCCTCACTGCGTTAACAGAGAGGTGTTGAGTAAGTGAGGAGATTCTATATAATAATTCAAAAAAATTTCAATGAAAGAACTTGAAAGTTATATCTCACAATTTTTCGGATTAAAAGGTGACGATCTTTTATCCATCGCACCATTTTTCAAACAAACTACTTTCAAGAAGGGTGAATACTATCTCAAGCCTGGTGAAATCTGTAGCTCATTAAGTTTTCAAACATCAGGTTATGTCCGGTTCTATCTTGACGATGGCGAAAAAGAAATTACTCAATGGATTTCATCGAAGGGTGGTTTTATAGCTGACTTGAGAGGTATTATTTTTAAACAACCATCCAAATCGTATGTACAGGCTTTAACGGATTGTACGTTGTATACAATCAACAATGATGACTACGCGAAGATCGGAATCTTAATACCTGCATGGCATCAATTAGAGAAACTTTTCATCGCCAATTGTTTTGTCTTTATAGAGGATCGCATTTTTTCGCTTCTCTCCATGAACTCCGAAGAACGTTACAATTGGTTATTCAATCATAACCCTGAACTCTTCAACAATGTCCCGCTACAATACCTGGCTTCTATGATGAGTATGACACCAGAGACGCTAAGCCGAATCAGAAGAAAGCAGACAGAAATAGCGAATTGACCATTTCTTGATTTTTGTCAAGCGACTAATCAATCCCTTATCATCATATTTGTTCACTATTTAATCATTCAACATAATCACACATCTATGTTTATTGGACATTTTGGATTAGGATTCGGAGCAAAAAAACTTGCACCAACAATTTCTCTAGGAACGCTCTTCATCGCATTTCAATTTCTTGATTTAGTCTGGCCTACACTTTTGCTACTTGGTGTTGAAGATGTTGTTATCCACCCGGAACTGGGAGGAACACGCACATTAGAATTTATTTATTATCCATACACACATAGTTTGCTGATGGTCATTCTATGGTCGGTACTCTTTGGTGGTGTCTATTGGTTCTTTAAAAAGGATACCAGAAATGCAATCATCCTTGGCATCGGAGTGTTCAGTCATTGGGTATTAGATCTCATTGTGCACTTCCATGATCTTCCCTTAACTCCCGGACAATCTGCTTTTGTTGGATTTGGCCTATGGGGGTCAGTTGTGGCAACAAATATTATTGAAGTTGCATTACTAACAACAGGTGTAATATTGTATCTGCGATCTACAACAGCATTAAACAAAAAAGGAGCAATTCTGCCATGGGTTCTTGCTGGATTACTGGCACTCATCCAAATATCAAGCTTAGTTGGTCCTCCACCAGAAAATGTAACAGCCCTTGCGTGGTCTGCACAATTTCAGTGGTTGTTTGTGATTATTGCTTATTGGGCTGATGGTAACAGAGGTCAGAAAATAGATTAAAAATTAGAAGGCCAATTATTGATTACATGCAATACACTTTCAATTAGAAGCAGTGTATCGCTTGATCTTTAAACGCTTTTCTTATCACTTATTGTTGAATTAAAGGAATATCTTCATCTTTTAATTCAACTTTTCTTCCATCCAAATCCTCTACCAATGCTTGATAGCCCCATTCCGTCATAGAAGGTTCTTTTATTATTTTAACACCTCTCGTTCTTAATTTTTCAACAACCTCATTAAGTTTCTTTATTGAAAAACCTAATCTCAATGTATCATCTGCTTTATCAAGATTCTTTGGTAAAGGATAAATCTCCAATACCGTATCGTTAATCTTTGCTGCATAATGAAATGGGCCACTTCCATGATTATGATAATCAAATTCAATTCCAAGCAAAGAATAAAAATCTGCTAATTGCTGAGGCCTTGGTGTTTTGATTACTATTAAATCGATTACCATTCTATACAAATTTGTAAGAAAAATCTTCATTATGGCCTCTTCTTCGCATCCTCCCAATCAATAAGGTTATCATCATTTTTAGATTCCTCGTATGATAGATAGACTTCTTTTTTTTCCTCTGTCAACGTCTTCCAAATTTGTCCCTCTTGAGCGTTCTCACGTTGTTTTAAAAAATCATAAAGAGCTCTGAGCAATTGTTCATTATCAATTTTCTCTATAATCTTATAAAGGTCCGATTTCAATTCAAGTGTACTCACATCGATTTCGTTTCTACAGATTTACAATAAAATGAGATTTAACCACGAAGAAGAAATTAAACTACTTCCTCCCCTCCAAAATATCAATATATGATCGTATCGTACTCATAATATTTCTTCTGATCACGGGGTCGGTAAACAACCTTGGTATGCTACTTGGCTTGGAAATAATTCTGTATGTAACCTTAATCATCTTGCCTGGTAACTTTTCAAATCGCCAGCTACCTGTTAATCCCATACGATCTACATCTTCGCGCACAGGTGCAAGGTCTTTGTTCTCAGCTGATTCAAATGTGACAAACAATTGCTCATTGGGCTTGATCACACTCATTTTGTATTTAAGATAATGATCCTGATCGGTAACAGGCCAGGGTATATCATGATATGAATATTCGTACCACGTCATGGTATCAGGTTGCAGGTAAACTTTGAATTCACTCACATGAGTTTGCCAGATCTGAATCTTCTCTTCATTTCTGATAAGCTTTAACGCAGCATAAACGTTGGTAGCAATTGTGAATTCACCCTTCACTTCACGAGCCTGCGTGGCTGAGTTGGCATTAGGGTAATTTATCCATCGCTCAAAGATGGAGATCTGATCTTCTTTCTTAATTAATTCAAAACCTTCTTTATCCTGTGCAACACTGATGGAGGTTAATGAAATAACAAAAAGTATGGAAAGAATTAAGTTGGTCTTTTTCATTAATTAGCACAAAGTCAATAGCACACAAGTATCTGGCTAAAATAGCCATCTTAATCTTAACTCCAAACCGCAACAATTATTCCCCTTTGGGATGAAATTTCTTCCGCCAAACTTCCATGTTTTTCCTTAATTTCGCCCCCGATTTACTATCTATAACTGATCATGAGCCAAAACAGTCCGATTTCGTCTTTTATTGAAAAGCATTACTTGCATTTTAATGCCGCAGCCCTTGTAGATGCTGCCAAAGGGTATAAAAAACACCTTGCCGAAGGTAAAAAAATGATGATTACCCTGGCCGGTGCCATGAGTACTGCCGAACTGGGTCTTAGCCTTGCCGACATGATCCGTAATGATAAAGTTCAGATCATCAGCTGTACAGGTGCTAACCTGGAAGAAGATATCATGAACCTGGTAGCTCACTCTCACTACCGCCGTATTCCTAACTATCGCGACCTTACACCTGAGCAAGAATGGGATCTGTTGGAGAACCATCTTAACCGTGTTACCGATACTTGTATTCCGGAGGAAGAAGCTTTCAGAAGATTACAAAAACATCTTTTCAAAGTTTGGAAAGATGCTGAAGATAAAGGCGAACGTCTGTTCCCACATGAGTTTATGTTCCGCATGATCAACAGCGGCGACCTGAAACAATATTATGAAATCGATCCTAAGAATTCATGGATGATTGCCGCTGCCGAAAGAAATCTACCAATGGTTGTTCCAGGCTGGGAAGATTCTACCATGGGTAACATCTTTGCATCATATGTAATCACTGGCGAGTTGAAAGCATCAACAATGAAATCAGGTATTGAATATATGGCCTGGCTTGCTGAATGGTATACACAAAATTCAGGAACAGAAGGCATTGGTTTCTTCCAGATTGGTGGTGGTATTGCTGGCGACTTCCCTATTTGTGTCGTGCCGATGTTACACCAGGATCTTGAAAGAGATAGCATTCCATTCTGGAGTTACTTCTGCCAGATCAGTGATTCAACAACCAGCTACGGATCATACTCTGGCGCTGTACCGAATGAAAAAATAACCTGGGGTAAGCTTGATATCAAGACACCAAAATATATTGTTGAAAGTGATGCGACCATCGTAGCTCCTCTGATGTTTGCATACATATTGGGCTGGTAGTTATTATTTATTTCTTAGCTGCGAGCTATGAGTCGTGAGCTGCGAGTATAAACTCGAAACTCACAACTCATAGCTCGAAACTTTTTTACTGCATGAATCTCGAATCTGTTTTACGTTCTGAAATACATAAAGCCATTGCTGTTCTGTTCAATCAACAGGTAGACAACTTTCAATTACAACCTACTAACCAGGAGTTTGAAGGATCACACACCGTGGTTTGTTTTCCATTAACTAAACTTTCGAAGAAAAGTCCGGAGGAGACAGCGAAGCTTATTGGTGAATACCTGGTTACAAACTCAGGCATTATCAATCGCTTTAATGTTGTAAAAGGATTTCTGAATCTTGTGGTTGATGACACAACATGGATGAAAGTTTTTACTTCCATCTATGACAGTGGCACCTATGGAACATTGCCTTCGAATGGTAGTGAGATCATGGTGGAGTATTCATCACCAAACACCAACAAGCCACTGCACCTTGGACATTTAAGAAATAACTTTTTAGGCTGGAGCGTTGCTGAAATTTACAAAGCCAACGGTTATAATGTTCATAAAGTACAGATTATTAACGATCGTGGAATTCATATCTGCAAATCGATGGCGGCATGGAAACTATTCGGCAATGGTGAGACACCGCAGAGCAGTGGGTTGAAAGGTGATCACCTGGTCGGAAAGTATTATGTAGAGTTCGACAAAAATTATAAAGCAGAGATTAAAGGCCTTGTAGAAAAAGGTATCAGCCAGGAAGATGCCGAGAAGCAAGCACCCATCATGAAGCTTGCAGTAGAGATGCTGCAGAAATGGGAACAAAAAGATTCGGATATTATTTCCCTATGGAAAACCATGAACGGTTGGGTATACGAAGGCTTCGACATCACCTACAAAAAAATGCATGTCGACTTCGACAAGCTTTATTACGAATCAGAAACTTATCTTCTCGGAAAACAGGAAGTATTAAAAGGTCTTGAGAGTGGAGTCTTCTTCAAAAAAGATGACGGCTCTATCTGGGTTGATTTAACTGGCGATGGACTCGATCAAAAAGTATTGCTGCGCTCTGATGGTACATCTGTTTACATGACGCAGGATATCGGCACAGCCATTTTACGCTTCCGCGATTTTCCAAAAATTGCAAGACAAGTTTATACGGTTGGCAACGAGCAGGAATATCATTTTAAAGTGTTGTTTCTCATCTTAGCCAAGCTTGGTTATAGCTGGGCCAAAGAATGTTATCATCTCTCCTATGGAATGGTCGATCTGCCTACAGGCAAAATGAAATCACGCGAAGGAACAGTGGTTGATGCTGATGATCTGATTGACGAGATGACAGCCGAAGCTGAAAAGCAAACTCGCGAACTTGGTAAGACGGAAGGCTTCAGTGCCGAAGAGTCGGCTAAATTATTTGAGATGATTGGCCTGGGTGCGTTGAAATTTTTCTTGTTAAAAGTTGATCCAAAGAAAAGGATGACCTTCGACCCGAATGAATCTATTCAACTTCAGGGTTTCACCGGACCGTTCATTCAATATACGCATGCACGGATTAAATCTATTTTAAGAAAAGGTGAGACTCTTGGAATAAAAGCTGTGAGCAGTGATCTTGCCTCTATTACCACACTTGAAACTTCTGAACGTGAAGTGTTACAGATGTTGAACAACTATGAGAATAAACTGAAGGAGGCTGCCCGTGAATACTCTCCTTCCGTTATTGCGAATTATACTTACGAGCTAGCCAAACAATACAACCAGTTTTACCAGACTATACCTATTTTTAACGAAGCCGATCAGGCCAAATTAAAATTCAGAATTGCGCTTTCTAAATCAGTGGCTGATGTGATCAAGAAGGGTATGCATTTGCTGGGGATAGACGTGCCGGAGAGGATGTAGGATGGTCGACGGCCCACAGACGACTATCCACAGTAGTTCGGTTGTACGCCTTTGCTGTTGACCGTCGACCGTGGTCTGTGGACCGTTGAACAATTAGGCGTAGTTTTTTGTTTGAACATGCGAGACCTTTAATTATAAAAATTTCAAACCCCATGAAAACACTAAGCTTTATTTTATTGATGACCTTATTTGGTACCTCAAGTCTGTACGACTTTAAAATCAACTCCATTGATGGTACGTTGATTGATTTTTCGCAATACAAGGGTAAAACTTTACTAATTGTAAACACGGCATCTGAGTGTGGCTTTACACCACAATATGCCGACCTTGAAAAACTGCATGAGCAATATGGATCAAAAGTTACCATTCTTGGTTTCCCGGCAAACAACTTCGGTGGTCAGGAGCCTGGCACGAATGGTCAGATTGCTACATTCTGCAAAAAGAATTATGGCGTAACCTTCCAGATGTTTGAAAAGATTTCAGTGAAGGGTGACGATCAGCATCCGCTTTATAAGTGGCTAAAAGAAAAGACAGGCGAAGAACCAAGCTGGAATTTCTGCAAGTATCTTATTAAGCCTGATGGTACTGTGAAATTTTTCAATTCCAAGGTGAAGCCTTTGGATAATGAAATTGTTGGTCAGTTATAATCAACTCACGGCTCACAGCTTATAGCTCGAAGCTTTAAAAAATGAAGAAGTCAATCATCATATTCTTTGCCACTATGGGTATTGTATCATTCTTATCTGAGAAGCTAACTTTTGCTCAGGGCAAGAAAAATGTAGCGGGTTCCATTTACGATTTCAAAATGATGTCATTAGATGGAAAAGAGATTGACTTTGCACAATACAAGGGCAAGAATCTTTTGATTGTTAACACAGCATCTAAATGTGGTTTCACACCGCAATATGCTGATCTTGAAAAACTCCATGAACAGTACGGTGATCATGTCACCGTACTTGGTTTTCCTGCCAATAACTTCTTATGGCAAGAGCCTGGCTCAAAGGAAGAGATTGCTTCATTCTGCCAGAAAAATTATGGTGTTACCTTCCAGTTGTTTGATAAAATTTCAGTGAAGGGAAGAGACAAGGCCCCGTTGTATAAATGGCTTGAAGCGAAATCCGGTCATGCTCCCTCCTGGAATTTCTGTAAGTATCTTGTTGATAAAGATGGTAATGTTGTCGAATTTTATCCCTCGAAAGTAAATCCATTGGATAACGAAATACTCAAACATATTTTACCTTGAGCACTACGCAAATCTGGTTAAAAGCCTTCAGGCTTAGAACACTTCCCTTATCACTTTCATGCATTGCCATGGGTGGATTTCTTGCAGCTTCGCGCCATGCTTTTCAATGGACTATTTTTATTCTCTGCATTATCACTACTATCTTCTTACAAATCTTATCCAACCTCGCCAATGATTACGGCGACTCCATACACGGTGCGGATAGTGATGATCGCAAAGGACCTTCACGTGCAGTACAAAGCGGAGCCATCTCTGCCAATCAAATGAAAACCGCCGTTGGTATTTTTATTATTCTCTGCCTCACAAGTGGTATTAGTTTATTGCTGTTATCCTTCGGCCTCAACTGGAATGCGTTGCTTTTCTTTTTTGGACTTGGCTTATTAAGTATCCTTGCGGCCATCACTTATACTGTAGGAAAAAAACCTTATGGCTACGCCGGGCTCGGCGATTTTTCTGTGCTGATCTTTTTTGGATTGGTGGGTGTAATGGGCTCTTGTTATTTATTTACACAACACATTACATTATCAGAAGCATTGCCTGCTATGACGTGCGGTTTGTTTTCAATCGGCGTGCTTAACATTAATAATATTCGTGATATAGAATCTGATAAAAAAGCAGGCAAGTATTCAATACCTGTTAGAATAGGAAGAGCGAATGCTATTCTCTACCATTGGACATTACTTATTGGTGGTTTACTTTGTTCTATTGCTTATACTGTCATAACATATCATTCACCATGGCAATTTCTGTTTTTGCTTAGTGTGCCTCTCTTTATTAAAAATGGTGTTACCGTAAGTCAAAAGCCATCAACGGAATTAGATCCGTATCTCAAGCAGATGGCGCTCTCAACGTTAATCTTTGTTATTCTTTTTGGAACAGGCGTTTTGCTTGCCAACTAGTCAATGTCGCTTTTTAGATCTGAAGCTAAAGGCAGCACTTGAAAATTGAGGCTTGCCCTGGATATCATACGTCTGTGAACCTTGCACCCGATGATCGTGAGCAAAGACCATGTGCGATGCATTCCATCCCGAAACTAATTCTGATGATTGCGTTACGTTGGCACTGCTCATAGTATAATCGCGCGGTTGCATAAGTGAATTAATTGAAGATGTCTGAAATGAAGTTTTAACAGCCGGAATTGCAACCTCAATTCTAGGGTGTTGTCGCAAAAAGGAAAAAACAGAATGATGTTTGTTGTGATATTGACCGTTGGCCAGAAAAGAGGTCAGCAGCAAGAAAAATGAAAGTGAATTTTTCATAGCGCCAGATTTTTTATATACGTTAATATACTAAAAAGCGAGTTAATCTTCATTAACATTCTGACAAAAGTCATGACAAATCAATGACTCTTATCAAAATGAAAAGACCATTAATTGATGTATTTTCGAATAACAAACCGACCTCATCGGGCGGCATTGACAACTAAAATTTACATCCATGAAAAAGATTCTTGTACCCTGTGATTTCTCCAATCATGCCATAAATGCATTTCGCTTTGCATTAGATATCGCCTCAGAATCAAATGGGCAGGTGCATCTGCTGAACGTAGTTGAGCTACCCATGATGCACGATACCGTTCTCATGCCTGTGTTGTCGTTCGAAGAAGCATTACTCAAAGAGCTTTCAGAGAATGCTGAAACTCAATTTAAAAAACTCAAAAGTGAGTATCCCCATGAAGGCATAAAAGTTATTACCATTACCCGCTTCGGATATATCTACAAAGCCATTACCGATTACATTGATGAAAATGAAATAGACCTTGTTATCATGGGTACGCACGGCGCCAGTGGACTAAAAGAAATACTTATTGGTTCTAACACCGAAAAAATTGTACGCAACTCACCAGTGCCGGTACTTGCTATCAAAGAGTATCCTCATAAAAAAACTATTAAGAGTATTGTATTCCCCAATACCCTGGCAAAAGATCAGGAAGATCTGGTAATGCACATTAAAGACCTGCAGAATTTCTTTCATGCCAAGCTCCATATTGTATGGATCAACACTCCGGCAAACTTCACGGGCGACACGGTAACGATGCAACGCCTGGAAGAATTTGTAAAACGTTTTATGATTAAAGATTATACACTCAACATCTTCAACGATCCTAATGAAGAAGCTGGTGTTATCAACTTTACGCATTCCATTAAGGCAGATTTGATTGCCATGGGCACCCGTGGACGTAAGGGACTGGCCCACACCCTCAGCGGAAGTGTAACGGAAGATGTT
>Ga0310811_10012007_pt1 | contig 11244 bp, 10 predicted proteins | sample YCmetagenome_FD_207642 | JGI IMG/M metagenome (GOLD analysis project Ga0310811, IMG submission 207642) | Soil microbial communities from experimental microcosm in Duke University, North Carolina, United States - YC | ecosystem: Engineered > Artificial ecosystem > Soil microcosm > Unclassified ... | reverse complement strand
CGGCGACAGCGCTTCAAATCGGGCCTTTATCGCGATGCCATCGATCACCCGAGCAGGCTAGTACGGTCAGAGCACCGATTCCTAGCCCACGATTCGCTTATTCAGGCTCAGGCCCTTAGTCCTGTCGAGGTCAGCGGAGCGATACCGCCTCCGGTCTGAAGCGAACACCCTCACGAGCGTAACCACCGCCGACCCCAATCGGTGTGCCGTCGGCACGCCAGCATGCGGCGCCGGTCATTGAACCGTCGACATCGAACTGGATTGCGCTCATGCCACCGCCCACGTTGCCGGTCGGCGCCACGTCATGGCCGCGGTCACGCAGGGCGGCCAGTACTCCAGACGGGACGGAATTCTCGACCTCGACGCCAAAGCCTTGGGTCCAGAGGCGCGACGCCTCGACGGCTTCCTGCACGGACATGCCGTGATCGATCAGGTTCGACAGTGCCTGCATCACCGATGGGAAGATGCGCAGGCCGCCGGGCAGGCCAAGAGCGAAGCGCGGCTTGCCGTCGCGCAGCACCATGACAGGCGACATGGAGGAGGTGATGCGTTTGCCCGGCGCCACCGAACTGGCGCGGCCCGGATGTGGTGTAAATACGAACATATAGTTGTTCGGGATCATGCCGGTGCCGGGCACGATGTAGCGCGCACCGAACAATGAGTTGATAGTCTGCGTGCTGGCAACGATGTTGCCGGCGCCATCAGCGACGGTCAGGTGCGTGGTGTGCGCGCCTCCGCCTGCTGCAACCTCGGCGCTCCACTGCTGTGCGCGGCCGAGATCGATGCGTGCCCGGCGTTCGGCGGCGTAGGATTTGGATAGGAGCTTTTCGACCGGCACCTTGACGAAGGCCGGATCCGCAGTGGCCGCTGCGCGGTCGGCGAAGGCGATCTTCATCACCTCGGCCAGCAGATGCAGCGTATCTGTGGAACCGAAACCGAGAGCGCCGATATCGTAACCCTCCAGAATGTTCAGCATCTGGATGATGTGCAGTGGACCGGAGGAGGGCGGTGGCGGCCCGACGATGTCGAAGCCGCGGTAGGTGCCGCGTAGCGCGTCGCGATCGATGGTCCGATAGCGCGTCAGGTCGTCGCCCGTGATGTAGCCGCCGGACTTCGCCATGTGGTCTGCGTAATGCGTGCCAAGTGCGCCGGTGTAGAGCAGGTCGGGCCCGTCTCGGGCGATGCTTCGCAGCGTCTCGGCATAGTCGCCGGTGACGAGGCGCGTGCCGGGTTGGATCGGATCGCCGCCGGGCAGATAGAGTCGCGCGATCTCGGCGTCGAGCGCCATGTCGGCCGCACAGTCGTTGACGCACTCATGGAGATAGCGGGTCACGCGGAAGCCGCGTGAGGCGTGGCGTATCGCGGGTTCCATCACGTCGGCCAGCGGGAACGTGCCGAAGCGCGCCAACGCCTCGCACCATCCCTTCAGATTGCCGGGCGAGGCGACCGATGTCGGACCCAGGGCGTTCTTGCGGCCAATCACATCCATCGTGCCGGGCGCAGCCTTCGGGTCCGGTGCATACGTCGTCGGTCCGGTGGCGAGCGGCGCCATGCTCTGGTTGTCGATCACCACGTGGCGGCCATCGGCGAGGCGGATATGCGCCATGCCGCCGCCGAGGACGCCGACCATCATCGGTTCGACCACGGTGAGCGTGAAGAATGCCGCGATTGCCGCATCGATGGCATTGCCGCCGGCCGCCAGCATTTCCACACCAGCCGCCGAGGCGAGCGGGTGGTTGGTGACAACCATCCCGCGGGCGGCCGTTGCCGGTCGCTTCTCGCAACGGAATGTGGTGCCGGCGTGCGCGCGCCAATCGGTCTCGGACATCGTCGGTCCCTTCATGCGATCATCAATGCTGAACCATGCGCCGATGGGTCTGGCGCGACAATCTGGAGCGCTGCGGGATGGATCCCTTCACGATCGTCGGCTTTGTCGGGGTCGCGTTCATCGTGGCGGCCTACTTCGCCAACCAGCAGGCATGGCTCGGTTCCGACGACTGGCGATTTCCGGCCGCCAACCTGCTGGGATCGCTGCTGATCCTGGTCTCGCTCTATTCGGCGTGGAATTTCCCCTCGGCCGTGATCGAGGTGATCTGGTCGGCGATCAGCCTGTACGGGCTCAGCCGCCTATGGCGGCGACGGCGCGGAAGCTAGACCGCTTCAGCGGCAAAGCGCCGAGGGGCCGAACAGCAACTGCACCCGCCGGCATGTGAACGGAACGGGGAGGCGCCAGGGTTCTGCGCCTCGGCACCGGCTCCGCCGATGGCCGGCAAGGTCAGCGAGCGCGGCGCGGGGTCGCCGCACGCAGGGCAAGGCTGCGGACATTCGAACTCCGCCATCGGATGGCTCTCGCTGAACGGGCCACAGCGGTCGCAGTCGTAGTCATAGGTGGGCATGCAGGCCTCGATGCTCAGATCGTTGAAGGGACTTTGGCACTGTTGGACACCTGGGGTCCAGACAGCCGGGCTGCGATCACGAAATTGCGGCCAGGATGCTCTGCTGACAGCACGCTGTCAGTGGCCCATCGCCATAGTGCGGGCTGCAAGTGCAGGAGGTGGCGATGCAGGCAAATCTGATCCGCTCGACCGTCGGGGTTGATCCCGCGGTGCTTCAATCGATCGAGCGCGTCTATCGCGACTGGGACGCAGCACTGCATGCGAAGGACATGGAAGCCGCCGTCGCGCTCTACGCCGAGGATGTGCAGCTTGAGAGCCCGCTGGTCCGGCACCTGACGCGATCGGAGCGCGGGGTGGTGCAGGGGCGCGATGACCTGCGGGCGTTCGTCCGCATTGTGTTCGAGCGGACACCGGCGAACCGTGGTCATTATCGCAGCGGTTTCTTCACCGATGGCCGGACGCTGATCTGGGAATATCCGCGGGAGACACCGGATGGCGACCAGATGGACTTCGTCGAGTCGATGGAGATCCAGGACGGGTTGATCCGGCGGCACCGCGTGTATTGGGGCTGGTACGGCGTGAAGATGATCGAGGACGATCGCTATCATCGTTGAACCAGTGGCCGCCTCAGCAGCCCGATTGGCGCGGCTGCCAGCAATGCAAGCGGGATACCGACGAACGCGAGAAAGGCCAGGCGAAGCGCCAGCAGCCAGGCGGCCGATGGTGGTTCGCCGATGGCCAGTGGCAGGACGAATGCCACCGCGGTCGCGACAAGTGATGCCGTCAGCATGGGGACGCCGGCTCGAAGCGGTCGCAGCGGCGTTGTCCCCAGCACACGGCCGTTCGCCCACAGGATGTAAGGACTGACGAAGACCTGGGCACCAAGCCAGACCAGCACCGCCTGCAAGGGGTTGCCTGGCTGGAGCAGCAGCACGCCAACCGCGGTGGCCGTCGTGCCGGCGATGTTGGCGATCAACGTATAACGTGGCTCGCCGCGGGCAATGACCCCGACGCCGGCAGGGAATGCAAGGAACAGCCACGCCGTCAACGCGATCAGCGGCAGCGAGGCGGTGCCCGAGGGTTGCCACACCGGGCCGAGCAGGAGCGTCACCAGCGGCTGGATCGAGACAGCCATCGCCGCACAGAGTGGGAAGGCCACAAAGCTCGACCATGACAGGCAGCGATCCATGACCACGTGCAGTGTGGGCAGGTCTTGCTGTTGCTCGGAGAGCATCGGGAGCATCAGCCGCCATTGCGCGGTGAAGACCAACTCGCGAACGGCGTCGATCAGGCGGAACGCCATGTGGACCTGGCCGAGTGTCGCCGCGCCGGCGGTGGCGCCTATCAGCAATGCGAACAGCCGGTAACGGCAGTGGTAGATCAGCGTGCTGGCAGTCAGCGGCAGGCCAATGCTCGCCAGTTCTCGCAACCTGGGCCAGTTGACAGTAAGGCCCGGGCGGGTTGGAGTACGCAACAGCAAGGCGAGCGCACCGGCGCCGGAGATGACGCACTGCTGCAGCACCAGCGCCCATGCCCCCGCGCCGGCCAGCGCGCTGCCGATCCCGATGAAGGTGCCCAATCCCTGGCCGATGACGGTGCGAAACGCCAAGGCGCGATAGGCGCGTTGCCTGGTCAGCAGGCCTTGTATCGGTCCGGCCGCGCCGACCAGTGGCAACGGCACTGCCAACAGCAAGGACATGGTGACCAGGCGATGGTCGGATAGCGACCACGCGAGAGGATGGGCCGCGGCAACCTGCGCCAGTGCTGCGCCACAGCCGACCAGGGCTGACATGACGAATGCGGTGGAGAAGGTTGTGTCGTCCACCTCACTGCGCTGTACCAGAGCGTCGGCGAACAACGCGTTCACCCCCACCCATAGCAGCACATGCATCGCCACTGCGGCGGCGCCGATGCCGACCTCGGCGGGCCCTATCAGACGCGCGACAAAGAACGCGGATACAAAAGAGAGCGAGGCGGATATCGCCGCCTCGGAGCCAGACCAGAACACGTTGGAAGCGCGGCCGCGGTTCATGCTGCACGAAGGCGGGGGAGGGAGAGCAGCAGCACCAGCGGGGGCAGCCACATGATGCGGCTCTGATACCGGTCGTGGGGCATGGAAAGTCCGCCGGTGACAGCCGCATTGACCAGCAACGCCAGCACGGTTGTCGCGGCGAAACCGCGCACGGCAGAACGCTTGCAGAGCGCCAGCACCAATCCGGCAACGCTACCGAGTGCAACGATGCTGTGCAGCACCTTCAGCCAGGGTGGCACGGCCAGTGTTCCGTTGGTCTGCCGCGAATTGGCGTAGTTGGCGATTTCGAACGGGGGAAATATGCGCTCAATTCGAGGCGTGACAGTGGTAGGCCACGCCTGTAGCCCGTCACCTGTTGCAAAGCCCGAAAGCTGCTGAAGAAAATTGCTCAGCACCGCGCGCAATTCGGCCGCTGGTTCAGCCCAGAATGCGGCGACGATGATCGCATTCGCCTCGGTCGATACCACCTTGGCGCCGCCTGATCGTGCCAGAGGTCCGTCGAGCTGCCATAGAAAATCGTCTGTGGTGCTCGGCATTTGATCGACAAACGCGCAAAGACGCCAGCCAGCCGCTGGACAATCGCGACGCAACACGTTGAGGCCTGGCCCATCGTAGATCACACGCGCGAGTAGGAAGATGTTGCCAAAGGGCGACAGCGACACACGCCCGAATGCCACCAGGTTGACCGATACCAGGGCGATGATCGCGCATGTCAGCGGCGCCGCTGATCTGGCTATACCGGCAACGCCGAGCGGCACGGCGGCGCCCAGCTTGCGACGCAGCGGGAGCAGGACAAGCAACAGACCGAACGCCAGGGGTACATGCGACTGATGGGTTGCAATCATGAATGCCGCGAATGCTACCAGCCAAAGACGCTCACGCGGCGACAGGCGCTCCGGAACGAAGACCAGAAGTGCCGTTGTCAGAGTGAGCAGGCCGGTGAACACGTCGGGTACGAGCTGTGTGACGAACCACGGCAGGGACGTTGTGATCGTCAGTGTGCCGGTCAATGGCACCAGCCACCATGCGGACACGCCGGGAACCAGCGTTCGGCGCACGAGGTGCAACGTATGCGCGGTCAGCAGCGCCTGCGCGGCGATCACCGGCCAGGTGGTAAGCGTCAGGTGCAACGGCAACAGGAACAGGCTGTAGAAGACCGGCCGATCCCACCCGACGTAGTGCCTGACTGCCTGCGCGAGGTAAGTGCCGGTGTCGGAAAAGACGAGCGGATATCCGTTCCACAGTGCTGGCCACGACAGCAGGGCAGCCGACAGGATTACCCACGCGACAGCCTGCGCGCGCGGGGTTCGGGTCGGTGCCGGAGCGGAGCGGCCGTGCGTCAGCCGCCATATCCGTGCGGATGAGCCTCGCGCCAGAGCAGCGTCGTACGCACTATCCCATCCAGGTCGGCGAAGCGTGGGCGCCAACCCAGTTCGGCTCGCGCTTTCTGCGATGACGCGACCAATGCCGCCGGATCGCCCGGTCTGCGGGCGCGGATGCGGTATGGCACCTTGCGTCCCGACACCCGCTGCACGGCATCGATGACCTGCAGCACGGAATAGCCGGTGCCGCAGCCGAGGTTGACGACGATGCTGCCTGCTTCGATTCGATCGAGCGCCAGAAGGTGGGCATCCGCAAGATCCGTCACGTGGACGTAGTCGCGCAGACAGGTTCCGTCCGATGTGGGGTAGTCGTCACCGAACACTTCCAGTTCCGCGGTGCGGCCGAGTGCCGCGTCGATCACCAGAGGTATCAAATGCGTCTCGGGACGATGGTCCTCTCCCAACCGTCCGGTCGGATCCGCGCCGGCCGCGTTGAAGTAGCGTAGTGAAGCGTAGCGCAGCCCATGCACGCGATCCGCCCAATGCAGCGCGCGCTCCAGGAACCATTTGCTGTCGCCGTACGGCGATTCGGACGCGAACGGTGCGTCCTCCGGGATTGGAATGGTCGTTGGCGTGCCGTAAATCGCTGCGGTGGAGGACAGGATGAAGCGTGTCACGCCATGCCGGACGCACGCCTCGATCAGCGTCATGCCGTTGATGGCATTGTCGATGAGGTAGCGAAATGGCAGCCGAATGCTCTCGCCCACCTGCGAGAGCGCTGCGAAATGGAACACCGCGTGCCACGGTCCGTCAGCCAGCAGTTCATCGACGCCGCCGGCAACTGCCAGATCCGCGACGACAAGCGGTACGTTGGGCAGCACAGCGGCGCGATGTCCGGTCCGCAGGTTATCCAGCACCACCACGATGTCGCCGCGCTCGACGAGGGCCGCGACCAGGTGACTGCCGACATAGCCGGCTCCCCCGGTGACCAAAAATCGCCGCGCCATTGCTCTCTACTCCCGGAAGTAGGCGCCGTAGCGGGGTTGATACACCTCCGCATCGGCGTAACCTGACCGCGCATGAACTTGTGCATCGACCTGGGTCAAGACTGCACCAACGATGTTGGCGTGGGCTTCTTCCAATAGCTCGAGTGCATGCAAGGCTGCAGGCCTCGACGTGCCCCGCCAGCGCACGCAGAAGAGAGTCGCATCGGCCAGACCGGCGACGATGCGTGCGTCCGTGATCGCCTCGGCTGGTGGTGTGTCCAGCAGCACCAGGTCGTAATCGTCGCGCAATGTTTGCAGCAACTGCGCCATCGTCACCGACATCAGCAGCCCGAGCACGTTGGCTTCACGGGCGCCGCAGGCGATCGAGTCCATCCCGCTGGCGGCATCCTTGTGGATGATATCCGTCAGCGTTGCCCGCTCGCGCAGGTACTCCACGAGGCCAGGCTTGGGATCGGTCCACGCGCTGCCGCTATTGGTTTGGTGTCTGATGTCGCAATCCACCACGATGACCCGCTCGCCGTTCATCGCCGCAAGGCGTCCCAGAGCATGGGTGATCGTGGTCTTGCCTTCCTTGGGATGTGCCGCGGTCACCGCAACGATATGCGGCCGATCCGGCCATAGGGACAGGCCTGCCCGCAGCGCGCGGATTTGCTCGGCGAACGCAGATAGCGGCTTGCGCGCGGCATACTCCTCAATGGACATGCCTTGCAGCGTTCGTCGCGAGATGCGCGGGCTCAAGGCGAGGCAGGGCAGGCCAAGTGCGGATCGGATATCTTCGCCGGTGCGGAAGCTCGTGTCCGCGATCTCGCACAGGTAGACCATCAGCAGGCCGAACACGACGCCGAACGCGACGGCAGCGCCCATGATTGGCCCGGTGCGGGGAAAGATCGGGTGATCGGGCGGCAGCGCCAGTGAGATCTCGTGTGCGTCCGGCGCCTCGATCGCTGATTGCTGGGCGGTTTGCTGAAGACGCTCCAGCACTGCGTGCAACAGGCTGCGCGACGCGTCCATGTCGCGGAGCATCGCATTCAATGGAACCTGCGACTGTGAATCCTTCTGGACGGTCGACTGCTCGTCGGCCAGATTTTGCAGCAGCGTTGCCACACGATCACGGCCCGCGCGAACATCCGCGGCCGTGGCAGCGACAACCCGGTTGATCTCGGCGGCGACTGCACTGTCCACCTCGGCGAGTTGCGTGCGGGTGCCGCGTACGTCCGGGTGATTGGGGCCGAGCCGCCCCAGCATGGTCTGCAGTTCCGCCGCCAATTGATCCCGCCGGGCACGCAATTGCACGACTGATGGCGCGATCGCGGCCTGGGCTGCGGCACCCGCGCGGCCACTGGCTGCGTCCAGGCGTCCTTCAGTCTCAGCCAGGGCGGCACGGGCGCGCGTCAGGTTCTCGGTCTGCAGGCTGATCTGTTCGCCGGCCATTCCGCCGTGGATGCCATCGACGAGGCCATGTTGTGCACGGTAGCGCGCAACGTCGGTTTCGCGGGATTGAACCTCGATGCGCAATTCGGCGGCACGGCGCTCAAGCCAGTCCCTGGCGCGCATCACAGCACCATATTTCGCACTCAGGCGTGCTTTGACATAGACATCCATTGCGTCGTTGACCGCCGCGGCGGCCAACACCGGATCGGTTGCCGTGAACGAAACTTCCAGCACATGGGAAGCCTTCACGGGGGTAACGGTAAGTGCCCCGCGCGTGGCATTCAGCGTTTCGTTTCGGATAGGATCGAGTTTTGGCCCGGACGTTTCGGCCACCGGATCGGGTGTCCGCCGGAACATGTGTGCCATGGCGGTGAGCGGGCTTCGCCACCAGGATGCCGGTCGCAGCGACGCGTTGAACTCGGGATTGGCGTAAAGGTTCAACCGGCTGGCGACCTGCTCGACGACGGGCATGCCGCGCAGTACCTCTGCCTGGGTCACCATCACAGCGTCGGTGATCGGATCGACCCGCAAAATGCTCTGCAATTCCTGTACCTTGTACCCACTATCGTCGTACAGCAGAGTGCCGGTCGCGGAGTACAGAGGAGTGAGCTGGCCGACGGCGATGTACGTCAGCAGCGGGACCAGCACGATAGAGGCGAACAGCAGGAGCATCCGCCGGCGCAGCATCGACAGAACGGCGGTGCCACTTAGCGATCCAGGTTCGCTGCGTTCGGTCGGCACGCGGGCGTGCAGGCGATCTGGTTTCGCTTTTAGTGGTGCCTCGGTCCTTGCGGCGGGTCCGTCGAGCATCGCCTGTATCCTGGCCGGGGGGTGAGGACCGGTCGTTCTGACCAGTGAGCTGCCCGGGCAGGCGTAGTGTTACCGCCGCCGTATTAATCATCGGCTAATTCCTGTTCCCGTATGGTACGGGTATGGCGATCAACCTCCACCGCCTGATGTTCGTGGCGCTGCTTGTGCTTGCCGGTTGCAGCAGGCCTGGCAGCGATCTTGCGCCCCTGCCGGCCGTCGAGCATGCGGAGTATGGCCTGGGGCCCGGTGATCAGATTCGCATCATAACGTTCGGCGAGGACAACCTGACGGGCGAATTCCGGGTGAACGACAGTGGCAACATCGCCCTGCCGCTGATCGGAGCCGTGCACGCGGCTGGGCTGACATCCTCGGGGCTGGAAGGCGCCGTTGGAGCGGCCTTGCGGCGGGGCAATCTGGTGCGCAACCCATCGGTCGCCGTCGAGATCATTGCGTATCGGCCGATCTATGTCCTGGGCGAAGTCAACAAGCCCGGCCAATATCCCTACCAGCCGGGAATGACTGTCGTGACGGCCGTGGCAGTGGCTGGCGGCTTCACATATCGTGCGGTGCAGGCTTATGCTTCGGTTGTTCGCACGAGCGACGGGGCGGCGATGGAGGGCCGGGCCACCCGGCAGGACTTCGTAAGGCCTGGCGATGTCATCACGGTGTTCGAGCGTCGATTCTGAACGAGGCGTGCGTCCCTGGGCAGGAAATTTCGTCAATTGCGGGGCTTGCTGGCTGTCGCATTGCTTGGTGCGGCGGCGCCGGCAACCGGTCCTGCGCCCGGACCGCTCCACATCATCGGTGGCCAGGCGGCGGGGTGCATTGCCGGTGCGGTAAGCTTGCCGGCGGAAGGGGTTGGCTTTCAGACGATTCATCTGGGGCGGAGCTCGTTCTGGGGCGCGCCTTCGACCATCTCGCGCGTTGAGAAGCTGGGCGAGCAGGTGCATGCGGCGGGCCTGGGCGATCTCTATGTCGAGGACATTTCCCGCCCTCGCGGTGGACCGTTGCCGGGTGGCCATCTCAGCCACCAGCTCGGCCTCGATGTCGATATCGGGCTGGATGTCTCGACGAAGCACGCTATGACTGCAGCGCAGCGCGAGGCGGTGGAGCTGCCTAGCATGGTGAGGGCGGATCAGCGAGGCGTTGACCTGACGCGCTGGTCGCCGGACGTGGTGACCTTGCTGCATCTTGCGGCGAGCCTGCCGGACGTTGATCGCATCCTGATCAATCCCGCGATCAAGCTGCAGCTGTGTGAAACCACGCAGGGTGATCGGTCCTGGTTGCGTGTGATGCGGCCGTGGTATGACCACTCCGCGCATATGCACATCCGCTTCCGCTGCCCGGCCGATCAACATGACTGCGTGCAGGCCCCGCCGCCACCGGCCGGCGATGGTTGCGATGCAACGTTGCAGTGGTGGTTCGATCGGTTGAATGCACCGCCACCGCCGCCGACACAACCAGCGAAGCCGTATCACCCGCCAGCGTTGCCGGCCGCGTGCAAGGTGGTGATGGCGGCGCCCTGACTGTGATATCAACGGCCTTGATGGTCGACGTACTGCAGGCGCTGTCAACCCGGCCATGCACATGGGATGGTTGCTGACCAGGTCTGCATCGTTTGCAAAGCGGGCTGCGGGTGCGCGATGGCCGGGTCAAGCCCGGCCATGACGAGGTCGGTGGGGGCCGGCCTTGGGGTCGCAGTTGTTCAGCCGATAAGCGCCGCTTTCGCCTCGCGCCGTCGGGCGTGGAGGATGAATTCAGTGTAGCCGTTCGGTTGCTCGCGCCCCTTGAAGATCAGGTCGCAAGCTGCCGCAAACGCCGGGCCATGGAACTCAGGCGACATCGGCCGATAGTTCCGGTCACCGTCGTTTTGCCGATCAACCACGACGGCCATGCGCTTCAGTGTCTTCATCACTTGTGGCTTTGTCGCGATGCCGTGATGCAGCCAATTGGCGATGTGCTGCGAGGATATTCGCAACGTCGCGCGATCCTCCATTAACCCGACGTCATGAATGTCCGGGACCTTGGAGCATCCCACGCCCTGATCGATCCATCGCACGACGTAGCCAAGGATGCCCTGGCAGTTGTTGTCCAGCTCCGCTCCAATATCATCAGGCGACCAGTTCGGCCGATCGGCGACTGGTATCCTCAGCAGATCGGCCAACGGCGCACGCGGACGCTTCGCCAGTTCCTCCTGGCGGTGCGAGACATCGACCTCATGGTAATGCAGCGCATGCAACGTTGCT
>Ga0310811_10012006_pt1 | contig 11244 bp, 10 predicted proteins | sample YCmetagenome_FD_207642 | JGI IMG/M metagenome (GOLD analysis project Ga0310811, IMG submission 207642) | Soil microbial communities from experimental microcosm in Duke University, North Carolina, United States - YC | ecosystem: Engineered > Artificial ecosystem > Soil microcosm > Unclassified ... | reverse complement strand
GGCGCGAACGCCGCGGTCGCTCCGGGGGGGGGGGGCGCGGAGGGTGGGATCGACTTTGTTGCGGCGCTCGGCGATCGGGACGGTCTTCAACCGGCTGAAGTCCGCCTCCCGGTAATCGGTCATGGGTGCCCCGGCGGGGGGGCTGGGGGGACCGAGAACTGCTTGAGCTTCAGGGTGACCGTGCCGAACGAGAAATTCGACTGCAGCGCGAGGATGAGGTGCTGCGGGTCGTCCGACAGCCAGATGTGGGCCTCGGCCTGCTCGGCAAAAATGCCCCGCCCTTTGGGAATGATCGGCCGGATGACGATCGCGTTGAACTTCTTGCCCGCGACACCAATCTTCTCGCGCTTTTCGACCACGACGATCACCGGATTACGGTCGGGACGGAAGTAGCGCCGATACTCGTAGCGCTTGCCCACTTCGAGCGGAACCGTGCGCACCCAGTAGAGGAACGCCGCATCATCGAGCGGATCGGCCACCGTCGGCTTGGCGCTGTCCACTCCCGCTTCGCGGTAGAATCCGGAGTCGGGGAAGATCTCGAACGTGTTGTTGCGCTTCTTGCCCCGCTCTTCGGTCTGAGTGACATAGCGGCGCGAGCGAAAGTCGTTGCGTCCCACCCACGATTCGAGCAGCTGGTCGAGATGGTACCAGAGCGCGCCGCCCTGGATGTGGAACGTGATGTGCACCATTTCGGCGCCGCGGATCGTATCGAGGCCGGCGACCTCCATCGTCGCTTCGCCGACGCTGAAGGGTCCGTACTTGGCCGAGAACACCATGCGCTCGCCGATCGGAAACGGCACCGGCTGAGGCGGCGGGGCCGCTGGCGCCGCGGCAGCGGCGGGCGGTGTCGCGGCCGGATGGGCAACGGTGTCCTGCTGCGCCGCGACCGACCCGATCCCGCAGGCCGCGAGCAACAGGACGGCGGCCCCGGCGGCGCGGATCACCGGTCGGGCCCGCCACGCCGCCATCAGCATCTGCCACGGCTGAATCCGCGAGGGGCGCTGCCGCAGGTCGTAGCGGCCGGTGACGGGGACGGTATCGACGCGCCGGGCATGCGGCACCAGCCGGGCCAGGAGCTCCGCGTTGGCGATCCAGCCGTCGGTGCGCAGCAAGCCGTCGGAGATAGGGCGCAGCGCCTGACGCAGGGTAATGAGGCGCAGCGCCAGGAAACCGGAGACGGAGTCGCGCACTCCGTGCACAGGCAAGAGGCGCGGTGTCCAGTGGCGCACGAAGCGATGGGCGCGGGGACGTTGACCCGCTCCCGCCACCTGCTCGGCCACCACGAGGTCGGCTCCCGACTCGATGCGCTTCACCATGTCGTCCATCGCATCGGGCGAATACAGGAAATCGGCGGCGAGGGTGATCGCGCAGTCGCGCTTGGGTCGGTCGGTGCGCTCGAGCGCGAGGCGCAGCAGCTCTTCGAGGCTGCGTGCGTAGCCGCGGCGTTCGCGGTGAGTGGTGATGCTCAGCGGCAGCACGCGGGAGTAGCGGGTCAGCACCTCCCCCGTCCCGTCGGTCGAGCCGTCGTCGCACACCAGCAGCTGGTACTCCCGCTGAAACGCCGTGAAGACCTGACGGACCTTCCACAGGACGAGGCCGGCGGTCTTCGCCTCGTTATGCACGGGAACGCACACGTAGATCATTGGACTTGCAATCTAGACGAGCGAGCGATACAGAGCCAAGGTGGCCTGCGCCATCGACTTGGCGGTGCAGCGATCGGGCAGGGAAGATCGCGGCGGGGACGCGAGCGTCGCGACCACCGTGCGAGCGAGCGCCTGCGGATCGGCGACCGGCACGAGCGATTGCGGCTCGAGAATCTCCGGAATGCCCCCTGCCGCAGTGGACACGACGGGTTTGCCGAGCGCCAGCGCGTGCAGGATCACGCTGCCGAGTCCTTCCTCTCTGGATGACATGACGAAGACATCGGCTTCCCGAATCAGTGCATCGACTTCGTTGATATACCCCAGGAGGTGGACGCGGTCGCCGAGCGTGAGCCGGGCGATCTCCGCCTCGAGGGCCCCACGCCGCTCACCGTCACCCGCGATGAGCCAGTGCAGATCCGGTTCCAAGGGGCGCGCTTCTCGGGCGGCGCGGATCAGGGTGAGCTGATCCTTGTGGTCCACAAGGGCCGCCACGTTGACGGCCAGCGGGGTATGAGGCGGCAGGGACAATCGATCCCGGATACCAAACGGATGTGAGGCGTTGGCCTGAATCTCGGCCGGGTCGATGCCATCAGGGATGACGGTGATGCGGTCCGGCCGCACACCGTCAGCGACGAGGACCCGCTCGACCGCCGCCGAAATCGCCACGATGCGGTCCGCGGTGTGCCAGGCACTCCTCGCCCGCACGTGGAAGTCCACGCGCCGATGGGCGATGAGCGGAACCGGCGGTCTGGCGAAGCGGCACAATGTCAGCGAGTGACTATCGTGAACGTGTACGAGGTGGGGTCGGAACGTTCGCAGCGCACGGCGGATCGCCCACCAGGCACGCGGGTCGAGCCCGAGCGACCAGGTGAGCCCGTCGAGTGGCGTGCCATCCCGCGCCACGCGGCGGGCGAGCTCGCCGGCGCGGTGGGTGACGAGCCGCACGTCGACATCCCGCTCGTGCGCCAGCTCGCGCAGCAGCAGCCGGACCTGATTCTGGCCGCCGCGCCACTCCCGGCCCGCGTCCACGTGCAGGACGCGCATGATGAGCTACTGATTGCCGCCGGCGGCGACGTTCCCGAGGACGGTGCGAAGCTCGGCGAGGGTGAAGGGCTTGTGCAGGAAGGGGCGCCCCAGCTGCTCGAGGAATTGCAGCGTGTCGCCGCGCACGGTGTCGCCGGTGGCGAAGATCACCTTGCGGGCGATGTGGGGATACTGCCGCGCGAGGTTGTTGTACATCTCGCGGCCGCCGAGCCGGGGCATCCGCAGGTCGCAGATGATGACGTCGAAGGGGATCACGAGCGCTCGCTCCACCGCCTCGGTGCCGTCGCTCGCGACTTCGACGGTGTGGCCCCAGCTTTCGAGCGTCGCGCGCATGTAATGGAGGATGTGCGGCTCGTCGTCGACCACCAGGACGCGCAGCGTGCCGGCCGTCGCGACGGCTTTGACGGGTTGCGACGGCCGCTGCGGGCGCACCCCGCTCAGGAGCTCCACCGTGAAGGTCGCGCCCACACCGACACTCGACTCCAGCGTGATGCGGCCGCCGTGCTCCTTGATGATGCCCTGGCAGATCGACAGGCCGAGTCCGGTCCCCTCGCCTTCGGTCTTGGTCGTGAAGAAGGGCTCGAACACGCGGGGCAGGAGGTCCTCGGGGATGCCGGGCCCGTCGTCGGCCACACTCACGGCGACGCCGTCGAGCCAGCGCTTCGCGGTGACGGTGACGTGTCCCCCGTGACCGGAGCCGGCGATCGCCTGGGCGGCGTTGGTCAGCAGGTTGACGAACACCTGCTTGATCTGGTTCGGGTTCATCTCGATGTCGGGGATGTTGGGCTCGACGTACAACGCCGTTTCCACGTTCAACGCCATCATCTCGTTCCGGAGCAGCGCCAGGACCGACTCGAGCAGCGGTTGCAGCTGTTGGGGATGCCGCTCACCCTCCTGGCGGCGCGCGAACGAGAGCAGATTCTTCACGATCGTGGCGGCGCGCTCGGCCTCCTGGCGGATCACGCGCAGCGGCTCGGCGAGCGCTGGCGGCACGTCGCCCGACTCGGCGAGGAAGTCGGAGAACCCGACCACGGAGGCGAGCGGGTTGTTGAGGTCGTGCGCGATTCCGGCGATCAATTGCCCGATCGCCGACATCTTCTCCGACTGGATCAGCTGATCCTGGAGGTGGCGTTTCTCGGTATGGTCCTCGAACGACAGCACCGCCGCCTCGTCCTCGGCGCCTTCCATCCGGACGGCACTGACGGAGTAGTCGCGGGCGCCGGTCCGGATCTCGTGCGGTCCCGGCTCGGCGAGCGCCTGCGACACGATCGATGCCCACGCGGGGGGAAGGAGGCTCATCCACGAGCGCCCCGGCAGCGCGGTCACCGGCAGCTGCACGAGATCGGCGAACACCCGGTTGGCGCGGCGCACCATCCCGCGCTCGTCGACGATGCAGATCGCCTGCTTGATGGCGTCGACCGTCAGCTCCCACTGCCGCTTGCCGGACGAGAGGAGGTGCAACAGCCGGGCGTTCTCGAGCGCGATGGCGGCCTGCGACACGACCGCGCTGAGCAGGGCGAGCTCTTCGGCTCCGAAGACGTCGGGGCGCTCGGAGGCGACGGCGACGACGCCGATGCTGCGGCCCACGGCCTGGATCGGCGCACCCATCCACGCCGCTACGTCCTGCATCACCGTCACGCCGTGGCGCCCGGCCTGCTCCAGCACGTGATGGCTGAACACCATCGGTCCCCGGCGCATCGGGAGCTGCAGCAGGGGATCGTCGATGTGCGGTCGCTCACCGCCGCGGTGGTACGCGATCTGCAACCTGTTGGTATCGACGTCGAGCGCTAAGATGGTGAGCCGGTCGGGGGCGAGCAGCTCGGTAATCGCCGCCACCAACCGCTCGATGACCGTCGCCGGCCGATAGGCGCCGGCCAGCTCGCGCGACAGAGCGGTGAGCCGCGCGAGGGCATCCTGGTAGGAGAGCCGAGCCGGAGGTTTGGTCGATGAGGCCTGGTGCATGATCCTCGCGAACGTTCGCGCCCGCCTACGCGGACCCGATTGCCGTGTGGTCCTGGTCGCCCTCGCGCGTCGCGATCCCGCGGCCCGGGCCCGCGCCGAGCAGCGCCTCGCGCACGAAGGACCGGACGGGCTGCTCGACGAGCCGGACCTGTTCGAGGCCCTGCTGTCGTACCGCTCTCTGGTGTCGCCCTCCGCCCCCCTCTTCGCCTACGTGGCGGTGCGACATGCCCTCTTGGCTGCGGGCGTCGACGACCGTCCCCTGGCCGATTACCTCGCGGCCCTGCTGCTCGAGTTCGGGCGGCAGGATCGGGCCCATCGGGCACAGGGTGTCGATGACCAAACCTACCACTATCTCGTGGAAATAGTGAACGATCTGGCCCAGGAAGGTGAATCGGGGGTGCGGCGCTTCCACCTGCAGGTGCATCTCGGGAACTACAGCCTGTGGCTGGCGGGCCTCTTCCCGGACTACGTCGCGGTGCGGCGGCGGCGGCGCGGCGGTCCGGATCTTCCCTACTACGATGCCTTGGGACGCAGCGGCTTCGGTGGCGCCGCCGATCACGCCCTCGCCGAGCGCTTCGGCGTCGCCGCGATCTACCGGCTCGCCGCCGAGCGTTTCCCGGCGGTGCGGCAGGCGTTGAACCGCCTCTCCGATCGCGTGCTGTTTCCGAATCTCGTCACCGAAGACCGACTGCTGCGGAGCCTGTAGCCGCGCGCTGCACGGCGCGCGCGAAACCCTCGAACAACCCTGCTTCGACGTCGTCCTCGGGATGCCATTGCACGCCGAGCAGCCAACCCGTGGCTTCGTCAGGCGCCTCGACGCCTTCGATCACACCGTCCTCCGCCCAGGCGACGGCGCGGAGCGCGGGGGCGAGATCCTTCACCGCCTGGTGGTGCCGCGAATTCACGCTCGCCGGGTGTCCGGCGACGCGCTCCAGCAGCGAGCCGCGTTCGATCCGCAGCCCATGCCGGACATTCGTTCCCGAATGGGCGCCCGACGCGGGAACCTGGCTCGGCAGATCCTGATACAGCGTTCCCCCTTCGGCGACGTTGACGAGCTGAATGCCGCGGCAGATCGCGAGGATCGGGACCCGGCGCTCGCGCGCCGCGTGGTACAGCGCGAGCTCGACGGCGTCGCGTGCGTCGTCCGTTTCCTCGAGGCTCGCATGTCGCGTCTCGCCGTAGTATCGGGGATCCACGTCTTCTCCGCCGGTGAGCATCAACCCGCCGACGCAGGCGATCACGTCCGCGGCGTGGGCCGGCGCAATGAGCGGGGGAACGACGAGCGGCGTGAGCCCGGCGGCAATTGCTGCGCGCGCGTAGGCCGCGTTCAGCGCGACCCGCGCCCGCCCGAGGTCCGTGCGGAGCGGGGCGCTGACCGCGACGACGGGACTCACGGCTTGGCGGGCTTACCGAGCAGCGGACAACGCGGGTTGCTCACGCTCGCCCAGTTGACGCGCGCGCCATAGAACGGCACCGATCGGTCTGCGTCCACGAGACGCCCGATCTGCGGGAAGTCGCTCGGCGGGCGCGGGCGGTCGAAAATGAGCACTCCCTGCACGGTGGCGGTCGAGTCGTCCACGAGCAACACACCGAATACGGTGGAATCCCGGCCGTTCGTGTCTGCGGTGACGATCGGGAGCTTTCCCCCCTGGTACTCCAGCACGACGTGATCCCGCTCGCTCGACACGCGCACGAACGTCGAGTCCGAGCCGCCCACCAGGCGCGCCGGCAGCGACGCGGGCAAGCCGCGCGGGGCGTCGGTCAGGAGGGCATGCTCGTTTCCGATCTGGTCGAGGATCAATCGGGGTCCCACGAGCAGCGCCATGCCGCACACCGGGGAGCGGTGCGGGTCGACGGCGCAGGCGACGGCGAGGAGCGCCAGCAGCGGGGCGCGGCGAAGCATGAACGTAAGCTAATACGTGTAGGTGAGCGTGAGCGTCGTGGTGCGCACCGGCTCGAGCACCCGCGGCGCCAGATTGTAGATGTAGTTCAGGGCGTTCGCGACTTTGAGATGCGCCTCCAGCGGCCCAGCCGTCCAGCTGGCCCGCAGGTCCAGGATCCTCCCCTCGAGCCGCGGGTCGCCGGGAAAGAGCGGATCCTGACGCTCGAAGCGGCTGGAGTAGCGCCAGTCGGCTCCGACGCCGATGCGGTGCCAGGTGTAGTCGGCGGATAGCGTCAGGAGGTGGCGTGGCCGGTAGAGGAGCGGTCGCTCGGGGACGGTGTCGTGCGCCAGCTCGTGGGCCGAGAGGTACTGATACGCGAGGGTCGTGGAGAGGTGCGGTGCGAAGGACATCGCCGTGACGTTGAGATCGAGACCGGCAAGGCGTGCGCGCTGCAGGTTCTGGAACTGGATCAGCAACGATGGCGTGATCGATGGCTCGACGAGGTGCCGTGCCTCGGTCCAGAACACTGCGGCGTCGCCCCGTAACCAGGAGAGAGGCGTCCACGAGCGCCCGACCTCCGCCGACCACCCGTCCTCCGCTCGCAGTGCGGGATTGGGAATGACCCGGAACCCCAGCGCGTAGGTGGTGACGAACCGTTCCGCCAGACTCGGTGCGCGATAGGCACGCCCGACCGATGCGCGCCAGCTCCCGGTACGCGTCGGCCAGACGAGGCCGCCGCGGGGGCTCACGAACGCGGTGACGCCGCCGCCGTCGATCGTGAGGAAGTCGCCGCGTGCCCCGAGCGTGGCCCGCACCGGCCCCATGACCTGCTCGGCCTCGGCATACGCCGCGTACTCATCCTGCATGTGCCGGCCACCGCCCCCCGTGGTGTCGCCCGAAAAGACGTTGCTCGTGACATCGGACTGCGTGGCCTCGAGTCCGACGGTCACGATCTGGCCGGTGTCGCGGCGGGTCACGAGCCGGGCCTCTCCGCCGTAGCGGTTCGCCACGGAAAAATCGGCGGGGGCGAACGGCGGCCGGCGCCCGGGATACTGGTCGGTGAAATGGGTTCGCAACCAGCCGATCCGCGCCGACCAGGCGACCCGCGCCGACGGCGTGCGCGTGACGAGCGCCGTGACGTACCCCTTGTCCGAGCGGGTGCTGTTGCCGCGGTTCACGGTGTCGATCCGGAACGGCTGCAGCGCCTGGCCCGAATCGGTGCACTGGCCGCTCTGGCACCACGGCTCGGGCACCTGGTACTGGTCGCTCGCCCAGGCGCCGGAGAGGTTCACGAGCATTGCTGGCTCGGGGCGCCATTCTCCGCGGCCGCTCACCTGCCAGTGGTCCGCCTTGTCCTGCTCGCGGTACCCGTCGGAATGCCGCGCTCCCGCGGCCAGGCCGCCGCGCACGACTCCCTGTCCGTACGAGGCCGAGACATCGACGCCGTCCTGGATGCCGGTGTAGTCGCGGAATCCCCAGACCGGCTGCGGCGGGTCCGCGAGCACGCCTGCGGTCGCGCGCAGGCGTGCATGGGCCCCGGTCGGCAGCTCGCGCGTGATCAGATTCACGACGCCGCCGAACGCCGACGATCCGTACAACGCCGATCCAGCCCCCTTGACCACCTCTACGCGTTGCACCTGGTCGACCGGGACGAGATCCCAGTTGATGCCCCCGCGGTCTCCCTGGTTGGCCGGCACGCCGTCCACCAGGAGCAACACACGACTGCCGAGGCCTTCGACGAACCCCGACGACCCGCGGATGTTCACCTGGCCGTTGATGAACTGGACGCCGGGGGCCTTGTCGACCGCCTCGTCGACGGTGTTGATGGCGCGCGCGGAGATCGCCTCGCGCGACACGAGTGCGACGCTGGTGATCGCCTGGTCCAGCAGCTGGGAGCGCTTGGCCGCGGTGACGATTGTGGGCATCAGCGTGACGGGAGAAAGCCGTAAGCGGAAGTCGTGCCGCAGCGTTTCGCCGGCCGCCACCTCGATCGTGTCGACCGCGGGGAAAAAGCCGATCACCGCGACGCCGATGATCACCCGGCCCGCCGGGAGGGAATCGAGCCGGTACATCCCGGCGTCCGTCGTCTGCGTGCTCGCGACGAGTCGAGCGCCCGGTCCGCTTGTGAGCGCGCGCACCCGTGCCTGGCGTATCGCGAGGCCCGCCGTGTCGTTCACCGCTCCGGTGACGCTGCCGGTCCCCTGGCCCATCAGAACGAGCGGGACGGCGCACGCGGTGACGATCAGCACGCCGGTCTTCACGGGAAGTAGTACGACACGGGGTGCATGTTGGTGAAATCGACGACGAAGTCGACGCCCGTCGCGGTGCCGTTCACGACGACCGTCCCGGCCTGCGTGGTGTCGGCGGGATTCCTGTAATAACCCGCTTCGCGCAGCAGCGAATCGGCGTTTTGCTGTGACAGCGCGCCCTGCTTCTTCCACGCGGCGAGCACCCAGTGATAGGTACCGTTGGGGAGCGGCAAGGCGTACGCCTGCTCGTTCGCGCGGGCGGCGCTGTCGAGGCTCAGCGTCGGCGGCGGCACGGGCTGGAAGGTGAAGAGATCGGTCTGGGATTGCGGGAAGGTCGCGTACGCGACGAGGTAGACCACATCGGTCGATTCCGGGAGGGCGCCACGGAACGTGACGGTGCCGCAGATCCCCTGGAAGCTTGGCGGGCAGACCGTCTGCGGCTTGAGCCCTTCGTCGCAGGCGAGCGACACGCCGACGCTCAGGAGGCACAACGGGCCGCACCAGGTGCGAAGCATTGCTCCCAATCTGTGATGCGGCGTCCGGGCCTTCAACTTGACCCTCCCAAGCCCCGAGAATAACGTAGTCGGCGCCATGCCGATCTACGAATTCCGCTGCGCCAAGTGTCGCACCCGTTTCACCTTGTCGATGTCGATCCCCGAGCACGACCGCCGGCGTCCCGCCTGTCCCAAGTGCAGCGCGCGGGAAGTCGTGGCGGTGCTCTCGCCGTTCTTCGCCAAGACGATTCGGAAGAGCTGAGGGCGGTGTTCGAGCGGCTGCGGGATGCGTTGCGGGCCGCCCTCGATGCGGCGACCCCACCCGGAGACCTGCGGGACCTGGCCCGCCAGATGCGCGAGGCCCTGGTGGACGCGAAGGTGGCGGTGGAAGAGATGCGCGCTGCGTTGGGACGCACCGACGCGCAGCTCGCCGCCGAACGGCAGCGTCTCGCCGACGCCGAGCGTCGCGGCCGTCTCGCCGCCGAAATTCAGGACCAGGAAACGGTGCAGGTGGCCGAGCGGTTCACTGCCAAGCATCGCGAGCGGGCCGGCGTGCTCGAGCGGAAGCTCGCCGCGCAGCGTGAGGAGCTGGCGCTGGCGGAGCGCGACCTGGTGGACATGCAGGGGCAGCTGACGTCGGCGGATCGCGGCGCACCCGGAGGGGTCGGCGCGAGCAGTACCGAGCAGGCGTGGCGCGACTTGCAGGCCGCCGGCGGCACGCGTCCCGATGTCGATCTGCAGAACGAGCTCTTGAAGGCCGATATCGATCGCGCCGCGCGGGAGCGGACCGCGGATGAGCAGCTCGATCTCCTGAAGAAGAAAATTCGCAAGGAAAAGGACTAGCACGATGCTCCTCGCGGTCGTTGTCCTGCTGCAGCAGCCCACCGGTGCCCCGCCCGATCTCGTGAAGCGGGCGCACACCTACAGCATCGTGGCGTACGACTCGGCCACCGGGGACCTCGGCATCGCGGTGCAATCCAAGTTCCCCAACGTGGGCGGCATCGTTCCGTGGGCGAAGGCCGGTATCGGGGCCGTGGCGACGCAGTCGCTCGGGAATACCGCGTATGGGGACGAGGGGCTGCAGCTGATGGCGATGGGGGCAACGGCCCCCGAGGCGATGCGCATCGTGATGCGGCGCGATGCGCGTCCGGCGCAGCGGCAGGTCGGGATGGTGGACGCGCACGGCAACGCGGCCAGCTGGACCGGCGACTCCTGCTTCGACTGGGCGGGCGGCCGTACGCTGGGTATGGACGGCCAGATCGTGACCGGCGGCAAGGGCGCGATGATCGTGGGCCGTCACTTCGCTGCGCAGGCGAACATCATGGTGAGCGATCAGACGGTGAAGAACATGGCCGACGCCTTCGTCCGTGCCACCGGCAGCCTCGCCGACCGCTTGATGGCGGCGCTCGTCGCGGGGCAGGCGGGGGGCGGCGACAAGCGGGGCATGGAATCGGCCGCCCTGCTCGTGGTGCGTGCCAACGGCGGGTACCTCGGCGCCAACGATCGCTACATCGACATCCGTGTCTACGACGACACCAATCCGATCCGCGAGCTGCAGCGGCTGTACCGGCTGCACCAGCTGTATTTCTTCCAGAGCCGCACCGAAGATCTGGTGACGATCACCCCCGACATCGTGAAGCAGCTCGAGCCGATCCTCCTGGCGGAGCCCGTCAATCAGAAGGAAAAGTGGCTCGACGCGCCGCAGGGAACGGCTACGCCGAAGTTCTTGCAGGCGCTCGAAAACTTCATGTACTGGGAGAACTACGACGTGCGCGTCCGCACCGACGGCAAAATCGATCGCGTCGCACTGGAGGATATCCTGGCGCGGCGGAGGAAACGTCCGTGAACGGCTCCCAGTGGTTCGGCCACCCGCGCGGACTCTCCACGCTCTTTTTCACGGAGATGTGGGAGCGCTTCAGCTACTACGGGATGCGGGCGTTCCTCTACTTGTACCTGACAGCGTCGGTGG
>Ga0310811_10012005_pt1 | contig 11245 bp, 9 predicted proteins | sample YCmetagenome_FD_207642 | JGI IMG/M metagenome (GOLD analysis project Ga0310811, IMG submission 207642) | Soil microbial communities from experimental microcosm in Duke University, North Carolina, United States - YC | ecosystem: Engineered > Artificial ecosystem > Soil microcosm > Unclassified ... | reverse complement strand
TTTAAGAATGTAGTTACTGCTTGTATTTCCTTAACTTGAATCTACTCGGTTCTCTCTGATAACTCAAACTCTAGCTCCTTGGAAAGGAGGCTAGCCTTGTTGACCTCGACTTAACTCTAGATCCTACGGGAGTCTAGACAATCGGATCCTGCAGGAGTCCATAGCCCGACGAAGTCCTACTTCAGTCGGTCCTGATCTTGAACCACCTTTATTGGTGCTGTGATTTGCCTTTGTTGGCGTACTCTATCCGAGTCCATAACACCTATCCCTTCTGCGTCCGACGTGATTTTGCCTAGTATAAAGTTTGATGATCGCACTACTACTCTCCCCAATTACTCCCCTTTACTGTACTTCCCTTACTATCGGGTTTTACTCTGAAGTAGTAGTCACCATTAGGGTGCACTTTGTGTTACCTATGGTTATTGTTATCAGACTAGACTAGATTAATCAGACCTTGCTTTTCACTCGCTTTGCATTGCGTTCGCTTTGCATGTCCATCAATCTGTTATCTATCTGCCCCTCTATATCACTCCTTACTCTCTGCATTCCATCCGTGCTTTCCCACAACAACACGTGCTATAAGCGCGCACCTTCCCACGCTTCGCTTACCTTAGCGCGACTTTCCCGCACTTCACATTCTCATCGTGTTCTTTGCATTTCTTTGCATTTCTTCTCGCACCTTTGCGCATCCTTCAGACTACAAGGGTCTCTCATATATCTGGTTCTGTGTGCAGTAGCAGTCCCCTTTAGGGTCGAATGCGTCTGTCTCAGGCATAGCAGCCTAGGTGCAGCAAGACCCAACATTCTGCCTCACCAGCAGCATTGTTGATCTCACATCGAGACAGTGATTGCACGAGCAGCAGTCACTTAGTGCCTTCAACGGACCAACACATGACATACCTATCCTCAGATGGTGTATCCTCCCAGCCATCTGGAAGCTTCTTGCCTGGCTGAGGGCAAGCAGGACACAACACCGCACATGCACCATGCTGCATTGCATCAACCCCACCAGGATTATGGCCTCATCCTGAACATTTGAGTAGAGTGAGGTTTCACCATTCCTTGACCATCCATAAGAGAGCACTATAGCAATCCTTTAAGCAACTATTAGGAACAAATGAATTAAATCAAACTGAGAACTTACTTTTGGTGGGTCAAGGCCTGTATTATTAGTAAAGCACACAAGTGTTTGCCAGTACTCAAAAGTGGAGGCTTTTGATTTAAAGGAAAGGATATGGAAGTTGTGGAGAAGTCAAAATGTTGTGGCAGTCTTCGGTTCCAGTGTAGTAGCTGGGAACTAACGCATGCAAAGGACTTGTGTGGTACAAGACTGAGCTGTTTGACATTCACAGAAGCAGAGTGTAACATTGTGCACTCCATTGATATTGAGGACAACAAAGTCATTATGAATCGATGACAGGTTAGAGCAACATTCGCCAGGGGGGTGTCCAAGCTGAAGTTGCAGGCCAAGATCTCACAGGTTAGTGTCTTTGAAATGTTGACTATTCCAGTACTGTGTATGATAATCAGGGCAAAGTAGTGCACACTGCTCATTCCCACCTACCTTGATTCTGTGAGTTGGATTTTCTACATGCCATCCTACTGTGCATGCCTTGCAATAGAGCTCAGTACCAAGATAATCCTCACATTGAAATTCAGGGGTGTCCATGCATCCTACAGAACCTCGGCATGTTTCCTGAAGTAAGAAATCACCACAACCCTCCAAGCAGAGAAGTTCTAAAAGAAAATGATTGTGCTCCTCCATCCAAGTCAACAAAGGGTGATCTTCAAAAGAACATGTGAGTAATTTTATGTGAGACTAATCTTCTTCACTCACTCCTAAATGTCGATTGCATCATGAAAGATTGGCTTTGAGTGAGGTTTCAGCCAAGTGTTCATTGTAGACAGCTGAGTTGTGGTCCTCGATAGAGTCCAGAAGATCCTCATCATTGAAGGAGACCATGTTAGAACTATTAAAAGCAGATGATGTAGTAAGAGAGCCTCTTGGAGCACCAAAGTACTCTGTCTGAGTTGAGACCCATGCTGGTCCTTTCACGGTATAAGATTGATGTTTGTGCATTGACTTTTTGGTATCCTCAGTTCCAGTGGTGGGTAGTGTGTGTTGCATTCATGGCCGAGATGCTTGACTGTTTTTTGAATTGAGAACATGCCAGTCATGCATAAGCTTGTCAAGCTCTCATTGTCTTTTTCCCATGAGGACTACAACATTGAAGACATGGTATAAACAATTACATTAAGCATACAGCGCTGAGATCACATGATGTTCAACAACCCAGAGTACTATGTAGTGTGATCTGTCAATCACCTGCCAATGCTAATTGCCAATCAAGTGTCCCCTCACGAAGAGCTTCAAAGTATGACTCCACACATAAGTCCATTTTATGGATCATTTCCTCGTATGCCTGGATGTGAAACTGTAAGATGTGAATCACTGAGCATACCCCCACCTGTAGTTGCTCAGTATAAGGTCTCTCTAAGTTCCCAGCCAACATGGATAAGCTGTGTGCTTTCTCCAAGAGCTTGCATGCCTTGTGAACTTCATTCTCATATTCTGGTTTCAGTGAATCCCATCCTTCACAATCAGCAGCACAGACAGTGTTCAACCTTTCAGACTCCAATCGCTGATACAGATTTGAACCTGGTTCATAACCGGAGTTGAACCAGATATCATACAGATGATTCAGGAGTTCAAGTGTCTCCTGCAAATGATGGATTAAATTTTGATAAATCATTTTAAACAAATTGGCCCACATCTGAGGCTCCACCTTAGCGACACCAGCGAGTGTGGGATTTGACATGTTCTTGGTACCAATTCCTGTTGATGTGAGTTCAGTGATGCATGCAAAGAATGGATCAGATCACTACACTTGCCTGGCATAATGTTTTCTCTTAGAACTTAAACAAGCTTGATGACACTGCTCAGTTGTGTTGTACTTGCGTTTCCAAGTCATGTAAGGATGTTCCAAGTGAAAAGGTATAGGTAAGCTTACACATGCAATGCCTCAGCCACCACTTCGGGACACATTCAGTTGTAGTGCATATGTCTTGTTGATTATTTCATAGCTACAAATACAATAGTTTTAACAGTCTGTCATACATTCTGACTAGTGCAGGACATGTAGAATAGATACCAAACATCTCTACCTGAAATCAAAGGAACCTAACTTTGCAGTGTTTGGTTTGCCATGCTATGGTCTGAGTCATTGACTCTCATTCTGCCATTGTTCAGGAGTATACTTCCAAACAATGGCAGAATGAAGAGTTTTGTGCTTGAGCATGTGAGGTGGTATAGGAACTTGGGATACAGCTTGCTTTGAGGTTGATGCAGAACTCAGACTTTCACAATGATCAACATACTGCAGAAACAGCCCAGTAGGAATATGTGATATCAAATATGCAGCAAAATTCTATGTAAAGTGCCTACAGGTACATTGCACAACTACATCATGATTTTCACCACCTCTCTCCTGTGTAGCTTCACCTTCACTTGCATCCGAGCCTGTTGCAATTGCTATCCCACAAACATAGCATTGGCGGCGGTGTGCATGGAAAATGCATGCTGGAATCCTTCAGTCCCTGGACTTGGCAACTCTGAATTGTGACCCTTGTGTGCAGTGAATATTTCTATTGAATGAGAGTGTGATGAGTGATCGAGCATCAAGATTCAGATCAATTGAAAATTTCAAACTGACAATTTGGTCACTAATTAATGTCAATGCTCCTCCCAGCATGTGCAGTGTGAATACTGGAGGGTTCTCTTGATATCCCTGGTCCTGGTCCTGGTCATTGTCTGCAGCAAAAAGTCTGATGAGTAGTCAGCCGAATTATTGAGAAAAACATAATTCACTGTTTTGAATCCTAATCAACCTCAATGCTGCAGCCAACTCATCTATGGTGAATGTCAATGAGCAGTGAGTCACATTGTTATTCCTTGAGTTCTGCATTTTAGATGGGGTAGGTGGAGTGTGAGTAAATGACAACAGACAACAAGCAAATGACTAGTTACTGGGTGATTTCAACTCCGCTTCAGAGCTAATTGGTTGAGGATGCAGTCAATATGAAAATTTTCAGGCTGGTTTATGGTAATAGTAGTAGGCTTGCACAAAATGTGATTGACCTGCTATTCAAAAAAGTGTACCTTGACAAGGTAAGTGACGAGAACTGTAGTGTTTCACTGAGTCATCATTAATTCAGCTCAGATAGCAGGATAAGATGGCAGGAGCAACCTGGACTACGCCTGAGCAAAAGGATTTCCTAGAGACATACTACAGCAGGTTTCTGTTAGCACAGCTACAGGCCAAGGTTTCATAGTACTAGGATCCAATATACCTTGAATGGTTCAAAAGGTGGCTGGAAGTGTTAAACAATCCTGCCAGTGATCCTCATACTGATGAGAATAAAGTTCTGTGGGAAGCACTTCAGAAGTGGAAAAAGGTTAGCACGTACTCATGACAGTCAATCATAATGTGTATACTGATACACCTGAAATAGCAAATAAGAACTTGGTTCAATTATAGGTCTCAACAGAGTGGTCGTTCGGCTGTGAACTCGATGACTAAAGTTATTCAGAAGACATTAACGAACAAAGCAAAAGGAACTTGAGTTCATACCCCTGCTGAGATTTTTTCAACTATCACCTATAAGGAGGAAGTACAAGAGCAGGTCCGAGATGCCATCAGGTCTGGCAAGCTTGTGACCAAAGAGGAAAAGTTGTCTGCTGTTCGCAGACTTACACATGAAGCATACAAAGCTGCACCAGCAGACATCCAAGCATTGTGTGAGGAGAAAGTATGAGAAGAGCATCAAGTGAAAGTCATCAGTCATGTGCAGGGTGAAAAATCCATGCCTACCAATAAACAATATGCAGTGTCAGTTGACTCAGTTTGGCTTTTGCCTGTGAAACCAATTTCACATCACTTATACACTATTACTAGGGTTCTCCAGGAGTGTACTGCTCCCATTGCACAGTTCTTGCAAGTCATTAAGGACATGACAGGATGGGAATGGACTGTGATTGGCGCTGGGCCTGACCCTCATCTTGGTGGCCAGCTAAATGGAATGAGGTGCATCTCATATTCACTTGCTCGTTTTCAGATGCTCCATTGAATTCTTAGTTACCATACTGGAGTGAATGAAGATGGACTTAATTGGAAGCAAGCAACTCCAAAGTTTGTTGAGAAGCATCTCAATCCATACTTATATTTTGTTGGAACACTATTCTGTGAGTGATGTTTCCATTGATGGCCAGTCATGCACACTAATTGGATTCAATATTATAGCAGAACATACCCAAAAGTCTCATGCGATTGACTTTGTTGCCTCACTCACAAATGGTATCCCACCCACGACTTCATCTCCCTCAGTACCAACTCCAGCATCATATGAAACTGCCCTGCATGCTCCCATCATGCTCTCAGACACCCTGTCTCAGATGCAGGGACTTCTGTCTTTCAATAATACCCCATCTCAGATGCAGGGACTTCCATCTTTCAATTTTTCCCTACCAAGCACTAGTGATGTCTTTGACAGTTCCTATTCTACCTTCAATGACCTAAGCACTAGCCTTACCTTCGGCACCAATATTACCATGCCCCTTGATCCATATGACACCAGTATAATGAGCACACTGGCATATAATTTTGATTTTAATTTACCTGACCACTCCTTGTCATCTGGTGCAACCACACCAGCGTCTGCTATGGGAGACTTGCTGCTAGGCCTCTCCTTATCATCCAGTTTGATGCTGGACACTCCAATCGCGTCATGGAGGAAAGAGATGTACGTTCCACCCACCTTTGCAACACCTCCTTGCCTTTGTTTCCATGCTATACCCACTGTCGCTACTTTATTGCCGCCCTGTGCCCCCTTCCTGACATCAAAGGAAGTTGAATATAACTTCAGTTCTTCTATGTGTCCACCCAACACTGGAGAAGCTCTTGTTTTGGCACTGCCAGTAGTATCCTCTGCTAGTGCCTCTGATGTTGGGAACTTGGATTCTTCTCTCGCTCCATCTCCCATTGAGGTCACCCAGGTTTCAGAACAGCCAGCACTCGTATCTTCTGCTGGTGTTGGACTGGTGGATGGTCATTGTGTTGTGGGGGTCAATGATGCAGTTGTTCCTGCCATTAGGAAGACAAAGCGCATGCACCAGCAGATGACATGTTTGGCACAGGCTGATAACATAGGCAACTCAAATGTTCACAAGAGGTTTGTTATCTTTGGGAGTACTCAGTGTTTGCAAGCACTAACTCAATCTCTAGGAAGAAAAAGGCTATGTGATACTATACCATGTTTTGTGTTCTGTCAGTTTTGTGTTCCGTTTGTGATATCAAGTTTGTCCAGTGATATTTACATGTCTTGCATTGTTGAATTTGAGCATATCTCTGGTTGAGACTTTGTGATGTGTGAGACTTGTGAAATGAAAGGCTTATTCTCAAGGCAGACAGGACATAGCGTGAAATTTTACATATTCAGGCACAAGACTCAGAGCAAGGTGTCAGTGCGTGTCAGCCTTAACAGCAATGATGCAGAAATCAACAAGGCCTAGCCCATCAAAGGTACAGTATATAGAAGCATGCCTTATAAGATAAAATCTTGATCTCTTGCTAATTCAGGGTGTGCAGAACCAGGGGGTATATAGCACGTCCTACTGAGGGTGGAGGTTGGCTGAATTAGGTTACGAACTACCCAAATTTGGTAGCCAAATTGAGAAATGGTGGAGTGGTTCATTACCAGCAGCATTATGCATGGTGGGAATCCATTATACATAATGGCTCACCTATCAAGGACTAAAGAGCACCATGCATAACTATACTATTTCTTATCAGACTTGATTATGCATAATAAGGACAGTATAGCCTGGCAGATTGTCAGTAGGGGGCAACCTGTTACCTTCAGTGAGGTCTGAGACTGTGAGATATGCCTGATGCCCAGGACGTCGGGGTACTCCTGCAGTGCTGCTAGGTGATCAACTCAGTTGTAAGGCAACTGTTATATCCCATACATTCGTGCTTCTCATCCAAAGTTCCAGATGTCAGATCTGATCAGATCCAATCTACAGATCTGTACCAGATCCATCACGATAAGCTTCTTCATTCATATCCTGTTCATATAATGTTAAACACTGCTTATTTCCCCCATTTAGTATATCCTCCTTTCCGGTATATCGGTTATGCTTACTTCCGGCTATGTTTACTGATCCATTTCACTTGTGATTAACTTCTGGCTTATGTTTGACTTCTAATAAGTGTTGCTTATACATTGCAATACTTTGTGCATAGCCTCCTGCATAGTTCTATGGTATATAAACTCTTGTATATGTCCTATAGCACCCCAGTTCGAATATCATCTTAGATTGTCCTCATTCTGTTATCTGGACTTGAGTCTTAACAACTCTTGTCACCCTCCAAGACTTAAGGATTGTATCCGATAGTCTAAATGCATCCGCCTCTATCTACAGATAGTCAATACTCTGTTAGTTTCTAGTCCTAGACTTGTCTAGACTAGTCCTTATACTTCTGTCTGATATCTGGATGCCATCTGGATAAGTATATGATATTATTCCTTATCTTCAGATAGGAATACGATACTAATCCTTACCTTTGGATGAGTATACGACACTATTCCTTGTCTTCGGATAGGAATACGTTACTTGTCTATATACCTGGATATCATACGATAGTTGTCCAGACCTTTGGATACGCTACAATAGCCATCCGAATCTTCGCATATGATACGTATAGTATTCTGAAATATGGGGCTATACTTGGGAAAGGGGCACAGCATATGAGCTGAGGCCAAAGCCCTTCGGATCCAATACCCCTTGAGTACGACCTTAACAGCAACCAAGTCACATCCCCAGATTTCCATTTGATCTGGAAAACAGTGTCCAATTGAGTTCCCTTATGGGACAAAATCTGATCGATGGCCCATTCATGTTCCTCCTCCTTGAACTCAGCAACCTGGTTGTCTAGTCAGCCAGGGAATAATCGGTCATCATTAGGTAGGTGAATACATAGGTAGGACAAGTGAAACATGTCATGTATCCTACACTGCTTCATTCAGTCCAGCAGTTCCAACTGGTACAAGTTATTACCAAAGTTGTCCAGGATTCAGTAAGGTCCCATGAATTTGGGTAAGAACTTCCTTGCCAAACCCTTGGGGAAGCTGATGTTTTTAGTTGACAGGTATACCAGGTCTCCCTTCTCTATGGGACTCAGATGCCTTCATTGGTTGGCATCCCTTGTTTGCTTAACCTGGGCCACTATCATGGAGTCATGTGCAGACATAATAGTCTGCTTTAGTTTCTGTGCATAGACTTGTACTCCTGGATACTCGGGTGGCCCAGGGTTGTTCCATATCATTGGTCTGGGCATCCTTCCATAGTTGGTGAAGAATGGTGAGTAACTGGTACTTTCTGAGGTTGCTATATTAATAGCGAATTCAATAGCAGTGTGACAATATAATTCCTGCTGGGCTATAGAACCCTATATTTTCATATAAGTCTCAATAGCTGAACTTCCGATACCATTCACTACCCGCCTATTGTCAGCCCTCACTTGTTTTAGCTATAATCCTTGTCTGATGCTTAGTCCACACTTTCCCATGCCATGCGCACACTTCCTGCAGCACTATCCATGTTCCTGCACCATATCCTGCACTATTCCTGCGCTTTCGGTGCTATCAGATTCTCTCAGTAAAGTGTTATAGAGCAGTTCTACACTTGCACTCTAATAGCAATGCTTTCCTGCACTTAGCACTCATCTAGTGACACATTCCCACGCTCTATGGACCCACATGTGCATTCCCACACATTAGTTCTTGCACTTTGGAACTCCCTTAGGAAAGCTTGCATCCATCCAAAGTCCATCCTACCTCATTGGTATGTGTTTTGCCTTGCCTCATGTTTTGTAACAAGTGTTGCAGCCTTATTACATTTTTACTGTGCATTTTTCCTATTCCTTCCATCTCTGACAAGGATATTGACTGCTATAAGAAACCTAGGATTAGGATTACTTACAGAACTTCCCTTCAACTGTATTTCCTTTCCCTTAGGTTTTACTTAGAAGTAGTCACCATTAGTTGCACTCTATAGCCCCTATTGGCTTCCTTATACCTTCCTTAATCTTTCAATCATTATCCTTGACTTTCATTACCTTGAGATACCTTATCCCTCCCATACTGCTCATAGCACTCCAATAGTGACATAGTGCTCCTATAGCAACATAGCACTCATATAGCGACATAGTGCTCCTATAGTGACATAGCACTCTGATAGCAACACCCTTAGCGCTTCATATAGCAACACACTTTCCCATGCATAGCACACTTTGGGTCTTTGTATCTAGAGCTATTAACAGTAGCTATTCCCTCAGGTCGAACATTCTTGTCTCAAGTGTAGCAGCTGGGCAAGGGCTTAGACAAATATTGGTTAGGTGTTCTATAGACTGCCTAGCCAAGTTTGTTTATCACAGTCAGCAGCTGGGATACCCAGTCCCTCTGGTTAGGGGAAATACACAACCTCAACATCTGGTTCATGGTTTGGTTTGCACACTCAGTAGCGCTGTCAGTCTCAGGATGGTAAGCACTCAACATTTTTGCTTAGCACCAATCAGCTTCTGAAAGTGAGTCCAAAACCCACTCATAAACAAGACATCTTGATCACTGACAATGGCCGTAGGTAGTCCATGCAGCTTATACACCTCTGAGAAGACTAATTCTGCCACTTCTCTAGCAGTATAGGTCATTCGGCTGGGTACTAGGTGTACCATCCTGGTGAGCAGGTCTATTATGACTGTTATGGAGTTGAACCCAGAGTCCCTGTTTTTTTGATAGGGGTAGTGGTCCTATGAAATGTAATGCTGCGTGTGAGTTCAAAAGGGAATTGATCAAGGTCAGTGGACTAGGCTTGGTTACAACAGATAAATTATGCTAGTGGTTGATGTAGATGATGACGAACGTGGCTGAATCTCTATACTGTGTCTCTTCGTCGTACTTGGAGTGGGAATCAACAATGGATTGTACTGCTGGTATGAATGTACATGCGCAGTATATATATGTTTGAACGTTTTCTGACTAGTCCTGAAGGAGAGTGGAGATTGTGTGAAGTGAGAGATAAATGTGAAGGAACAGGTATAAGGTGAAGTGAGCACTCAGTAAGATAGTGAAAGTGAAAAGAAAGGAAAGTATCTCCATAAGTCAAAGGTAGCATGTAAAGCTTATCATCGAATCACGTGATTGTGCTAGCGCGAGTCTATCTGAGGGTTTGGTCGGTGCGTAAAGGATACTGGATCCTTACAGAAATCAATACCTATGGCTTCCCAAGGGTGGGATGGCACAGTAAGTGAGTTCAATAAACCATATGGCTTTTGATTCGAGGATTTACTCTGCTGACACGTGGTGCAGGAATCACAATATGCATGTATGTCCATCACCATTGTTTTCCACCAAACGTGGTCTCAGAGGTAGGTGAGTGTTTTTCGTGCTTCTAGGTGTGCTAACAGTAAGTGCACTGGGCTGATGATAATTTCATATAGCCTTCAATCCTGGACTTTGATATCAGATATGCAGGTTACCATTTGATCATTTAATTTTATCCTAATGATTCCATTTTCAACAGTAAAGTTCTTGAATGCCCTAGGTGTGTCCAGGATGTTCTTAAAGAACAGATCTAAGTGATACTGATGTCTTATTTCCTCCATCAGTTCCTCCTCAGGATGCACTGGGAGGTGGGTTCCTCTCAGTGGTTGCTCAGTGAGATCATCACTTGCATCCGTGTGATTGCTACTAACATGTTCTGGTATTTGTTCAGGGTGTGGGTGCTGAGCACTCCTGCTCACTACCCCCTCCTTTAGTGCTCCTGGGCCCAGAAGAACGAAATGATCCCTCATGCAATGGGCAAATTCTGCGGAGGTCTCCAGGTGGCCCATCTCTGCTGGAGCTACCCGAGCTCATGCCCTTGTTACAGTACGCTTAGGCCCTATTCATTTTCTCCTTTCCTTTCTACCATTGTATTACATCATGATCGCTTGTTACCGCTGTCGCTAGATGACCGATAGTTGCTTCTTATTTCCTTTCTTGATTGGTTACCTTCTTCGTGCTGAAGGCGAGGAATGATGAGTGGGTGAGGGCTAGACCTGCTGTGAGCTCTACAGTGCTCCTCTGGACGCGAGATATAGCTCGTCCCAAGGGGATTGCGACTGAGAAAAGATTCCTCTGTAGGAGA
>Ga0310811_10012004_pt1 | contig 11245 bp, 16 predicted proteins | sample YCmetagenome_FD_207642 | JGI IMG/M metagenome (GOLD analysis project Ga0310811, IMG submission 207642) | Soil microbial communities from experimental microcosm in Duke University, North Carolina, United States - YC | ecosystem: Engineered > Artificial ecosystem > Soil microcosm > Unclassified ... | reverse complement strand
CTGGTGCCCAGAAGAAGCCATTTTGGCGCCTTGAGTTGCATGTAGTGCGTTGATTCTAATGAGAACTAATAGGAAAGAATGGGATCGCGGAGGCTAGTTTAGGGCACCCCCTACACCAGGATTACACCATGGCATAGCGTCCTGCTCACAGATTCGGGAGCGGCGGATGGCCTCTATTATACAGCGTGGGCGGGCCTGGCGGGCAATGGTGGTGAGGCGAGGTCAGAGGGTAAGCGCCACCTTCGATACCAGGGCCGGGGCCGAGCGGTGGGCCATCCATACCGAGGCCGCAATCCTGGATGGAGCCAAGGTCGAGGCAATCCAGCCGCGACTCGGGAATACCGTGGAGGCCCTGTTCAAGCGCTATGGCGAGCAGATCAGCCCGACCAAACGGGGCTGCCGGTGGGAGCAGATTCGGCTCAGTATGCTGGCCCGGGACTTCGCCATCTTCCGCGGGTCGGTCGAAAGCCTGGACGCAACCGCCCTGTCCGAGTGGCGAGATGCCCGGCTCGCCAACAAATCGGCCCATACCGTCAACCGCGAGCTTAACCTGATCTCGGCCGTGATGAACGTGGCGAAGAAGGAGTGGCGGACGCCGGGGGTTAAGGAGAACCCGGTGCATGCGATCAGCCGCCCACCGGTTCCGCGACCCCGCAAGCAGAGGGTGTCTGAGGAGCAGCGCAAGACCATCTGCGACGCCCTGGGCTGGGATGGCATCTCGCAGCCGAAGGACGCCAAGCAGTGGGTCGCCTTCGCCTTCGCGCTGGCTCTGGAGACGGCTATGAGGAAGGGAGAGATCGTCCGCATCCGGTGGCGGGATGTCCGCCTGGAAAAGCGTCATATCCACCTGCCACTGACCAAGAACGGAGACGAGAGGAATGTTCCCCTGTCATCCAAGGCGGTCGCGCTGATTCTCATGCTGCGGCATGGAGAGCCGGCGGAACACTTGGTGCCGGTGTCGATTGGGAACCTGGACAAGCTTATGCGGCGCGCCCGTGACGCGACAGGGCTGCGGGAGGTTCGATTCCACGACAGTCGGCGGGAAGCTGCCACCGTCATGTCCAAGCGGCTATCGAATGTGCTGGAACTGGCCGCAGTGACGGGCCACCGCTCGCTCCATGTGCTCAAGGGCTACTATGAACCCAGCCCCGAGGATTTGGCCGATAAGCTAGGATGAGACTCTTGCGCACCGCCATCACCCTCCGCGACTGCCTCGCCGCCGGTCTGACGCACCTGACGATCGAGTGCTCACGCTGCGACCGCCGTGGCCGATTGAGCCTGGCGCGCCTCGTCCGTGAGCGCGGGCCCGACGCATCGACCGGGGATGTGATGGACGCCCTCGGATCCGACTGCCCGAAGCGCGACGCCGGGCAGCCCTGGGAGCGGTGCGACCGGTTCTGCCGCGATTTGTTGGTGGTGGAGGGGCTGAGGTAGGTCTGAACGCACAAAAACCCGGCCGCCGAAGCGACCGGGCGTGTCGGATATGTCCGGCGCTAATGCCGGTTATGGTGGATGAAGGTAGCAGGCTAGCCGCCGGGCTTATCCCCAATCGTAAAATGCTTCGGCTCGGCCCGGTCAGCATATAGCTCCTTCAGTCGGGCGACGTGCGGGGTCAGCGCCTCTATGGCGGCACGATACCCGCCAGGGTATTGCCGGTCGTCTATCAGTGTTCCGGCCGCCCGGGAATCGACGATGATCGCGATGCTGGCCAGGGCGTGGGCTAGGTGGTCCAGCCCGCTATCGGGGTCGGCCTCCTCGCCCTCAAACCATGCGTCCAGGTGTCGCTTGGTGGCATCCACGTAGACCGAGGCATAGACGGGGACGGCGCGGAAGTTTGCCCGGCCGTATTTTCTGGCGCCGTCAAATAGGGCCAGACAGCCCAGGGCGGTGGCGATTGGAGGCCAGAGGGAGAGCGGCAGCTTGCCGCGGGCGATGCGATCTTTGGGATTCCGTGGCTTGTCGGTCACTCGCCACCCTCGGACCAATCTTCGGCCAGGGCGATGGCCCCCTTACGAACCGCCAGCGAATCGGGCACGCTCTCGATCTCGAACAGCTTCTTGCCGTTGTCGGCGAGGAACACGACGGTGGTTGAGCCCTTGGCGATGAGCCGGTCCAGCACCGCGTGGCATTGGGCGGAAAAGTCCATATCCTCGGTGATCTGCTCGCCGTCGCGGACGACGCGGATGGATTTCATTGGGACCTCAGTGATTTGGGGAGAAGGTCAGCCACCTACGACCACTCGATGGCGGCCAATCTCGCCGCGGTCACGGTGGAAGGTGATAGCCGATAGCGCGCGGGCCGAGCGGAAGCCGGACGCGTGGTTCCAGGCGTCGCGGGCGGCGGGCGATGTCAGGGTCTCGACGCGGACGCCGGGCACCTCCTTCATGACTTCGTGGTGAAGGTGGCCGGACCAGATAGAGCGATGTTTCGTCTCGCCCCAGTCGTTCGGGCGGTCGGACGCCATAGCCATCGCCATACGCTCGGCGGTCTTGACCGTGTGACCGTGATTTGCGCCGAACAAATTCGAGCCAAAACGTTCGTACCAGAAGACGCCGGGCTTCTGGTAGACAGAGACGCGATCGTTGGCTGAGTAGAACAGCGACATGGCCACCGAGAGCGTCATGGCGGCATCAGAATCATGGTTGCCAGGCAACACAACCAATGTCACCCGGGCATGCCGCGCTGCTACTCGAGATACGAGATCAATGACGAGTTTGGCGCATTTGAGATAGACCCCATGGTACCGGCCATCAACGTCAAGGTGATGGCCTGATCCGGGAGTGATAGCCTTCTCATCATTGGCGTGCAGTGTGTCGCCCAGCAGGATGATGATCGCGTGCGAGCTTGGAAGCGACTGCGCAACCAGTGTGTCAATCGCCAGAATGGCTTCCCGAGCGGCGATATCGACATCCCAGTTAGAGCCCGTCTCCTCGCCCCATGCGCGCATACCGAAGTGTAGATCAGGGATTGGATAGACGACGGTGAGGTCATCGGATGCAATGGCAGGAGCCGGTATAACCGGCGCCGCACCATCATACTCGGCGAACGCATCCCGAAGCGCATCGACAAGCCCCGCGCCCGCGTCCTCCTTGGTCTTGATCCACCGCGCGAGCACGTTGCCAGTCGGCCCGAGCAGCGCGGACTCTCCCTTGACGACATGACCGGCCGGAATCTCGTAGCCGTCCGTCGTGCCCTGGCCGCTTTCGATCCATTGCCGCTGGAGGTTGCCAGCAGCATCGTACTGCGCGCTGTTGCGGCGAATTACAAAGCCGTCAGGCGGCGTAGCCACATAGGGAATTGGCGGCCCACCCGTCAGCCCGCGCATGGCGTCCTGAGCTTCGGCGCTGATCGCCTTCACCCTGACGCGCGGCTTCTCCGCAGCCCATGGCTTGCGCGCATTCGAGGTGGCGGCTGGCAGGCAGCCGGGGAAGCGATCCCTGGCCATCTTGACGCGATGCTGAATCGTCTGACGCGGAATGCCGGTCGCTCGTTCTGCTGCGCCGATGGAGCCGTGGTGCCGGACGAGGGCTACGGTATCGTGGAGAAGTTGGTCGCTGATCGGAGCCGTGGGCATTGGGTGTCCCTACGCTGCGATGAGCTGCAGGTCGTAGACAGCGGCGCAGAAGCCGCCGGTCAGAAAGCTGTCGTAAACGATCGTTGGCTTATCCCATGAGGTAGCGCCCTGCCTGTTTGCGATATATTCGTCAGACCAAATGGCATGCCCGCCAGCGGTGCCAGGCGTTCCGATGGGTGAGAACTCATAGCAGCCGTCTGTATCCGACTCATTCGCAGCCATGTTCTCGTTCGAAAGCTCCACACAGAGGTAGACGCCGCCCCGGTCCATGACCGCGCGCTTGATGCCGGTGGTGTCGGCTGGGTTGAGGCGCGCGAACGTAGCCAGCTTGTGGCCCGCGATGGCATTCTCCCGCCACCATGCAAATAGCTGCTCGGGATCGGTGCCGCGGTCGGTCGACGGATCGCCCGGCTTGAAGTCGGTGACCGCCGAATAGACATCGAGCGCCACCTGCTCGTCGATGGGCGTCAGGTTGCCCTGGCGCGCGAGTAGGGTCTGCACGCCGTTGACAGCTGCGACACAGGCGCAGTCGCCGACCGTTAGGTTGGACTTGCCGATCCGTGGTGTGCCGACGATTCGCGACCATGCGGGCAGCATGGCGGGCGCCGAGACCGGCAGCGACGCGTGGAGAGCCTTGGTCTCGGGCCTGATGATGCAGCCTAGCGGGCGGGGCATTTAGGAAGCCACCACGGGGGCGGGGGCGGCTTCCGGCACGACAGGCTGAGCCACGGCAGCATCGGCAGCCTCGATCTTCTCCGCAGTCTTGATGGCTTCGGCAGAAGGCGCGGGAGCAGGCGTAGTCGCATTCAGCGCATGCGCCAGGCGGCCAGCAATCACGGAGGCGGCTTCATCGGGCGAATAGCCGAGCGACTTCAATTCGGTCGGAGCGTCCGCCATGAGGAACGCGAGACCATGACTCAGCGCCGCATTCTTGATCGTGACGTTCGAGAGCGCGGAATCGCCCGCCGCCTGACCATATGCCAGAGACTTGCCAACAGCGGTCTTCAGCGAGTTCTCCAAGGAGGACTCCTGCTGCGCCGTGACGTTGACGTGCATCATGGCAAGGAGCTTTGGCACCAGGATCGGAATGCAGGCCGTCAGGGAGGCTGCTAGGAGCGCCACGAAGGCGTCCATCAGGGGGGCGAGATTCATTGTGTGACCTCAGAAAATGAAGTGGATTGCAGCCCAGACGGCGGCGGCCGGAAGCGCGAAAGTCGCGACCAGAACGGCGGTGATGAGGACGAAGGCCCTGATTGCGGCGCCTTCAGGCATCGTGAAGGTCGGTGACATGACCAGCGCGCAGTGATTCGCCTGGACGAGGTCGGAGAGCAGCCGGCAGCCAACGCAGCCCCACCACTTACCCGCAGCAGCAGCCTCGGCCGTATGAACCGAGACGGTCGTGTCCGCGTTGCCGCCGAAGTCGACAACGTTGAGGGCCTCGTCTTCGACCAGCCCGACCTGCATCAACCGGCGGCCGAGGAACCTCTCGGTCGCCAGCCAAGCCCGGGAGATTGGCCCGGAGTAGAACATGGCCTCAGTGAACGCCCAGGTTGGCGAGCGCCTGGCTCTCGGTCATGGACTGATCGGCCGCGTAGGACATGCTGGCCGAGACTGGAAGCAGTGCCGCAGCGATGGAGACGATGGTCGCCAGCGAAGAGACCGTCAGGTTGATCTGCGCATAGACCGAGCTGGAGACGACGAGGCTGGTGATCATCGCCTTGAACTGCGTCAGAAGCGCCTGGATCGCGGCCAAGCCGGAATCGAAAGCGGTCTTGACGCTGGTCGTGGTGATGGAGACCTCAACCGAAGATCCAGCCGCAGCAGTGAACGCGGTCATGGCATCGGTCAGAGTCTTCAGGGTCACGCCAACGGCAGCAACGCCAGCGACACCGAGAGCCGCAGAGACGGCCGGGATCGCGAGCAGCGTGTTGGCCGCGTTGACGCCAGCCGTGAAATACGACTGCACCTTGGCCACATTCAGCGTCGCGGTCGTGGCGCCACCGCTGGAGTTGATGGAGCATGCGGAGAGAGCGGCGGCTGCGGTGGTGAGACCAGCGAGCACGCCGAGACGACGACGGGAGATAACCATTGTAGACCTCATGTGTGGAGTGGGGTTGCGGCGTCGATGGCCGCGAGGAAGTGGTTGTAGAACTGCGCAACGAGCTCCGCGTGGTCGCGGCCGTTTATGATCTGGCGCGCGTCGACCGGATCATTCACATCGGCATTGAAGTAATCGGCGAGCTTCTTTGTGGTGAAGTCGCCGTCGCGCATGCCGAGGACCAGTATTTTCGCGGCATTTGCAGGAACGAGCGCAAGATCGGGATCGTTGACAAGATCGACACCGATTTTGGCGCCCATACGCGCGTAATTGCCTTTCCACGTGAGTTGGACAAAGCCGCGCCCGTAGCAAGCCTGGTGCGTGATCGGGTCTGGATCGCCGTAGACCTTGCCTTGGCCTTCGCGCCATTCGCGGATCGGCCACATCGCGGAACTGGCTTCGCGATAACAGGTGGCCAGGATATAGGAGAGCCATCGCAGATCGTCGCCAGGACAGGCGACATCCCACTCGTCCAGGATCGCGGTCATGCCATCGACCTGGCGTTGCGACAGGTGGCCGTTGAACAGCGGCACGCGTACGGCGTCGAAGAATGCGGCCCGGTCCATCACCACGCCCCCACGGCTTTAGCATCGGTCGCCGTCGTGGCCACACCGGACGCAAACGGATCAACGAAACCCACGATGCCGCCGCTGGTTGCGGTGACGGCGCCCTTGACCGGCTCGCCGTCAGGCGTCAGCAACCGCGAGGCCGTGACCGTGGAGAGCGAGCCGCCGTCGCGCCATGTCTCCAGGCACACACCCTGCTTATCGCAGACGTGTGAGACGCCTGAGCAGCCCGCGAGTGCGAGCAGCGCCAGGAGCGATATGTGTTTCATTGTGGATGTCCTTGGGCGGCGTAGGCGGCCTAGATATCTCCAGGTATGCCAGAGCCCTCAGCCTCAGAATCTTCAATTCCAGCCACAAAAGGCGATCCCTTAATTGCCGCATAGATCGCCTCCATCACGTGGAGCTGGTACATCGTCTGCTTCGCCAGCATTTCTTCCTGCCGACGCTGCGACCGCTCATTCAGCCATGACATCGTGAGGATGACTGGTCCCTGCAGGTAGGACAGCGCCGTGAGCATCGTGCAGAGGAACGAGTAGGGATAAGGATCGAACTGGCTCTTGGTCGGAGCGGCGACGTTCCAGATGAAGTAACCGGCGACGAATGCCGTGTTCCATCCGACCGCAAACCAGGACCGCATGGTGACGGCGAGAAACCAATCGCCGAATGCGGCGGCGCGGCGCTTGGTGATGACGCGCATTAGTGATGAATGGCGAGAATCGCAGTCGCGGCGAGAACAACCAGGCTGGCGATGGCAATCCAGAGCGTGGACTTGTCCTGCGCCTTGGACGGCGTTTCGAGCGCCGTGGCCAAGTTCGCGTTGCCGTCGTCGATCTTGCGCATGATGCTGATCACGTCGTCTTTGGTCGCGCAGGAATCGATCTTCACGCCCATCAGCCGCAGGTCCTGACGCATCTCGGTCATGTCCGCTTCAAGGCGATCCAGCACCGGGTCCACGTTCGCTCGGACGTGACCCTCCAGCTTGTCGACGCGTATACGGAGCCCGTCGATCTGGATCGGCAGGTCGTCGTGGTCTGGCGGCATAGGAGGCTCCGGGGGCTAGGAAGTCAGAGTAGGGGCGCAGCGAGGGCGACCGTCATGGCGGGGGATCATTGTCCCGACATCGTGTAATCGAACGTGGTGCCGCCCAGGCCCGTCGCGGTAACGACCAGCGTCGCTGTAGCCGGGGTATAGGAAATGCCGGCTAATCCAGACCTAGAGGTGACAGTCGCACCTTTGACGATAGAAAACGGGTCGCCAAACGTTAGTGTGCATGTTGTTGCCCCGCTCCCTGCCGTCACAGTCCCCGATAGCCTGCTTGAGTTCGCTGTGATGCTAGGGGATGTGCCGCAACTGGTAACGCCTGGAGGCCCGAAAACACCCCCTAGCGGGCCCGTCAGATTGCCCGTCAACGTATTCGCGCCAATGGTCAGGTTTGAATACGTCGATCCCGTGTTGCCCCAGATGCCATATTTCTGTGTTGGGGTTCCCTGGTCATCAAAAACGACATTGCCAGAGACCGTATCGTTATTCGAGCTACCAGAAAACGACACGCCTCCCGGGAATGGAGCGGACGCCCATTGGCCGCTATCTGATATCGTATTCCCGGTCACGTTGTGAGCAGAGCCACCAAAAATACCGACGCCGGCTGACCCAGAGTTAACAGCAACATTGCCCGTAATGGACACGTTGTTTGACTGGTAGATATCATAGCTATTGCCTAGAGCATTATAGGACCTGTTGCCCGTTATAGTCAGCCCGGTTGCTGCGTTGGCATAGACACACGCGGGATAGGTGCTGGTCGGCAATGCGGTAAGCTGTAGCAGGCTTAGATTGCAGGTATTGCCCGATGCGACCGAGTTCGAGACTGCCCCGAATGATATCGCATCAAGACCGATATCGGTGAACGTGCTGCTCGTGACGCTTTCGCCGCTTCCCGACACCGAGAACGCAATCGCCTGATGTCGGCTATTAGCCAACCCCGTAGCCAGCCAATACTGGCCTATGTTGACGAATGTATCGCCTGCAAACGCTACGTTGCTGCTCGTCCCGATGTTCATCCCGATATTTTTCGCATTCTGAAAGACATCATTGGAAAGCAGCGCGTTGCTTTGCGCCGACATGTTCAGGAGATAGCTGCCAGATCCGCCGAAGAACGCGACCATATTTTCGGAACTGATCGTGTTGGCTTGACTTTCGGTGTAAGTGCCTACACCGCCCGTCCCCGTTCCATAGGCGGTAATCGTGGTCGGGCTGGCAAAATTGGTCCCCGTCCCCGCCCATGCGAGCACTTGCCCCACATAGAGACGGCCGGTTCCAACGGCGGTAACCGTCAATGTCGTGCCAGAACTTGAACCCGTAAACTCGGCACCGCCTCCATCGAAGGTCAGGCCGCTGATTACGTTATTCCCCTGGGCATTAAATAGCAGGGACGTGTGCGTATTCCCCTGCGTCGTTGCCAGGGTGACGCCAGAACTGTCGCCTATCATGCTATCACCGAGGGCGAGAGTGATCGGCGTTGACGTAAGGCACGGCAGCGCGCCCAAGGATGCCGGGAAATACAACGTCTTGTTTTTCGCCGCCAGCAGAGTGTTTACCGTGGCAACGGCAGTAGCGTTATCCGTCGCTCCATCGCAGACGAAATAATCAGCAGCGTTAATGCGATCGGAAGCGCGCTGTTGTTGCGTTCTCTGTATTGGCGCGCCGGACGGATACGCGAGCGTCGCATTGGCATTGCCACCAGCCGTCGCCACCAGCCCACTCGTCTGGCTCGCCGGGATCGTCGGGATCTGGCCCAGGGTCGCGGTGCCCGTCACATCCGTAAACGCAGGAGCGCGAACCGCCGTGATGCGGCCCTGAGCGTCGGTCGTTACATTGCCATAAGTTCCCGCGCCCGAGGTATTGACGCTCGGCAAGCTCACGGTCCCAGACGACACGCTGAGGCCGGTGCCGACCTGCACGGCGCCCAGGTTCACGGTGGTCGCTGCGGGCAACTGCGAAGGCGCTGCCGTCCCCGACAAATCCCCGAACGCGGGCTGCGCGAACTGCGGCGCTCCGGTCGTGTCGATCCCAGTTCCGAACTCATGCGTTGGCGCCGTCGCTGGCAGCACGCCTCCCCGCACACCGGCCGCAGGCGGCTGCAGGTTGCCCGACGAGTCCGTGCCTGCGAAGTAGCCCGACTGGCCATAGCTCTGGTACAACGTATTCGGGTTTGCCTTGTGCCAATCGGCCGCATGCGCTGCGGGGATGAGCGCAAGCGTCAGGGCGCCGAGGAGGGCGAGTTTCATGGGCGGCGTCCTGATTTAGGAGATCGATGTCTCGGTGAACGAGAAATTGTAGTCGTAGATCACATGGTCCACTGACAGCCCCGCGACAGTAATGATCGGGCCCTGCGTGCTCGCCGCTAGCGTGGGCGGTGTATCGGCGGCGACAGACTGCAGGGTTCCCTCAGCGGCAAACAAAGAGGGCGTCGTATCGCCAACCGTCGCGCAGTTCGTTGACTCCGGAACGCGCTTAACGACCAGCGCGATGTTCCAGGTGGCCGTATCGCCGGTCGAGACGTCGTAGGCCCCGATCTGCCCCTGGAGCGAGACCTTGCCGCCGGCCAGCGGGATCGTGGGAAGATTTGGGATGGTGACAGGCGAGGCATTGACCGTCGTGAAATCCCCAAAGATGGTCCCTGTCTCGACCGGGTAATTCGCCGGGAGATTAGCTGTCGGGACGAGGCCGTTTTCATCAAGGGGAGCGACACCATTCGCTGCGCCGACATTGGCGATGTCGAGCTTGCCGGCAAACGGCTCATTCCACCCGGCCGCCGTTGGAATCTGCCCTGTGACAAAGCCGGGCGTTGATTGTGCAGGTAGGGCCATAAGAGCCTCGCGCAAAGAAAAAGCGCCCTCGCGGCGCCTTAGAAAACTAAAAATGGGAGCAGTGGTCAGGAGGTCGTCATATATCCAATCTGCAGCAGCCCATCAGGATCGGCGCGGGCTTCTGTCCCAGTAGGCGGAGACCATTCATCTCCACCATCCCAGAGGACGACGTTGACGACTTCCCCGATTGTGGCCGTGATTCCGTAATAGGTCCCGGCAGCAGTCGCGATTATGGCGTAGGGCTGAATGGTCATCAGCTATACTCCGTTATCTCGACATAGCCGCCCGAGCCATTGCCACCGTTGTATGGCCCTACGCTCGCCGGAACGCCCGCTCCGCCGCCGCCCGCGCCATATCCACTCCCAGGAATGCCAGCGCCGACCGCGATGTTTTGGCCCCCGGCGCCAAGTGGTGACATGCCTCCCTGTCCTGGCATGCACTGCCCCGTAAATACGATTCCGCAGGGTCCTGGCTGCCCATGCTGCTGGCGCGAGTAAAGTGCGCCGCTAACCGTTGGTGCCCCCCCACCCACGCCCTGCGCCGCATAGTTGGTTACTGATGTGGTATAGGACTGGGAGCCTCCGCCAACGCCTCCCGGCAGCGACATAAAACTTCCGAATGTCGTCGTCCCACCTGTATTCCCAGATCCTGGGCCTCCAATAGCACCAGCACCAATGCCGACCGCGACCGACGATCCAAGAGAGGATGCCAAGTACCACGCATCAACATAAGAACCGGCGCCGCCGCCTGAGCAAGCCGTGCAGTTGGTGGATGGATTTGCAGAAGATCCACCGCCAGCCCCGCCAGCACCTACAGCTTGAATGCGAACAAGACGCGCTCCTGCCGAGGGCGTATAAGTGCCAGATGACGTGAATGGGATCGGCTGGCCAAGAATGCGGCCCATATTTACCGTTGTCATCTGCCCGGCAGTCGGCCCGGAATAGGCATAGTCGCCCGTAGCCCAAGCCGCCGCCGCGGTGCCTTCCTGGGCGCGAACGACGGTCAGCGTCGTGTCACTAATCGCGGTGGCGTAGACAATTTCGGTGACCAGCCGCGTGGCTGCGTCACGCAGGGTGAGGGCCATCGACAGACCCGAGGGGATGCTAGCCGGCAGCCCGGTAGACGAACTCAGCGTCAACGT
>Ga0310811_10012003_pt1 | contig 11245 bp, 11 predicted proteins | sample YCmetagenome_FD_207642 | JGI IMG/M metagenome (GOLD analysis project Ga0310811, IMG submission 207642) | Soil microbial communities from experimental microcosm in Duke University, North Carolina, United States - YC | ecosystem: Engineered > Artificial ecosystem > Soil microcosm > Unclassified ... | reverse complement strand
ACAGGGTCCCCAGATCCAGCCACCTTTGCTCTCCATGAGGCAGCAACAGCAGCAGCAGCAAATCCCTCCACATATGCTTCCTCTTCATTATCAACAGCAGGGCCCGCCTGTCCCAGCCAACCAACCCGCCCACGATCTCATGGCGCTCTTGATGAGCGGAGGAAGAAGGGAGTGAGAGTTTTCACGGGCTACTTACGGTCTCTTATTTTTGCCCAATATTTCCATTCACTCTCGGACTCATCTGATAATTTTCTCTCGTTAGTTTAACAGTTGTGCTCATACTGTCCGTCTATCATGTTTCATTCTGATTCTCTGCAAGCGTATATTATTGACCATTTTTGGCTTGGCTACATTGGAGACTTCTCCGATGGATGGCTGTTCAGTTCAATCCGCGTCTGGGACCTGGTGAATCATTGGAAAGTTAGCCACGTCAACCGCTCAACGGACAATATATTAATAACAGCTCATAATATTGAGTCTACTACCTGACCAGGCCTGGACAGCGAGATCTGGTTTGATCCTCTTGAACGTGAGTATTTAAAACGCCACCATCATTACGATGGGCGGAGGACCTGCGACACAAATACTCATGGTTCTCGCGGCGTTCTAGATTTGGCCTGCAAAAATGAATCGAAGGAGTACATAGTAGTACCATGCTCATAGATCTGCTAACTGCATAAAGAAGGACATATCTACTGTCTACGTAACGTAGACTCGCGCCGCACTGGTTCTGAGCTTCTGTAACTGCTGTGCAAGGAGTCCTTGGCGAGGATAATGATTCTTGCGACTACGAATATCAATCGCAGATTCCTTGACGGCGTGCGCTTCAAACTTTAAACATTTGGAGCTTGTTTGGAGTGTTCCATAATCTATGTCTGAAAATTCCGTCGTAACCACGAGATTAGTGACAGGCGGCGCCGCGCTCCTTACGGCTCCTTTCACAAGTCGGATCGCCGTGGACATAAAACCAATTGCTAGCAGAGGTTGGCGAAAAAAACACTCTATCTCCGAATCATATCGATCCTCACTACAAAAGTCTTTGAGTGATATCTAACTAGTCCGATGAATACGTAGCTGAGAGTTAAAAGGGATAAGTCACAGTCAGATCTTGTCAAAAGTGCGAATGTACTCATGGCACGATGACATGTATTTTAGTCAATTCAAGGTGATAAGAAGTGATGGGTCCTGACGCTTCATACCATGATGTCAACGACAGTCTTCTACTCGGTCCCCTCTTGATGATGTGGCATTCCCCTAGTGGGCCCGCTCAAACTGTTACTCTAGATTCGGATAACATTAAATCTCATCCAATAGGGATGCTGTCGCCTTCGATTAGGGCGATGGACCTATATGGACCGATGGCATCATTATTAGACGCTCGATAAGAGGTGACTGATGGGAGGTACGCTGTGGGAGTTTGCGTACTTGGAGAGGACACCCTGGTAGCCGAACTCATAAGGTATCTATACAGACAACTATCGCTGAGATGCAACCCGGACAAGACTCCGATGGGAAGCCGGTGAGAGGACGGTTAAAAGACAGAATGGCCGCACAGAAGAATGATATGGAACTTACATAACCTATGCCTGCAGGCAGACAACGTGGACTTTGATACTGCCAAATCAGAATTGACTAACATATTGTCTGAACTGAATAATTATTACCGAAGAATCAGTTGTAAGAAATAATAATACATACATACTGATTGCTTTGACAAAGGGTGGTTAAGCGGTACACGCCTTCTCTGCATTGCACTCGACAATTACCTCCTTCCGCGATTGAAAATTTGCAGGATTACATTCATTCCTGCAACTATCTCTCAATCCCGTTCCTCCCCGGCAGCAAGCCATTTTACGAGTACAAAGCCACGTCCGCTCTTGTGCCCGTGACGCTCGATTAGCTTCGAGCGACTCTTTATAGTCGTTGCTCTGCCTTTACTCTACTAGAAACAAAACAACTCACTCAGTCTTTCCTTTGCCCCCAGTCTTCCCTCTCATTCTTTACAGCACTACTTTTTGCCTGAATAATTTGCCCTAATCGCTCCCTCATACCAAATTTCTCTAGCACCTTTGTCGGTCACATCTTCCGAATCCGCTTGTAAGTTATCCGTGCATTCGATATCATCGATCGTGACTGATATGAGATATGAAATGCTTCGTTACAGGATAGCCAGCACACCGGTGTCGGTCAACATTGTTCAAAAGTGCGTACCTTATGGCCCTGACAGCGCAGACCAAGCTAACGGTTATTGACAGATATTAACAAGCAAGACCTGGTCAAACGAGTGTATTTGAGGTGAGGCTTTATTGATTGATGTCATTCTTTTGGTCGCTGTAAAACGTGGGGTCGTGAGAATATATGCGCCTGATGTGGCTGTCCCTTGTTGCGGGGATCTAGCCCGAGGTCGCTGCAGAGCCTGAGCGCTCATCTAGGGCCTTTGGGGCAGGGTTGAGGAACATCCGACGGGTATAGTCAGATGCCAAGGAGACTGGGATTAACTGTCTGATTCCCCTTGCTTGAATATTTCTTGTCATTGTCGTTGCTGCCATGGTATATTTTTGCATGATTTTGGACCTTTCACAGAAGTTCACATGAAAGTGGACTTTTTTTTCTCTTTGAATTTCCTTTTTTAATTTCAAAATACTTGACGAGCCAATTCTGCCGTTTACATCTTGTACTCTTTCGAGTGTCCTCACTCTCTTCTTCTTCAATCAACGTATAGTCTTCTTTTCAAGGAGACTTTTTCTGCTCTTCAGAGATTTTTTTTGTAGTACCTGTCCTCCAACTCTCTCTTGATCTCCCTATCATTACTTTTTACGACCACCAACGCTGACCACGACTTGTTCATATCTAGTATCCACCCACACGCCACTCTTGACCGCCATCACGACAACCTTTTGTTGTTCGCCCTCGCATGATCAGTTTCTGATTCTGGTGAGTTTGCTCTTCCTAAATCTCGCTTATCCCAAGTGGTATCACGTTGTGAAACCGAGCATTCCACATGTCATTCCCTAGACGTCGGCATCTTGCGACAGAATGAATACCTTTCATTGACAACAAACAAACACGCGACGTTCAGCCGTTATATAGTTGTTGTCATTTCTCTCCCTTCATCTTGTGGGCGCTCGAGGCGCTCGCGCATTTGATCATGTCTTCTCCCGCTTCGTTTGATAAAACCATTGCTGATGCAGAATCTACTCCCCTCTTCGCTCAATTACCCCCCTCAAGCCCACTATCGGTCGTACGCTTTTCTAGATCGATCTCACTCGCCGCTTCTTCAGTTATGAAAGATATTTCTACGACTTCTTACCGGAGTTCTCGAAATGCTGCGTACCCTAAGAAACGGCCATCACCTTCAGGTATATCAAAGCATCACAAGACGTCCCCTCTCGGTCCCCCTCCTGTAAACCGCCGAACTCCTTATTCTGCAAAGGCAGCACTGTTGCAACAGCGACAACGTCAAGCCCAAATCACCGCCCTTCGCAGGCAAGGCATTTTCCTGGAGGAGGAATACCGGGAAGACATTCGCTTCTACATGCATGAAATGGAGGTTTGTGCGACTTTGATTACTGGCTTACTGCCGGCCTAATTCTTCTGGTATAGCGATACACCATGTCGTCCTCACAATCGATGGATCAGCAACCCGAGATCCGATGGCACATGCGCCCATGTCTCGTCGATTTTCTCGTCGAGATTCACTTCACCTTCCGACTACGACCTGAGACGTTATATCTCACTCTCAATATCGTAGACCGTTACGTCTCTCGGCGAATAGTTTACATCAAGCACTACCAGCTCGTAGGCTGCGCGGCGCTGTGGATTGCTGCCAAATTCGAAGATGCAAAGGAACGCGTTCCGACCGTCCAAGAGCTTGCGCAGATTTGTCGCGACACATATGACGAATCCGCTTTCATTCAGATGGAAGGCCATGTACTCCAGACCATTCAGTGGACGCTAGGCCATCCGACTGCAGAAGCATGGCTCAGACTAATGTGTTGTGAGCCATCTGTCGAGGAAGAAAGGGTCCAGCATGTTGCACGTTTCCTCATGGAAATCACCCTGTTCCACCGAGAGTTCATCAAATATCCCCCCTCATCGATAGCACTTGGTGCACTCACGCTAGCTCTCTTCCTGTGTGGCAAACCACGCCGCATCTTTGAGGAAACGGAGGAATGTTTGGAAATCGTCGATTGTCTCGACAATCGCTTGGCTAAGCATGTCAATGACCTCTCCGAGACGCTGGTAAAAAAGTACTCCTATGCCTTCTACTCCAAGGCAGCAACATTCGTTGTACAGTACTACCTCCAGGGTGGGCGGTTCGTTCGACAGTCTTTCATTACTCTTCCAATGACGCCCACTCGCCCAACAACGTCTGGTGCCAGCACGCCTATGAGTGCTACGACAACCGTATCTGATCTATCTGATGATTTCCCTCTCACTCCAACGAGTCCCTCATCGTTCTCCCCCGAACCCTTCTCGAGTTCTTTCCTATCAGAAGATGACAAGGAAAATTTACCAACGTTTGAGCCCGTCATCAATAAACAGCGTACGGAGGTCCCACCCGACCACTTTCTGCCCCATGACTTCGTTGCTTTTGGCCGTCCAGCCTTGCACCACTTGAATGGCTCACCACGAATGACCGCCGTCTCATAGCGCGCAGGTCAACACCTTCTGTTCAAGTCATTTCTATCCGTGTCGAAAAGACTGTTTTACCCCCGCAAAATGTAATACCACTCTACACGCTCAGCCACTCTGTGCATTGTCTTTGCAAGTCTCATCATCCATGCATCACTTTCTTTTTCTGCAATCGTCTCCCATCATCCATCCCGCGCACAATCTACTGTAGGGTGAGCGGTTGACCTGGGAAGTTGGATTCGCATCAACGAGCCGCATCCTCGATACAAGGACAGACGGGTGACAGCTGTCCTGTACCACTCCTTTCCGCTTGTCACCCTTCTCAAGGAAGGTCTGCCTTGCCGTATCTGGTCATCCTGCCAAACCACAACATTACCTGCATCATTCCGCTTGTTAGTCCATGCATCACCCCGCCCATCGTAACTCCATCCACTCCCGTCTTTTTGCAACGAACCAGGTCGACAACCTCTGTCCCATTCTGTGTCTATCGCATTCTTTCTATATTATTCTTCACTTTATCGTATTCTTTAAATTCCTTGTCAACTATCTGGTTCGTTGTGGGGCGATTTCTTGCATTCTCTGTCCCCGTACCCCCATCGTGCGAACCGCTTTGTGCTTTTACTCTCCTTTTCATTTGCACACTGTCCGCGCATCCATCCTCGTCATTGTTGCAGCAATCACTCTACCACATCGAACTTTGTCTACAATTACATTTGCAATCTGAAGGGCTCCATGGGTGTTTCCGTTATACCGGTAGCGCGCTCATTTTTAGCGAGAATGGAATCGGTGTCAGATTCTCTCCGATGTGACATCCATCAGAACAGGGGTGGAGTATATATCTCCTGCACAGCAAAATATAATTCCAAATATTCCGGGGCGGAGACTAGGAGCTGATAAGTATTATAAGAAGCTAACAGAGTACGGGTTGTCAGCTGATGGATAGATTGTGACCGCCAGTCATGAATCGGCCTCCCACACTTTTGTCAGGTTCTTCCTACAACGACCGGAATTCCGTGTTTCAAACCGATCGACTAGCTTCCACAGTTGGGTGCCTGTTCTGTTCTTTATGCGAAGAGAACAATAGATAAAATAGAAATCTTTATGGCAAATGAACGTTCATCAAATAAAAGTGGACACAGCGCGCGGGAATGAGCGGAAACCTACATTTTTGAAGTCAAGTTGCACATGCTCATGGATGCCATTCCTCCGCGGCAGTGGCACGAAACTCGATCTCCACTATAATGATATATTCAGCCGATTTTAAGGACACTGACTTTGATAAAAGAAACTACTGTTGCATGTAAGATCGTCAAGGTAAACCTCTTATTGCAATATCCATTCGCCCTCGTTCTTTTTGATACCAACGGCTCTCTTCTCGTCCAGACTGATACGACCAGCGTTGAGAATAGCAGTTGTAAGCACGGTGTTGGCAATGGTCGGATAGCCGTGACTATCATAATCGGAGGGTTTTGCAACGCCAGCGTTGACCTCTCGGGCGGCGTCGATGAACTTTTCTATAGAAATATACCCGTAACCCCGTTGTCCATCAAAATGACCTGTCTCGGACGGCGAATATTTCATACTAGCGACGAATAGTTAAATTCACATATTTTTTTCAGGCCAAGGTGCTTACTAGAAGGGATTGTACCATGTTTTCCCAGTTTCGTCGACGGTAATATCATACCCACGGTGAGCTTGGTCAACATTTATGTCACCCTGAAAAACGAATCAGCAGAAGCTTTACGTTGTTACAAGACAGTCGTGTGACCGACTCACCTTCGCACCCATATAATACCAGTGCTGAGCAGAGTGAATACCCGCCTTCAAAGGTGCGGTCCAAGATGCCGTGTAGACTGCTGTGCCCTTGTGTCCCGGGCTGTTGATCGACTGCCAGTCGACGAGGAGCGTGATGGTGTCTTCTGTTTGAGGGACACAGTTGTATGGCTCCCCCGTAGCGATGCCGGTTGCTGCACTGGCAACAACTCGCGTGGGTACTGCTTTATCTTGGAGAATCCAGCAGCAAATATCAATATGATGTGACGAGAGATAATAGCTGACAAAAACGTCAGCGTACAAATTAATTTGTAAACTGAGGAACTCACCTGATGTCTGAATCTTTGCCAGCCCAGGCACGGAAGGTTTCCAACTGACTCTTCGGCTGGCTCATCCATGCGTTGAAGAAGTTGAATTCACCAAGTGCCTGTGCTCTGGCTTTGGCATCGCTATACACAGGATCAAAGCGCTTATGATGCTCCACAAAGCAGACAACGTTGTACTTTCTTGCAGCTGCGATAAGCTCATTGTGATGTGATAATAGTTTGGTTGCAGGCTTGGTGACGAGAACATGGATGCCACGTTCCATTGCGTACAAGCTAATGGGGTAGTGAGTGCCTATCAGGGGCCTCATTAGTGAGATATCTAGATGTTAGACACGCGAAGGATCGAAACTCACTATCAGGGGTGAACACGATGACTGCATCTCCGGGAGACATTTTGTCGATGGCATCCTTGTCTAAGAGGGTAAGACATCTGCGCAGTACCCTTAGAACCAACTCACAAGCCTCAGGATCAATACCCCCCCCTTTTGGGTACTCCTCAAAGCTAATCGGCGATCGGTGGTTAGTCGAGAACAAGCGGTATCAATGCAATTACGCACGAGGTATCCATATCCTTGTAAACATTCTCGATATTCTCTTGTAAGTGTTGGCGGATAGCAGGGAATTTGCCGCCATTAACGCCGACCATTCCGAGCTTGCCGATCTAACGTTAAGATAGATGTAAACACGGAAAATAATCACTCCACTGTCAATATTACGCACTTTGCCTAACCTTCGAAGATCGAACATCGTAAGGCCGACCACCTTATGTCATGATCTTAGTCATTGACTAAACGACTAAGTCAGGGGATGCGCATACCCCAATCTACGAAAGCTAGGCTTAGCGGTCAGCGCAAATGGACAAGATAAATGTATGACACCTTCTTGTCAGATGTAGAGGCTCCAGAACCAGTCCATCCAGTGGTGTACTCTCCCTGAGGATTACGTCAGAAGATAGGACAATTGCTGGCCGATGAACACTCACTGTACCACCTGTTGCGAGTACATTGCATGGTTAGAATTGTGCCAGTTGACATCAATCAACTTACACATTAAAACGTTCAATTTACGAAGGTTCGACATAGTTGATGCTAAGGACTAACAGTTGGGATATCAGATGAAAAAAAGGATTCAGGAAGTGGAGTGGTCAGTTATCTTAAAACCCAGTAACGGCTCAGCGGCCCGAGCACGCATGACCCCATATCGCATCACGCCGTCATTCGTGGGACACGGGGAACGATGACTAAGCGCGTATCGGCGGCTGTGCGACGACCCCAGATAGCGCTCGTGTGTCAACGAGCGGAAGCTGATGCACGGGGGCGAAAACATTAGTACCGACGATGGTATGTAGTATGGGACGCGGGACAGCATGCTTACATGCGAGGCATATGCTGTAAACGCCTCGGATAAGCAGAAATTTCGGCTGCCGAGAAAGGCTGCGTGTCCCATGAAGACGAAAAAAATTGAGTCTCGCTCTGGGACACGCTGCCCACTTGAACTCCTGCCAAAAGACGCGTGTCCCAGAGAGAGGTCAAGTGAGGATTCCTGTATAGGATATGCCGGATGTGAGAGGTACGAAATGTAGTCTATTGTGCTGTCACTACCTCTGCAGTAGCTCAAAAACTCGAATTTTGAGGCTAATAAAATTATTCTTTGCACGGCACATGCTCCTGAAACGTACCCAGAACTTTCTGCCACAAAAAAGACGTTGTATCGTCGCTTCGGGGTCCATGTGAACCAGGAAATTCCCGGCCCGTGAAGGGGTTGCTTATCATGAAGACCACGTCGAAGAGGCAACTCCCAATGCTCGCTAGGTGTAACTGCGATGTCACGAGGACTAATCGTGTATACATTCAAGCGTAGTCCTTCGGTGAGACCGTATTGGATACGCGCTAGATGATCCACCCAAATGCCATACCATGAGTCTGGTCTTTTGAACCCAAACCTAGGTTCTGTGGTTTCGATTGCGGGGCGTTCCAGCCAAATGTATGTCGTCATCAGAATCAGACTGGACATGGGCGGTTGCCAAAACAGATTCCAATTCGATTAGGTGGATGCGAGGATCGCTCGCTGCATGGCCGTGAAATGTATAAAGCCGTCTACCCGTTTCGATCGCCTATGAGATTACTCGGAATCAGCACAGTGATGTTAGAAATTCCAAATTTCACTGACTACTAGAACTTGGAGCTTGGAGTCTCGAAGCTTGAAGGAGATGGAAGCTAGTCCTTAAAAATATCGAACCGCTACGGTAACTGATCCGTACAGAACTTAGAAGGGCGCGGAATCTCCCGAGAAGGCTGCTGAACTTCAACTTGAAGTTGCAGGTATGCACGCCGAGTCAAGCTCCCACAAGTGCCTCACGGAAGGTGTGCAAGAACACCTGGAACACAAGAGCCGCTTCCTAGGTATCCTGCTTTACATGTCCGACGAGATATCGAGCGCCCCGAGAACACCGGCACGAGTCAACAAACACGTCCATGGTGCCAACTGCGACGGTGGATTCGTTCACTACAGTTTGCTTCAACCTGCCAGACTTGTTCCTCTAGCATTTATATAACAAAATGTTCTGATCGAATTATTCTGAGCGCAGTCACCACATATAATAAGCATCGTACCTTCCATGATGATATAGGTTCAGTACAAACCCGTCCAACATCTGGCCTTGTACCGAATTGGAAGAGTCAAAGAATCACCAAACTAGCACGTGTTTCATTAACTCTTGTGACGTCACAGGCCTTAAGCAAACCTCGTGGCTACTCCTTAGCCGCGTCTCCAATTTACTGGCTGCACACACGCAGCGCATAAGAATATTCTGCTGCGCAAGCGTCGTCTGCGGACAACCTCGCCTTGTGTGCCTTGCTTTAATCTGCTGTGAACGGTTAGCGCACACTTGTCACTACCAAGTAAGTTTAACTGATCTGGGCTTGATGTCCTTCCTTTGTTAACCTTGCTGCCAGCCGTTTTCCGCCTGGAGTCCATCCCGACTCTCCGTGCCTCACTCTCTCTGGCAATATCTGTATCCGCTGGACGCACCTTGTCTCGGCCATCCATCACAAACATGCAGCTAGGCTCTGTGACAGACTCTGGCTTCATTCCAAGGAAAGAGTTTATTCGTGAACAACGAGCTACGAACATCTTTGGCCTTCTTGCTATCTCTGGCTCGAGTTGCATCAGGCTTTATTCTTTCCCCCCAGATGTCATTGCAGCTTTACGTCGACTCCTTGATCACTTTTACCTGACAGGTGGATTTCGCGAGGATATACAGCAGAACTTCTGGGAATTTACCATCACTCAAAAGCCCTGGAATGCACCAAAGAGTCCTCGTACAGAGCGAATTCTCCTCGACATACTCGCTGTCATATATAGGTTCGGATACACTATACTTTCTACAATCGACTATGGTCGGGAACGCGACGATCGTTTAGCTATCTCATTTTCGAGGCCCCTTTTACCTTCTTCGCCTGCTCTACCTCCGGCTCCTGCTCCCGCTGGCTCAGGGAGTAACATTTCGCACCAGACGGGGTTTCAAACGGAGAGAAGAATGCCCTTTGCCATCTCGTTTGTCTCGCAGACTATCATGCGAGTCATCAATCCACCACTGAACGCAACTCCAGCAATTCTCCAAGCCGTGCGAGGATCGTGGCCTCGGGGCGTATTGTCGGAGAAGAAAACGGACAATGCGTATGAATTTAAGTTGAAGGGATATAGCTGTGAGTGTCCTTAAGTAAAATCTATGTAGGTTTTAAAGACTTTTATGCAGGGTTCAACGAAGACACATTTGCGACAGATTCTCTGCGACACATCCTTTCACTTCTGACATCCCTCGATGCTCATGCATGCTCCCTTGTCATTTCACTGGCAATCAATGGCCGTTCCAGAGTCAAGGACCTATGGGTCTTTACTGGCCCTGGCACTACTGAGACTGACCCTTATTGGCCCGAATCTCCTATAAGCCAATCTGGCTCTATGCTGGATGTAAGAAGATCCCATCGGGTGTCGACACCCGAACCACCAGAAGTGGGTATGATCCCCAGCTCTTTGCATAGAAGAGCCGCTACTGGCCCTCAGCACCCGCCTCACGGCTTGCCATCCTCTCAGGCGTCGCCTCACCACGTGCGGTCGACTACAGAATCCATCATATTGCCTCCCCTTGCGACAAATTTGCCGCCTCGTGCAGTGCCAGGGAATCAAATGCGAAAGCCTGCACCCCGCGCGCAGGTGCCAGTGTCTGTTGACTTCGACACTCCAGACGATGAACATGGACGATGTCGCACTTCTCTCGCTAGCGCTGTGCCAAGTAGTTGTGAGAACATGACTGGTATAGGTTCCATGGCGCGTAATAGATTCACTTCCAATCTCATCTACGCAGCAACCCCTGGCCCACTTCCTGAATCGGATCATCCCACTGAAGATGCTGTATACTCCTCGCCACCTCCTGAACGACATCATCATAGACCGAGGTCGAGATCTCCGTCTCCCCAACGCCGGGTAAGCGCTCTGCGACCGGTATCAAC
>Ga0310811_10012001_pt1 | contig 11246 bp, 7 predicted proteins | sample YCmetagenome_FD_207642 | JGI IMG/M metagenome (GOLD analysis project Ga0310811, IMG submission 207642) | Soil microbial communities from experimental microcosm in Duke University, North Carolina, United States - YC | ecosystem: Engineered > Artificial ecosystem > Soil microcosm > Unclassified ... | reverse complement strand
AGTGTATGAAAAACTCTGCCTCGATTAAGATAGGCGCGTGCAGTGCTGGATTTATCTTTGATTTCATTTGCCACCCGGATCGAATACTCGAAATTTTCCAACGCTTTATCGTAAATCCTCAAGGAGGAGAAAATCAAACCTAAATTATTGGTGGTGGTGGCAATGCCCTGTTTGTCGTGAATCGTTTCCCGGATTTTAAGCGACCTAAAGAAATAATCCGCGGCGAGCCCGATGTTGCCCTTATTTCGGTAAACGACACCGATATTGGTTAAACAACTGGCAGTTCCTTTTTGATCATCGGATTGTTCCGCCAAGTGTAGTGCTTTTTCAAACAATTGCATGGCTTTTGTTAAATCTCCCTTGCTCCAATGATAAATCCCAATCACGCGCTTTGCCCTTCCTTCGCCTTTCTTGAAATTTAATGCGATCGCCAAGCTGTCGGCCTGCTTCGCCAACATCAAGGAACTGTCGGGTTTTACACTGTACATCTGGTAAGCAAGCTCTGCCGCAGTGAGGATGTAAGAGGAATCAATCGGCGGGTGGCTTTTGTATAGCAGCCGAAGGCTATCTATGTTTTGAGAGATACCCGTCAATGAAATCGCGATCGATAGACAGATAACGATGAAAATTCTTGCCATCCTGAATTGGGGTGCCTGAGTCTGGGGGGCGAAAATAAGGAAACTGGCTTTTAAATAAAACCTATTGGGGCTTGCGCGGGAAGAAGGCGTACTTAAATCACCCCATCTTGAATTGAAAAATGGCGGCGATAGACTCGGCGCGCATTTTGGTCTCTTCGGCTTTTTCTCCTTCGAAATGTTCGTCAACGGTTGTTTTGAACAGTTGAAGCCAACGCTGGAAATGTTCTCTAGTGATCTTCAATGGCAGATGCTTTTGCAGCGGATTCCCCTGGTAAGAACGGTCTCCGAGCAACATCGAAGACCAAAAGTTGTGCATGACGGGTAGGTGGTTTGGCCAGTTTACGTCACTGAAGACAGGAGCCAGCAACGGATCAGTTTTCACTTTTTCATAAAAACTGTTGACCATCAAAACAATGTGTTCGCGAGTTTCGATATCAGGATTCATGGGTATTTTTAAGGGCAATAAATAACTGCAATTCCTACTTGTTCAACGCTTATTTCAAATGAGAAATCTGTGAATCTGATTTTTCTTTTTTGACAGGTTTGTTGTCGAAGAGCATCCTGATCGATGGGGTATGGGTGTCGTCGTACTGGCCATTTTTCAAACTTAAATAGAAGGCCAGCAAAAAGACCAAGGCGATGCTCATGCTGACCGAAATTAAAAAAACGACGAATATCATGACTTTAATTTTCTTTTCGCAACAATATTTACGGCAATAGACGAGAACCCCACTACACTAATACTGCTCATCGGCATTAATATCGCGGCGGTGAGAGGAGTAAGATTTCCGGTGATCGCAAAACCCAACGCGATTGCGTTGTAAAGAAATGAAATCACAAACGCAATCTTCAAAATAGAGGTTGATGCTTTAGCCAGCCGAATGAATCTGTCAAGTGCATCAAGTTGGGTACCGTCCAAAATGCCATCGCAAGCGGGGGTAAATATGCCGGCGTTATCGGTTACTGTGATCCCCACGTCGGCTTGCTTCAGTGCTCCTGAGTCGTTAAGACCATCGCCGACCATCAAAACAGTTTTTCCATTTTGCTGAAGATTGTAGATATAGTCCAGTTTATCGTGTGGAGTTTGATTGAACATAAGGATCGGATGAGTGCCAAAGATTTTTTTCATTAAGTCAGCATCCGAAGGGACGTCGCCCGAGAGGAGGGCATCGCACGCCTTGCCCAAACGACTAATCATTTCCTTGATATTTTTTCTGACTACAGTTCGAACCTGAAAGTAACCGACCACATCGTTGTCGATAGCAACGAAAACCATCGAACCTTCGGCGTCGATGACTCTTGGGGCGCCAACGAACTCTGCAGCACCTAATTGAAAAAAATGATCACCGATCACGCCTTGAATTCCCTTGCCTGGAATCTCTTTGAAACGTGAAATGGCGTCAATTGAAATACTCTTGATCGAATGAGCGATCAAGCAACTCAAGGGATGTGTGGATGCGCCGGCAAGCGATTTTACAGCCCTCATTTCTTTTTCGGTCAAGTGGCCAACAAATGCCACGTTAGGTTTGTCGCCATGTGTTACAGTGCCGGTTTTGTCGAAGACCACCGCATCAACGGCAGCCAGACGCTCAATCACATCTGCATTCTTCAGGTAAAAGTGAGCTCTCCCAAAGACTCGCATCATACTTCCATAAGTAAACGGTGCCGCGAGAGCCAGGGCACAAGGACAGGCTACCATCAATACAGAGGTCAGCACCAGCCACATCTGTGCAGGCTGAGTGAATTGCCAATAAATTGCGGTCAGCAAAGCGATCCCAAGTACTATCCAAGTAAATACGCGCGCTGATTGGTCGATGATTTTTTTGTATTTGCTTGCGTTGACCTTGCCAAAAACAGGATTGTTCCATAAGCTGGTGAGGTGACTTTGTGATGTCGGTTTCTCAACCACCAATTTCACCGGCTGACCGATTAATCGGCCACCGGCATAGACTTTTTCACCTTGCTTCACGAGTGCGGGCCGCGATTCACCCGTCACAAAACTGTAGTCGAAGAAAGCTTCCTCGTTGATCAACGTACCGTCCGTTGGAACGATTTCCATGTTCCTGATTTGAATCGAGTCGTTGGGCTTTAGATCATAAATGAGCGTAGGCACCCATTGATCATACGCCAATCGCTGCACGGCCAGTGGAAAATAGGATTTGAAGTCGCGATCGAAAGCCAACGTCTCGTAGGTTTTACTTTGAAACCAGCGCCCGATAAGTAAAAAGAATACTAAGCCTGTAAATGAGTCCAGGTAACCTGGGCCTGTAGTAGTGACAATGTCATAAGAACTCCTTAAGAAAAGAGCTAAGAGGCCTGCAGCGATAGGCACGTCAATGTTGATTTGTTTTTGGCTGAAACTTTTTCCTGCCGATCTCAAGTAACCAAAACCACTATAGAAAAAGGTGAGTGATGCGAGGCCGAAGTTCAGGATAGAGAAAGTGCGAATCAAATAGGGGTCCGAGTGATTGAGCCCCAAATATTCCGGAAAACTGAACAGCATCACATTGCCAAAACAGAAACCTGCAATCGCCAGCTTCGAAACCAACGCATCAGGTTGGACGATGTTACTTTCGGTGTTGAGCGTTATTTGAGGAGTGTAGCCCAGTGAGCTTAATAAGGCGACGAGTTTACTTAGGGCGACGGCGCTCGGATCAAAATCGATGGTGATGGACTTTCGGGTAAAATTCACTTCTGACCGAAGTATGCCGCGATTCATTTGTTGAAGATTCTCCAGTAGCCAAACACACGACACGCAGTGAATTCCCGGAACCTGAAAAGTGACCTTAGAAAAAGTTTTTGAGTCGAAGGTGAGTAGTTTCTGACGGATGTCTGCTTTGTCAAGGTAGGCGAAAATTCCTTCGTCGACCTGGCGCGACGAAATACCTGGGTGATTTTCCAATTGGTAGTACTCGCACAAATTGTTTGCGGCAAGGATTTCGTAGACGGTTTGGCAACCATAGCAACAGAATGCTTTGTCGTTTACCCAATGCACTTCTTCGCATGCCTGACCACAATGAAAGCATTCCGTTTGCACGACTTGTGCTGTTGCCATTTTATTCCCGATCATGATCGAAAATTACAGGCATCACTACTGTACAACCTTGACGTTGGTCAAACAGAAAACTGATTAATATCAGGTTTGGAATCAAAAAAGATTAACTTGCTTCATACGCTGCACAACACGAATGGAAACTCAAGACAAGCCCACTCTTTCGTTCTGGCAGATCATCAACATGAATGTGGGTTTCTTCGGAATACAATACAGTTTTGGTCTGCAACAGTCTGCCGTCAACCCACTGTATACGTTTTTGGATGCGCAGCCTGAGCAGCTTCCTCTGTTGAATTTGGCGGGGCCGATGACGGGGTTGTTGATTCAACCGATCATTGGTGCGCTTAGCGACAAGACTTGGCATCCAAGGTGGGGGCGAAGGAAGCCCTATTTTTTATTGGGAGCTATTTTTTGCAGCCTGTGCCTTTTCCTCTTTCCTTTCAGCAGTGCGTTGTGGATGGCAGTCGGTTTACTTTGGATTTTGGATGCTGCCAATAATACTGCCATGGAACCGTATCGGGCTTTTATTGCGGACAAACTTTCCAAAAGACAACGCGCTGTTGGTTTCATGACACAAAGTTTTTTCACAGGCCTTGGTATCACACTGGCAAACCTGTCTCTTTATTTTTTTCAACAGTGGATCACCGGTTCGACGTCAGCAGCCGACGGTCACCGCGGAATTCCTTATTGGGTATTTGGATCTTTCTTTGTTGGAGCCTTTTGTTCGATCACTTCGGTAGGGTGGTCCATTTCTAAAACACCGGAGATTCCACCCACTGATGATGAACTAAAGAGGCTTAGGGCAGAGCCGATGAATTTCTTGACACCTTTCAAGGAAATTGCTTCGGCCATCGGAAGCATGCCAAAAATTTTGTGGAGACTTTCATTGGTTTATGTTTTTCAATGGTATGCCATGTTCTGCTATTGGCAATTCATAACACACAGCATCACACGGTCGGTATGGCACACGACGTTCGAGAATTCGCGCGCATACGATGAGGCCGTGGGGTGGACGGGCTTGCTGAATGGATTTTATAATATAGTCACCTTTTTGACCGCTTTTGCACTTGCCTGGTTAGTAAAAAGAATCAGCGCCAGAAATGTGCATATGATCTGCTTGATTTTTGCCGCCATATCCTTGATGGCGGTTTCCCAGATTGAAAATAAATTTTTGTTGTTTGCACCGATGATTGGTTTCGGTGTGGCGTGGGCGAGCATGATGGGTGTGCCGTACTTGATCGTCGTGAATGACATCCCGAAAGAAAAATATGGTGTTTATATGGGCATCATTAATGTCATGATCGTGGTGCCTATGATTTTACAGACGCTCACATTTGGTTTTGTGTATGAAAAAATCCTCTCCAGCGACCCAACTCGAGCAATTGCATTTGCCGGATTATTTTTGTTGGTGGCTGCTTTTTTCACTTCTAGAATTCCGCGTGAAAGGACGACGCAAATATGAGCTGGCATAAAAGAGCGGTCATCTATCAGATTTACCCTCGGAGTTTCTATGACAGTAACAACGATGGTGTGGGCGACTTGCAAGGGGTCATTGCCAAGCTCGATTACATCCAAAGTCTGGGAGTGGATGCCGTCTGGCTTAACCCTATTTACAAGTCGCCCAACGAAGATGGGGGCTATGATGTGAGCGATTTCTACAGCATTCAGCCGGAGCTTGGTACCATGGAAGATTTTCATCAACTCGTTGCGGGGCTGCATCTGCGGAACATGAAGTTGATCATGGACATGGTCCTCAATCATTCTTCCGATGAGCATCCGTGGTTTCAGCAGTCGCGATTGTCCAAAGAGAATGAATTTAGAGATTTTTATTTTTGGTTACCTGGTAAGAATGGAGGCCCACCCAACAATTGGAAATCATTTTTCAGTGGCAGTGCTTGGCAATTGGATGGGGCAACCAATGAATACTATTTGCATTTATTTTCTGGAAAGCAGCCTGACCTCAACTGGGATTTACCGACGGTACGTGAAGAGATGAAAAAGATCATGCGCTTTTGGGCAAACAAGGGAGTTGACGCCCTGCGTTTAGATGTGATTACAACCATTAGCAAACGTCCGGGGTTTCCAAATTCAGATCAAACGGATTTCAACGATACGATTCGGAAGGTTTATGCCAATGGCCCTCGGCTGAAAGAGTTCGTTGCCGAATTGAGGAGAGACGTCTTTGATCCCGCCCAAATGGTGACGGTGGGCGAGGGCCCTGGGATTTCCCCCCAAAATGCGCTCGAATATTTGGACAACGAAAAAGGACTCTCGATGATTTTTCACTTCGGCCACATGTTTCTCGATCAGGGCAGCGGAGGACGCTTTGACCCAAGGAAGTGGTCGGTAGAAGAGTTCAAGAGGATTTTTGAAGAATGGGATCGGGCTTTTGCCAAGCAGGGCTGGGGCGCTGTGTTTTTGGGAAACCATGATTTTGCACGCATGGTGTCGCGGTGGGGAAACGACAAGGAATATCACGTGCAGTCATCCAAGCTTCTGATCACGTTGTTGCTGGCCATGCGTGGTACTCCGTTCATTTTTCAGGGCGATGAAATCGGGATGACAAATTTGATCCTTAGTTCCGTCAACCAGTCGAGAGACTTTGAAACGATCAACGGATGGCGTACTGCGCAGAAGAATGGAAAAAGTGAAAAGGAATTCCTTGAGAATATCAATTACGCGGGCCGCGACAACGCGCGGACTCCATTTCAATGGAATGATCAAGCGAATGCGGGGTTTTCATCGGTTCCGCCATGGATGATGGTGAACCCGAATCATACCACCATCAACGCCGCAGCTCAAGAAAATGATAGAGATTCGATTCTGAATTATTTTCGCGCGATGGTAAGAATCAGAAAAAATTCAATCCCACTCACCGAGGGACAATACACAACCATCGAATGTCAAGAAAAGAACCTGTATGTCTTCGAGCGACAGTCCGATAGGGAAAAGATGATTATTATCTTGAACCTGTCTTCGCATGAGTTGGAGTGGCCGCTTGATTTGACCAATCACGAAAAAATAATCGGCAATTACGAAGAACGTCACCCTAGAATCCGACCCTGGGAGGCGATGATTATAAAAAAAAGTGAATCACGATAGGCCTTCAATCACTTCGCTAAACGTATCATTCACTTCTTTCTCCAACCCATCGCTTCCATCATAATTGTCGTCTTTCATCCGTGTAACTACTTTGGCGACGACGTTGTTTAGTGTCTCGTTTTGAAGAATGAACAGCGATGTTTTTGATTTATGGTGGGCTTTTTTGAACGGCTCGGCATCTCGCGAGTTCCATGTTTCGTGAAAGGCATTTCGTAGCTCTGTCAAGCTAGCGGCGATATGTCTCATCAGTTCTTTGGTGTATGTTTCATCGCCCAGCGTAATTTCTTCGATTTTTGATTTCGCGCTCGATTTTTTAAAAGCAACCTTCCTCACATACTTGTTGATGATGGTCTGAAGGTCCGATTGCTGAAACGGTTTGCTTAAATAATCGTTCATGCCGGATTGGAATGCCTTTTCTTTTACTTCCGGAAGGATGTCTGCCGTCAACGCAACAATAGGTACTTCTTTGAAATGTTTATCCGGCATTCTCCTTATCTCCATCGTCGTTTCATACCCGTCCTTATCAGGCATTTGAATATCCATGAGAATGAGATCAAATCGCTTTTTCAAAATGAGGTCGAGCGCTTCATCGCCACTACTGGCGCAAGTGACTTCATGCCCCCATTTGAAAAGAAAGTTGGAGGCAACAATTTGATTTACCCGATTGTCGTCAACGACCAGCACATGCAGAACCTCTGCTGACGATTGGAGCATCGACTCTGGTTCCGGAAGCAATGCTTGAGATTCTTTCATCTCGAGTTCAAATGAAAACTCTGAACCGCGACCCAATTCACTTCTTACTTCAATTTTTGAGTTCATCAACTCAAGCAGTTTTTTTGTGATTGATAACCCAAGACCGGTGCCACCAAATTTCCTGGTGGTATCTCGGCTGGCTTGTGAAAAGCCACTAAAGACCTCGTCCACCTTGTCGGCAGGTATCCCGATGCCGGTATCAGAAATCGAGAAGCGGATACGGTGGGAATCACCCACCTTCGACAAATGAGTCACGGATATTTGGACGTGCCCTTGTTCAGTGAATTTGATGGAGTTGCCAATTAGATTGTTGAGTACCTGCCCTAGGCGAACGGGATCACCCATGACATAACTAGGTAGATTGCTATCTAATTTTAATTTTAGCTCAATGCCTTTTTGGGTTGCCCTTACATTTAACATCTTGTGGTACTGAGCAGCGGTTTCCGCCAGATTAAATGGAATGGTTTCTAATTCCATTTTGCCTGCTTCGATCTTGTTAAAATCTAGGATGTCGTTGATAATGGTAAGAAGATTGTCGCATGAGAATTTCAGCAATTTCAAGTTCTCTACTTGGTCGGGCCGAGGGTTGTTTTCATTCAATAAACCTGTGAGCCCCATGATGCCGTTGAGTGGGGTTCTGATCTCATGACTCATTATCCCCAAGAATCGGCTCTTGGCCAACGTGGCTTCTTCTGCTTGGTCTTTGGCCAAGCGCAGTGCTTCCTTGTCCTTTTTTGTTTCCGTGATGTCAATGCTGATTCCGACGAGGCCGGTGACGTTATTGGCTTCGTCATGCAAGGGTATTTTGGATATCAGAAACCATTTTTCTTTTCCGCCGGGCAAGACATTGTACGTCTCTACGTTGACTATGGCCTCGCCTTCGAATACTTTTTTGTCTTCGGAAATCGACACCAATGCCGAGTTCTCGGGATAGAGTTCCCAATCACTTTTCCCCAAAATATCTTCTTCACGCGCCACGCCCATGTGCTCCAATTCTGTCCGATTCGCCAGGATTTTTCTCGACTGGAGGTCCTTGACATAGATATTGGCGGGAATATTGTCGATGATGGTTCTTAGCAATGACCGTTCCCGTGTCAACTGAGCCTCGATTTCTTTAATTTCGGTAATGTCGCGAGCAACTACACTTACTTTGTTCACCCACCGGTCGTCGAAAAACATTTTGGCGTTTTGCCCTACCCACATCACGCGCCCTGACTTTGTTCTGATTCGCAGTTCTAAATAAGAAACAGGCTCTCGTCGTTCCATTTGATTTTTATAAAACTGCACCACTTTATTTCGATCATCTTCATGAACTACTTGTGAGTAAATCATTCCAAGCATCTCGGACTGCGGAAAGCCCGTGACGCTTTCCATGATGGGATTTACAAACGAGAATTTTCCACTGGCATTCAATTCGTAAATCATGTCCGTCGCGTTGTTCACCAACTCTCGGTACTGACGTTCACTAAGTTCGAGGTGATCCTTCAAAAGGTGGATTTGTTCCATATTTGTACGGATCTCTTCTTCGGTGGCCATCAATTCGCTATTGGACATGGACAGTTGCTTGTTGAGTTCTTGCAGTTCGTGATTTGACTCGCTAAGCCGAAATAGCGCGCGCGAAAACACGAATCTGAATTCAAGCACGAAGATCACCAAAGCCAAAATGCCGAGGCTGGCGACTACCTTCTTTACTTTGCTTAGTTTTTCTTCCGCCTCTCTTTGATAGGTGGCCACGGTTTTTTCCATGGTGAGTAAAAATGGCCGTTCCAGTTTTGCGATCTCGTCAATGGCAAATTTTAGGTTCTTGGCTGTCGGCTCATCACTGGCCATCTCACACACATTGCAAATTTTTTCGAGCCGTGGCGTATTCTCGTTGAGCAGGCGGGCGATCGCCAGACTATTTCTTTGTTCGTTGTTTTGATCGATCAAGTAATAATGCATTTTCTTCCAGTTCGCCACGTGCATTCTTAAACTGTCGAATCTGTAGGTTTTTCGTAGGGCTTCGTTTTCTTCCGCATAGTATAGAAATAAAGTAAGTTTGGAGATTCGCTGGCTCAACATGCGCTGCCGGCCCGCGACGTTGATGAGGTTCGCGTCCTCGTTCTGCTGGTCAAGAGAATAGAGAATGATTGTCATGGAGGCAGCGATCGTGACAACGACGGAAATAATAAAAAGCGTGTACCTGAACTTAAGCGACCCAGTGGAATTTTTCATCACGAAAAATTAGTAAATAACTTCCCAAAAACTAACTTAGAGTGGATTAACGTCACTATTCTTACTATGAACATTCTCTTATGCGATGACGACGATGTATTGGCAAGCATGATTCAGTTTAAGCTCTCACGTGAGAATCTTGGGGAGGTGACGCGTGCCGCTGATGGAAAACTAGCCAAGGAATTGCTCAATAATTCACACTTCGATCTAGTGATCACGGATATTCACATGCCATTTCACTCGGGATTGGAGATCGTAACTTACATCCGTCAGGTATTAAAGCAGTCGATGCCCATTATTGTACTGTCGGCGGAGGGCCTGGAGAATACTGTACTACAAGCATTTGAAGTAGGGGCCAACGACTTTATTACCAAGCCGTTTAGCCCCGCCGAGCTGGCAATCCGAGTGAGGCGTTTGCTTCGTATATGATTGATATTATCGAGACGTGGTCTGACCTGCCTTCGGAAGTGAAGGTATTTATTCTCATTTCGCTGGTCGCGCTTTGTGGCGCCCTTCTTTTTGTTATTTTTTTATTTAGTAGCAGGCAGGTAAAAAATAGTTTAAAACAAAAAGAGTCCGTTTTGAGGAGTCGATTTCAAGGCTCGCTGAACGTTATCATGTTGATGGAATCGTCCGACGAAGAGCCTGCGGCCTCCGCGCAGTTTTATCTTTCGCAGTTGCAAAAAGACATGGGCGAATCTCGCCTTGCAAAACAAGTGATGACGGACCAATTGATCGGCCTGAAGAAGAATTTGGTAGGAGCGTCCGCCGACAGCCTCACCAATGTTTTTAGAAAACTTAGATTGAATGCTTTTTCCAGCGGCAAGGCAGCAAGTTTCTCCTGGTCGACGCGGGCCCAGGGCCTGTTTGAGTTGGCTCAGATGGATGACAAAGACTCGTTCGAGAGAATTAAATCAAACCTTCATGCCCGAAATGTCACCGTGCGAGAGGAAGCCTTCATGGCACTGGTGAAACTTGACAAAGACAGTTCGCTGCAGTTTTTGAACGACTACCACGCGCCCTTGTCACAATGGATGGAAATGAGAATCCATCAACACCTTTCCAATTCAGACAAGCGCAAGTTGCCTGATTTTAGTCAATGGTATAACCATTCAAATCTCGATGTGGCTTTGTTTGCACTGAACATGACCAAGCAATTCCGACAACTCAATGCAGTGCAGAAACTCATTGCTTTACTCGACGATCCGAATAAAAGTAAAGTAGTTTTAACCATCGATACCCTGGGCGATCTCGACGCACACGAGGCGGCAAATCCGGTATCAAGTAAAATGCTGGAGTTTTGGGACAACGATGTGTTGAGCAGGCGCATCGCAAAAACGTTGGGAAAGATCGGGTATGCTGAGAATCACTGGAAGGTACTGTCGGGTTATTTGACTCATCCAAATTATTCCGTTCGGTTTGAAGCTGCTCAGTCACTCTACAAGTCGGGCAATCAGGCGAAATACATTCTTAATCGAGCGAACTCA
>Ga0310811_10012000_pt1 | contig 11247 bp, 10 predicted proteins | sample YCmetagenome_FD_207642 | JGI IMG/M metagenome (GOLD analysis project Ga0310811, IMG submission 207642) | Soil microbial communities from experimental microcosm in Duke University, North Carolina, United States - YC | ecosystem: Engineered > Artificial ecosystem > Soil microcosm > Unclassified ... | reverse complement strand
AACAGATGCCGACCAGCGCCAGCGTCAGCCCGACCGTCTTCGAGTCCCAGCCGTAGCGATAGCTGGCGTAGAGCACGAAGGTCGAAGGCAGCACCACATGCGCCAGCTGGGCGAAGAAATTCACCACCGACAGCCGTGCCAGAACCCGATCGGATCGAAGCAGATGCAGCGCGCCAAGAGGATTGGCCTTGCGCAAATGAAACGGCGAGCGGCGCTCCCGCGGCAGCGACTCCGGCAGGATCAACAGCCCATACAATCCGTTGGCAAGGCTGAGGCCCGCCGCAGCCCAGAACGGCAGCCGCGGACTGATGTCGCCGAGCAGGCCGCCGATCGCCGGCCCAAGGATAAACCCGGCACCAAAAGCAACGCCAATTCGGCCGAACGCGGCGGCGCGCCGCTCGGCCGGCGTGGTGTCGGCAATATAGGCAAAGCCGGTCGAGATGCTGGCGGAGGTGATGCCGGAAATGATGCGGCCCGCAAACAGCCAGTTCAGGGACGGAGCGAGCGCCATCAACACATAATCGAACGCCAGCCCGAAATTCGAGAGCAGCACTACCGGCCGCCGGCCGAACCGGTCGGACAAGGCGCCGAGGATCGGCGAGAAGAAGAATTGCATCAGCGCCCAGGCCGTGCCGAACAGGCCGAAGATGCGCGCGGCGCTGGCCGTGTCGTTATCGACAAAGCTTTCGATCAGCTTGGGCAGGATCGGCATGATCAGGCCGATCGCCACCATGTCGAGAAGGATCGTAACGAAGATGAAGGCCGCCGCCGCACCGCCGACAGGCGTCACTGCAACGCTCTGTTCGGCAGCGGCTTCCTTGATCATGACAATCGCTTGCGCTTGTGGGCGAACGGGTTGGCCTTCTCGCGCAGGGCAATCCGGATCGGCGTACCCGGCAGATCAAAGACCTCGCGCAGCGAATTGACGAGATACCGAAGATAGGATTGCGGTATCGCGTCGGCGCGCGAGCAGAACAGCACGAAGCTTGGCGGCCGCGCCTTGGTCTGCGTGATGTAGTTCAGCTTCAATCGCCGCCCCGAGACCGCGGGCGGCGGATTGGCGGCCACCGCCTGTTCGAACCAGCGGTTCAGAGCAGCGGTCGGTACGCGCTTGTTCCACACGGCGTAAGCTTCTTCGATCGCGCTCATCAGACGATCGATGCCCTCGCCCATCAAGCCCGACACAGCGACGATCGGAGCGCCCTTGACCTGCGGCAGCCAATGATCGGCATCGGTACGCAGCGCCGAGATCTGGTTCGGCTGTCGCTCCATCAAATCCCATTTGTTGACCGCGAGCACGATCGCGCGGCCCTCGCGCTCGATCAGGTCGGCGATACGCAGATCCTGCTCCTCAAAGCGATTCTGCGCGTCCATCATCAGCACCACGACTTCGGCGAAACGTATCGCGCGCAAGGCGTCGGCCACCGACAATTTCTCCAGCTTCTCCTCGATCCGCGAGCGCCGACGCAATCCCGCAGTATCGAACACGCGGAAATCGCGCCCCTGCCAGTTGATCTCGACGGAAATGGAGTCACGCGTCGTACCGGCCTCGGCGCTGGTCAGGAGACGCTCCTCGCCGAGCAGATGATTGATCAGCGTCGACTTGCCGGCATTGGGGCGGCCGACGATCGCAACCCGGATGGGGCGCTGCGTATCGCCTTCATCCGCCTCGAGGTCTTCGGCGTCGTCCGGCTCTTCCTCCTCCGCTTCGGGCATCAGCGCACGCAGGGCGTCATAGAGATCGCCCATTCCTTCGCCATGCTCGGCGGAAATCTGGATGGGGTCGCCGAGCCCCAGCGCGTAGGATTCCATCGCGCCGATTTCGCCATGCTTGCCCTCGGCCTTGTTGGCGAGCAGCAGCACCGGCTTGTTGGCGCGGCGGGCGAAATCGGCAAAGGCGCGATCGTTCGGGGTCAGGCCGGTGCGGGCATCCACCACGAACATCAGCGCGTCTGCAAGGTCGATTGCGGTTTCGGTCTGCTCCTGCATCCGCGCAGTCAGCGAACCCCTGGCGCCCTCGTCCAGCCCCGCTGTATCGATGATGGTGAAACGGAGATCGCCAAGCCGCGCTTCGCCTTCCCGACGGTCGCGCGTGACGCCGGGCTCGTCATCGACGAGCGCGAGTTTCTGACCGACCAGCCGATTGAATAGCGTCGATTTTCCGACGTTGGGCCGGCCAATAATGGCAATCGTAAAAGACATGGGTAATCCCTGCGCCCGTTATCAAGCGCATGTCGATCCAAAGACAACGTAAAATCAGCGGCTGAAACTACCGCTGGGCATCGGTGCCGGGAATGGAGCCGCAGATTGTTGCGCCGGTTGCGCCGTCGCCTGGGCCGGCTGGGCTTCCGGAGCCGGTTGAGCAGCCTGCCGGGCCGCAGGTGCCTTTGGTTTCCGGTGGACGATCTTCTTCTTCGGCTTGGCGGGCTCAGAAGCGGCATCCGCTGCGCCTGGCTCGGCCGCGGCGCCGGCGGCCTTCTTGCCATTGGGATCCTCGGCACCCGGGGGCGGTGCGGCCGCTGCTGCGGCGGCAGCCGCCTGGTCCGCCTGCTCCTGCTGTTCGACGGCCCCCTTGTACAAATCCTTCGGGACGCCCTGCTCAAGACCCGGAACACCGTCCGGGAAAACCGGCTCGCGCTTGCCCGGGAGTTTTTTCTTGGTGTCGAGCCAGTCCAGGAGATCGCTCGGATCAAAGCCCGCGCCCGAGCAGCCGACAAGCACGCTGGACAGCGAAATCAGCACGGCTGCAGCGATCAAGCGTTGCGAGAGGCGCATGGTTGGTTTCTCACTCAACTTGTGACTGTCGTCAGCTCTTGGCGGCCGGCGGAAGCAGTGCCTGCATCGCTTCGGTACGCGAACGCAAGCCCGGCGGCGTTTCGGCATCGTTGGCGATCATATCCAGCCATTTCCGCGCCGCCGTCGTGTCATGGGCGCGCCAGGCCGATAGCGCGAGCAGCTCGCGCGCGGTGTGACGAAACGCCGCTTCGGGCGCGGTCTCCGGTTCGAGCCGCTTGAGCATGTCGGCATAGGGCGCCGTATCCACCAGCAGGCTCGCGGCACGGATCTTGGCGAGCGACTGCTCCATCGCATCGGCGCCACCATCGGTGGCGATTTGATGATAAACCTTCACCGCAGCCTGAGGATCCTGGCCCGCGACTTCGGCCGCGGCGCGCAACCGGGCCAGCATGCGATATCCCGACGGCGCGGTCTCCGCGAGGTTGTTGAAAGCGGCCACGGCCTCGGTGTGCTTGCCCTGCTCTGACAGCTCTATCGCCTTGTCGAAGGCGGCGCCGGCCGTGGCGGCCTTCTTGGCTTCCAGATATTCGTAGCCGCGCCAGCCCGCTACGGCCGCGATGACCAGCAGCGCCGCACCGATGATCAAATACGAATATCGGTCCCACAGCTTCTTGAGCTGCTCGCGACGTACGTCTTCACTTACTTCATCAAATAATTCAGACACTTAAGTCTATCCCACTGCCCGCTGGCCACGCCGAGCCGCCGAACCGGAACGCGCCCGGGCCCCCATTTGGAGGCGGCGATACCCTAGCCATATGGCGGTGGCAAGGCAAAGCCGCAGCATCCCCCATCCATTATTTTCTTCGTTAATTCAAAGCGATGCAAAAGCATCGGCGGCCGACACCCATCCCGACAGATCCAGCCGCCGGTCACACTCCGCCCGGCTGCACGTAGCAATAGACGTAGCCGGATCGGCTGAGGAAAACGATGCCATGGCCGGTCGGGTTGGACTTGTCCCATTTGAGCTTGTTGTTGGGAATCTCGATTTCAGTTCCGACATCAATATGCGGTCGCCGACGCGGCTCGTCCGGCCGCTCATCAGTGATGACGGCGTAAGTCTTGCCGTTACGCACGTGCACTTCGTCGGCATAATAAGCGTCCGCCTCACCGCAACACGATGCGGTCGGCACATCCGGTTGCATCAGTGCCTGATACCACTGTTTGATGGCGGGATCGGTGTTTTCCCATTGCCCGAGATCGCGGGCATTGGCCATCGCAACCGTGGAACTCAACACCAGGCCAAGGACAATGCGTCTCATCGCGCACTCCCAAAGTTCCCCCGGCATATTCGCTCTAAGCAATGTTTGTGCCGCGACTCAAATGAAGCTTCGCGGCACGGCACACGATAATGAAGTGTTTTCGTACTTTGCGGATTTGTAATGGCGGTCGAATTATTGCGCCGCCAACGCGTCGCGCAATTGTTTCTTCATCACCTTACCATTCGCATTACGCGGCAAAGGTTCCGCGGTCAGTGCGATCGTTTCCGGAACTTTATAGTCGGACAGCCGCTCTGTACACCAGGAGCGCAACGCATCACTGTCGAGTGTGCGGTCACGTATCACGATCACCGCATGCACCCGCTCACCGAGCACCGGGCATGGCTTCGCGATAATCGCGCTCTCGACGACCGCGGGATGACCGGCGAGTACCGATTCGACCTCGGCCGAATAGATCTTCAGCCCGCCGCGGTTGATCATATCCTTCTGCCGATCGAACACCCGCACGAAATTATCCGTATCGATCGAGCCGAGGTCGCCGGAATGCCAGAAACCGCCGGTGAAGCTCTCGGCCGTCGCCTTGGCGTTGCTCCAGTAGCCCTTGATCACCGAGCCGCCGCGAATCCAGATCTCGCCGATCTCTCCACGCGGCAGTTCACAGCCCGAGGCGTCCACCACGATGATGTCCGCTCCCGGACAAGGCAGGCCGACGCTGTCGAGATGCGCCGCAGTAAGCTCCGGCGGCATGATGGTCGACGGCGACGTGGTTTCGGTCGAGCCGTACGCGTTGATCAGCTTCAGGCCGGGAATCTTGACCGCAAGCTTTTCGATCGTCGCGACCGGCATGGGCGCGCCACCATATCCTCCGATCCGCCAGGCGCTCAGATCGTAAGTGTCAAAGTCCGAATGCAGCAGGCACAGATTATACATCGCGGGCACCATCACCGTCTGGGTGACGCGTTCGCGCGCGGCGATCTTGAGATAGTCGGCGGCCTTGAACTCCGCGACGATGATGAGCGTGCCGGCGCAACGCACCATCGACATGATGTTGGCGATCACCCCGGTGACATGCGCCAATGGCACCGCCGCAATCGAACGATCCGCCGAGGTCAGCTCCATGCACGCCTCGAAGACCATGGCGGAATGGACAATGTTGCAATGAGCGAGCATCGCGCCCTTCGGCCGCCCCGTCGTGCCGGACGTATAGAGGATCATCGCCGTATCCTCTTCGCCCACCTCGGCGGGCGCCGACAACGGCTTGTGGTTCGCCAGATCGGCAAATGCCGAAGTCGCGCCGTCACCGATCGCAATACGGTATTTCAGCTCGGGCACGTCGGCCGTTGCGGGCAGCCGATCCGACAGCGCGGCTTCATGAATCAACAGCATGGCCCCGCAGTCGGTGAGCACATGCGCAATTTCGGGCTTCTGCTGCCGCGTGCCGAGCAGGACGACGACGGCGCCCAGATGGGACGCAGCAAACATCGCCAGCACGAATTCGATACGGTTGCCGAGCAGTAGCGCGACCCGGTCACCGGCACGCACGCCGAGTTCGGACAGGCCAGCCGCGATGCCGGCCGAGCGCTGCGCGACCTCCTGCCAGTTCATCCTGACATCGCCGCAAACCAAGGCCTCGCCGTCCGGATTGCGCCATGCCGCGTCCGCGACCATCCCCCAGACGCTTTTCGGCCGTTGGCAAAACGCCGGCACCACTCGATCGCCGAAGCGAGCCTCGAGCCGCATCGCAGGGATCGGGTAGCCCGACCAGTCCATTCGGCGCTTCAGCCTTTCTTCATGCCATACACATGTTCCGGGCCAGGGAATGCGCGGGCGCGCACGTCGTCGGCATAACCCTTCACGGCAGCTTCGATCATAGGCCCGAGATCGCCATAACGGCGAACGAATTTCGGCGGCTTTGGCGACAGGCCCAGCATGTCCTCGAGCACAAGGACCTGGCCATCACAGGCCGGGCTGGCACCGATTCCGATGGTCGGAATGGCGATGGATTCGGTGATCTTCCGCGCCAGCGGTTCGGCCACAGCCTCGACCACGACGGAGAATGCGCCGGCTTGCGCGACCGCGCGGGCGTCGTTCTCGATCGGCTCCCAGCTGCTCTCCTCGCGGCCCTGCGCCCGGAACGAGCCAAGCGTGTTGATGGATTGCGGGGTCAATCCGATGTGCCCCATCACCGGGATGCCACGCTCGGACAGGAAGGCGATGGTCTCCGCCTGCCGCACGCCGCCTTCCAGTTTCACCGCACCACAATGCGTCTCCTTCAGGATTCGCACCGCGGAATGAAACGCCTGTTCCTTCGACGCCTCGTAGGAGCCGAACGGCATGTCGACGACAACGAGCGCTTGCTGCGAGCCGCGCATCACGGCGCGCCCCTGCAGGATCATCATCTCCAGCGTCACCGGCACCGTCGTCTCCAACCCGTGCATCACATTGCCGAGGGAGTCGCCGACCAGGATGACATCGCAATAGCGGTCGACCAGCGCGGCGGTGTGCGCATGATAGGACGTCAGCATCACGACCGGCTCGCCGTTCTTGCGGGCGCGGATCTCCGGCGCGGTCTTACGCTTGATGCTCGATTGGACAGACATTTTCAGACTCCGATAACGGGAACGCCGATGACGACGGGGTGAAACACGAAAGCGAGCGCCAGATAGGCGACGATGCCGACGGCAATGGCGATGAAATCATTGCCGAGGCCACCGACCGGGATCGGCGGCGCCCCAGCGTCGGTACGATGTTTCAGCGAAATGCGGTCGAAGACCGCCCAGGCCAGAAACGAGCCGAACAGAATGATCGAACCGAGATCGCCATTGGCCAGCAGATGCGCCGCCGCCCACAGCTTGATGCCAGCCAGCATCGGGTGCTTCAGCACCACGTAAATCCGGCCGCGAATATAGGAGGCCGCCACCAGGATGACCGCAGGCAGCATCAAGGCCACGGTGATGTGTCTGAGCACCGTCAGCACGCCTGCCGGAACCAGCGGCTCCCAGACCTCGATCATCCCGGCCCTGCGATAGGCTGCAAAACCCCAGGCAATCAGCACCAGGCCCGCCAGCGACACCACCCCATAGATGGCCTTGTAGAAGCCCTCGCCCATCGCCGCGACGAAGCTCGCCCGCAACTGGCGCTTCGTCGTGATCAGATGGACCCCGAAGAACAGGATAAGGCCCAGGATCATCACCAGCAGTCCCACGATATCGTTCCTCCCGCGGATACTTGCCTGCACGCCTATCACTTTAGAGGCGTCTACCGCAATGCACTAAGCCGCGTCGCAGCCATGTCTGCGATCGAAACGATTCCCGGGAGCCGAGGGCAGATGTTTCTCCTGCTAATTTGCGAATGTTTTCTCGGCAGCCGCAAGGATGGTGTCGTTGGGCTGCTTGGCGCAGAAGTCGGACAGGGCCTTGGTCTTTTGGGTAAAGCTCACGGGATCAAGCACGGCGGAATTGCTCTTATGCGCGAAATAGCCGCTCAGCCAGAACAGGAACGGCCCCCTGTCGTCAGGCGCGGTCTTGGCCCAGAACTGGTCACACGTCATCGCCGAGAAGTCGACCGGTGGCAGCGTCTTACGTTGCTGTGCGGCGGCCTCCTGAAACGAACAGACCAATACGAGGAGGCCCAGTACTGCTACCAACTTCATGACGTTTCCTCTCGGTTCTATTTTTCATCTTCCGGCGCGACTACACGCCAGGTGGGATAGCCTACCCATGGCTGATCCTTTTGCCAGCGATTTCCGCGTCGAGCCGCCCCGTTATTCCGCGCGAGTGGCTTCAATGCGCATCCGGCTGGCGGTCCAATTCGCGGTTATCGACGTAGCGGATGGCGATCGGACGGCCCGCCAGCGCACCGCCGAGACCGTCGCTGAACTTCAGCGGCAGGCACGCGTCCAGCGAAGCATTGATGGCCTTGAGATAGGCGTTCCGGACATCGGCTGAGACGCCAGCGGTCGCAAAGGTCAGGCGCGGCGAAGCAATGATCCCGCCGTTACGCTTGAAGCTGAAGCGCACGGTCATCTGCATGCCCTTCTGTGCGGCGTCCGTCGGCGGCGGCGACCAGCAGGACCGCAATTCCGCGAAGAGATCTCCGATCGTATCGAGATCATGATCGGGCCTGACATATTTGGCTTTGTCGTTTCCGGACGGCACGCTCTCGACGGTCAACTGCAGGTTTTCGCCGTAGGGATAATCGATCTCCGGAATGCACGGTCCGTGATTGAACACGCTGCAATAGTATGGCGTGCAGGGGTGATGACTGAGGACGCTGCAGGGCGAATGAGAGAACGGGATCGGATTGATCTGATGCCGGCGCCCTGCTTCGGCGCCTGCAGTCATCGCGACGGCCAATATGAAAAAAATAGCTATAACAGCGACGCGCCGAAGCATGCACGCGACCTCGCGAACAATATCCTGCCCGATGAAAATAATGTGCGGCCGGAAAGCCGGCATCAAGCCTGCCGTCGTTCACATCCGCGCGTTCGCCAGGATTCGGTCTGCGGCCAAAAGCTGAACTTCAGGTCTTTCGCCTGACATCCTTGACGCTGGAAAACACGATGCCCTCGGCCCGTTCGCGGGTATAGTTGAGGTAGAATTCGTTCTTGGCCAGGAATACCGGATCGCCATCGACGTCATCGGCAACGCCGGAGCCATTGGCGGCCACGAAGGCATCGAGCTTCTTGCGGTCGTCGGACGAAATCCAGCGCGCCAGTTGAAACTCGCTGATCTCGAATTCCACCGGCAATGCATATTCCGCATCCAGCCGCGCTTTCAGCACGTCAAGCTGCAGCGGACCGACGACGCCGACCAGCGCCGGCGCCCCGTCGCGCGGGCGGAACACCTGCACCACGCCCTCCTCGGACATCTGCTGCAAGGCTTCCTTCAACTTCTTGGCTTTCATCGCATCGGTCAGCCGGACGCGTCGAACGATCTCCGGCGCGAAGCTCGGCACGCCGACAAAGGCGATATCCTCGCCTTCCGTCAGCGTATCGCCGATCCTGAGCGTGCCGTGATTGGGAATGCCAACAACGTCGCCGGCAAACGCCTCGTCGGCCAAGGCACGGTCCTGGGCGAAGAAGAACTGCGGGCTGGAGAGCGACATGTTCTTGCCGGTGCGCACCAGCTTTGCCTTCATGCCGCGGGTGAGCTTGCCCGAGCACAACCGCGCAAAGGCGATGCGGTCGCGATGATTGGGATCCATATTGGCCTGGATCTTGAACACGAAAGCGCTCATGCGCGGTTCGGCAGCCTCGACCTTGCGCGCATTGCTCTCCTGCGCGCGCGGCGGCGGCGCGAAGCGCCCGAGGCCTTGCAGGAGATCGCCAACGCCGAAATTGCGCAACGCGCTGCCGAAATAGACCGGCGTCAGATGGCCCTCGCGAAACGCTTCAAGCTCGAACGGCTGACAGGCTTCCGAAACCAGCGCCAGCTCGTCCTTGATCGTGTTGACATCGAGATTGGGGTTGCGACCGGCGAGATCGGCGATATCGATCTGCTCGGCCGCGCCGGTCTTGGCACCGCCGCCTTCCAGCAGCCGCACGCCGCCATCGATGACGTCATAGGTGCCGAGGAAATCGCGGCCACGGCCGACCGGCCAGGTCATCGGCGTGGTGTCGAGCGCGAGCGTCTTTTCGATCTCGTCGAGTAGCTCGAAGGTATCGCGGCTCTCGCGGTCCATCTTGTTGATGAAGGTGATGATCGGAATGTCACGCAGGCGGCAGACCTCGAATAGCTTGCGGGTACGCGCCTCGATGCCCTTGGCGGCGTCGATCACCATGACCGCGGAATCGACCGCGGTAAGCGTGCGATAGGTGTCCTCGGAGAAGTCCTCGTGGCCCGGCGTATCGAGAAGGTTGAACACCAGCCCTTCGAATTCAAAGGTCATCACCGAGGTGACGACGGAAATGCCGCGCTCGCGCTCGATCTTCATCCAGTCGGAGCGGGTGTTGCGCCGCTCGCCCTTGGCCTTGACCTGCCCAGCGAGATTGATGGCGCCGCCGAACAGCAACAGCTTCTCGGTAAGGGTGGTCTTGCCGGCGTCCGGGTGCGAGATGATCGCAAAAGTACGCCGCCGCTCAACTTCGGAAGCAAACGGCGGACGGGCGGACGATTCGACGGAAATCGCAAGATCAGACATTCGCGAGCCTGTGGCAGGAAACCGGACTGGATCAAGGGTGGATCAGGAACTCCCCCCGCGACCCGGAATGAATACCGGTTCGCGTTAACAAAACACGTCAGTTGAGGGAACCCGGCCTATATAGGGATTGGGCGGCCAAATCGCCAACCCGCGTCATCGGAGCGGGGCGACCACCCAATAGGCCAATGCCGCGATCAGCGCGGCAGCAGGAATCGTGATCACCCAGGCATAGACGATCGAGCCGGCGATGTTCCAGCGCACCGCGGAGACACGCCTTGCCGCGCCGACCCCGACGATGGCGCCGGTGATGGTGTGGGTGGTCGAAACCGGAACCCCGAGGAAGGTCGCCATGAACAGGGTCATCGCGCCGCCCGTTTCGGCGCAGAAGCCCTGCATCGGCGTCAATTTGGTGATGCGCAGGCCCATGGTGCGGACGATCCGCCAGCCCCCCATCAGCGTGCCTAGCGCCATCGAGGCCTGGCAGGCCAGCACCACCCAGAACGGCACGAAGAAGTGCTTGCCGAGGTGGCCTTGCGAATAAAGCAGCACCGAGATGATGCCCATGGTCTTCTGTGCGTCATTGCCGCCATGGCCAAGCGAATAGAGCGAGGCCGAGCCGAATTGCAGGATGCGGAAGGCGCGATCGACCGCGAACGGCGTCGATCGCACCGATGCCCAGGACACGATGGCGACAAGCACCAGCGCCAGCAGAAACCCCACCAGCGGCGACAGCACGATCGCCAGCAGGGCCTTCGACAGACCGCTCCAGACCGCCGCGGAAATTCCGGCCTTTGCCACGCCGCCACCGAGAAGCCCGCCGATCAACGCATGCGAACTGCTGGAGGGGATGCCAAGCACCCAGGTGATCACGTTCCAGACGATCGCCCCGATCAGCGCGGCAAAAACCACCTGGGCATCGATGACACTGGGTTCGATGATGCCCACGCCGATGGTCTGCGCGACGTTCAGTCCGAACACGGCAAAGGCGACGAAATTGAAGAACGCCGCCCAGAACACGGCATATTGCGGCCGCAGCACTCGTGTCGAGACGATCGTGGCGATCGAATTCGCCGCGTCGTGCAGTCCGTTGAGG
>Ga0310811_10011999_pt1 | contig 11247 bp, 9 predicted proteins | sample YCmetagenome_FD_207642 | JGI IMG/M metagenome (GOLD analysis project Ga0310811, IMG submission 207642) | Soil microbial communities from experimental microcosm in Duke University, North Carolina, United States - YC | ecosystem: Engineered > Artificial ecosystem > Soil microcosm > Unclassified ... | reverse complement strand
GGGCTACACAGGCAAACGCCTCTATAGCCCCGCCGCAGGGTTCGCCGCGGCGCTCGTGCTCGCCTGCGCCCCTTACTGGAGCCTCATGGGCCACTTCAACACGCTCGACATGGGTCTGTCCTTCTGGATGGAGCTCACGCTGTGCGCGATGCTGCTCGCGCAACGCGGCGAGGCGACTGCCCGCGAAGCTCGGCTGTGGATGTGGACATGTTGGGCATCGATGGCGCTGGCGGTACTCTCCAAAGGGCTGATCGGCATTCTGCTGCCCGGCGCGACGCTGGTGTTCTATACCGCCATCGCACGCGATTGGGCAATCTGGAAGCGCCTGAGGCTTGTGAGTGGCGTCATCATCTTCTTCGCGGTCGCGACGCCCTGGTTTGTCCTCGTGCAACAGCGCAACCCGGAGTTCCTCAACTTCTTTTTTGTTATTCAGCAGTTCGAGCGCTATCTGACGCCCGATCAGCACCGTCCGGGGCCGTTCCATTACTTTGTCTGGGTCATCCTGATCGGCTTTCTGCCCTGGCTGTCGATCGCGGTGCAAAGCGTGCGCCATGCCGCACGTGAAGCAGTTCACCAAAACGGTTTCCAGCCGGCCACCCTGCTCTTCGTCTGGTCGGGTTTCATCTTTCTTTTTTTCAGCGCCTCGCACTCGAAACTTGTTTCGTACGTGCTGCCCATCGCGCCTGCGCTCGCACTGCTCATCGGCGCGTATTTGCCGCAAGTACCGCGAAAAACATGGCAGCGCCACCTCGTCGGCTATGCGATTTTCTTGGTCGCCGCCGCAGTCGGCGCAGTTTTCCTCGGCAAGTTAGGCAGCGCACGCACGCCAAACGAGCTTTACCGCGAATTTCGCGTATGGGCGTTCGCAGCGATTGGAACCGCATTCGTGCTGACCCTCATCGCACTATGGCTAGCCCGCCGCCCGCGAGGGGCCGTGCTGCCCTCGGCCGTCGCATTCGGCGCCGCCTGGCTATTGCTCGCCACGATCGCCGGCACGGGCCACGATGTCTTCGGCCAGCAGAGCTCCGGCGCGCCGCTGGCGCCAGCAGTCAAGGCCGCGCTCGCGCGCCTGCCCGCCGACACACCGTTCTACTCGGTCGGGGTCCTCGACCATACGATGCCGTTTTACATCGGCCATACGATGATCATGGTTCAGGATCCCAACGAGCTCGCGTTTGGCGTCCACCAGGAGCCTCAGAAATGGGTTCCGACCATCGCCGAGTGGATCACGCGATGGCGCGCCACCCCCTATGCGCTCGCGTTGATCCCGCGGGAGCGCTACCCGGAGCTGGTAGCGCAGCACGTACCGATGCGCGTTGTCGCCAGCGATGAGCGCCGCGTCATTGTCGAAAAGCCGTGAGGCGCAGTGCTTGTCGGCCACCCGCTGGTGGCGCCTGGCAGGCACGGCCGTATCCCGCCACAAAAAGACCACCCTATCGATGAACCCGATTTCATTTATTTGCATCTTGACGGGCGTCATGCTGAACGCCGGCGCGCAGTTGTTGCTGAAAGCGGGAGTGAATGCCGTTGGACAGTTTGAATTCACCCGTGCGAACATTCTCCCCGTCGGCCTGAAGTTGGCGACGCAGGTGCCGATCATCGGCGGGCTCGCCTGCTACGTCGTGAGCGTCGGGGTATGGGTCGTCGGGCTGTCGCGCGTCGACGTATCGATCGCCTATCCGATGCTGTCGTTGGGCTACGTCGTCAACGCGTTCGCGGCTTGGTATCTTTTCGGCGAAGTGCTGTCGATGCATCGGCTCGCCGGTATTGCGATCATTCTGATTGGTGTGCTCGTGCTCGCGCGCAGCTGAGGCGAGCTGCCTGACGCTTATGAATCCAAGCCCGGCAGACTTGGCCGGCTCGCATGATATGAACCCTTGCGGCCCCGGTTGCCGCATTCACTTTTATCCGTGCAAAGCGTTCACTCATGAACCAGGAACACCCTCCATTCTTGCCGTTCGTGCGGCCGGAAATCGACGAAGAAACGATTCAGGGCGTAGTTGATGTGCTGCGCTCCGGCTGGATCACGACGGGCCCGCAAAACGAGGCCTTCGAGAAGCAATTGTCGGCTTATTGCGGTGGACGGCCCGTGCGCGCGTTCAACTCTGGCACCGCCACCCTCGAGATCGGGTTGCGCATTGCGGGCGTGCGCCCCGGCGACGAAGTCATCACGACGCCCGCTTCGTGGGTCGCCACAAGCAATGTCATTCTCGAAGTCGGTGCGGTCCCTGTTTTTGTCGATATCGATCCGCGCACTCGCAATATCGACTTGAACCTGGTGGAACAAGCGATCACGCCGCGCACCAAGGCGATCATGCCGGTCTATCTCGCAGGGCTGCCCGTCGACATGGACCGGCTCTACGAGATCGCCCGCGCATACAAGCTGCGCGTGATCGAGGACGCCGCGCAGGCATTGGGTTCGACGTGGCACGGCGAGCGCATCGGCAAGCTCGGCGACATCGTGTCGTTCAGCTTCCATCCGAACAAGAATGTGACTTCGATCGAAGGCGGCGCGCTCGTGCTCAACGACGAGCGCGAGTCGGAGCTTGCGCGCAAGTACCGGCTGCAGGGCATTACCCGCACGGGTCTCGACGGTATGGATTGCGACTTGCTCGGCGGCAAGTACAACCTGACGGACGTCGCCGCGCGCGTGGGCCTCGGGCAACTGGCGCAGATGGAGCGCTTTACGGCCAAGCGCAAAACGCTCGCCCAGTCGTACCTCGCGCGTTTCGAACAGGGCGCTGCGCGCGAACTCGGCATCGGTCTGCCCGTTGCGGATTTCGCAAATAGCAATTGGCACATGTTTCAGATCACGCTGCCGCTCGAGCGGCTCACCATCGACCGCGCCCGCTTCATGCAGATCATGCAGGAGAAATACCGGATCGGAACCGGCGTGCATTACCCTGCCATCCATCTTTTCACGCTGTACCGTGCACGCGGCTTCGCGGCGGGCATGTTTCCGCACGCGGAGCGCTTCGGCGAGACGACGCTGACGCTGCCGCTCTTTACGCAAATGAGCGAGGGCGATGTGACGCGTGTGTGCGACGCCGTCGATGAAATCTGCGCAGAACACGGGAAATAATAAGAATGAGCTACATGGAACAACGTTCGGCGCACCCGGAAGTCTCGGTCATCATTCCTGTCTACAACGAGGAAGACGGGCTCAAGGGGCTCTTTGCGCGCCTTTATCCTGCGCTCGATGCGCTCGGCGCCACGTACGAGGTGATCTTCATCAATGACGGCAGCCGCGACAAGTCGGCCGCGCTGCTGGCGGAGCAATTCCGCGCGCGGCCCGACACGACCCGCGTCGTACTGCTCTCCGGCAATTACGGCCAGCATATGGCGATTCTTGCCGGCTTCGAGCACTCGCGCGGCACGATCGTCCTAACGCTCGACGCCGACCTCCAAAACCCGCCGGAGGAAATCGGCAAGCTCGTTGCGAAAATGCGCGAAGGGTACGACTACGTCGGCTCGATCCGCCGCGATCGTCAGGATACGCTTTGGCGGCGCAAGGCGTCGCGGGCGATGAACCGTCTTCGCGAGCGCATCACACGCATCAAGATGACCGACCAAGGCTGCATGCTGCGTGCCTACAGCCGCGAGATCATCGATACCATCAACCGCTGTGGCGAAGTCAATACGTTCATCCCGGCGCTCGCCTATACGTTCGCGCAAAAACCGATTGAGGTGGAAGTCGCGCATGAAGAGCGGTTTGCCGGCGAATCGAAGTATTCGTTTTACAGCCTCATGCGGCTCAATTTCGATCTCGTCACCGGTTTTTCGGTCGTGCCGCTGCAGTGGCTGTCGTTCGTCGGCGTGATTTTGTCGATGGGCTCCGCGGGCCTCTTCCTGCTGCTCCTCATCCGCCGGTTCGTGATCGGCGCCGAAGTCGAGGGCGTGTTCACGCTTTTCGCCATCACCTTCTTCATGCTGGGCGTCATCATCTTTGCACTGGGACTGCTCGGTGAGTACATCGGCCGGATCTATCAGCAAGTCCGCGCCCGGCCGCGTTATCTCGTGCAGACGGTGCTCGAGGCTCGCGAAGGCGATGCGATGTCGTCCGCCACCGCGCGCACAGCGCATGCCGCACGCATCACCCACGAAGGCGGGCAATCATGAGGCCGCGCGCCGTCGTCTTCGCCTACCATAACGTCGGCGTGCGATGCCTGCAGGTACTGCTCGCTCGCGGCGTGGACGTGGCGCTCGTCGTCACCCACGAAGACAGCCCGAGCGAAACGATCTGGTTCGGCAGCGTTGCCGCCGTCGCAGCGGAGCATGGTATCGAGGTCATCAAGCCCGCCGATCCGAACGATGACGCACTGCGCGACGCCGTGCGCCGCGCTCAGCCCGATTTCATTTTTTCGTTCTACTACCGGCACATGCTGCCCACCGATGTGCTCGCGCTCGCCCCGCGCGGTGCCTACAATATGCACGGCTCCCTGCTGCCGAAATACCGCGGGCGCGTGCCGACCAATTGGGCCGTGCTGAACGGTGAAGCGGAAACGGGCGCGACGCTGCATGAGATGACGGCGAAACCCGACGCAGGCTCGATCGTCGGCCAGACGAGCGTCCCGATTTTGCCCGACGACACCGCGCAGCAGGTGTTCGACAAAGTGACGGTAGCGGCCGAGCAGACGCTGTGGCGCGTGCTGCCGGCACTTTTAGCGGGCGAGGCACCCTGCCTGCCCAACGACACAGCACGCGGCAGCTATTTCGGCGGACGCAAACCCGAGGATGGCCGCATCGATTGGTCGCAATCGGGCGAGCGCGTCTACAACCTGATCCGCGCCGTCGCGCCACCGTACCCGGGTGCCTTCACCGACATCGGTGAGGTGCGCTTTATCGTCGCACAGGCCCGCCTTGCTCCGCCGGGCGTACGCATCGGCGCGCCGCGCACGAATTTGCCCCCGGGTCTGCACGTAAGCGATAATGCGTTTTTGGGCGTGTGCGGCGACGCACGCGTCATTGCCATTTCCGAACTATGGCATGCGCTCGACGGCAAGCCGGCCGTCATCACTCCCGCCGAGTTCCTTAAGCTTACTCATACTTCCCCTCATTCATGAAAACCGAAGGTTCAACAAAAAAAGTCCTGATTCTCGGCGTCAACGGTTTTATCGGCCATCACTTGTCGCAACGGATTCTTGAGACTACCGACTGGCAAGTCTTCGGCATGGATATGCAGACGGATCGACTAGGCGATCTGGTGAACCATGAGCGGATGCACTTTTTCGAAGGCGACATCACGATCAATCGGGAATGGGTGGAGTATCACGTCAAGAAATGCGACGTGATTTTGCCGCTCGTCGCAATTGCAACGCCGGCCACCTACGTGCAACAACCGCTGCGCGTCTTTGAACTCGACTTCGAGGCGAACCTTCCGATCGTGCGCTCGGCCGTGAAGTACGGCAAACACCTCGTGTTTCCGTCGACGTCCGAGGTCTACGGCATGTGCGCGGACGAGGAGTTCGATCCCGAGGCGTCGTCGCTCATCTACGGGCCGATCAACAAGCCGCGCTGGATCTACGCTTGCGCGAAGCAGTTGATGGACCGCGTGATCTGGGGCTACGGCATGGAGGGTCTCAACTTCACGCTGTTCCGCCCGTTCAACTGGATCGGGCCGGGCCTCGATTCGATCTATACGCCCAAGGAAGGCAGTTCGCGCGTCGTCACACAATTCCTCGGCCATATCGTGCGCGGCGAAAACATCAGCCTCGTTGACGGTGGCTCGCAAAAGCGCGCGTTCACTGACATCGGCGATGGCATCAGCGCGCTGATGAAGATCATCGAGAATCCGAACCGCGTCGCGTCCGGAAAGATCTACAACATCGGCAACCCCAAAAACAACTTTTCGGTACGCGAGCTCGCCCACAAGATGCTTGCGCTCGCCGCGGAGTACCCGGAGTACGCCGAATCGGCCAAGGCCGTGAAGCTCGTCGAAACCTCCTCGGGCGCCTACTACGGTCAAGGCTATCAGGACGTGCAAAATCGCGTGCCGAAGATCGAAAACACGATCGCCGAGCTCGGTTGGGCACCGCAAACGAGCTTCGATGATGCGCTGCGCAACATCTTCGAAGCCTATCGCGAGCATGTGTCCGACGCGCGCGCACTCGTCGAACAGCAACAATAAGGACGGCGACGCCTTGGCTCGCATCGTCCTCAAAATCGACGTCGATACGCTGCGTGGCACGCGCGAGGGGGTACCACACCTCGCGCGCATGCTCGATCGCTACAAGGCACGTGCCACCTTTCTTTTCAGCCTTGGCCCGGATCACACCGGCTGGGCGCTGCGCCGCGTCTTTCGGCCCGGTTTCTTGAAGAAGGTGTCGCGCACCTCCGTCGTCGAGCATTACGGCGTACGGCAATTGATGTACGGGGTCTTACTGCCTGGCCCCGACATCGGCGTACGCGCGGCCAGCGAAATGCGTGCAATTCACGAGGCAGGTTTCGAGTGCGGCATCCACACTTGGGATCATGTGTACTGGCAGGACAATGTCCGCCACCAGTCCAACGAGTGGACTGCACGCGAAATGCAGAAGAGCTACGAGCGATTTACGGACATTTTCGGAGCACCGCCGGCCACTCACGGTTCCGCGGGCTGGCAAATGAACGAGCACGCGTTTGTCCAGCTCGACGCCTGGGGCATGCGCTACGCCTCCGATGGCCGCGGCCACACACCGTACCGCCCTGTCGTTGGGAACCGCACGCTCTCACACGTCCAGCTACCGACCACGCTGCCCACGCTCGACGAACTGATCGGTATCGACGGTCTCGATGTGAACAGCGTTGCGGCGCACCTGTTGGCCGCGACGGAGCGCAACCCCCAAGACCAAGTCTTCACGCTGCATGCGGAACTCGAGGGGCAAAAGCTCGCACCTGTCTTCGAGCAGTTGCTGGCCGGATGGCACGCGCAAGGTCATACCTTTGCGACGATGGGCGATTACCACAGTGCGCTGGACCGCGACACGCTGCCATCGTACCCTGTCACATGGGGCGAAATTCCGGGCCGCTCGGGCGAGTTGATCGTGCAGCCCCATTGAGGCTGTCCGTCACATACCCCTTCGGGCGCATGGCCTGCCGCCCTACAATTGACTACACGCACAAGGTTTGCGCAATAAAAAGGAGAACCCGTGACCATCGCAGTCGACCAACCCGTGCCTGATTTCACCGCTGCGGCGACCGGCGGCGAGTTCACGCTGTCGAGCCTGAGAGGCAAGAAGGTGGTCTTGTACTTCTATCCCAAGGACAACACCCCCGGTTGCACGACCGAGGGGCTGCAGTTCCGTGACTTGCATCCGAAATTCAGCAAAGCCGGCGCAGAAATCGTCGGTGTTTCGCGCGACAGCGTGCGTTCGCACGATAATTTCAAAGCCAAGCTGGAGTTGCCGTTCACGCTGGTTTCCGATGCCGACGAAGCCCTGTGCACGCTCTTTGATGTCATCAAAATGAAGAAGATGTACGGCAAAGTGGTACGCGGCATCGAGCGCTCGACATTCCTGATCGACGCTGAAGGCGTACTGCGCCGCGAGTGGCGCGGCGTGAAGGTGCCGGGTCATGTAGACGAAATTCTCGAAGCTGTACAAGGAACCTGACGCGCGTTATATTGCGTTGCAATGAGTGCCTGTTCACCCAGTTTCCGTCGCTGCCGCGCCAGCATCTTTCGATGCCATGCCGATGCACTTGCGAGGCGCTGTGCGACGCTCGAGAAACGTCGAGCCGCTTGCTCCATTGCCACAAGGAGCGGCGGCTTTTTTGTTTCCTCGCTGCGGGGCGCAGCTGCCCGCGGCACTTTGACTGAGGAGTCGATCGACATCTAGGCGAACCGGCGTTTCGAAACTGACAGCGCGCCGCGTTGCTGCAACCAAGACCGCCGCCCGCGCGGTCCGCGTGCAGAACGTCAAGCGGCGCACGATTGCGACCCGATTCATCGAGGGAAACCATGCCTTTGCCCACCCCGCCGAGCAAGCTCGGCACGCTGTTGCCGCCCGATGAGTTCAAGGCCAAGGCTCGGCCTGCGAAAACCACGAAGAAACAGGGCACCGTTGGGGAGCAAGTGGAAGCGGCCGACTACGGCGCGACAGGCAGCCCGCTCAACGTCGCCGAGCCGATGCAACGTGCCGCGAACGCGACTGCGACGCTGCGCTCCGTGCCAACGCGCCCAGAAGCCGCATCCGTCACGAAAGAAGCCCCTTCGCCCTCGCGCGGCCGAAAAACGAAAGAGACGCCCGCACTGCTGCCCGTGTCCGCCGCGTCGCCAGTTGTCCGCAAGGAGCAGCCTTCTGCAACCACGCCTACGGCGGCGGCCCCGGCCCCAGTCGCAGCAAAAACGCAAGGGCGCGCTCGCAAAGCCGTCCCTGAAACGGAGATCCGCAAGCTCTTCGTTCTCGACACGAACGTGCTGATGCACGACCCGACGTGCCTTTTCCGCTTCGAGGAACACGACGTCTATCTTCCGATGATGACGCTCGAGGAGCTCGACAACCACAAGAAAGGCATGTCGGAGGTCGCACGCAACGCTCGTCAGGTCAGCCGCACGCTCGACGCGCTGGTCGCGGACACCGGCCAGATCGCCGATGGCCTTGCGTTGTCACGGCTCGGCAGCCGCGAAGCGCTCGGCCGCCTTTATTTCCAGACCCAGCTCGCCGATATCGAGCCCATCGAAGGCTTGCCGCACGGCAAGGCAGACAATCAGATTCTGGGCGTCGTCCGCGCCCTGCAGCGCGACCGCGCGGACCGGCAGGTCGTGCTGGTGTCGAAAGACATCAACATGCGGATCAAGGCCCACGCCCTGGGCTTGCCCGCCGAGGATTACTTCAACGACCAGGTTCTCGAAGACAAGGATCTGTTGTTTTCGGGCGTGCGCGAGCTGCCGCAAGACTTCTGGACGAAGCACGCCAAGGGCATGGAGAGCTGGCAAGAGACGAAGACCGGCACGACGTATTACCGTGTCACGGGGCCGCTGTGTCCCTCTCTGCTCGTCAACGAGTTTCTTTTTCTGGAACCGAGCAACGGCGAGCCGGCGTTTCACGCGATCGTGCGCGAACTCAACGGCAAGACCGCTCTGCTGCAGACTCTGCGGGACTACACGCACCATAAGAACAACGTCTGGGGCATCACCGCACGCAATCGTGAGCAAAACTTTGCGCTCAATCTGCTGATGAATCCGGACATCGACTTCGTGACGCTGGTTGGACAAGCGGGCACAGGCAAAACGCTCGTGGCACTGGCCGCCGGCCTCGCGCAAGTGCTCGATGAAAAGCGCTACAACGAGATCATCGTGACGCGGGCGACGGTGCCTGTCGGAGAAGATATCGGCTTTTTGCCGGGTACCGAAGAAGAAAAAATGCAACCCTGGATGGGCGCGTTCGATGACAACCTGGAAGTCCTGCAAAAGACCGACGACAACGCGGGCGAATGGGGTCGTGCTGCCACGCAGGAGTTGATCCGATCGCGTCTGAAAGTGAAAAGCATGAACTTCATGCGCGGGCGTACGTTCGTCGACAAGTACCTGATTATCGACGAGGCGCAGAACCTCACGCCGAAGCAAATGAAAACGCTAGTCACACGTGCGGGTCCAGGGACGAAGATCGTGTGCCTCGGGAACATCGCGCAGATCGACACGCCGTACTTGACGGAAGGCAGTTCGGGGCTAACGTATGTGGTCGACCGTTTCAAGGGGTGGACGCACGGCGGGCACGTTACGCTCGCACGCGGCGAGCGCTCTCGCCTCGCCGACTACGCGTCCGATATCCTTTGATGCCACTGCGCGGCGGAGCATCTGCTGCGCGGCGAATCAGGCGACATAAGATCAAGCCCGGCATTAGCCGGGCTTTTTTTGCGCTCGCTTAATGCGACGGATGCTGAGCGTCCGTCGTGGAGCATCACCGGTCGCGCGCTCATACGGCTTTTCAACCGTATTGGCACGGGCCGCTTGGTCTTTCTATTTCACGCAACCACCGCTGTCTCGCCCATTTCGAACGGGCGTCGCCCGCAAACTTCAAGTCATTTCTCAAGAATTCTTGCGAGCGCCCCGCCTCTGAGGCTACCATCGCTCTAAACGGCTCATTTGTCAGTCAAACCACGAAAGAGCGGACGCGCGTTCGCCCTTGCCTTTCCGTTAGTTTATGCGCCGCCTCTGGTTCCTTCTGCTGATCGTGTTGTTGCTTGCTGCGTGCTCTAGCGCGCCGCCGCAGTACTCGCACTTGGGCACGGGCGAGCATGCGGAAGTCGAAGCGACGAGGCCGAGACCCCCTGGGCTGCCGAACTTCGTCGACCATAGTATCGGCCGCGAGGAAATTTCGATCGAAGCCATGAGCCTCGTCGGCGTACCGTATCGCTGGGCCGGCAATACACCGGCAAGCGGCTTCGACTGCAGTGGCCTCGTTCAGTACGTCCTCGCACGGGCTGCTGACGTCAAGCTGCCCCGCACGACCGCTGACATGAGCCGGCGCGGGCAAGTGATCGAGCCCGACGAGATCGCAACGGGCGACCTCGTCTTCTTTAATACGACTGGCCGCTCGCATTCACACGTCGGCATCTATGTGGGCAACCTGCGTTTCATCAATGCGCCGTCTACAGGCGGCACGGTGCGGCTTGATTATTTGACGAACCCCTATTGGGCAAGACGATTCGACGGCATTCGGCGTGTTGCGCCGCCGCTCGATCAACCGACACCACCCTTCGATGGACCGACGTATCTGGCGGCACCTCGCGAGATACCGGCCGAGCCGGCGCCCCCCGCTCCTGCGGCGGCCACTAACGCTGAGATCACGCGGGTCTCCAACGAAGCGCTAAGCGCCCAACCGGCTCCGACAGCAACGCAGGACGACCCAATCGCCCGCTTTGCCCAGCAATAGCAACGGCTGGCTGCGTGCCGCGAGGTTCTGCTGCACACGATCTGATCGAAGGCAGCGGAAGGCCACGAAAGCTGCGCTCGCGACTACGCGCAAAGCAGTTTTCCAACAACCGCAATCATCTTCGCGGAACACGAGCGTACGGCCGGCTTTTCGATCACCCCCAACAGCAAACGAGTTCGACGAGATGATCGCCTCGGCCGCCGAAGCTGCACGGCGCGCGCTTACTCCCCGCCGAAAAAGTTCTGTGGGCCCGCGAAGTTGTCGAATTTGGTGTACTGCCCGAGGAACGTCAGCCGGACGGGGCCGATCGGCCCGTTACGCTGCTTGCCGATAATGATTTCGGCCGTCCCTTTGTCGGGGCTGTCGGGATTGTAGACCTCGTCACGATAGATGA
>Ga0310811_10011998_pt1 | contig 11248 bp, 11 predicted proteins | sample YCmetagenome_FD_207642 | JGI IMG/M metagenome (GOLD analysis project Ga0310811, IMG submission 207642) | Soil microbial communities from experimental microcosm in Duke University, North Carolina, United States - YC | ecosystem: Engineered > Artificial ecosystem > Soil microcosm > Unclassified ... | reverse complement strand
GTGACCAGCAGCAGCGCCCAGCCGACCACCCCGCGGGTGTGCGGCCGGCGGCGCGGCACCGCCATCGCCGCGCCGGCCAGCAGCGTCGACAGGCCCGCGGCCAGCAAGAACGCCCCGATCAGGTGGATGTAGACGTTCTGCACGAGCGTCGCCTCGTTGCGCGTCCACGGCCCGAGGCTCGCCACCAGCCCGTTGTAGCGCAGCAGGAGCCAGCCGGCCGCGGCGGCCTGGCCCAGCTGCAGCCCGGCGCAGGCCGTCACCAGCCAGAACGCCACGCGGACGGGATGCATGCGCCGACGGTACGACGTCATAGTGCAGGATGGAGGCGACGTTTCGTAACGAAGGAGTCAACGCATGGCCCTGAGCAAGCCCGAAGTCACCCTGCCCGACGGCCCGCCGCCCGCCGACCTCGTCATCGAGGACATCACCGTCGGCGACGGCCCGGAGGCGGTGCCCGGCCAGCAGGTCAGTGTCCACTATGTGGGAGTGTCGCTGTCGACCGGGCGCGAGTTCGACGCGTCGTGGAACCGCGGCGGCACCTTCGACTTCGGCCTCGGCCGGGGCCAGGTCATCGCGGGCTGGGACCAGGGCGTGGCCGGCATGAAGGTCGGCGGCCGGCGCAAGCTGGTCATCCCGCCGCACCTGGGCTACGGCGACCGCGGCGCCGGCGGCGTGATCAAGCCGGGCGAGACCCTGGTGTTCGTCGTGGACCTGCTCGGCACCCGCTGACCGGGAGGTCAACGCCCGAGCTGCGCGCTGCATTCCCGGCTGATGGGATCACAACCCCTCAGCCGGGAATGCAGAAATTCACAGGTGTCCCACAGCCAACTCGTCATATTCGGATGCGATGCTGGACCATCGGCGGCGGGCCGATGGGCGGGCATACGAAGGGGTGTGCAGATGACGATGCAGTCGGTGGCACCGCGGGCGAAACGGATCCTGATGGTAGGCGCCCCGGGCGCCGGCAAGGGCACCCAGGCCGACGCGATCGCGAAGCAGTTCGGGATCACCCATATCGCCAGCGGCGACATTCTGCGCCGGCACATCGCCGAGGCAACGACCATCGGCCGGACCGTGGAGGACCTCGTCAACAAGGGCGAGCTCGTCCCCGACGCCGTGATCATGGACATGCTGCGCAAGCCGGTCCTCGCCGCCGCCGACACCGGCGGCTACGTCCTGGACGGCTTCCCGCGCACCGTCGAGCAGGCCGAGGCGGCCTACCGCACCGCCGGCAACCTCGGCGTCGGCGTCCAGATCGCCGTGCACCTCGAGGTGCCCGAGGAGGAGCTGATCCGCCGGATGCTCGCCCGGGCCCGCGGCGCCGACGACACCGAGGACGTCATCCGGCACCGCATCAAGGTGTACGAGGAGAAGACGCGGCCGCTGCTGGAGTACTACGCCCAGCGCGAGCTGCTCGTCCAGGTCAACGGCGCCCGGCCGGTCGCCGAAGTCACCTGGTCGATCGTCGTGCAGCTGCAGCGGGCGTTCAAGCGCCCGGCCACGCAGGCCGGCGCCCACGCCGGCCCGCACGCGGGCACCGCCCGGCCGGCCACCACCTCGGACTCCGACAAGGCGGTGGCCTGACCGCACGCCCGGTCAGCCGGCCAGCGCCGCCGACACCACCCCGCGGGCCTCGTCCTGGATGCGGGCGAGGTGCTCGGGGCCCTGGAACGACTCCGCGTAGACCTTGTAGACGTCCTCGGTCCCGGACGGGCGGGCGGCGAACCAGCCCGTCTCGGTGACGACCTTGAGCCCGCCGATCGCGGCCCCGTTGGCCGTGGTCAGCTTCTGCGTGATCGGCTCGCCGGCGAGGCTCGCCGCGCTCACCTGCCCGGGCGACAGCTTCGCCAGGATCGCCTTGTCCTCGCGGCTGCAGGCGACGTCGACGCGGGCGTAGGCCGGCTCGCCGTGGCGGGCGACGAGGTCGCGGTAGTGCTCGCTCGGGGTCCGCCCGGTGCGGGCCAGGATCTCCGAGGCGAGCAGGCACAGCAGGATGCCGTCCTTGTCGGTGGTCCACACCCCGCCGTCGCGGCGCAGGAACGACGCGCCGGCGCTCTCCTCGCCGCCGAAGCCGATCGAGCCGTCGAGCAGGCCGGGCACGAACCACTTGAAGCCGACCGGCACCTCGACGAGGACGCGGCCGACGTCGCCGGCGACCCGGTCGATCATCGAGGACGAGACCAGGGTCTTGCCGACCGCGGCGCCGGCCGGCCAGCCGTCGCGGTTGCGGAAGAGGTAGTCGATCGCCACGGCCAGGAAGTGGTTGGGGTTCATCAGCCCGGCGTCGGGGGTGACGATGCCGTGCCGGTCGGCGTCGGCGTCGTTGCCGGTGGCCACCTGGTACTCCGCCTTGCGGCCGATGAGCGAGGCCATCGCGTTCGGCGACGAGCAGTCCATGCGGATCTTGCCGTCCCAGTCCAGCGTCATGAAGCCGAACGCCGGGTCGACGACCGGGTTCACCACCGTCAGGTCCAGCCCGTAGCGCTCGGCGATGTAGGCCCAGTAGGCCACGCTCGCCCCGCCGAGCGGGTCGGCGCCGATGCGCACCCCGGCCCCGGCGATCGCCGGCAGGTCGATGGCGGCGGCGAGGTCGTCGGCGTAGCCGGCCAGGAAGTCGAAGCGCTGCGTGCCGGGGGCCGCCAGGGCCTGCGCGTAGGTCACCCGGCGCACGTCCTTCAGGCCGGAGCGCAGCAGCTCGTTGGCCCGGTCCTGGATCCACTTCGTCACGTCGGTGTCGGCCGGGCCGCCGTTGGGCGGGTTGTACTTGAACCCGCCGTCCTCGGGCGGGTTGTGCGACGGGGTGACCACGACGCCGTCGGCGCCGCGGTGGCGGTTGGCGAGGATCGCGTGCGACACGGCCGGCGTCGGGGTGTAGCCGTCGCGGCTGTCGATGAGCACCGTCACGTCGTTGGCTGCGAACACCTCCAGGGCGCTGACCGTCGCCGGCTCCGACAGGGCGTGCGTGTCGCGGCCCAGGAACAGCGGCCCGGTGTAGCCCTGCGCGGCGCGGTAGTCGCAGATGGCCTGGCTGGTCGCGACGATGTGGTCCTCGTTGAACGAGCCGCGCAGGCTCGAACCGCGGTGACCGGAGGTGCCGAAGGCGACCTGCTGCGCCGGGTCGGCCGGGTCGGGGTGCTCGGCGTAGTAGCTGGTGATGAGGCGCGGCACGTCGACGAGGTCGGAGCGCTGCGCGGGCTGCCCTGCGCGGGGATGGACGGACATACCCATACGTTGCCACGTCGCCGGGCGCCGCGTGCGAGGGACGGGACAGCGAACGGAAACGTGTCGGACCTACACTGCCGCGCATCGATCCCTTTGGAGGCGCTCAGTGACCACGATGTACGTCCGGGTCGGCGGCGGGCCGGCCATCAAGCAGGTCGTGGACCAGCTGTACACCTGGATTCTGTCCGACGAGCAGCTCAGCCCCTACTTCGAGCACGTGACGGTGGAGTCGCTCAAGCGGCACATGGCGGCGCTGCTGGCCCAGGTGCTGGGCGGGCCAGCGGAGTACGGGGGGCGCGACCTGGGCGCCGCGCACGCGAGCCTGGACATCACCCCCGAGCACTACACCCGGGTGGTGGACCTCGCCCTGGCGTCGCTGTTCCTGGCGCACGCGCCGCGCGAGGTCGTCGCCGCCGTCGAGGAGACCCTCGACGCCGTGCGGCCGCAGATCGTGGCCGCCTGATCGGCTCGCACCGTGCGGATGCGATGATCGGGTCATGACCTGGGTAGCACCGGAGCCGCCGCCCTTCGGGGGTTCGCTCGTGGCCGGCGAGCGGACCCTCCTCGAGGGGTTCCTGGACTGGCAGCGCGCGGTGCTCGTCGGCAAGTGCACCGGCCTCACCGGGCCGGAGTTGGCCGAGGCGGCCTGCCCGCCCTCGACGCTGTCGCTGCTGGGCCTGGTGCGCCACCTCACCGACGTGGAGCTCGAGTGGTTCCACCGCCGCTTCCACGGCCGGGACGTGGAGTTTTTCTACCGCCGCCCCGACGCCAAGGACGCCGCCTTCGACGAGGCCGACCCCGACGAGGCCGAACGGGACTACGAGCGCCTCATCGCACAGTGGCGCTCCTCCCGCGAGGTGGTCGCCGGCAACGCGCTCGATGACGCTTTCACGGATGAGCTGCGCGGGCCGATGTCGCTGCGGGCGGTGTACCTGCACCTGATCCAGGAGTACGCCCGCCACAACGGCCACGCGGACCTACTGCGTCAGCGCATCGACGGCCAGACCGGCTGAGGGGCTGTCCCAGCCGGATCGGAGAACCGGCTGAGCCCGCGGGGGCGCGGGCTCAGCCCGGCCCGTCATCGTTTGCGGGCCACCATGCCCGGACGCATCGCCACCAGCCCGAGGGCGATCGTAATCAACCCGATCACGATGTTGTTGGCGATGGCGCCGCCCGAGGCGTACCCGCGCTGGATGATGAACGGTGCGACGATCGTCCACACGCCGACCACCACCGGCAGCCACGTCAGGCCGTGGGTGCGGCCGTACGCGACCGCGAAACCGGCGGCCAGCAGGGCGACGGCGACGCCGCAGATGAAGTTGTTCACGGACAGGTTGGCCTCGAAGGGCGGGAAGCCCACCACCCAAGGGCTGATCGCCAGGTAGAGCCCGGCGAGCACCAAGGCGCCGTCGGTGATGCGTGCGGTGGGCGTCTCCGCCACCTGGTCGTACCGTGCGCGCATCTCGGCGATGTCCGGATGACCCTCGAGGTCTGAGATGGGTCGGACCATGACGACCCCCTTCCGGTCGGATGAGGAACGTCTAACCCGAATCCGGCGGAACTAACCCGTGGACCGGCTTATGGATGGACCGGGCACGGCGGGAGGCGCTGCAGACGCCGGGCCGCCGCGCCCGGCTTTCGCGTGGGAGCCGCGATTGGGGGTTCGGCATCACCTCCGGGCCATCGATGGGTGGCGGTGAATCTAGCGCGCTTGTCCCGGGAGCGCTCCCATGCCAGAATCAGCGCCACCTCGCGTCTGGGAGCCGCCGGGGCACTGCCTGCAATGGCCTTACGCAACAACGCCATTGCGCTGTGCGGTGCCCGTTCCCCGGTACGAAACTTTCACGAGGAGCGACATGTCCACTCCCAGACGACGCGGGCCGTACAAGCGGCTCCGCGCGTTGGCCGCCGGCCTGCTCATCGCCGGCACGTTCGCCGCGCTGCCGGCCGGCACCGCCCATGCCGCCGCCGGCTGCCAGGTGACCTACACCGTGCGCAGCCAATGGCCGACCGGCTTCACCGGCGACCTCGTCGTCAAGAACCTCGGCGACGCGCTCACGAGCTGGAACGTCAGCTGGACGTTCGCCGGCAACCAGCAGCTGCAGCAGAGCTGGAACGGCGACTTCACGCAGACCGGCAACCAGGTCACCATCCGCAACGCGCCCTGGAACGGCAGCCTGCCCTCGGGCGGGACCGTCAACCCGGGCTTCAACGCCGCCTACAGCGGCACGAACGTCGACCCGACGTCGTTCTCGGTCAACGGCGTGGCCTGCACCGGGCCGAACCAGGCGCCGGTGGTGACGCTGACCAGCCCGGCGGCGAACACCCGCTACACCGCGCCGGCGTCGATCCCGATGGCCGCCACGGCGACCGACCCGGACTCCGGTGACACGATCGCGAAGGTCGAGTTCTACCACGACGGCCTGCTGCTGGGCACGGACACGTCCGCGCCGTTCACCTACAACTGGACCGGCGTGCCGGCCCAGACGGCGGCGTACAGCCTGCAGGCCAAGGCCTACGACAGCCGCGGCGCGGTGGGCACCTCCACCGCGGTGCCGGTCTACGTCGACCCGGTCGTCGGGCCGCAGATCGTGGCCTCGCCCACGGTGCTGACCGTGCCCGAGGGCGGCTCCACGCCGCTGTCGGTCAAGCTCAACCAGGCCCCGACCGCCAACGTGACCGTGGCCGTGGCCCGCACCGGCGACAGCGACATCACCGCCACCCCGACGTCGCTGACGTTCACCACCGCCAACTGGAACACCGCGCAGACGGTGACCGTGGCCGGTGCGCAGGACGCCGACTCCGCCAACGGCACCGCCACGATCAGCCTGACCGCCTCGGGCTGGACCGCTGCGTCCGTCACCGCGAACGAGAGCGATGACGACGTCGCCGGCGGCGTCTACGTGCAGCGGTTCCTGGAGCAGTACAACAAGATCCACAGCAACGGGTACTTCTCGTCCGAGGGCGTGCCCTACCACGCGATCGAGACGCTGGTCGTCGAGGCGCCGGACTGGGGCCACGAGACCACGTCCGAGGCGTTCAGCTTCTGGCTGTGGCTGGAGGCGCAGTACGGCCGGGTGAAGCAGGACTGGGCCCCGTTCAACAAGGCCTGGGACACGATGGAGAAGTACATCATCCCGACCCACGCCAACCAGACCAGCGGCGGCTACAACGCCTCCGACCCGGCGGACTACGCCCCGGAGGCCGACCAGCCCAGCCTGTACCCGCAGCAGGGCGGCCACCTCGACTCGTCCGTCAAGGTGGGCTCGGACCCGCTGTACAGCGAGCTGACCTCGACGTACGGCAACACCGACGTCTACGCCATGCACTGGATCGAGGACGTGGACAACGTCTACGGCTACAGCTCCTGCACGCCGGTCGCGGGCTCGAAGGTGTCGTTCATCAACACCTACCAGCGCGGCCCGCAGGAGTCGGTGTGGGAGACCGTCGCCCACCCGTCCTGCGAGAACTTCACCTACGGCGCCAAGCAGAACGGCGGCTACCTGCCGCTGTTCATCGACGGCACCCCGGCGAAGCAGTGGCGCTACACCGACGCCCCGGACGCCGACGCCCGCGCGGTCGAGGCGGCCTACTGGGCGCTGCAGTGGGCGACGGCCCAGAACAAGCAGGCCGACGTGGCGGCGACCGTCGCCAAGGCGGCGAAGATGGGTGACTACCTGCGCTACGCGATGTACGACAAGTACTTCAAGAAGCCGGGCTGCACCTCGACCTCGTGCGCCGCGGGCACCGGCAAGGACTCGGCGGCGTACCTGCTGTCGTGGTACTTCGCGTGGGGCGGCGACGCCGGCGGCCAGTGGTCCTGGCGGATCGGCTCCAGCCACAACCACCAGGGCTACCAGAACCCCCTCGCCGCCTGGGCGCTGTCCAACGTCTCGGCGCTGACCCCGAGGTCGCCGACAGCGAAGGCGGACTGGCAGACGAGCCTCGGCCGGCAGCTGGAGTTCTACCAGTGGCTGCAGTCCTCCGAGGGCGCCTTCGCCGGCGGCGCGACGAACAGCTGGGGCGGCAGCTACTCCACGCCCCCGTCCGGCACGCCGACGTTCTACGGCATGTTCTACGACGTGCAGCCGGTGTACCACGACCCGCCGTCGAACCAGTGGTTCGGCTTCCAGGCGTGGTCGGTCGAGCGGGTCGCGGAGTACTACTACGCGACCGGCGACGCCAAGGCCAAGTCGCTGCTCGACAAGTGGGTCAGCTGGGCGATCGCGAACACCTCGTTCACCTCGAACGGCGACTTCAAGATCCCGGACACCCTGTCGTGGACCGGCGCGCCGGCCACCTGGAACCCGTCCAGCCCGGCCGCCAACACCAACCTGCACGTGTCGGTCGTCAGCACCGGCACCGACGTCGGTGTCGCCGCCGCCTACGCGCGGCTGCTCACCTACTACGGCGCCAAGGCCAACAACGCCTCCGCCAAGACCACGGCGAAGAAGCTGCTCGACGGCATCTGGCTGCACACCGACGCGCAGGGCGTCGGCATCCCGGAGACCCGCACCGACTACAACCGCTTCGACGACGTGTGGAGCTCCAGCAACCAGCAGGGCCTCTACATCCCGTCCGGGTACAGCGGCGTCATGCCCAACGGTGACGTGATCGCCCCCGGCAAGTCCTTCCTGGACATCCGCTCCTTCTACAAGAACGACCCGAACTGGCCGCAGGTGCAGGCGTACCTCAACGGCACCGGCCCGGCCCCGACCTTCACGTTCCACCGGTTCTGGGCGCAGTCCGACATCGCCATGGCGATGGCCGACTACGGCCTGCTGATCGGCTCCTGACCCACCCGGGGGCCCCGCACCCAGCGGAGCGGGGCCCCCGGCCCCGTTGACACCTCGGCCTCGCGAGCGAGACGAGGTCGGGGCGGCAGCGGTTGTACCGCCTGGAGCCCGCTCCGCTCGAGGGCGTCCGCGACTGGCTCGCCCCGTTCGAGGCCTTCTGGGGCGCGCGCCTCGCCGCCCTCGGCGACGTGCTGGACGACCTGCCGTGACGGCGCTGGACGCCGGCGCCTTCTACCCGCACCCGCCCGCGAAGGTGTGGCGCGCCCTCACCGAGCCCGACCTCATCGCCCGCTGGCTGATGCCCGGCGACTTCCGCCTCGAGGCGGGCCACCGCTACACGATGCGCACCGCGCCGCTGCCGGCCGCCGGGTTCTCCGGGCGCATCGAGGCCGAGGTCCTCGCCTTCGAGCCGGAGCGGATGCTGCGGGTGTGGTGGCGCGACCCCGAAGGCGGCGGCGCCTGGACCATCACCTGGACGCTGCACCCCGAGGGGCACGGCACCCGCCTGCTGCTGCACCAGGAGCCCGGCCCCGGCGGCGAGGCACTCGAGATCGCCGGGGCCGTCATGCTCGCCGGCTGGCGCGGCCGGATCGCCGAACGACTCAGGGAGGTACTCGATGACATCTGACGTCGCCGCCGACTACCGCGTGATCGCGGACGGCTTCCTGGCCCGGGTGCGGGCCACCCCGCCCGAGCGGTGGGGCGCGCCGAGCCCCTGCCGCGGCTGGAGCGCCCGCGACGTCGTCGCGCACCTGGTCAACGGCCACCGCGGCATCCTGTTCCTGGCCGGCGGCCCGCCACCGGCGCCGGCCGACGGCGTCGGCTCGGGCCCGATGTCCGGCGCGCCGCAGGTGGCGCCCGGCGCCGACCTCGCCGTCGCGTTCGGCCGCGCCCGCGACCACATGCTGGCCATGCTCGCCGACCCGGACCGGCGCGCGATCCGGATGCCCTTCGGGCCGATGGGCGCGGTGCCGGTCGCCGACGCGGTCGCCGTCATCGGCAGCCTGGAGGTGCTGGTGCACACCTGGGACCTGGCCCGCGCCACCGGCGGCGACGAGGTCCTCGACCCGGCCCAGGTGGAGCGGACCCTGCGGGCCGCCACGCCGCACGCGGCCGGCCTCGTGGCCACCGGCGCCTTCGACCCGCCGGTTCCGGCACCGCACGGCGCCGACGCCCAGACGCGGCTGCTGTGCTTCGCCGGGCGCAGCCCCTGGCGGCTGCGGTAGCGTCGGCGGACATGACCAGGGATGAGCTGCTCGCCCACTGCCTCGCCAAGCCCGGCGCCTGGCAGGACCAGCCGTGGGAGGGCGACGTGGTGGCGAAGGTCGGCCCGAAGATCTTCGCGTTCGTCGGCGCCGACAGCGTCGGGCTCAAGTCCGCCGCGACCCGCGAGGCGGCCGACGAGTGGCTGCACCGGTATCCCGGCGACGCGTCCGCCATGGCGTACATCGGCCGCAGTGGCTGGAACACGCTGCGCGTCGGCGGCGCCATCCCCGACGACGAGATCCTCGAGGCCCTCGACGAGTCCTACCGCTGGGTCGTCTCCAAGCTCCCCAAGAAGGACCGCCCCGCCTAATGGATGCGGTACATCGTGAGGCTGTCCCCGGCCGCCACGGCCAGCCGATCCCCTGACGCGGCGAGCCGGTACGCGTCGCGCTCCGGCAGGGCGGCGCCGGCGGCCTGCCCGGTGGCGGGGTCGAGCGCGACGACGCCCTCGGGCAGGGCGAGCAACAGCCGGCCGCCGAGCGCGGCGAGGTCGGTCGCCTGCCGGTCGCTGTTCCAGCGTTCCCGGCCGGTGCGCAGGTCCAGGCCGGTGAGCAGCCCGCTCTCGTGCACGGCCACGACCGTGTCCCCAGCCACCGGCGGCGGCCCGTCGAGCAGGAACCCGCCGGGCGCCTCGTAGGTCCAGCGCGTCTCGCCCGCGGCCGCGTCGACGGCGTGCACGGCCAGGTTGCGGTACCCGAAGTCCTCGTCGATGTAGCGCATCCCGAGCGCCACGACCACGCCGCCGTGCAGCGCCGGGCGGCCGAAGACGCGGTCCTCCGGCCCGGCCACGCCCCAGCGGCGGGTGCCGTCGGCGACGTCGTGCGCGGCGAGTTCCCGCGCCGCGACCAGCAGCGTGCCGCCGTCCGACGCGAGGTCGAACGGCCCCTGGTCGGCCGCCTGCACCGGCTGCCACCAGCGCTGCCCGGTGGCGTCGAAGCCGCCCAGGCCGCGCCCGCCGGCGGCGTCGGCGGAGGCGACGACCGTGCCGGCGGCGGTGATGAGGGTCGAGCCGAGGTACCCCTCGAAGGGCCGCCGCCACCGCTGCGCCCCGTCCGCGAGGCCCGCGACCTGGATCACCGCCGAGTCGCCGGTCTGCGTGCGCACCGCGAACGCGTCCTGGTCCGCGGTGAACAGCGCCGTGCCGGAGCGCCCCGGCGAGATCGTGTTGCGCCCGACGTCCTGGTGCCAGCGCACGGTCCCGTCGCCGGCCGCGTGCCCGCTGACGCCGTTGCCGGAGACGAGCAGCGTGTCACCGGCCAGGTGCAGCGCGTCGGCCTGGACCGTCAGCGGCCGGCGCCACAGCATCACGGCCGGCCCGCCGGAACGCGACGCGAACAAGGCGCCACCGCCCGCGATCGCGAGGGCCCCCGCGCCCACGCCACCCAGCAGCAGCCCTCGCCGGCTCAACCTTCGCTCGCCCATGACGACCGATGGTACAAATCGCACCCATCCGAGCGCCCGCCCGGCCACGAAACCTTCACATGACACAGTTGCGGATCGACCGGTACCGCCTGGACCGCGTCATCGGCACCGGCGGCATGAGCCGGGTGTGGCTCGCCCACGACGACCTGCTCGACCGCCCGGTGGCGGTCAAGGAGATCCTGCCCGTGGCCGGGCTGGACGTGGAGGCCGGCACGCGCACCGTCGCCGAGGCGCGGGCGGCGGCGCGCCTGGCGCACCCGAACGTCGTGCGCGTGTACGACGTGCTGCTCGGCGGCGGCCGGGCGTGGATCAACATGGAGCACGTGCCGTGCCGCGACCTCGAGGCGCTCGTGCGCGAGCGGGGCCCGCTGCCGCCGGCCGAGGCGGCCCGGGTGGGGCTGGCCGTGCTCACCGGCCTCGACGCCGCGCACCGGGCCGGGGTGCTGCACCGCGACGTGAAGCCGCACAACGTCCTCATCGCCGACGACGGGCGCATCCTGCTCGGCGACTTCGGCGTCGCGCTGCTCGCCGACCGGGTGCAG
>Ga0310811_10011997_pt1 | contig 11248 bp, 10 predicted proteins | sample YCmetagenome_FD_207642 | JGI IMG/M metagenome (GOLD analysis project Ga0310811, IMG submission 207642) | Soil microbial communities from experimental microcosm in Duke University, North Carolina, United States - YC | ecosystem: Engineered > Artificial ecosystem > Soil microcosm > Unclassified ... | reverse complement strand
TGCGCCGCTTTCAGCGCCGCCATGGGCTCGATCCCGACGGCCGCGTCGGTGCCAAGACATTGGCGGCATTGAATGTTCCGGCGGTCGAACGGGTCGCCCAGATTCGCGCCAACCTGGAGCGCTGGCGGTGGATGCCGCGCAACGTCCCGGAGCGGCGTATCGTTGTCAACACGGCGGCGTTTGAACTCGAAGCGTTCAACGGCGACCAAGTCGCTGTGCGCTCAAAGGTGATCGTGGGCGACCGTCGACATCCGACGCCGCTGCTGCAGGCCATGGCGGTCGCGGTTACGGTCAATCCGCCTTGGAACGTTCCCGCCTCAATTGCCCGCAACGAGATTCTGCCGCACGTGCGGAAGGATCCGAACTATCTGCGCTCACAGTCGATGGTGCTGCTGAACGGTTCGCCGGGAGACCCGTACGGCGAGACCGTGAACTGGCGCGCTGTATCACCGGCTCGGCTTCCGTACCGATTTCAGCAGCTCCCAGGGCCGAGTAATGCGCTTGGCGCGTTGAAGCTGGAACTCCCCAACCAGTTCAACGTCTATTTGCATGACACGCCGGCGAAGGGGTTGTTCGCACGCAGCGATCGCGCGCTCAGTCACGGATGCGTCCGCGTCGAGCAGATCCTGCCGTTGGCGGCTTTTGCGGTCGGCGGGGATGCCGAGCAGTCCCGATCAATGCTGGCCGGAGAGGTGGCGTCGGGAACGACACACACTCTGTCTTTGGGCACGCCGCTGCGGATCTATATTGGCTATTGGACCGTCTTCGTCGGCGAGGACGGGGAATTGGCGTTTCGTGAGGACATTTACGGCCGCGACGGAGCTCTTTTGGCCGCTATGGACAGGCGGCGGGCGGGAACCGCCGCGATGGCAGCCGCCGGTTGCGGTCCGCACGCTTCCCACGGCTGAGATCGTGATCCTGTGAATGACCTGGAGGCGTATGTACGAGTATGCTCCCCCAGCCTTCGATCGCTGAGCACACGAGCATCACATGAGTGAACTTACGCGTCGCGGCATTCTTATCGGGGGCCTTGCCCTGGCTGCCAACGTCGTTCGGCCGGTATTCGCGCAGGCTCTTGCCGGCACGCGCTCGCTCGCATTCGAGAACCTGCACACCGGCGAAAAGCTGCACGTCGAGTATTGGAGCGGCGGAACGTACGTGCCGGATGCCTTAGGGGCCGTCAACCGCATCCTGCGGGACTTCCGCACCGGCGACGTCTATCCGATCGAACCGACCTTGCTCGACGTCCTTGATACGGTGCGGGCGAAGCTGGGCACCGTCAGCCCGATCCAGGTCATCTCCGGCTACCGCTCGCCGGCGACCAACACGAAGCTGCACGATGCAAGCTCCGGTGTGGCTGCCAACAGCTTGCATATGCGCGGAATGGCGATCGATATCCGGATCGCAGGACAAGCGCTGCCGACAGTCCGGGCGGCCGCCCTGTCGCTGCGCGCGGGCGGCGTCGGTTACTATCCGCGTTCGGATTTTGTACACGTAGACGTAGGGCGCGTCCGGACCTGGTAGGAAGTGCTCCCGTGGAGGGAGTGGTGAGCCGCCTCGCTCTTGTCGTGTTGTGCGCGGGCAGCTCGCATGTATGCCGTGGCCGTTTGACCTTGCGGTCGCCAAGCTAGGAAGCCGCAGACCGCTGCTCGGTGGCGAATGCCGGTTCGCGGCGCGTTCCATGCGCCTAGATGTTTACTGGACAGTCACCAATTTGCGCTCAGCCGCAGCGACAAGCTTCGTTGTCCGCAAAACCGTCGAAGGGTTTACGCTGATTGAGTCGATGCCGAGCGATACGAGATATTCGGCAATCTCGGGATAGGTAGCCGGCGCCTCTCCGCAGATCCCGACATGGCGCCGGTTGCGCTTGGCGCCTGCGACCGCGAGTCTTAGCATCTCGATCATGCCGGGATCCCGTTCGTCGAAGTCGAACGCGACGATATCGGAGTCCCGATCCACACCCAATGTGAGCTGGGTGAGGTCGTTTGATCCGATCGAGAAGCCGTCGAACAGCTTGGCGAATTCGTCGATCAGAATCACGTTGTTGGGAATCTCGCACATGACGTAGATCTCGAGGCCATTTTGGCCCCGCGCCAATCCGTTTTCACCCATCGCCGTGATGACCCGGCGGGCCTCTTCTATACGACGGCAGAAGGGCACCATGACGCGCAGGTTTTTCAGTCCCATGTCGTCACGCACCCGCCGCAGGGCGGCGCACTCGAGGGCGAAGCCGGCGGCATAGGCAGGGTGGGCGTAACGCGCGGCCCCGCGGAACCCGAGCATCGGATTTTCTTCCTTCGGCTCGAAGCTCGCGCCGCCGAGAAGCTTGGCATATTCGTTTGTCTTGAAGTCCGAAAGGCGAACAATCACCGGCCGTGGATAGAACGCGGCGGCGATCGTTCCGACTCCTTCTGCAAGGCGTTCGATGAAGAAGTCCGCAGGCCGCGCGTACCCGATGACGAGCCGGGCGACAGCCGCACGGTCCTCTGCGCTCGCAATTTTGTCCGGGCACGCCAAGGCCATCGGGTGCACGCCGATGTGCTCGCTGATGATGAACTCCATGCGAGCAAGGCCGACACCGTCGTTCGGGATCATCGCAGCCGAGAAGGCGAGTTCCGGGTTGCCGAGGTTCATCATCACGTGCGTCGCGGTCTTCGGCAGATCGGCGGTCGAAATGGCCGTGCGTTCGTATGGGATCGCGCCTTCGTAGACACTGCCGGTCTCGCCTTGGGCGCAGTCCACGGTGACCGTGGTCCCGTTCCGGAGGATGTCTTGAGCGCCCTGGGCGCCGACAATGGCGGGTATGCCGAGTTCTCGCGCGACGATGGCCGCGTGGCAGGTCCGGCCGCCATGGGCTGTCACAATGGCTGCCGCGATCTTCATCACGGGCTCCCAGTCCGGGGTGGTAGTCTCCGCGACCAAAACCTCGCCGGGCCTGAAGGCGGAAAGATCGGCGGTCCCGGAGACCATCCGAACGATCCCCGACGCGATCTTCTCCCCGACGGCCTTCCCGGACAGGATCACAGTTCCTTTGCCTTTCAGCGTGTAAGTCTCGAGAGCGGTGGGCGCGCGCTGAGACACGACCGTCTCCGGGCGCGCCTGGACGATGTACAGGCTGCCATCCTCTCCATCCTTCGCCCACTCGATATCCATCGGCATCGACCGTCCGGCCGCTCGCGAGTAGTGGTCCTCGATCGCCATCGCCCACCCGGCGAGGGCCAGGACCTCCTCGTTCCCGACGCAAAAGCTGTCCCGCTCGGCTTTTGAAGTGGGGATATTGCGAACGGTCACGTTGCCGTCATCCGCATAGATCATCCGGGCCTGCTTTTTGCCGAGGGTGCGCCGCAGCACGGCGCGATAACCTGCCCGATAGGTCGGTTTATGAACGAAAAACTCGTCCGGATCGACCCGACCTTGGACGATGTTTTCGCCGAGTCCGTAGCATCCCGTGACGTACACGACATCCCGGAAGCCGGATTCCGTATCCACCGTGAACATGACGCCGCTGGCGGCAAGGTCTGCGCGCACCATCTTCATTACTCCGACGGACAGCGCGACTTTGAAATGATCGAAGCCATTATCGACGCGGTAGGAAATCGCTCGATCGGTGAAAATCGAGGCAAAGCATCGTCGGCATGCCTCGAACACCGCCGCCTCGCCGCGGACGTTTAGAAAGCTTTCGTGCTGGCCCGCAAAGCTCGCGTTCGGAAGATCCTCAGCGGTTGCCGAACTGCGAATGGCAACTGCCACACCTGTTCCATACTCGGCTTCAAGCGCGCGATATGCGGTGGCGATCGCGGCGCGAAGGAGCGGAGTTCCGGTCGCGGTGTAGACAATGCCCCGTGCCTCGTCGGCGCAGGCGGCGAGTCGGCTTACATCGGCTTTGTCCAGCGTATCGAGAAGTTCATGTAGCCGGGGCCAACTGCTGGAATCGGTGAGGGCGCTTCGATAGGCAGCCGCGGTGAGGGCAAATCCGTTCGGGACCTTGATGCCATCGTGCGACAGGCGTGAGTAAAGCTCGCCGAGTGAGGCATTTTTGCCGCCGACGTTCGCCACATCGGATAATCCGATATCCTTGAACCAGGCGACGAGGTCATCTTGCAACATCATTCAATGTCCTCCCATCCGGCGTGATGTGACCTCGCTTGCAGTGCTTTCTGAACGGCATCTATCAGACGAGCACTTGAGACGGGCTTGCGTAGCACGCCGTCGAGCCGATCGCCGATCGCCGCAGCGCTTGCGTCGGCAAGTGCACTGATGGCGATCATCGGCGAATGACGAAGAGCCGGGTTGCTCTGTAGCCAATTGAGCAGATCGTTGCCGGAAACATCCCTCAATTCGAGGTCGAAAAGGACGATATGCGGCTTCGTTACCCTGGCGGCCGAGACTGCGGCTACGCCGGAATCGACGGCCGTAACCTTGAAGCCGATGCCCTCTAGCGCCGCTCGGCAGGTCTCGAGTGTTCCGGAATCCGACTCGACGACGAGAGCGATTCGGCCGGTGCCGCGCATCGGATCCGAGAGCGTGGTATTCACGGCCGCTCACCTGTCATAGGTCGTTGTTGTTTTCACCGACCGCAAGCTCTTCGAGCCGATCACGATTCAGTAGCTTGATCTTGGTCGCTGAAATCGCGCGGATGATGCCGAGGCTCTTGAGTTTCGAAACCGTGCGGCAGACGGTTTCCGTTGTGAGGCCGAGGTAGTCGGCGATGTCATTACGGCCCATCGGCACATCGATCACGTCCTGCGCGTCGTTCTGACGGTCGGCGAGCATCAGCAGAAACGTTGCGATCTTTTCGACCGACATTTTTCGGCCGAGCAGAAGCATCTGGTCTTGAGCGGCGCGCAATTCGTCGGAGCGGACGGCGAGCAGGCGCCGGGCGAATCCGGGCACCTCGTCGACAAGGCGATCGAAGCTGGCGCGGGAATAGCGGCACAGCGTCACATCGGTGACGGCTTCAGCGCTGTAAGTATGAATCCCGGTGAACGACAGGCCGACCAGGTCCCCCGCCGAGAGAAATCCCATGATCTGCCGGCGACCGTCGGGCAAGAGCTTGTAAAACTTCAGCATCCCCCGCACGACTTCGTACACGTTGTCGGCGTCGTCTCCCTCGGCGAAGAGGGCGGTATCGGCGGGCACGTTCTGCAACAAGCCGACCCCGGAAACCCGGCTGACGGTATCCCGAGCCATACCCTTACACATGGCGGGAATCGGCGCGGCGGGGCGATGGGCGATGACTGTGGCGGCTTGGGCGTACATGGCTGCTCCTTCCAGTAAGCCGGAGGTCTCTGCGCGGCAGGACTGGTGTAGGCCCGGAATGTCGCGGGCGGATGCCAAAGCCCCCGGTTTTTGGTATCAGTAGGAGACGTTTTGTGACGGTTTGTGTCAGCGCGCCGGACGCGCTGAGGTTGTGACCGAGGGGCTTTGTGGGCGTGACCGAAAGGCAGTGCCAGATTCTGGTCGTCGACGACGACCAGCGAATTCGCACCATGCTGAGCCGCTATCTATCCGGCGAAGGCTTTCGCGTCAGCGAGGCGGCGGATGGGCGCGCGGCCCGTACGGCGTTCGATCATGACACCATCGATCTCGTGCTGCTCGATCTGGTGATGCCGGGCGAAGACGGTTTTGCCGTTGCTCGGCTGATCCGCCAACGCAGCGACGTACCGATCATCATGCTTACGGGGAAAGGCGATCTCATCGACCGGGTTGCCGGACTCGAGGCTGGGGCCGACGACTACATTGGGAAGCCGTTTCACCTGCGCGAAGTGCTGGCCCGGATCCGGACCGTGCTGCGGCGCAGCCATGCATCGTCCCTGTCGCGAACTGAGGCCCGGGATCCGGAAACTCAGTCCCGCGAGGCGACTGCCCTCACGTTTGACGGCTGGGAGTTTGATTTAGCCAGGCGCGAGCTGCGGACGTGTGATGGAAACGTGGTTTCCCTAACGACCGGAGAATTCGAGCTGCTGCGCGTGTTCGTTCTTCATCCGCAGCGCGTTCTCAGTCGCGACCAATTGATGGACATGGTCAAGGGGCGCGATTGGTCGGCCTACGATCGAGCCATCGACACCCAGATCGTGCGCATCCGCAAAAAGATCGAGTCGGACCCATCGAAGCCGACGCTGATCAAGACGGTCCGCAGCGCAGGGTACGTGTTCGCCGCCTCAGTGACCGCGCGCTGACGCGACCTTATTGGTCGAGGAGCGACCGCAGCTTCTGGGCGAGGTCGATTGTGCGGTATGGTTTTGCGAGCCAGTCTGCATCGGCAGGAAGCACGTCCCCACGGACAATTGCCGGCTCGGCATAGCCCGAGGTGAAGAGGAGCTTCACCTTCGGCCACCTCCTGCGAACTGCTTTGGCAAGCTCCAGGCCCGTCATTCCGCCTGGCATAACCACGTCAGTGAACAAAAGATCGACAGGAACGCCTTGTTCGAGACTTCTCAGGGCGGATGGGCCATTCTCGGCCTCGGTAAGCTGATACCCAAGCTCCTTCAGTCGCCGGACTGACACGCGTCGGACGCGCTCGTCGTCCTCGACGACCAGGATGTGCTCGCCCTTGGCACGGGTGGCAGCGGCATCAAGCGGTGCTTCGTCGCCGGGGGCCGCACTGGAATCCACCGGTAGATAAATTCGGACCGTCGTCCCGTGTCCTTGCTCGCTGTACAGGTGGACGTGCCCGCCGGATTGTTTGACGAAGCCGTAGATCGTGCTAAGGCCGAGCCCGGTTCCGGATCCTGGACCCTTGGTCGTAAAAAACGGTTCAAAGGCGTGTTCGCGTACCTCTTGGGACATTCCGTGTCCGGTATCGGTAACCGCCAGCATGACGTAATGACCGGCATGGAACCCGGGATTTGCCTGCGCGTACTCGAGATCGATTCGTTCCTCGCCGGTTTCGATGATGAGCGATCCTCCGTTCGGCATGGCGTCCCGCGCATTAATCGCCAGGTTCAGCAGCGCGTTCTCGACTTGCCCGGCATCGGTCATCGTGGTCGGCAGAGATTGGGACAGGCGCGTCTCGATGCGCACCAGTTCTCCCAGGCTCCGGCCCAAGAGGTCCGCCATTCCACTAACAAGCATGCTGAGGTCAACGGGCTTCGGAGTGAGCGGCTGCCGCCGTCCGAAGGCGAGCAGGCGGTTTGCGAGCTTCGCACCCAGTTCGGTAGCCTCCTGCGCCTCCCTCAGGATCTCCGACTCATCCCCAGGTGCAACGCGACTTTCGAGCATCTCGAGGTTACCGCTGATGACCGTGAGAAGATTGTTAAAGTCGTGCGCGAGCCCGCCAGTGAGCTGGCCGACCGCCTCCATTTTCTGGGCCTGTCGCAGATCTTCTTCCATTTTCATGCGCGCGCTGAGGTCGCGAATGAATCCGGTGAAAAGATGCGTATTGCCGATGCGCACCTCACCGACCGCGAGTTCCATTGGAAAGATCGTGCCGTCCTTGCGCTGGGCCTCGACTGTGCGGCCAATCCCGATGATCCGTCGCTCGCCGGTCCGGTGGTAGCGCTCGAGATAGGAGTCGTGCTGTTCCTTGTAAGGGGACGCCATGAGCACGTTGACGTTGCGCCCAATTACCTCGCCGGCCGAATAGCCGAACAGACGCTCCGCCGCGACGCTGAAGGATTGAACGATCCCGCGCTCGTCGATCGTGATGATCGAATCGGGGGCTGTCTCAATGATCGAACTCAGTCGGGCCTCGCGCTCGCGCAGAGCTTCCTCCGCGCGCTGTCGTTCGGTGATATCGTGTGCCACCGCAAGAATACCGAAAGGCGTGCTGTCGCTGCGGGTCAGACAATTTGCGTTCCACAGCAGCACGCGCTCGCTGCCGTCGGGACGTTGGACGCGCCCCTCGGCTCCGCGCACTGGCCGGCCGGCCAAGACCCCTCGGAAGTCATCGAGGCTGATGCCGCCGCGGCGGTCAGGGTCCAGGGACTCGAAGTAGCGTTTCCCAATGAGGCTCTTGCGTACTTGTCCATAAAGCTGCTCAGCCTCCGAACTCAGGTCGACGACCCGAAAATCGGACGACAGCACCAGGATGGGGATAGCGGCGGTTTCGACCAGCACCCTGAACAGGCGAGTGTCGGCTTGGCCGGTGGGAAGAGCTCTCTTAAGTGGCCTGGGGGGCTTTCCGGTCGCCCACTTGGGGCCGTCCGGCGATCGGCGCGCTTGGCGTACCGTCGCGCGGGGCGCCGTTTTCGCGGCCTTGGTCCGAGCCTTTGGAGGGCGTTTCTTCATTGCTCCACCACCATTTCAGCTAATCACAACGAGCGCTGGACCGAAAGGGTTGGTCTGACCCAAGTCAATGCAGAAAGCCGCCTCTCTCGGATACTGCATGTGAATCCGCGAGGATTCGTTCGGAAACGAAGGAGGTTACTATGTTCCGCTCGCTCTTGCCCGTGGGTCGGTCAGACGCCGATGATCCATTCGTTTCGCTTCAGCGTGAGATGAATCGTCTCTTTGAGGACGCCTTTCGTTCTGTCCCGGCCGTTACCAGCAACGGGAAGGCCTTTCTCTCCCCGTCGGTCGACGTCAAGGAAACCGAGAAAGCCGTCGAGGTGACCGCCGAGCTTCCCGGTATCGATGACAAAGACGTCGAGGTTCGCTTCGAAAACGATATTCTCACTCTCAAAGGTGAGAAGAAGGCAGAAAAGACCGAGGCCAAGGAAGGGTATCGGCTCTCCGAGCGCAGCTACGGCATGTTCGAACGTTCGTGGCAGGTGCCTGGCATCGACGCCGACAAGATTACGGCCAACGTCACCAAGGGCGTGCTTACGGTGACGCTGCCCAAACGCACGGACGCAAAGTCGTCGGCGAAGAAGATTGAGATCAAGTCCGCGGCTTGATCATCCAGATAATGGCCTGCGTGGCGCCGGGCGACATGGCCGCTGGCGCCACATCTTTCGAGCGTGAGGACGTCGTGGGGTGGTGTCACCGAAGTCCACCGAGACCGGAGTCGGACTAGGCGCTCCGACACGGTTCAGCATCCCATTGAGACTCCTGATTTCGTTGGGTGCTCAGGGCCTCATCCGGTCGGCTGCGCGGAAGTATTTGCGGGCGTAGGCGACGATCTGGCCGGAAGTCGGATGGTCGACGGTCTCAACTCCGACGATCTTCTCGCCGAGCGCTGGATCCTGCCGGCGAACGAAGTCGGCGAGCTCGGTCTTTGCCGTTCCCGGCCCGACCAGGAGCACTTCGCGGAACTCGCGCAGACTGTCGGCGACGGCGCGTAGGAAGTGCTGGTCGGGCTTGCTCTTGCCGGGGCCGGTAACACCGGCCTTATGATGGACATGCACATGCGGGTTCTCGGAGTGCACCAGAGACTGCTGTACGTCGTTTGCGCCAAAGGACATGACCTTCGCTTCGGCGTGATCGATCCATACAACGGCATGCGAGTGTGTCACGGTTGTTCTCCACCAAGGTTGTAACGAAACCCTAGCGTGTTCCGGACCAGAAGCGCGTTGACGTAGCTCAATATGGTGATGGGTCTCGTCGTTCTGAGCGGTGCTCACGTCGCGCGCGACCCGTCCCTCGACGGTGGCGCGAGGTCGCTCTTGCTCATGTTGTGTATTTACCCGCACGAGTGTGGCCATACTATTCAGGTCGCCAAGGCTCGATTGGCCTAGCTCAACGAGCTCGGTTGCTCGTACCGTAAGCTGGCTCGGCGTGAGCAAACCGGGAGGACGCAAATGTCGATCAAGAAAATTCTCGTACCGATGTCCGACGCCAAGACTGGAGCTGCTGCGCTTGCGGCGGCACTCGCATTGGGCCGTGCTTTCAATGGTCAGGTTGTTGCACTTCATGTGAGGCCGGATCCCAGTGCAGCTTGGATCTACATGGACGAGCCAATTTCGCCGAAGCTGATCGAGTCCATGATGGCGGAATCCGAGAAGCGCGCGGCAGAAGTTGCGGGCAGGATACGGAAGACCTTCGACGAAGCGTGCGCCAGAGCGAAGGTCCCGGTGGCCACCAAGGAGCTTGCCGCCAACCGAGCGACAGCGAGCTTCGTGGATGTTACCGGCATAGAGGATGAGGAAATCCGCGAGCGCGGGCGCCTAGTCGATCTTCTCGTGGTCGCGCGCCCGCAGGGTGAATTCGCTGGGTCGCAGCGCCTCACGCTCGAGGCCGCGCTGATGGATACCGGCCGACCAGCGATCGTCATTCCGCCGAAGGTGCCGGCGAAAATAGGCACCAGCGTGGCGATTGCCTGGAATGACTCGACGGAGTCCTCGCGCGCCGTGTCGATGGCGATGGATTTCCTCGTCACGGCGTCGTCGGTGACGATCCTGACCGCAAAAGAGGACGGCGGCGATTATCGTCCCAACGCATTGAAAGAATATCTCGCGGCCCACGGGATACCGGCCACGGTTTCGGCCGTGTCGGGCAAGGGTGATGCAGCGAAGGCGATCCTGTCGGAAGCGACGAAGAGTGGCGCCAACCTGCTGGTGATGGGTGCATACGGCCACTCGCGGGTACGGGAGCTGGTGTTCGGCGGCGTAACCAAACATATGCTGCAGGCGACGACGCTGCCGACGTTTATGGTCCACTAGGGTGTGCGTTGCGTGAGGGTGACCGCGTTCGCCCTAGAGATGCCCCTCTAGCGATTCAACGTACGCGACGATGTCATCGATTTCGCTGCCCGACAGACCCAGATTTGGCATTGGTGGATGTGGCTCGTTGCGCCAAGCCCGTAAGGTTTGTGGTGTGCGGCCCCGGCATATTCGCGATCGTTGCAAAGGGCGGCCCCGCGTCAACCACCGCGACCACCGGGCTCGACGACACGGCAGGTAGTGCACCACTGACGGGCAAGGCGCAATCCATTATCAGGGACCTCGAGTCCCTAGTTCGGCATCGAAAGCTGCGAGTACCGGTCGATCGTCGCTTGCGGAGTGGCATAAAGCCGATCGATCAGGGCGGCGATCTCGGCGCCGCTCACCGCGTCGACCACAAGTTTCAGCTTGTTCGCATCGGCGAGGAAATCGGGATCCGTCATCGTTTTGTCGAAGGCGGTGCGTAGCGCATCGAGGCGGTCTTTAGGAAGGTTCGGCGGGGCGACGAACGGATACGCCATCACCTGCGGCGCGAACATCAGCGTCATGATCTGCCGATGCTCGTCTGTCTTGGCGAGATCGGTCGCCATGATGGCGTCGGAATACTCCGCATCGGGCTTCAACCCGAGCACCATGAACACCTTGGCGCGGCCGTCGGCGAGCCAGGGGGCGATCTGGGCCCGCATCACGCCGGACGAAGCGCTGTT
>Ga0310811_10011996_pt1 | contig 11249 bp, 8 predicted proteins | sample YCmetagenome_FD_207642 | JGI IMG/M metagenome (GOLD analysis project Ga0310811, IMG submission 207642) | Soil microbial communities from experimental microcosm in Duke University, North Carolina, United States - YC | ecosystem: Engineered > Artificial ecosystem > Soil microcosm > Unclassified ... | reverse complement strand
AAGCCTCCATAAACGAAGGCCCCGAAAGGGTCCGTTACCTCTACGAAAAAATGGTGGCCATCCTCCTCGCCTTCACCATCCCGACCGCCCTATTCGTCATCGCCTTCCCAAAGCTCGTGATCTTCCTCGTAGCCGGGAAGAACTACTCCGACGCCGCCCCCATCCTCCAGATGTATATGATCACCGGCCTCCTCCGCCCCATGCAACACCAGGGTGCCAACCTCCTCAACTCCATCGGCAAACCCCGCCTCTGCTTTATAATTAACGCCATTTCACTCGGAGCATATTTGATAATTAATTATATTTGTTTATCAAACATCGGCTTCTACGGGTCTGCCGTGGGCACGATGATCACCTCCCTGTTAGGAGCCATTTGCTGGTATTTCATTATTAAAAAAGAGATCGGCGCCGTACTGCCAACGATTGCACGCCACATCATCGGGTACTACCAAATTTTCTTTACTTATGGGAAAAATGTCCTTGCGGCTCAGCAATCTCGTAAATAAAAGCTATTGTAACGGATGAGAATCGCGCATTTGATCCTGACGCATAAGAACCCTCAACAGTTGGAACGGCTCATAGCGGCGCTTGACCACCCGGCATTCGACTTCTATATCCACGTCGATAAGAAGGTCGACCAGGCTCCATTCAACTATCTTACCCGGAAGAAAAATGTATTTTTTATCGGGAACCGGACCCGCATCTACTGGGCCGGCTACGGCACCATCCAGGCCACGCTCAACGGATTTGAACAGATCCTGCCAAAAAGATACGACTATATCAACGTCACCTCCGGCCAGGATTTCCCCCTCCAATCCCCCGATCACATCTATCAATACATCGCCGAACGGAAAGGCCTCGAGTTCATTACCTGCGAATCCATCGAAGACCAGTGGCGCGACGCCGCGCCCCGCGTCAAAAAATATCACCTCATCAACTGGCGTATCCCGGGCAAGCACCGCCTCGAAAAGCTGGCTAACAAATTGCTCGAAAAACGGCTCCTGCCTCCCCGGAAGTTCCCGCTGGACTATACGATCGTCGGCCGGTCCAACTGGTTCACCCTCACCTCCCCGGCAGTCCAGTATGTTCAGGACTTCCTCAAACAGCATCCCGAAGTGGTCAGCTATTTCAAGCTCTGCTGGGGCGCTGACGAGTTCATTTTTGCCAGCATACTCTACAACTCCTCCTTCAAGACCCGCATCCGCGACAGCCTCGTCTACGTAGACTGGACAGGACAAAAGGACGGTCACCCGCGCATCCTCGGTGTCGACGACTATGATAAAATGAAAGCCTCAGGAAAATTATTCGGCAGGAAATTCGACGCGGATACCGATTACCGCATCCTCGAAATGCTCGAAGAGTCCATTATTGCCGAAGGATCTTCTCCTCGTATACGTTAGCGAACGCCTCCGCCCATTTATCCCAGTTGAGCGACTCCTCGTACCGGTCACGGCTCGAAACGATCAGCGCCCGGTATCTCTCCTTGTCCGCAAAGATCTCCGCGATCACATCGGCATAGGCTTCCCCACCCGCACTATACGGCAGACAATAACCATTGACCCCGTCCCTGACCACATAGGAGACTCCGCCCGTATCGGTCGTAATGGCCGGTACCCCGTATGCATTCGACTCACAGGCAACCATCAACGAACAATCGGCCCTCGTTGGCAACAGCAGGAAATGCACCGAGGATAAAAGCCTGACGAACCGGTCATGGTCCGTCTCCTTGTTCTTGTTCAAAAAAGGGATCACCGTCATATTCGCATCCCTGAACTCCGCAGGCGGAACCACTCCGCAAACGATCAATTCCACATCCACCCCTTTCTTCTTCAAAGCCTGCAAGGTCTCGAAGGCAAGCTTCCCGCCCTTTCGCTCCCACTCCACCGCGAGATACAATAGGGTCAGCCGGGGGTTCCTCTCCTTGTCGAAGATCGTCCCCCGTTCCGGCATATCGTCCATATTGGCTCCCATCGTCGCCAGCACGATCCGGTCCGCCGGTATCCCATAATCCTTCATGGCCGAATCCGCCGCCCACTGCGAAGGGAACATGATCGCCGTACTCTTCTCCAGCGACCGCTTCTCGACCAGCTCGGACTCCCAACGCGAATAATGGCTGATCTTTCCGAACTCGTTCTTGTAATTGTCGCACAACAAACGGAACGTGGCATCCGCCACATTGATCACCGGGACCTTACTGGCCAGGTACGCCAAACCGGTAGAAGACGCCGGCGCAACGATACAATCATACGCCTTTCCCTTCATCCGGCGCCGGTATACCCGCCGGGCATACCAACAGCTCAACAGACTGTACTTGGTCGCATACTCCTTCCCCGACAGCATCCTCGTCCCCTTCGCGATCGCCCGCAGCGTCTTATCCAGCCACCGCGGGAAGATCACCGGACCCAGGAAATCCACATCCCCGATATTCCTCACCAGCGACTGCCCGAGATAATACGTGGTTCCGCTCCACGAACGCTTGTCCAGCGGATCATTGATGGTGAGATATGCGATCTTGATACGTTTCAATCTTATTTTTTGTTGTAGTCCCCCACTGCCGGATTGGTTACCTCGGTCTTCGTGTGGACCGTATGAATAAACGTCTTATTGGCCTTGCGCAAATGTAACAGGGTCCCGAACATGATAAATACCGCACGCGGCAACTTTAGCAGCGCCCTGAACAGATCCCTGTTCACAAGCGCCCTGGGAACCCCCATCATCATTGCCAACAGAAAGATCAGCAACAATCCTCCCGCCGCGATCACCCAGTACAAGGCCGGGTGCATGAAAAAGCTTAATGCGACAAGCAATGGCAGCAATACGAATAAGAACGACCGGGGTGGAACAAAATTATGAAGGATACCGAGATTGAAATAGTTGACATTGCCCTGCAGCAGCCTGCTCACCGAAGGCAGGAAGAATCGCTTCAGATACTGGTGCTGGCTCGATACCCACCGCTTCCGCTGATCGCCGAACGCCTTGGAATTACCGATCTTCTCATCATACACCAACGCATCGTCCAGATACCGGATGGAATGACCCCGTTCCACCACCTTCAGCTGAAGGATCTTGTCAAAGCCTCCCGTAGCATCTATTTCCCCCATGATCTGCCGCATCTCCCCAAAGTCGAACGCCATCCCCGATCCGATCACCGAAGAGGATAACCCCAGCGCATTCGATCCCTTCCGGAATACATGGTTCCCAATGGCCTCACTGCATGCATCCAGGATGGCAAAAGGACTGTCCAGGTTCTTCGCCACCCGCTTCCCCTGTACCGCCCGCTTCCCGGCGCTGAACTCCCCGTCGATCCTCCGGAGAAAATCCCTCTCCAGCATATTGTCCGCATCGCAGATAAGGACGATATCATGCGGTTCCCGTATCCGGGAAAAAGCCGCATTCAGCGACTTGGCCTTGGTGCTCTTCTCGAACACGACCTCGATCACTTCCACCGGCAGCTGGCGCAGTTGTTGCAACGTATCCGGCTGAAACGAGTCCGCAAGGATATACACCGTGTACAGCTCCCGGGGATAGTCCAATGACAACAGGTTCCGGGCCGTCGAAAGAATGATTCCATCCTCCTTATATGCCGCCACCATTACCGCAATGTTATTTTTTGGAGTGCCCGCAGGATCCGAAGGCTTCGAACGCCTGAGCCGCCCGGCAAGCGATAGCACAAAAAGATACAATACGGAGAATGCCAGGAACACGAAAAGAAGAAGATAAAAGAGATGGGCGATTTTTTCTAAAAATGACACTTACTTATATAATTTTACGCGGCCGCTTCAAATTTAACATAAAAAAATCGGACATGCATTTGTGGCAAATGATTTTCTTGGTCTCGTGCGGATTGGTCTTCTATAACTACGCGGGCTATGCTCTTATTGCCTATATCCTCAATAAGCTCACCGGCAGCAGGCAATCCATCGAAGCTGACCCCGGCTTCTTTCCCACCGTGGCCTTCATCGTGGCGGCTTACAACGAACAGGATGTCATCAAACAGAAGATAGTCAACTCATTAGAACTGGATTACCCACGGGACCGCATCGAATTTCTCTTTGTCACCGACGGCTCATCCGATCGCACCCCCGAGCTGATTACCCAATCGCCCGGTGTCCGCCTCCTCCATCGCCCCGAACGGAGCGGAAAATCCGCAGCCCTCAACCGGGCCGTCGCCCTCGCAACCCAGGACATCATCATCGCCAGCGATGCCAATACCTTGCTCAACAAAGACGCTGTAAAGAACATCGTTCGCCACTACCGGTCCGCAAACACCGGCGGGGTGGCGGGCGAAAAGAAGATCCTCGCCTCGGCCACCGGGGCCAAAGACGTGGGCGAAGGCGAAGGACTCTACTGGAAATACGAATCCGCCCTCAAAAAGCTCGACGCCGATTTCTATTCCGTCGTCGGCGCCGCCGGCGAGCTGTTCTCCCTGCGAAGAGAACTCTACCAGCCCCTTTCCGACAACATCGTGCTCGACGATTTCGTGCTCAGCCTGCAAGTGACGCAAAAAGGATACCGCGTTCGCTATGAACCCGATGCCTATGCCATGGAGCTGCCCTCCTTTTCCATGAAGGACGAACAAAAAAGAAAGATCCGCATCGCCGCCGGCGGCTTCCAGGCCATCGGCATGCTCAGCTCCCTGTTCGCTTTCTGGAGATATCCCCGCCTCACCTTCCTCTACGTCTCCCACCGCGTTCTCCGCTGGACGCTAAGCCCCCTCTGCCTCGTCCTCGCCCTGGTCGCCAACGCCTTCCTGCTCCCCGCCGGCCCGGGCTACATCGCCCTCTTCATCGCCCAAACCGCCTTTTACACCCTCTCCTTCCTGGCCTGGGCCTCCCCGGCCGTCCGCCGCATCAAGCCCGCAAAGCTGGCATACTATTTTACCTTTATGAATCTATCGGTCATCCTCGGATTCTTCCGGTTCCTTCGCGGCCGCCAACCGGCCACCTGGGAAAAAGCCCGGCGCACCCTCGAGGCCGCGGATTAAATCGTACCCCTCGGAAAGCCAAAAACTTGCAACACCCGAAATACGTTATTATATTTACAACCACATTCCTGCAACCGCAGGTTGCAATTCCATCCAAATTCCTATCTGCGTGTTATTCAATTATTTATAATCGTATCTTAAAGTTAAATGGATTTACTGTATTATATCCGGATCGTACTCAAGAGAAAATGGATCATCATCGGAGTAGCCCTTATTGCCGGCATCGTAGCCTGGTACTTCATGCGTAATGAGCCGAAAAGCTATAAATCGGTGACCCAGATCTCCACCGGCTTCACGATCTCCGACGAGATCAGGGTAAGCGGCGAATTCTCCCTCTATGACGCCGAGGTCAAATTCAACAACGCCATCGCTACCTTCCAGTCCCCGATCGTCATCAACCTCCTCTCTTATACCCTGATCCTCCACGACCTGGAGAACCCCAACCCCTTCAAGGTCCTAAAACCCGAATTGCGGAAGCAACCGCTCTACCAGTCCGTCAACCAGGACCAGGCCCGAAAGGACTTCACCGACAAGCTGGAAACCGTCACCATGCTCAGCTCCTTCAACCCGGACGAAAAGAAATTGCTCGAATTCCTGGCCCTCTACGGCTATGACTTCAAGACCCTGAACAAGGCCCTCAACGTCTCTCGCCTCCAGGGTACCGACTATATCCAGATCGAATTCCAGTCCGGGAACCCCGAGCTCTCGGCCTTCGTCGTCAATACCCTCTTCCAGCAATTCCTCCGCTATTACAACACCACCCGCGGCCACAGGTCCCAGGAAGGCATCGACACGCTTCGCAGCCTGATGGACAGAAAGAAGGCCGAGCTGGACTACAAGAACTCCCTGCTAAGAGGCGAAGCACCCGTCGGCGCCGCAGCCGATTCCCGCAGGCTCGCCGAGCTCAACAACCTCGACCGGGCTCTCACCGACGAAAAAGCCCGCCAGGTCAACCTTTATTCAAATTTGCGGAAAGTCAACCAACGCCTGTCCAATATGGGCGTCGAGGCCACGACCTCGAGCCAGCAACAGACCGCCACCCCTCCGGACAACACCAATGGCGAAGTGCTGATGCTGCGCAACGCAATGAGAGACGCCTACATGGCTTACATCAACAGCGGCTCCACCGACAAGAACCTTCTTAACAAGTACAACCAGCTCAAAACCGAGTACCAGAACAAGATCATCAACTCCAACCAGGGCACCTATAAGGCAGCCGACGGCACCACAAAGACCGACGATCCGGCGGCAAAGAAAGCCGACCTCCTCCAGCAAAAGAACGACCTCGATTTCGATATCCAGGAAAGCATCCGGTATATTGACTCCCTTCAAACGAGGATCAGCGGTATGCGCAGCGGCGCCGCAATGGACGCCTCCAAGGAAGTGGCCGTCGAAACCCTTATGAAAGACGCCGACCAGGCAAACAAAGACTATCTCGAGGTCAAAAAACGGTACAACGACGCCATCGACGTAACCACCTCTTCGCTTGTTAATTTCCGTCAAGTGGTCATGGGCCAGCCCGCTATCGCTCCCGAACCCTCGAAAAAAGTGCTCATCGTAGCGCTTGCCGGCTTTGGATCGGCGATCACGGCCATGCTCATCATCCTCGTAACGGCCTACCTCGATTCCTCGGTAAAAACACCCCGGCTCTTCGAACGGACGGTCCACCTGAAGCTCATCAGCATGATCAACTTCATGAACCTGAAACAAAAGAGCATCAATGAGCTGGTGACCAGCCTCGACCCCTCTTACGACCCAAAGGACCGGCAACGGCACAACGTATTCCGCGAATCCCTTCGCAAACTCCGGTACGAGATCGAAAAAAGCGGGAAAAAGATCTTCCTGTTCACCAGTACAAAAAAAGGCCAGGGAAAGACGACGATCATCCAGGCCCTCGCCTACAGCATGAGCATGAGCAAGAAGAAGATCCTCATTATCGATACCAACTTCTGTAATAACGACCTGACGCTTGCCCTGGAAGCACCCCGCATTTTGGAGAAAATTGTCCCCAACGACCGCAACGACGAAAGCCTCGCCGAACAGATCCGCAACCTGTCAAAGGACATCGGCGTCGAAACGGTCTTTATCATCGGCGCGGAAGGCGGTGACTATACCCCCTCCGAGATCCTCCCCCGTAAACACCTCCTCCAGCACCTCCGGAGCCTCGGCAACGACTACGACTTCATCTTCCTGGAAGGACCCCCACTCAACGACTTCTCCGATAGCCGCGAATTGGCACAATATGTGGATGGGGTGATTGGTATCTTCGCCGCCGATGAGAGCATAAAACAGATCGACAAGGAATCCCTTGAATTTTTCCATGAACTGAATGGGAAATTCAGCGGCGCCGTTCTCAACAAGGTTGATCTCGAAATGGTCAATATTTCCTAAAATACCGAATATGCATAACGCTAACCGGCTCACCGGATCTTTTCTGTTGATCACTCTTGCCCTGTTGATCGCGTCCACCGCTGCCCGGGCCCAGGAAAAGGCTCAAACCCAGCCCCAGCAAGCACCCTACGCCCCACCCGTTAGCAAACGCCCCGTCCGCTCCCTTCCTATAAAGGATACCGGCGTCGAGGAAAAGTTGGTCACCCTGGCCCTCCAAAACGTCGCATATGACATCCTCACCCGGCAGGTCAACATCGCCCGGCTCAATGTCAACAAGGAAAAGAACACCTGGTTCGACCTGCTGACCCTGAATGCCACATTCAACGACCAATCATTCAAGCACACATCGACCACCGGCAACGTGGCCTACGTATACCCGAAATATTTTTACGGGGTCACGATCCCCATCGGCACCATTCTCTCGAAGGGCGGCCAGGTCAGAGCCGCAAAGGAACAGGTAAAGATCGCCGAAGACCAGCAGATCGACGCTGCGCTGAAATTGAGGACCGACGTCCTTTCCAAATACAGATCCTGGCGGGTCGCCAGCACGCTCGTCCTGAACGAACGGCAGGTCGCCGATGATATCCACGCGGCCTTCCTCCAGACGGAGAAACGTTTCAACGACGGCTCCGTCACCATCGAGGTCTATAGCGAAGCCTCCCGCAATTACTCCATGGAAATGACCAAACTCTTGAACGCTCAGCTCGAGGCCGATGTCAAAAAGCTGGAGATCGAACAGATCATCGGGGTCCGGTTGGAATCGGTCATCAACTAACATGAAAAGACGAACTGCCATTGCCCGCATCCTGCTGACCGGCGCCGTGGGCGCAGGCGCCTTCTCGGGCTATGAATGGTACGAATGGACAAGATCCCCCGACTTCGAATATCTCGACAAACACCGGGCGATGCTCGCCGCCCTCGTTCAGACCATCCTGCCGCCCGGCCCCTCCATCCCCGGCGCCGCGGACGCAGGCGTTCACGACGATATCATCCGGAGTGTGAAATTCTGCGTGGAGCACCACCCCGCCAACACCTTCATCGATGGCCTCAAAGATGTTGCCCACTATAGCCGGTCCAACTACGACAAAGAATTCGAATCCTGTACCGCGGGCCAGCAGATCGCCATCCTCAGGCATTTCGAACAAAAAAGCCGCCGCTTCGACGGCCTCGTCGGGAAAGTCCAAAAGAAATACCTCGGCTTCCCCTTCTTCTACCAGCTTCGGGAATATACCGCACGATTCTATATCGCCTCGGCGCTGGGAGGCACAAAAGGGATGGCCTATGACCCCATCCCCGGAAGCTTCCACGGCTGTATCCCCAAGGCACCGGGGCAACGGGCATGGGCCACAATCTAACTGCTATGGGCGACCCTAAACAAATACCAAATCTCAACATAACCGGCGTCGCAGGCAACACCTACGATGCCATCGTCATAGGATCCGGCATCAGCGGCGGCTGGGCCGCAAAAGAACTCTGCGAAAAAGGCCTGAAGACCCTGGTACTGGAAAGAGGCCGCAATGTCGAGCACGTAAAAGACTACACCACCGCCTTTATGGCGCCCTGGGACTTCCCCTATCATCTCCAGAATACCCTCAAGGAAAAACGGGAGAACCCGATCCGCTACGAAAGCTCGAACGAAGGCGACAGGCATTTCTACGTCGCCGATTCCGAACACCCGTACATCCAGGAAAAACCCTTCAGCTGGATCCGCGGCTACCAGGTCGGCGGCAGATCCCTCACCTGGGGACGTCAATGCTACCGCCTGAGTGACCTCGATTTCGAAGCCAATGCAAAAGAAGGCATTGCCGTCGACTGGCCCATCCGCTATAAAGACATCGCCCCCTGGTACGATTATGTGGAGACCTTCGCCGGCATCAGCGGCAAGGCCGAAGGCCTTCCCCATCTGCCCGATGGAATATTCCTGCCGCCAATGGAAATGTCCTGCATCGAGAACGATTTCGCGGAAAAGATCCGGCGGCTGTACTCCGATCGCATCGTGACCGTGGCCCGCGTCGCCAACCTCACACAGGGCTGGAAAGGCCGGGGCCCTTGTCAATTTCGAAACCTTTGCTCCCGCGGCTGCCCCTTCAGCGGCTACTTCAGCAGCAATGCCGCCACCCTGCCCGCCGCGGCCATCACCGGCAACATGACCCTCCTGCCCGATTCCATCGTCGTCGGGATCCTATACGACGAACAAAAACGCCGGGCCACCGGCGTCAGGGTCATGAATGCCCACACAAAAGCCGTTACCGAGTATTTCGCCCGCATTATCTTCCTCAACGCCTCGACGATCCCAACCGCCGCCATCCTCCTGAACTCGACCTCCCGTAGCTTCCCCAACGGTCTGGGAAACTCCAGCGGGCAGGTAGGCCACAATCTCATGGATCACTTCCTCGGCGGCGGCGCCCAGGGCGAATCCGATGCATTTTCCGATCGGTACTACTCCGGGCGAAGACCCGTCGGCATCTATATCCCCCGGTTTCGCAATATCAGCCCGGCAACTACCCGCAAAGACTTCCTGCGCGGCTATGGCCTGCAGGCAGCAGGCATCCGCCTCCAGGGCCGCGACCTTCTGCCCGGCCTCGATGGCTTCGGCGCCGCCTTCCGCGATCAGCTGGTGCAACCCGGGCCCTGGTCCCTGTGGATGGGATGCTGGGCCGAAACCCTACCCTACTATTCCAATAAGGTTACCCTCGACGCCGACCGGAAAGACCAATGGGGCCTCCCCCTGGTCAAAATCGATTTCGAATACCACGAGAACGAACACTCGATGCTCAAAGATGTAAAAGAAAGCACCCATGAAATGCTGGAACGCACCGGCTTCAGGAATATCAACGGGTACGCCAGCCTCCGCCCCGGCGGCTCGGCCGTCCATGAAATGGGCACCGCCCGGATGGGCCACGATCCAAAGACCTCCGTCCTGAATGGCTTCAACCAGATGCACGACGTAAAGAACGTCTTCATCACCGACGGTAGCTGCATGACCTCCTCTGCCACCCAAAACCCCTCCCTCACCTATATGGCGCTGACGGCCCGGGCCTGCGACTTCGCCGTCAACGAAATGAAAAAAGGAGATCTTTAATAATACTTTATCGATACCCCCGGCGGAAGCACCGCCGCCTGTGCCTCCAGACTCTTCCGCAACCCTTCTTCCTTCGCCGGATCGATGGCATAAAAATACACCGTCGGACTGCCGCAAACAACATTGTTGCGGATCGTCCACGACGCCACCTTCCGCCAACGCCCCAACAGGGAATCCCCATACACGAATTGATAGACGACAGCATAATCGATATGCCTCGCATGAACAAGACTGTCCAGGAAGCCCGCCGACCGCGTTCCGGCCTTCCGCCGTTTCGCTACCTCGAAATTGCCAAGCCCCTCCATATCGAGATTATCCGCATCGGAGTAGAACGACACCGCCCCGATATCGTTCACGGCCATCGCCTCGTTTCGATACCACCGGTGGACAAACTGCCCCGTCTGGTACTGCTGCTCGTAAATATTCTGACATGCCCTCGGCGCCATGACGATCGCGCTCCCGCAGCGCAACGCCAGCGGAAGGAACAAGATCACCAGCAAACAGGCAGGCACAAGCCAATTCCTTCGGAAGCTCTCGCCCTGCACCACCTCTCGGCCAAATCGCAGCATCATCACCCCCACCAACACCGCCGAACAAAAGATAAGATACGCTTCATACCGGTAAAACCATCCCGTCGAAGCAAACGTCAGCTGCAAGACCGTACAGAAGAACAGGACGACCAGCATGGATCCATACGCGGGGACCCGCCGCAACGAAGCCCGAAAGACCCACCCGCTCAAAGCCAGGATCAACAACAAATGCTGCGTCGCGGCCGCGGCATAGTCGTTGGTC
>Ga0310811_10011995_pt1 | contig 11249 bp, 12 predicted proteins | sample YCmetagenome_FD_207642 | JGI IMG/M metagenome (GOLD analysis project Ga0310811, IMG submission 207642) | Soil microbial communities from experimental microcosm in Duke University, North Carolina, United States - YC | ecosystem: Engineered > Artificial ecosystem > Soil microcosm > Unclassified ... | reverse complement strand
GCCCGAGATCCCGGTGCTCGGCACCGGCAAGACGGACTACGTGGCCCTGCAACGCATCGTCGACGCCGAGATCCGCCGGGCGGCCTGACAAGGACCAGGTCGCGGCGACGTTTTTCTTCGAGGGAAACCGAACATGCCGAACCTGGACGTCTGGTCGCCGCGGGTGCTGAGCCTTCTGCGGATCGTCGCCGCCCTGCTCTTCATGGAGCATGGGCTGATGAAGGCGTTCCACTTCCCCGGGACGCAGCCGGGGGCTCCCGATCCCCTGCCGATGATCCTGATGGCCGCGGCCTGGATCGAGATCGTCGGCGGCGTCCTGCTGGCGCTCGGCCTGTTCACCCGCCTCGCCGCCCTCGTCTGTTCCGGCGAGATGGCCGTGGCCTACTTCACCGCCCACGCCCCGCAGGGCTTCTATCCGGCGCTGAACATGGGCGAGGCGGCCATCCTCTACTGCTTCCTGTTCCTCTACCTGGTCTTCGCCGGCGGCGGCGAATGGAGCCTGGACGCCCAGGTCCGCAAGCGGCCGTAAGCCACTCAAACGCGCGCGTCATCCCACGGATCGCTGCGCGACCGTGGGATGACGGCCGAACGTCAGATGTGCAGGACCTTGCCGTAGGCGTCGAGGGAGGCCTCGTGCATGGCCTCGCTCATGGTCGGGTGCGGGAAGACCGTGGCCTGCAGTTCGGCCTCGGTGGCCTCCAGGGTCATCGCCAGGGTGAACCCCTGGATCATCTCGGTGACCTCGGCGCCGATCATGTGCGCGCCGATCAGCGCGCCGGTCTTGCCGTCGAACACCGTCTTGACGAAGCCCTCGGTCTCGCCCGAGGCGATGGCCTTGCCGTTCACCCGGAACGGGAAGCGGCCGACCTTGGGCTCCAGGCCCTGGTCCTTGGCCTGGGCTTCGGTGAGGCCCACGGAGGCGATCTGCGGCGTCGAATAGGTGCAGCCGGGGATCGGCGAGGTCAGGTTGGTGGGCTTAAGGCCGGCGATGTGCTCGATGCAGTGCACGCCCTCGTGGCTCGCCTTGTGGGCCAGCCACGGCGGGCCGGCCACGTCGCCGATGGCGTAGAGGCCGGGCACGCCGGTGCCGCCATGGGCGTCGGTGACCACGTGGGTGCGCTCGACCTTGGCGCCCAGCGCCTCGAGCCCGAGGTCCTCGACATTGCCGACGATGCCGACGGCGACGATGGCCACGTCGGCGCTCAGCGTCTCGGTCTTGCCGCCGGCCTCGATCTCGATGGAGACCCCGGTCTTCGACTTGGTCAGCTTCTTCACATTGGCCGGCACGCGGAACTTCAGGCCGCGCTTCTCGAAGGCCTTCTGGGCGGCCTTCGAGACCTCCTCGTCCTCCACCGGCACGATGCGCGGCAGGGCTTCGATGACCGTCACGTCGGAGCCGAGCGCGCGGTAGAAGCTGGCGAACTCGATGCCGATGGCGCCGGAGCCGACGACGATCAGCGACTTCGGCGCAAACTTCGGAACCAGCGCCTCGCGGTAGGTCCAGACCCGGTCGCCGTCCGGCTCCAGCCCCGCGGCGGGGATGGTGCGGGCGCGCGCGCCGGTGGCCAGGATGACGTTCTTCGCCTGCACGGCGCGCGAGCCGCCGGCCTTCAGGGCGACGACGACCTTCGGCGCGCCCTCGCCCTTCTCGAGCTTGGCGGTCCCCTCGATGACCTCGATCTTGTGCTTCTTCATCAGGAAGGTGACGCCGGCGTTCAGCTGGGCCGACACCTTGCGCGAGCGCTGCACCACCTTGTCGAAGTCGAAGCCGCGCTTCTCCACCGTCAGGCCGTAGTCGGCGAGGTGGTCGAGCTGCTCATAGACCTCGCCCGACTTCAGCAGCGCCTTGGTCGGGATGCAGCCCCAGTTCAGGCAGATGCCGCCCAGGAGCTCGCGCTCCACGATGGCGGTCTTCAGGCCGAGCTGGGCGGCGCGGATGGCCGTGACGTACCCGCCGGGGCCCGAGCCGATGATGATCACGTCGAATTCTGCGGCCATGAGGTGCTCCGCTGGCCCGGCGAACGCCGGGCGCCATACTGAATCGCCGCCTGGATCCCGGCCGAGGCCGGGGTGAGCGGTGGGTTTGTCAGACGATCATCGTGATCGGGTCTTCGATCAGCGCCTTGAAGGCGGCGAGCCAGCGCGCGCCGGTGGCGCCGTCGACCACCCGGTGATCGCAGGTGAGCGTCACGCTCATCACCGTGGCCGCCGCCAGCTGGTCGCCGCGCACCACGGGCCGCTTCTCGCCGACGCCCACCGACAGGATCGCGCCCTGCGGCTCGTTGATGATCGAGGCGAACGACTTGATGCCGAACATCCCGAGGTTGGACACCGAGAAGGTGCCGCCCTGGAACTCCTCCGGCTTGAGCTTCTTGGTGCGCGCCCGCTCGGCCAGGTCCTTGGCCTCGGTGGCGATCTGCGCCAGCCCCTTGGTCTCCGCCTGGCGGATGATCGGCGTGATCAGGCCGCCGGGGATCGCCACCGCCATCGCCACGTCGGCGTGGTGGTGCATGGCGATGCCTTCGGGGGTGTAGGAGGCGTTGGCTTCCGGCACCCGCTTCAGGGCGACGGCGGCGGCCTTGATGACCAGGTCGTTGACGCTGACCTTGACGCCGTCCTTCTCCAGGATGGCGTTGATCTTGGCGCGGGCGGCGAGCAGGCCGTCGATCTCCAGGTCGATGGTCAGCGGGAAGTGCGGCACGTCGCGGAAGCTCTCGGTCATCCGCCGCGCCACCGTCTTGCGCATGCCGTCCAGCGGGATGAGGTCGTAGCTGCCGGGCGCGATGCCCATCTGCTCCAGCGACTGCACCTGCCGCGGCGCGGCGGCCGGCGCGGCCTGGCCCTGCGGCGCAGGGGCCGCCGGGGCCCGGGCCTGGCCGGGCTGGGCCTGCTCCACGTCGGCCTTGATGATGCGGCCGTGCGGGCCGGAGCCCTTCACGGCGGACAGGTCGACGCCGCGCTGCTGGGCGATGCGCTTGGCGAGCGGCGAGGCGAAGACGCGCGCGCCGCCGTCGGCGGCGGCCGCGGGCGCAGGCGCGCTCGCCGGCTGGGGTTTCGGCGCCGGCGCGGCGGCGGCTTCAGGCTTCGCGGCCTGCGGCGGCGGCGCAGCGGCCGCCATCGGCTGGGCCGGCGCCGGCGCGGCGCTGTCGCCCTCGCCGGCCAGACGGGCGATCGGCGTGTTGACCTTCACCCCCTCGGCGCCTTCCGGCACCAGGATGGCTTCGACCGTGCCCTCGTCGACGGCTTCCACCTCCATGGTGGCCTTGTCGGTCTCGATCTCGGCGATCACGTCGCCGGATCGGACCTGGTCGCCCGGCTTCACGTGCCACTTGGCGAGGGTGCCCTCCTCCATGGTGGGCGACAGGGCGGGCATGAGAACTTCGATAGGCATGCGTCAGGCGCTCGGTTGGGTTTCGACCAGGACCGTGGGCGTCCAGCGCGCCTTGCGCCGGGCGAGACGGGCCTCGTCGGTTTCATCGTCGTAGATTGCGATCTCGGGGGTGCGGCCGTCGAAGCCGCCGAGGGCCACGCCCGTCACGTTCAGCGTGGCCAGGCGCCGGTCCTCGACCTCGATGGTCGAGGCGACATAGACCCCGCATTCGGCGCACAGCAGCGCGTCGGTCATCCGGCGGCCGAAGCGGTAGCGGTTGAGGCTGCCGGGCGCGGCCTCGATGTGCAGGAAGCTCGCCGGATGCGAGGTGGTCGCCGCGCCGTGGCGGCGGCAGAAGCCACACTGGCAGGCGCGGTACGGCAGCTCGCCCACCGGCACGCCCGGCTCCAGGGTCACGCGCACGGCGCCGCAGTGGCAGTGGCCGGTGAGGGGCTGGGTCATGCCGGCTCCTTCGACAGGTGCGTCAGCTCGTGGGCGTTGGCTTCCCAGTTCCGGCCGTCGAAGGCGGTCAGGTTCAGGTCGACGCCGTCCAGGCTGTCCAGGCAACGGGCGTTGACGCTCCAGCCGTCCGGGTTGGACCGGGGGCGATAGAACGCCTTCACGCCGCAGTCGGCGCAGAACAGGTGCTTCGCCACCCGGGTGTTGAAGGTGTACTCCGCCAGCCGCTCCGCGCCCTTGGTGATACGGAAGCGGCTCTCCGGCACGATGATGTGCACGAAGCCGGTCTTGGCGCACATGGAGCAGTTGCAGGTCTGCGCCTCCGTGCGCTCGCCCAGGGCCACCTCGAACCGCACGCCGCCGCAATGGCAGCCGCCCGCACGCCAGGTGAAGGCGTCGCCGCTCATTTGTAGCTGACCGCCTTGGCCGCCTGGACGATCTTCTCGACCGACGGCATCGACAGCACCTCCAGGTTCGCCGCGTACGGCAGCGGCACGTCTTCCTGGTGCACCCGGGCCGGCGGCGCATCGAGATAGTCGAAGGCCAGCTCCACCACCTTGGCCGCCACCTCGGCGCCGACGCCCATCGGGCCCCAGCCTTCCTCGACGGTGACCAGGCGGTTGGTCTTCTTGACGCTCTCGACCACCGTGCCGATGTCCATCGGCCGGATGGTGCGCAGGTCGACGACCTCGGCCTCGATGCCCTCCGCCGCCAGTTCCTCGGCCGCCTTCAGGCAGAAGCCGACCATCCGCGAATAGGCCACCAGGGTGACGTCGGCGCCTTGCCGGCGGACCTTGGCCTTGCCGATCGGCACGACCCAGTCGATGTCCTCCGGCACGTCGAACTCCTGGCCGTAGAGCATCTCGTGCTCCAGGAAGACCACCGGGTTCGGGTCGCGGATCGCCGCCTTCAGCAGGCCCTTGGCGTCGGCCGCGTCGTAGGGGGCGATGACCTTCAGGCCGGGCACGTGGCCGTACCAGGCCGCATAGTCCTGGCTGTGCTGGGCCGCCACCCGCGCCGCCGCCCCGTTGGGACCGCGGAAGACGATCGAGGTCTTGATCTGGCCGCCGGACATATAGAGCGTCTTGGCGGCCGAATTGATAATATGATCAATGGCCTGCATCGCGAAGTTGAAGGTCATGAACTCGACGATCGGCTTCAGGCCCGCCATCGCCGCGCCCACGCCGACGCCGGCGAAGCCGTACTCGGTGATCGGGGTGTCGATCACCCGCTGCTCGCCGAACTCCTGCAGCAGGTCGCGGCTGACCTTGTAGGCGCCCTGGTACTGGGCGACCTCCTCGCCCATCAGGAAGACGTCCGCATCGCGGCGCATCTCCTCGGCCATGGCGTCGCGCAGGGCGTCGCGCACGGTCACCTTCGCCAACTTCACGCCGGCCGGCAGTTCGGGATCCTTCAGCGGCTCGGCCGGGGTCACCGCGGCGGCGCCCTCGCCCTGCGGCGTCGGCTTGGCGGTTTCCGGCGGCTTCTTCTCCGGATCGCCGGCGGAGGCTTCGCCCTCGCCCTTGCCGCCGCCCACGTCAGCCTGGGCAGGGGCCGGCTGGGCCGCGGGTTGCGACGGCGCGGCCGCCCCGCCCTCGCCCGACAGCCGGGCGATCGGGGTGTTGACCTTCACCTCCTCGGAGCCTTCCGGCACCAGGATCGCCTCGACGGTGCCTTCGTCGACGGCTTCCACTTCCATGGTCGCCTTGTCGGTCTCGATCTCGGCGATCACGTCGCCGGAGCGCACGGCGTCGCCGACCTTCACGTGCCATTTGGCGAGGGTGCCCTCCTCCATCGTCGGGGAGAGCGCGGGCATCAATACGTCGGTCATACGCGGGCCTCGGTATAGACGTCGGTGTAGAGCTCGGCCGGGTCGGGTTCCGGCGAGGTGCGGGCGAATTCGGCGGCGTCGGCGACGATCTTCTTCACCTCGGCGTCGATGGCCTTCAGCGTCGCCTCGTCGGCGTAGCCGTGCTTTTCCAAGAGCTCCTCGACATGGTCGATGGGATCGCGGGTCTTGCGGACGTCGTCCACCTCCTCGCGGGTCCGGTACTTGGCCGGGTCGCTCATGGAGTGGCCGCGATAGCGGTAGGTCTTCATTTCCAGGATGTAGGGCCCGTTGCCGGCGCGCGCGTGCGCCGCGGCCTTCTCGGCGGCGGCCTTCACCGCCAGCACGTCCATGCCGTCCACCTGCTCGCCGGGGATGCGGAACGAGGCGCCGCGCCGGAACAGCTGGATCTCCGCCGAGGAGCGCTCCACCGAGGTGCCCATGGCGTACTGGTTGTTCTCGATGATGTAGACCACCGGCAGGGACCAGAGCTCGGCCATGTTGAAGCTCTCGTAGACCTGGCCCTGGTTGGCCGCGCCGTCGCCGAAGTAGGTGAAGGAGACCTTCCCGTTCTTGCGGTACTTGTTGGAGAGCGCCAGGCCGGTGCCCAGGCTCACCTGCGCGCCGACGATGCCGTGGCCGCCGTAGAAGTCGGCTTCGGTCGAGAACATGTGCATCGACCCGCCCTTGCCCTTGGAGGAGCCGGTGATGCGGCCGGTGAGCTCGGCCATGACCTCGCGCGGATCCATGCCGCAGGCCAGCATGTGGCCGTGGTCGCGGTAGCCGGTGATCACCTCGTCGCCCGGCTGCTTCACCGACTGCACGCCGACGGCGATCGCCTCCTGGCCGATGTAGAGGTGGCAGAAGCCGCCGATCAGGCCCATGCCGTACAGCTGGCCGGCGCGCTCTTCGAAGCGGCGGATCAGCAGCATGTCCCGATAGTACTTTAGCAGCTCGTCCTGGCCGGCCCCGGCGCCTTTCGGAGCCTCCTTGGGCTCGGCGCCATTAGCCTTCCGCCGACCGGCCGTGCCGGTCTGCCCACGCGCCATGCGTCTCTCCGTGGTCTCTTGGGTACCTTCTCGGGAACCGCCGAAGCGGCCCTAAGGCTTCATGCGGATCACATAGTCTCTCGGATCGGCGAAGCCTAGCAGGGAGCGCGCCCTTTCTTCCAAGAGATCGGCGGAAAGGCTGCTGTCGCGCAACAATCGCGCGCGCATCTCCAGATCCTGTCGCTGAGCGCGAACTTCCGCCAGCTCGCGGGTCTTGGCGACCAGCGTCGCGTCGCGCTTGTTGGAGCTCAGGATGCCCTGGTCGCCGGTGAAGGCGTGGAAGCCGAAGTAGAAGATCAGGAACGCCAGGGCGGCGGTCGGCAGGTAGGGACGCAGTCGGGCGAGCACGGCGAATCTCTTCTAGAACGCCCCGCAACCTCGCCCGCCCGTGGTTAAGAGGTCGCTAAGGAAGAGCGACATCGTCCCTCCTCGTCAGGGAAGGTGGACCGGGCGGGTGACTGGACCAGGGCGGGGAGTCGGAGTTCTGGCCCTGACTTCCCCACCCCGGTTGCTGCGCGACTCGACCCTCCCCTGAAGAGGAGGGATGCCGCTGCCTAATTCTTCAGCGCCTTGCGGCCGAGGTAGACGGCCTGGTCGCCCAGTTCCTCCTCGATGCGCAGCAGCTGGTTGTACTTGGCCGTCCGGTCGGAGCGGGCCAGGGAGCCGGTCTTGATCTGACCGCAATTGGTGGCGACCGACAGGTCGGCGATGGTCGAGTCTTCGGTCTCGCCCGAACGGTGGCTCATCACCGCCGTGTAGGCCGCGCGGTGGGCCATATCGACGGCGTCGAGCGTCTCCGACAGGGTGCCGATCTGGTTGACCTTCACCAGGATCGAATTGGCCAGGCCCTGGCTGATTCCGTCGGCCAGCCGGAGCGGGTTGGTGACGAAGAGGTCGTCGCCGACCAGCTGGATCTGGCCGCCCAGGCGCTCGGTCAGCAGCTTCCAGCCGGCGAAGTCGTCCTCGGCGCAGCCATCCTCGATGGTGACGATCGGGAACTTGGCGACCAGGCCGGCCAGGTAGTCGACCATGCCGCCGGCGTCGAGGGTCTTGCCCTCCCCTTCCATCACGTACTTGCCGTTCTTGAAGAACTCGGTGGAGGCCACGTCCAGGCCGAGCACGAAGTCGTCGCCGGCCCGGTAGCCCGCCGCCTCCCCCGCCTTGACGATGAAGGCCAGCGCATCCTCGGCGCTGGAGAGGTTCGGCGCGAAGCCGCCCTCGTCGCCGACGTTGGTGTTGTGATGGGCGTCGTGCAGCGCCTTCTTCAGGCCGTGGAAGATCTCCGCGCCCATCCGCAGGCCCTCGGCGAAGCTCGCCGCGCCGGTGGGCAGGATCATGAACTCCTGGATGTCGATCGGATTGTCGGCGTGCGCCCCGCCGTTGATGATGTTCATCATCGGCACCGGCAGCACCCGGGCCGAGACCCCGCCGACGTACTTGTAGAGCGGCAGGGCGGCCGAGCTCGCCGCCGCCTTCGCCGTGGCCAGGCTGACGCCCAGGATGGCGTTGGCGCCCAGCCGGCTCTTGTTCGGCGTGCCGTCCAGTTCGATCAGCAGCTTGTCGACCCGCCGCTGGTCCTCGGCGTCGGCGCCGGCCAGGGCGTCGTAGATCTCGCCGTTCACCGCGTCGACCGCCTGCCGCACGCCCTTGCCGCCGTAGCGCTTCTTGTCGCCGTCGCGCTTTTCCACCGCCTCATGGGCGCCGGTCGACGCGCCCGAGGGCACCGCCGCGCGGCCCATGGAGCCGTCTTCCAGCACCACGTCGACTTCCACCGTGGGATTGCCGCGGCTGTCCAGGATCTCGCGGGCGTTGATGTCGACGATCTCGGTCATGGCGGCGGCTGGGTCCCTGCAGGTTTGAGGCGGCGAGCCTTAGCCACCTCCGTTCGCGGACTCAACCGGGGTTCGCGCCAAGCCCCTTCCTTTCCCTCTGGGAAAGGGGACCGCCCGCCGAAGAGCGGGGGGTGGAAAGGGCAAGCCGCCCGCGCGGAGCAGAACCCTTGCCCTCTCCACCATTCGCTTTGCAGCGAACGGTCCCAGGAAGAATCGAAACGGCCCCGCCTGTCGCCAGGCGGGGCCGCTCGAAAGGCTCGGGACCGACGTCGGGACGCCTAGTCTTCCTTCGGCGTCAGGACCTGGCGGCCCTTGTACATGCCGGTCTTCAGGTCGACGTGGTGGGGGCGCTTCAGCTCGCCGGTTTCCTTGTCTTCGACGAAGGAGTTGGGGCCGAGGGCGTGGTGGGCGCGCCGCATGTTGCGCCGCGAGGGGGATACTTTGCGCTTAGGAACAGCCATGGGAGGATCTCGCCGGCGTGGAAACGGAAGCGGCGGCCGGTAAGGGCCGCCGACGTGAGCGCGGGTCTATGCCCGAAACAGCCTGTCAGATCAAGCGGGGCCTGCCGCCTTCAACAGCCGCTTCGGCGCCACCGTCGCCCAGGCGGTGCGCAGCAGGCCGGCCAGCTCGGTTTCCGTCAGGCTCTCGAACCGCACGAAGGTCGAACCCTTCTGCCCCCAATAGCCCGGAACCGGCGAAATCCGCGAATCGCCGGCGACCAGGTTGGCCTGATCCTCGGGACTGAACTTCAGCATCGCCGGCCGGTCCGCGCCCAGGGTGCAGAAGATCTTGCCGGCGACCCGGAAGGAGGTCAGCTCGAAGTGCGGCGCCTCGGTGGTCTCCGGCAGGGCCAGCGCCAGGCGGCGGAGGTCGTCCGCGCTGGCCATGGCTAGACCAGCCGGCTCCGCTCCTTGGCCGCGCCGATGAAGCTGGCGAACAGCGGGTGCGGCTCGAAGGGGCGGCTCTTCAGCTCCGGGTGGAACTGCACGCCGACGAACCACGGGTGATCGTCGCGTTCGCAGAGCTCCGGCAGCACGCCGTCGGGCGACAGGCCGGTGAATTTCAGCCCCGTGCGCTCGATCGCCTCGCGGTACTTGATGTTGACCTCGTAGCGGTGCCGGTGGCGCTCGTGGATCTCCGGCTGGCCGTAGATCTCCGCCACCCGGCTGCCCGGCGTCAGCACCGCCTCGTAGGCCCCGCAGCGCATGGTGCCGCCGAGTTCGCCGCCTTCGGAACGGACTTCCTTCTCGTTGCCGCGGGTCCACTCGGTCATCAGGCCGACGATGGGTTCCGAGGTGGGGCCGAACTCGGTGGACGAGGCCTGCTTGATCCCCGCCAGGTTCCGCGCCGCCTCGATCATCGCCATCTGCATGCCGAAGCAGATGCCGAAGTACGGGATGCCGTGCTCGCGGGCGAACTGCACCGCGCGGATCATGCCTTCCGAGCCGCGCTCGCCGAAGGCGCCGGGCACCAGCACCCCGTGCACGCCGGTCAGGCGCTCGCCGATCATCGCCTCTTCCTTCTCGAAGGCTTCGCCCTCGATCCAGTCGAACTTGACCCGCACGGTGTTGGCCACGCCGCCGTGGATCAGCGCCTCGATCAGCGACTTGTAGGCGTCGGTCAGCGCCGTGTACTTGCCGACGATGGCGATGTTCACCTCGCCGTCGGGATGGCTCAGCGTGTGGGAGATGCCTTCCCAGCGGCCCAGGTCCGGCTTCGGGGCCGTGTCGGTCATCCCGAAGACGTCCAGCACTTCGCGGTCCAGGCCCTGCGCGTGATAGTCGAGCGGCACGGCGTAGATGTTGGCGCTGTCCATCGCCTGGATCACCGCGCTCGGCCGCACGTTGCAGAACTGGGCGATCTTGCGGCGTTCGCTCTCCGGGATCTCCTGCTCGCAGCGGCAGAGCAGGATGTCCGGCTGGATGCCGATCGAGCGCAGCTCCTTCACCGAGTGCTGGGTCGGCTTGGTCTTCATCTCGCCGGCCGTCTTGATGTACGGCAGCAGCGTCAGGTGGATGTAGCAGGCGTGGCCGCGCGGCAGCTCCTGGCCCAGCTGGCGGATCGCCTCGAAGAACGGCAGACCCTCGATGTCGCCCACCGTGCCGCCCACTTCCACCAGCACGAAGTCCACGCCCTCGCCGGGATCGGCCAGGACGAAGTCTTTGATCTCGCCGGTGACGTGGGGAATCACCTGGACGGTGGCGCCGAGGTAGTCCCCTCGCCGCTCCTTCTCGATGATCGTCTTGTAGATCTGACCGGTCGTGATGTTGTCGTTGCGGGTGGCGTTGACGCCGGTGAACCGCTCGTAGTGGCCGAGGTCGAGGTCCGTCTCCGCGCCGTCGTCGGTCACGAAGACCTCGCCGTGCTGATAGGGACTCATCGTCCCCGGATCGACGTTCAGATAGGGGTCGAGTTTGCGGAGGCGGACCTTGTAGCCACGCGCCTGCAGCAGCGCGCCAAGGGCGGCGGACGCGAGACCTTTACCCAAGGAGGAGACCACGCCGCCGGTGATGAAAATGTACCGGGCCATGGGCGTTCAGATTAGCCGATTCGGATGAGGGCGGCCGGACCTTCTCGATCCATCCACGCTTATTTGGCCGGCGGCGCGGCCGGAGCCGAGGCGTCGCCGCCCTGATCGAGGAAGGGATTGCGCACGGTCGGCGTCGGGGCCTGCAGCGGCGCGGGCGCCGATTGCGGGCTGGTCGCCGGGG
>Ga0310811_10011994_pt1 | contig 11249 bp, 11 predicted proteins | sample YCmetagenome_FD_207642 | JGI IMG/M metagenome (GOLD analysis project Ga0310811, IMG submission 207642) | Soil microbial communities from experimental microcosm in Duke University, North Carolina, United States - YC | ecosystem: Engineered > Artificial ecosystem > Soil microcosm > Unclassified ... | reverse complement strand
TCCGTCGAGGATTTCCTTGCGGCCTGGGTGAAGAGTTGGTCAGTGGGTCGAGGGAATGGAGGTGGACGTACGTGGTAAACATCTAAACACTTCCGAGCTTGGGAAAGGGGTGTGCACGAATAGACCGATGATGCTGTAGTATATCAGTACGTGTGTCCTCGATGGTAAGGAAGCACGCACACGTCCCCACCATTCTCCCCGCCTACGCCGCTCACAGCACCGGAATGCATTGCATTCCTGAGCATGCGAGGGACTAGGAGAAGGTGATAGTCGTGGACCCAGACGAGGTCGCCTGGTTTGAGGACGCTGGTGAGACGTGTTGCGAATGCTTGGTTGGCCTTTTGGTGGGGTGAATAAGATGATCAGATGAGAGGGAGGGAACAGACCTGCTCATAATACTCATAATTAGCATCAGCACTGGCATGCTCTGTTGCTACGTCCTGCCAGAGAAGGTAATGGAAGAGGGGCCATAGAGCTGGGTGGGAGTTAGCAACGGTTAAAGTTTGAAAGAAGGGTCCCCGGGCCGGTATTATTAGAAGTAGGAAGTAGAAGTAGAAAATGAAAGAGATTGGACGAGATGGGTAAATAGATAAAATCAAATATGATGGAGGAGATGAACCAAAGAAGGAAAGAAGTATAAAAAAACGAGGAGAGCGAGGCCAAAAGTAGATGATGCAAGTAGATCAAGAAGAGGTGTGCCTGATATAGTATTCCACTAACTTTGTTTACAATATCCATCGTAATGTCCGTGTGCGACGTTGTCTTCCATCCAAAGCGGAAGATAACTGATCGCTTTACTGGTTTCCGAGGTTTCAGTCCCGTTCTTGTCAATGTAATGCGCGAGCTCGACCTCGAGTGCATCCTTGTCCTCTTGAGAAATACGAGAACATGGTACACGGTCGCGAACAGAAGGGACGCGTTCACCAGTAGATGGGTTGACGTCACCTGTGGAGATCTGTTAGCATGTATGATTGAATGAAAGTGGTGTGAATGACCGTCTGGTGATGAATTCCCATCAGGTGGAGCAGCAGGCGATAGAATGTCGCCCGTCCATCCGAGAATGATTTGTTCGTGTGTGACGCTGAGACTACGAATACCACTCGTCATTGCGCTGTGTCCGTAACGTGGAGCTAGTTTCCAACGTTCAGGCTGAGTGGGTAAAGCAAGTGGAGGGAGTTCATCGGATGGACTTGGTGGTACATCTGCAAGAACACGAGGAGGAGTAGGTGGTGGACTGAGTACGCCATCTCTTGTAGCCGTGGAAGAGATGGTGCAAGTGACAGGAAGATAATGGCAGACATGAATGATGCGGCCTGATAATTGAACACCGTTGGCTTTGTGTCGTGCTTCGAGTGCTCTAACATGATCGCGAACTGCATCGAGTGAAATGTCGTCTCCTGCGCGTGTGTATGGTTCTGCGAATGTATCCATGGTCAAAGAGCAGTCCAAGGAGTGAATTGCCTCGTTAGCAGGTTTATATGGGCTTATGATAAGTTAATCGGATCGACTAGTTTTTGAAGGATGTATGCTCAATTTGGTTCATCATTGAGTGACTCCGCTGGCGCCAGCTTCGCCACGCTCCACGTACAGCCTAGGCCCTCGATTTCATGACACGTCTTCCCTACACTCTAAACTCATCATCGATCGAACAATTCGACGTGATTTGATTGGAACACAATCCATCAAATTCAATCACAACGTTCGTCGCCGCATTTTCACCACTATATAACTACGTCACCCTTCGTCAAAGCTAGTCTCCCTTCGTCCTTGGCCGACACATGTAATCGTCGACCATCCTCTTCTTGCCATGAATAATGAATTCTTCACCCACCATCATCAATAATGATACTCATCTTTCTCTTCTTTCCCTGCTACACATACCATGATCCCTTGCATCCGACGCAGAATATCTCGTGTTAGAATGGGAAGGACTCTATCCATCAGCCGCTGCTCAATCTACCACGTGCTATTCTTCATCGACGATTCCGGCCAGTCCCTATCGCACATCACACATGCGGTGCCCCTCTCGTTGCAAATCTCACTCTTTTGCTTAGTATCTCAGTTCGTTCCACCGCCACGTACGTTGCATTTCACAGACGGAAAGAGATCAGCCGTGTTCATCCGCCACTTCCGCGTAAGCTATCCGTGATTTCCCATATGCTCGTCATTACCTGGTTATGAATATCACATTTCGCAGGGACCTTCTCGGCGGTGGTTGTCTTGAATATCGGCGACGCATTGTCGATATAACGATTGCTCTGGGCGTTTACTCGAATACACCAGTTTTGTTGCGTGCACTCTCTACACAGATAACGTTGGATCTCCTCACGCGAGCCATCATACTGTAGTTTCCCAATGGCAACCAGACTTTCTGCATCCAGAAGTAAGTGAATCATATAGGGCGTCTCTGAAACTGATCTAGGACAGCTTCGTGCTCAGAATGTAGACTACGTATACATGAAGTGTTCGTTAAAGGAATTTGCGAATGCGGAATTGGCTTCGATTTTGACTTGTGGGCTGAACGTGGACACCCACGCTTCTGAATCTTCGTACCACCCTCATCAACGCCACAGAACACAGAAGATAATCGCTTCTGTTCCTGCACCACTATCAGGCCAACCGCCCAGCGCTTATCACTTTGAGAACCCACTCTCACTTCAAGTATATATACGCGTGTGCTGGACGTCTTCAGAGAATTAGATCCACTTACTAGCCTTGTGCGACTAGTGATTTTGACGCCATGCAATATTGCCTACGAGTCCAGCATACGATGTCCAGCATATGATATCCTGCGTGCTCGTGACTGATGATACGCTTCTTCTCATTCACAATGAGTCCGTCTTCCTCTTCCCAATATTCTCTTCTGAATCTCACGCTCCACACAGAACTTGAACTTCGTCGAATTCCCGTGTTCAATACGAACGGGACTCCTCGCTCAGAGTCGCATTGTCACTACACCGATCCAAACGTTCATCAGAGCAATGAATGGATGATTAAAGTAAGCAGGCTTGCCAACGTCGTATTCAATATTGTGCGCTGTGTATTGATTGATGCATTAGACCAGGACATTAACAATGAACAGAACAATGCTGTGTTGTTGTTTTTCTAGCCATCCGCGGGAAGTACGGCGTCTTCCGTCTCTTGCGCCCTCTTCATGGGCGGCTCCCACGAATATTTCGTTACCTAGGCCCGTTTACTCCATCACCGTCTTCAGCGCTGCGATAATCACTTGCACGCTACGGTGTACCCTACTTTTTCTTCTTTCTACGCCTTGTCCCTTTCATCCAACGGAGAATACCTTGTGATTATCCTGCTTGATCCACTGTGAGCTATGTGCATACCTACGCTTCATCCCTTCACATTCATTCCGCTTCTTTCAGTTCACCTTGAACGCTGGCTGTAATGCAACAGCTACGCTCTCAAGCACCATCGTCTACTGTCTTTCATGACAAGGTTTCTCCCGTATTCGACATAGAATACGTTGTGGTAGGTGGTGCTTCGTTTGTCAAAACAAATGCTCAACCTCCCACAAGCTATCAGTATACTTCATCGATCATCGACATCCATCACTATTCCCTTGTCGTATCGCACATTGTGGTGTCAATATCCATCGCACAGCCCTCTTTCTGGCCTCTAGAGTCCACATCTCTTACATTTGACGCGGGGTACCTCGCGCTGGGCCAAGAGATTGTACAACTCGAATCAGCAATTGCTCGACCCATCATGGACTATCCTTCTTCGATGTGATGCTCATTTTGGTTTGTTTACTATATCACCTACCGCCACTTCTTTCTTTCTGCGAATCCACCTGTCCACATCTCTCGCTCACAGCAGGAGTGGGCATCCCGATCCATCACAAGTTATGCTCAACCTTCATCCCTCCTCACACCGTCCCTTTACTCAACTTCATCTTAACACCGGTTGCGACTACCATCTTAAGCGCCATGCTATGCCATGCCGCTAGTCACTATCCTCTTCTAGGATTCAATGGAGAACATCCGCATGTTGAGTAGCGATTGCTTTACTCACCACGAACTATCCTTCATTGATCACGGTGCACACTCATGCTTAATCCCTTGTCCGTCGCACGTAGTGGTATCTTTTTATATCGCACCACCCCTTCTTTCTTCCTCTAGAGTCTACATACATTATATTCATGATCCCTTGCATCCGATGCAGGATGGTTCATGGAAGGATGCATGAAGTACCCAATTGTTCAACCTACTACGAACCATCCTTCATCGATCATAATACTCATCCACGGCTAGTCCCTCATCGCACTACCCTCTTCTTTTCTGCTTCTACATACACCATCAGCCCTTGCATCCAACGCAGAAATCCCATGGTAGATGGTGTCATCTGCGGCTGTATATTGCTCAATCTACCAGAGGCTATTCTTCATCGATCATTATTACCATCGTACACTTGGTGCCCCATATTTCGCTACGAATCTCACTCTGGTGCTTCGGTTCTAGCATCTTCCTTGGTTTAGCCTCGCGTCGCGGATCCGCCAACGCTACATAGATCTCAGGTAAAAAGAAGCCAGCGCGATTTCGTCCATGATTTCACACATCCTCATCATTAGCTGGCTATGAACACCCCCATCCCTCCTCCTCGCAATGGTGACCTCTCCGAATGATAGTTTGGTTACCCACATGATTGTCGATAATCAAACGATCAATCTGGGCGTTCACTCGAATATACTGGGTTTGTTGTACACGTATGACGTTGAATCTCCTCACCCGAGCCTCCACTAGTGGTATTGGAAGGGCTTTCTTTCTGTGTCCGGAGGTACGTGTCGTGCGTCTATAGCAAGCGCGTCTCTGAAACTAATTGGTTCCAGAATGGCTTGGTGCTTGGAGTAGAGACTACGTGACTTGTCAGCCTCGAGTATCCTTCCGTTCTTTCAAAGAATACTTGAAACTCACAACTCACGTACACCAGTCGGTTGAAAGTGCTGTAAATTACTTTTCCTTTGATGTTGGAATTTGGGATTAACTTTGACTTTGACTTGATTATACGAGGAGTTTGACGTGGCATAGACGCGGAATGGATAAGTGTGGAGGTTTACATTAGTACGGAAGCTGCGAAGATGTTGGGGAGAACTTGTCATGGTATTTTCGTTGCAGGCATGGTCAAAGATGATATGAAGCTGTAAGTACGATGTAAAGTTCGAGATAAAACGACTACGAAGACTGTTCTCCCGTGTGTTCTTCGAGGCTTACAAGACGAGAGGGTCCTGCCTCTGGTTGTGACTGACTAGCCGTTGTCGTCAATTCCACTTCTTCGTGCTGGACGATTCTGGTCATATGATACTGTTAGGTCCTCCATCAAACAAATGAGTAAAATTTCGATACCTGGTAGTAGGTATCGGGATATCAATGACGTCTACTTCAACTGGCGCTGGAAGACAAGACGGACCTGCTTCTGGCTGTAACTGGAAAAAAGACTTTGGCGTCAATTTGGTTTGCCTATCGGTGTCAACTTGGGTCCTACGATAGTGCATCAGGTAAGCGATTTAACAAGTAGATAACCTCGTGTTACCGTGTAGTAGGCATAGGAACATCTCCAATGGAATGCTCCGATTCCTCGTCATCGATTTCATCGTCATAGACTGGTCGAGGTGGATCTGGCTTCTTCTTCTTTTTCTGGAACCAGCTGAGGCAAAAGAAGAGCACGTAGGGTCGTATTCCATCATCCACACCAACAACATCGCCCTACCGAAGGACAGTCAGATTTTACAAATCAGATATGAACACAGAAAACGCACGTATGTAGCTTCTCCAAGAGGAACATCAACAACTTGCGGAACATTGGTTTTTGACCGACGTTCCTTTTGCTTCCCCTTATTGTCGGATGACGGCCGGACCCCATTGAAAAAGGTCTTGAAATCGAGTAAGCGAGAAGATGAAGGGCTTTCAGCGTGAGTGAGTGGTGATGCAGAGTGAGTAGCCCATCCTTGAGAGTTGTCAAAGCGCTGATAATTCACTGGCTTATTTCGGCGCTGGCCAGGAATCTCTGACTAAGATATACAGACACGTTAAATCCCATTGAAGCAGAAGCACCAAATGGTTTTCAAGCTACATACATTAAGCAGGCGTTTCATCTGGTCGCGAGTTAGGAAATATTACATGCAGGATTAATATTGGAAGACGCACATTGTGTTTGCCCTGAGCAGCCTTGAAACGAATACACTTAAGCATGAAAGGGAAATAAATTATAGTTGAGAGTAGTCACCTCATTCTTCGCGCTAGCCAGAGCATGACTTTCTGCTGCTGCGAGCACATCCTCAGGTATCTCCCATTGTGAGATTTTCTTGTCCAAGCTTGCACTGAATATAGAGCGTCCATCCACCGAGAATGCAACACGAACCACGCAATCTGAGTGGATAAATCGGGCGAGTTCTGTGCCTGTGGGGAACAGCCACAATCGAACAGTGAGGTCATCAGATGCTGATGCGAGAAGGGTGCCTGCTGGGTTCAATATGATACGGTAAACGTCCTCGTCATGGCCAATCCAGGGATCACCAGCCTGTTTCCAGGTGGATGTGTCCCATGAGCGAATGACGGCATCATCTAAACTACCTGCTGAGAGGATATGTGCGCCATCACGAGTCCAGGTGAGCGAGTAGTTAAATGCATTATTGAATTGGTAATGGCCGTTGAATTGAGCAAGACGCTTCCTTCGATCCAAGTCCCATATTTGGATATCTTCTTTGGTAGCAACACCGAGTTGGCCGATCGGAGAAAATCGGATGTCAAAGATGGGTGAGCCACAGAAGAGAGGATAACCTTTCCTCTTCCAAGTGCTAGTGTCCCATAAAATGACTGTGCGATCGATTGACCCGCTGGCCAAGATCTCTCCATCAGGGGAAACGTCCAAAGCAAGCACGATGCTCGTGTGACCTTCCAAGGGACCTGCGACAACCCTCCCACTCTCAACATCACGTACCCATAACTGACAATGCAGCACATCATCAACATTGTCTTCACCGAAATCGTCTGGGAACTCTCCCTCTGCACTGATAACACTGTTTTTCCAGAGTACAAGTGCGGTGACTTTCTGCTTCACCACCCACTTCGTTATCTCCGTGCCGTCCTCAAGCCTCCATATGCGTATTGTCTTGTCAAGAGATGCAGTCGCTATTCTCTTGCCATCCGGAAAAGTTGCGATGGAGGTGATGTCTTCCTTATGACCCTTAAATATCTTGACAGCCTTTTGATGTGATCCAGGTAGCTGTTTGCCATCCTTCATCCTCTGTTGTTATCCTGAGACAGGTGCTTTGCTGAATTATGCCTAGCGGGAGGTTAGACACGCCAGAGAGGATAATGCGAAAGATATACTTGTAATGGTTTTGGTCGAGGTGTGTTGCTGGTACCGTACATCTACAGCATGCAGCTCATTACGTTCACCTTGCCATAGGCGCCTGGGTCCGGGAATTGTACCGAGGCAGTGCTTCACACAGGATGTCCTTTTTATCGGCCCAAGCGCTGGAACACAAATTGTTCGTAATATCATCTATTTATCGTACTACCCCGTCCTGCATGGCATACAATCAGACCCTCTATCCTACAGAATTCAAACACTCCCACAAACGCACTTCCTAGTATTCATACCCACAACCCTGAACTTTTCCATAGTTCGCCCACGTGCACTCTTCTTCACGCTTCTAGTATTGGGCAAAGCCTCTCACTACTCACCCACCTAGGCAACCTGTTAAATATCTTGGCATCGCGAACCAATATTACTTGACATACGTGAAGATCGGCATTGAAGTATTTTTCAAATCGGACAGTCTGTATACGAATGATGTATACGATTTACCGAAAACTCTCGCTCTGTGGCGTTATACATCCTGATCAGCATTGATTACAGACCACGACTGGCGTCTCATACCTGTAAGCTGGTGATTTTCCTCCAATAGTACTCCAAAACCTCAAGCTGCACTCCAGCAGCACTATACTTATCCAGTGCTAATAACAAGTGGGACCACAACTGCACGCCCAGCTGCGAATTATATCACAGGTAACATTTTCCCGCCACTCCCGCCTTCGTGGGCTTTCGTACCATTTGCTCTAACATTCCGATTATCTTCATCTGGTGTGTGACGCTGGTTCACATTGGAAATTTACGTGTCAACCAGTCATCCATTGAATTCAGAGTCATAATACGCCGGTTTTGTTGCGTACTTTCTATACACGGATATCAACGTTGTCCTCACATGAGCCATCATGCTGTAGTTTCCTAGTGGCAGCTAGACTTTCTGCATCCAGAAGTAGGTGAACTTGTATACAGGACATCTCTGAAACTGAAGCACTTGGTTCCAGGATGGCTTCGTACTCGGAATGTAGACTAGAGGGATACATGAAATGTTCTTTAAAGGAATTTATGAATGCGGAATTGGCTTCGATTTTGACTTGTGGGCTGAACGTGGATACCCACGCTTCTGAATCCTCGTACCATCCTCATCAATGCCACAGAACACAGAAGATCATCGCTTCTGTTCCTGCACCACTATCAAGCCAACCGCCCAGCGCTTATCACTTTGAGAACCCACTCTCACTTCAAGTCTATATACGCGTGTGCTGGACGTCTTTAGAGAATTAGGCCCGCTTACTAGCCTTGTGGGGTTAGTGATTTCGACGCCATGCAATATTGCCTACGAGTCCAGCATATGATGTCCAGCATATGATGTCCAGCATATGATGTCCAGCATATGATAGCCTGCGTGCTCGTGACTGGTGATACGCTTCTTCTCATTCACAATGAGTCCGTCTTCCTCTTCCCAATGTTCTCTGCTGAACCTCACGCTCCACACAGAACTTGAACTTCGTCGAATTCCCGCGTTCAATACGAACGGGTGTCTTCGCTCAGAGTCGCATTGTCACTACACTGATCCAAATGTTCATCAAAGCAATGAATGATTGATTAAAAGTAAGCAGGCTTGCCGAGGTCGTTTTTACTATTGTGCGCTGTGTATTGATTGATGCTTTGGACCAGGATGTGAACGTTTGAACAACGAACAGAACAATGCCGTGTCGTTGTTTTCTAGCCATCCGCTGGAAGTACAGCGTCTTCCGTCTCTTGCGCCCTCTTCATGGACGTCTTCCATGAATATTTCATTACCTAGGCCCGTTTACTCCATCACCGTCTTCAGCGCTGCGACAATCACTTGCACGATATGGTGTGTGCTCCACATTTTCTTCTTTCTACGCCTTCACACTTGTCCCTTTCATCCAATGCAGGTGGATGCCTATGTGTATACCTACGCTTCATCCCTTTACATTCATTCCGCTTCTTTCAGTTCACCTTCAAGTTGAATGCTGGTCGCAATACAACAGCTACGCTCTCAAGCACCATCGTCTACTGTCTTTCATGGCAATATTTTTCCCGTATCCAACGTAGAATACGTCGCGGTAGGTGGTGCTTCGTTTGTCAAAACAAATGCTCAACATCCCACAAGTTATCGGTATACTTCATCGATCATCGACATCCATCACTATTCCCTTGTCATATCGCACATTGTGGTGTCAATCTCCATCACATTGCCCTCTTTCTGGCCTCTAGAGTCTACATACATCATATTCATGATCCCTTGCATCCGATGCAGGATGGTTCATGTAAAAATGCATGAAGTACCCAATTGTTCAACCTACTACGAGTCATCCTTCATCGCTCATGATGCTCATCCACGGCTAGTCCCTCATCGCACTACCCTCTTCTTCTCTGCTTCTACATACACCATCAGCCCTTGCATCCGACGCAGAAATCCCATGGTAGATGGTGTCATCTGCGGCTGTATATTGCTCAATCTACCAGAGGTTATTCTTCATTGATCATTATCACCATCGTACACTTGGTGCCCCATATTTCGCTACGAATCTCACTCTGGTGCTTCGGTTCTAGCCTCTTCCTTGGTCTAGCTTCGCGTCGCGGATCCGCCAACGCTACATAGGTCTCAGGTAAAAAGAAGCCAGCGCGATTTCGTCCATGATTTCACACATCCTCATCATTAGCTGACTATGAACATCCCCATCCCTCCTCCTCACAATGGTAACCTCTCCGAATGATAGTTTGGTTACCCACATGATTGTCGATAATCAAACGATCAATCTGGGCGTTCACTCGAATATACTGGGTTTGTTGTACACGTATGACATCGAATCTCCTCGCCCGAGCTTCCACTGCTGGTATTGGAAGGTCTTTCTTTCTGTGTCCGGAGGGTGCGTGTCGTGCGTCTATAGCAAGCGCGTCTCTGAAACTGGAGTATACTATTTGGATCCAGAATGGCTTGGTGTTTGGAGTAGAGGCTACGTGACTTGTCAGCCTCGAGTATCCTTCCGTTCTTTCAAAGAATACTTGAAACTCACAAGTCACGTACATCAGTCAGTTGAAAGTGCTGTAAATTACTTTTCCCTTGATGTTGGAATTTGGGATTAACTTTGACTTTGACTTGATTATACGAGGAGTTCGACGTGGCATAGACGCGTAATGGATAAGTGTGGAGGTTTACATTAGTACGGAAGCTGCGAAGATGTTGGGGAGAACTTGTTGGTGGTATTTTCGTTGCAGGCATGGTCAAAGATGATATGAAGCTGTAAGTACGATGTAAAGTTCGAGATAAAACGACTACGAAGACTGTTCTCCCACGTGCTCTTCGAGGCCTACAAGACGAGAGGGTCCTGCCTCTGGTTGTGACGGACTAGCCATTGTCGTCAATTCCATTTCTTCGTGCTGGACGATTCTGATCATATGATCCTGTTAGGTCCCATCAAACAAATGAGTAAAATGTTGATACCTGGTAGTAGGTATCGGGATATCGATGACGTCTACTTCAACTGGCGCTGGAAGACGAGATGGACCTGCTTCTGGCTGTAACTGGAAAAAAGACTTTGGCGTCAATTTGGTTTGCCTATCGGTGTCAATTTGGGTCCTACGATAGTGCATCAGGTAAGCGATTTAACAAGTGGATAGCCTCATGTTACCGTGTAGTAGGCATAGGAACATTCCTAATGGAATGCTCAGATTCCTCGTCATCAATCTCATCGTCATAGACTGGTCGTGGTGGATCCGGCTTCTTCTTCTTTTTCTGGAACCAGCTGAGGCAAAAGAAGAGCACGTAGGGTCGTATTCCATCATCCACACCAACGACATCGCCCTGCCGAAGGACAATCAGATTTTACAAATCAGATATGAACACAGAAAACGCACGTATGTAGCTTCTCCAAGAGGAACATCAACAACTTGCG
>Ga0310811_10011993_pt1 | contig 11250 bp, 13 predicted proteins | sample YCmetagenome_FD_207642 | JGI IMG/M metagenome (GOLD analysis project Ga0310811, IMG submission 207642) | Soil microbial communities from experimental microcosm in Duke University, North Carolina, United States - YC | ecosystem: Engineered > Artificial ecosystem > Soil microcosm > Unclassified ... | reverse complement strand
GTGCAGACAATGGATCGCGGCCTGGCAAACCAGCGAAACGACGATGAACATCATCGTCAAAAGTACGGCGCGCGGAGAAAGCGTGGTATCCATCGAAAAGCCCAACAGCCAGTGTGCGAGTATCTCATACTCCACATGTCAAAAGTATGTCGGCGCGCGTTAAGAGCCCATTTTTAAAGGTAAAATTGCACACAACCGCCGTCGTCATGGAACCATGTCCCGCGATGGGAATGTGATGACATGGAGTCAGAGCATGCTCTATTCAGGGGACGCCGGGTTCCTGGAAACCGCATAACTGTAGAGCCATGACGCTGCCGCGGCGCCCAGCGCCACCAGCAGGACGCTGCTTGCGCTCCCCCAAAGAAGATAAGGCCAGGTGCCGAAGCGGGCCACATCCGCGGAAGGGTCGTGCGCCGGGTCGATGTCGTCCTTGAATGTCGGCACCACGAAAACCAGCACCATCACCAGGACCAGGGGACCCAGCGTGAGCAGCATGGCGCGGAAGATAAGCCAGAAATTTCCCTTGGCGCGTTCCAGCGCGGTATCCAGCCGTTTGGCGGCGCTGCGGCTGGGCTCATCCACCGCGATGGCGGGGAACAGAAGCAGCGTCCACAACACCAGCACCCAATAGGCAAGGGTTATCATGCCGACCAGGGAATTCATGCCGGAGCGCAGAAGCTGCGTCATGGCGAACAAGTCCTGCGTGACCTGCAACAGCGCCGCCCAGGCTGCGAAGCGCAGGCTGATGGCGGTGATGGCGTAGAAATCCTTGCGCGTCTCTCCCAGCAGGATGAAGCGGTGCATGGCAACCGCCACCGGGGCCAGGATGACCGCCTCCAGGATGGTGGCGACCGTGGTGAAAGTGAGAAACAGGAGCACTCCGCCCAGCGGAACCGGACTGGGCTTCGCCAGATGGCGCGCATAGTCGGTGGGCGTGAAAGGCAGCAGTTGGGACAGGCGGCTGGCGGCAAATGATACCGCCGTCAGCAGCAGGAAAGTGGTCAGGAAGAAAGGCGCCATCTGGCGCGTGGCGGAAAACAGGCTTTGCCAGGCGCTGGCCGCAATCTGGTACGCGGTCGGCCGTTCGGTTGTAACCAGCATCGGAGCCCCCCAGCCCACCTTGTGCCGGCAACCCTAGAACATTGACCCGCTGGGGAGAAGGATCGAGTCTTCGCCTACCGGTCTTCGCTTACCGGCCTTGGGCGATCAGGGCGGAGGACCGGGCTGTGCTGGAGTGGCTGTTGCTGTCCAGGAGGAAAAGACCCAATCCGCACACTATGAGTAGGATCGCACCCACTCCCAAGCGAACACTTTGCCAGGGGCTGTCGCCCGCGGTTGACTGATTTTCATTTTCCATGGGGATGGCTTGCTTAAATTCCGAAGGCCCAACGCAACAAAGTGCGGGCCGGTTGCACTGTCGAATCAATAAACTTCATTGGCGCCGTTCCTGCCACAACAAAGATCATGCGCCTACCGATAAGGTGTTTCAGATTCTTTCCGTACAGTTCCGCACTAAAGATTTACTAATCTTGGCGCGCAGGCGGAGCGCGCGCGTTTAAAAAAAGGGGCGGGCTTTTTGCGTTCAGCAGAAACCGTCATTGGGCATGACGGGGCGGCGGGTTTCCTGTGAATACACGCAGGAATGACCCGGAATGCCCGTCGGCAAAGGCACACCTGGCGCCAGCAGGAAGTGGTGCGAATGGCCACCATACAATCCGGCGGGAAAGCGGATCGGCCGCTTGATCACAAATATATCATTGCCGCTCTCATCCGGCGTCAGGTCGCCACGATCCAGCAATTGCAGCAGCCCCGCTTCCTCGGGCAGCACGGTGTAGGGCCTGGCATCGTGAAGGCTCACCACGCTTTTGGGATCGATGTCCACCACGCCGCCGGGATGCCAACTCTTCATATTATATTCCAGGTCGGTTTCGGCGGAATGCAGGATGCCCAGGACACCGCTTATCCTGAAGACCAGCGTGCGCCATGCCGAAGCAGACAATTGGTCGATCTCGCCTGACGGGGCGGAAAAGCCGTTCACATGCTCGATGCCGGCCACCACATCGGGCTTGCGGCCGGCATAATGCCGGATGGCCTCGACAGCCAGCTTCGCTTCGGGCGTGTCCTTGCCTGTGAAGTAATGCATGCATTTGCGGTTTCGCAGGAAGCGCAGCTTGCCCGCGTCGATACCGGTCGCGCCAACCAGATTCTCCAGGCGTGGCCGGTCGGGGTTGAGGATCGAGCCGGTGCTCTCCTCGGCCGCCAGCACCAGATAGCGCACCCGTTCGACCGCGCCTTTCACCTGCCAGATGACCGGGTCGGCAGTGGCCAGCACGATATAGAGCGGGGCATCGCCTTCCTCGATGGTCAGGGTGCCGGTACTGACCGCCACCAGCTGTTCATCCGCCAGCGCGGTGGAGGAAACCGACTGGGCATCATAGGCCGACAGCAGCACCAGCTTGGCATTGTCGGGCACATCGGGAAATTCGCAGCCCGTGACGGTTTCATTTGTATACTCGTAGGGGCGCGGCGGCAGGGGGCCATACTTTTCCGGCTTGGCGAGGGCACTCTCGGAAAAGGTCTTGACCTCGCCGTTGCGGGGCATCCCCTCGATATGGGGAAACGCCAGCGCCAGGATTGCTATCGCGATAAGGAACAGGATGTAACGCATGCGCTGCTTCGGTTGACGGCCGCCGCACGATAGGGGGTGCTGGTAAAGGCGGATTTAGTTTCGGGCTGCGTTTTCACTGACATTAAATCAGTGCTCGAGTTCCCGCTGCGCTTTACCGGGCCTTAAATTCATACGCGTCACCATTCATCGTGGTTCCTGGTGTAAACTTGCATGCGCAATTTGATGGCCATGGTTCTGGGTTGTTTGGCGCTGGCGGCGTGCGGGCCGTCATCGTCTCCCTTGTCGCGCGGGCTTGAAGCCTTTCGCGATGGCGATCGCAATGCGCTCAAGACTGCGGAGCAGGATGCGGAAACCGAAACCAAAAGCGCCATCCAGCCGGGCGACAATCTCTGCAAGGTCACGGTCGAGGATGTGGACAAGTATCATGCGGTCTACGCCCTGCGCCAACTGGACAAGGATGTGATGTTCACCCTGCCGGAAGAAGCGCGGTTGGCCTATGCGCTAAAGGTTGCGGGCCACAGCGCCCATGTATGGGACGAGTCCTTCCTGCGGCGTGCGCCGCTGTTTGTGCAGACTCCGGACAATGTCGAGGATTGCAAGGAGGAGAAGCGCACCTTCATGACTGACCAGATGAAAGTTTCCGACTATGCGATGAACCAGGTCAATTCGCGGGATGAAGTGTTGTGGGACTGGATCGCGCGTCTGAAGGAAAAACATGGCGGTGACTATGACACCGCCATGCGCGCCGCCGTGCACCGGCTGGAGGGGGAGGGTTATGACGTCCCCTGGCCGGCGGAGGTGGATTGAAAGCGAAGTGAGTTAGAAAAGCTTGCCCCTCACCGAGCGAAGCGAGGGAGGCGCCATTCACCCACCATTACAATGCACGGTGTACTTCACCTCGTTGCTGCGGTCGCCATCGGCATCCATGATCACGGCCTTGACCGTCACATAATATTGCGCCGGACCGCAGCGCCAGCCGCCCGACACCACCGCGCCCCGCTTCTGCGCATCGGGAGGCGTGGTGATGACCTCTGCGGGATTGAGGTGGACCTGGGCGGGCGCATTGCTGTCGACCACTTCGCGATGGATGACGATGGCGTTGCCCTTGGGCGAGACGAAATGGAAATCGGGCACGATATCGAACATCAGGCCATTGGGCAGGCGCACGTCCGTCCGTGCACTGATCGATTGGATGATGGGGGCATCGGGTTTGGACCCCTTGGGATCGGCAGGCTGCTCCACGCTCAGGGTGGCGGGCGGTACTTTGTCGGGAATGACCTGGGTCTCGGCGGCATAGGCGGCGGAACAAACCAGCAGCGCCGGAATCACGATGGATATGCGCATGGACGGCCCCTTCGAATTGAATCCCCGGCCTATTATAGGGGCGCACGGGCCGGGCTTACGCCGCCAAGGCAGATGATATTTTTGACATAATGAGCCAGCGGCGCGCGAAGCGCGTGAGCAGGTCCGGTGGACCTGCGAAAGCTGGCGAATGCCGCGAGCTTGGGCGAGCGGCCGTACAGCGGTGCAGGGCCGGTCCCCGGTGACAATTCATCACTTGTGCCGGGCGGTGTACTCCCTATGCTCCTGCTCAACAAAAAGGGCCGGGGAGCCGCAGGAAAATCATGAAGAAGCTCATCATCGCGCTGGCGCTTGCGCCGGCTTTTGCGTTTGCGGCCCAGGCGGATACGCCCACCGCCAAGGAGATCGCGCCCAAGATGCCCAAGCCGGTGGCGGGCTTTGAATGGGCCTATCCGGTCGGTCCGGCCGGGCTCAAGATGCCCGCGCCTGACACGGTCTTCACCGCCACTGGCGCCGATCCGTCGATCAAATACACCTTCCGCCAGATCACCGATCCGTTCGGCCCGCCCGACTGGTTCCCCAAGGAACATGCGCCGATGCCCCAGATCGTGGCCAAAGGCGAGAAGCCGCATGTGATCGCCTGCATCCTGTGCCATCTGCCCAACGGCAACGGCCATCCGGAATCGGCCAGCATCTCGGGCCTGTCGGTGAAATACATCATCGAGCAGATGCATGCCTTCCGCGACGGCACCCGCCAGAACATCCGTGGTCCGAACATGATCGAGATGGCCTATGCCATCAGCGAAAAGGATCTGCGCGAGGCGGCGGAATATTTCGCGCGCATCCCGAAGAAGCAGCAGAAATGGATGCGGGTGGTGGAGACGTCGCGCGCGCCCGCCAATCATATCGGCGCGGGCGGTGCGCGCTTCTTCGACAAGGGGGCGGAGACGGTGCCGGTTCCTGCCGACATGATCTATGAGATCGCCGAAGGCGAAGAGGTCGAGCTGCGCAACGACCATGTCGGCTTTGTCGATTACGTGCCGGTAGGCTCGCTGGCCAAGGGGCGGACGGTGGCGATGGGCAATCGCGGCCAGATGCGCACCTGCGGCTCGTGCCATGGCGACGACTATCGCGGCCATGACGATGCCCCGCGCCTGGCCGGGCGCAGTGCCTATTACCTGATCCGCCAGCTTGCCGACATGCGCGCCGGTTATCGCAAGGGCCCGGGACCGGAAAAGATGAAGGACATCGTCTCCAAGCTGTCGGACGCCGACATTCTCAATGTCGCGGCCTATATGGCGTCGAAGGAGCCATAGTCCCTCACGCGCCAGTCTTACGCACCACGGCGATGGCTAGGAAGTGGATGTTCTGCTGCGGTGTCGCCGCAATGCGGGTTTCCATGCGCCGGTAAAGTTCATCCACCAGCGCGCCGCTGTCTGGCCGCGCGGCGAAGGCTGCTGCCGCCACCGGGCTGGTCACCGCCCGCATCATGCCGGCCCATCGCCGGCCCAATTGCTGCGCGTCACGGGTCTCAAGATATTCGTGCCAGAAGGGATCGGGCGCTTGTTTCACTTCGGCATGTTCCAGAACCAGTCCGTGGAACGGCCCGGCGGCGAACGGCGCTTTCAGATCATCCGCCCTGCGTCCCGCTGCGGGGCAGGTGAAGCGCATCAGTTCTGCCGGTGACAGCAGCCCGTCCGCCTCCATACTCTCGGCGGCCTCCCACAGCGTGTCGAAAACCCAATCCCAGCCGTGAACCTCCGGCTTGCGGCCAATGAAAAGACTGACCAGCCTGGCGCCGTCCGCCATCTCAACCGATCGCGCCGCCAGGAAGTCCGTCCAATCCTTCGCCTGCTGGGCCTTCACCGCGGCGCGCGCGCTTTCCGACGCGCTTCTGGCGGCGGTGATGTGATCGCTGACTTCTGCCGGATTGCAGCTCATCCAATGCAAGGTCCAGGTGTTCCATCCCAGATGGACGCGGCCGGCGGGAAGAATAGGCTCGAAATAGCTACGTCCGATGGCGGAGGGGAAGACGCGCTTCTGTCCCGCCAGATAGCTGGTGCCGTCCTCCGCCAGGGTCGTGAACAGCGAGGCGAAATCATTGGACGGAAGATCGGTATGCACCACTTCGATGGCGCGATCCGCCCCGATCCGCGAGCGCAACGCTTCGATCGTCAGCCGCATCGGGCGCATCGAGTTGCGGCCCTGGGAGCTGCCATAATCGGCAATGACCAGCGGCCCCTGGCCATCGGTGGGGATTGCGTGCACGGCCTCCATCAGGAACGGCAATGCGAGTTCGATGCCCGCCGCCTGCAGATTGGAGTTGCGGTTATAAAATCCGGCTCCCTCCATGGCGGTATTCGCCACGGGTGCGTCTGTCGCCATCACGGAAATCCCCCTTGCCCCGGGGAGATGGTATTCGGCTTGTTTCTCCGGCGTCCAGTGCCGGTCGCCATCAGAACGCCGCGTGGAAGGACCGCGCCGCTATGATCTGACCGAGGGGGCGTGACGCACCGCCTTCGCAGGAAAGGACTTTCCCATCCTTGGCGTCTATCCAGGCCCCCATGTGACCGTATTTGATGATCCCGGAATACTGGGCGCCGGGGCCGAAAGGCAGCGACACATACCATCTGTCGCCCTTGCGCTCGGCAACCCAGCCGGTAGGCATTGTCTCATGCGGGGCCAGATTGACCTGACGCTGCGCACATACCGATGACAATGCGATGGCCTTGGCCTGCTCGGGCGTGCGAACGGCCCCGGTGGCGCAACCGGCGACAAGCAAGCTGAGAGCGATGTGTCCCTTGCGGTTCATCGGCCAAACTCTAATCCGGCTTCAGCAATCATCAAGGTCTTCATCACGCATCAGGTGCCGCAATCGCCAATGGTGGCCTTGAGGGCGGGATCGATCATGCCGAACTCGATGGGCAGGTCCGCCTCGATACGGTCGGTATGCATATGCGCCGGAATCCAGGGCAGGGGCTGGGCGTTGCGCACCATGGTGGCGGCCGCGAGATCGAGCGCCTTTTCGCCGGAGGTCCTGCCGATCTTCACCAACTCCACCCTGCCGTAGCGGCGGATCACCATATGCACCAGCACCACGCCGGTCACATGGTTATGCAGCTCGCGCGCCGGATAATAGAAGAAGCGGCCCACCCGGTCCGTGACCTTCTGTGCCCAGGCCGCGTCCCAGCAGCCGGAGGCCTGAGTGCTGTTGCCGCTCGTGCCGTTGCCGCTGGTGCCGTTCGCCGCGCCTTGCTGCTGGGCTGTGCCGCTGCCGCCGGACGGGGCGCCGTCAAGCGGTGAGGATTGCGCGGCCGACGGCGACAGCATGGCCGGCGCGGGCGGCGCGGCAGACGTGATCGCAAAGTCCGGCGGCGCGGCGCGCGGACGGATCAGGCGCGCCAGGAAATGCGGCGGCGGCTCCAAAGCGGGCTTTTTGCGGGGCGGGTCCGGCATCATGCGTGTGACGATCTCGGACTCCGCCGGGCGATCCGGCGCCATGCCGGCGCTGCGATGCCCGGCCATGAATACCAGCAATGCATAAAGCCCCGCGGTGAGAAAGGCTGCGATCACGCGGCTGGAGGTTTCATCCGGCGCAGGCTGATGGCCGCGGAAGAATTCCGCCGGCGATGGGCGCGAGGATTCCGGTACCGGACTTTGCATCGCTGTCTCCGCGAGGCCGGAGGTGCATGCGCGAATATACGCCCCTGCCATGGCCGGCGAAACCGAGAACCCGGTGTCACCGGACACAGGTGCCGGCGGAGGGGTGGAAAGCTCCGCCCGCGCTGCCGAATTCGAGGGGCAGCACGCCGTCCACGCGGTCGGCATGCATGCGGTCCGGAATCTGGGGCAGGGGTTCGGCCCTGCGCACAATGCCCAGCGCGGCACGGTCCAGCACGAGATGACCGGATGATTTTTCGATCTTCACCAGCGCCAGCCTGCCATAGCGGCGCACGCTGAGATGCACCATCACCACCCCCGTTTTATGGTCGCGGCGCGCGGCGGGCGGATAATAGGAAAACTGGCGCACCCGGTCGGCGACCGCCTGGGCCCAGCTTTTATCCCAGCAACCGGCCAGGTCGTCGCCGTTGCCGTTGCTGCCGCTTGCGGTCATGCCCTTTCCCGAAATTCCCTGACCGTCCGCGCCGGTTCCTGCGCTCACGCCGGCGGTGACCGGTGATGACTGGACGGCCGAGGCCATAAGCGTCGTGGGTGCGGCGGGCACATCGGGCGCCACGGTGAAGGCGGGTGGTGCAATGGACTCGGCATGCGGCCGGATCAGGTGTGCCAGGAAAGGCGGCGGCGCGCGGACGATCTTTTTCACCGGCCCATCGGTCACCACCGTGGCGAAGATCTCGGTTGGGGGCTGGAAATCCGGCGCGCTCAAGAGCCTGGCCAGCAACACCAGCGATACATAAAGCATCGCTGTCAGCACCCCTGCGGTTACGCGGCTGGATGTTCGGCCCGGCGCGCGCTGATGGCCGCGGATGAATTCCGCCAAAGAGGCAACCGGGGGAGCAGGTATAGGACTTTGCATCGCCGTCTCCAGGCAACCAAAGTATACAGCGCTCACGCGAACCGTTCCACTCGCGGACCGGGGCGTTCCGGCACAGCAGGGATTCTTCCATACACGGATGGATTGTTAGCTCTCTCGTAACTACGCGCGCGATCGTTTCTTGTGACAGCGTGTCAGCTGCCTAGGGTGCGGGCGGGCTTCTTTGGCCCGATATCATCCAGGCCGGGAGCTTCACATGAAATCTGTCATCGGCGCGGCAACCGCCGCTGTCTTCGCGGCTGTCAGCCTGTCCGGCTGCGCCAGCATCATCTCGGGCACGTCCCAGCAGATCAAGGTCGTCACCAATCCGCCGGGCGCGAACTGTGAGCTGCACCGCGAAGGCGCGGTGATTGCGCGCGTGTACCAGACACCAAGCAATACGACGATCCAGAAGACCAAGGACGACATTACCCTGACGTGCCACAAGGACGGCTATCAGGAAGCCTCCTATGTCAACCATTCCGGGATTGATGGGGCCACCTACGGCAACATCGTGCTGGGTGGCGCCATCGGCTGGGGCGTCGATTCCGCCATCGGCGCGGACAATCGTTATGACGGCATTGTGAATGTGTCGATGGTGCCCGGCGCGGCCCCGTCTGCTTCAACAATGGCCGCTTCGACGCGCACTTCGGCAACACAGGTCGCCGGCATCGGCACGCCTGTCGGCCACTCCTTGTGCACACAAGAAGATCTGGAGCTGGCCAGCGTGGCGCAGCAGAACAACCGCGCCGTCCGGCTGGTGTGCAACTAGCGGACGTCTGAGCCTCGACCGCCAGCCGGACCCGGCTTAGTGTAGCGCCGGGTCTGGAGGGTGCACGCCATGACGATTTCCCGCTTTGGTGCGGTTGTGCTTGGGATGACAATGCTGGGGGCCGCCACAGCAAGCGCCCAAACGGCAGAAACCTCCGCCGAATCTTGGCGCGCCAAGGTCACCCAATTCGCCGCGCAGAATTTCAAGCATCCGGCCTGGGGATTTTCACACTCCCAGCGTGATTACGCTTTGGCCAAAAGCCTGGCGGCCGCCGATCATGTGAGCTTGGACGATGACGTGCTGTTCGCCGCCGCCTATCTGCACGACATGGCGGCCTTCAAGGCCTTTGCAGAACCCAAGACGGACCATAGCGATACCGCCGCCGCCAAGATCGACATGGTGCTGGCGGACACCGATTTCCCCAAGGCCAAGCTGGATGCGGTGCGTGAGGCGATACGCAACCACATGTTCTATCGCGATCCGGTGGGTCCGGAGGCGCGCTATCTGCACGATGCCGATGCGCTGGACTGGCTGGGCGCGATCGGCGTGGCGCGGCTGATGGCGCGGGTGGACGAAAATGGCGGCAAGCCGACGGGCCCCGACATGGTCAAGGGCCTCGAGGACAATATGAAGGCCGTGCCGCCGCGCGTCTTCTCTCCGGCGGGCAAGGCACGGATCGCACCCCTGCTGGCGGAAGAGAACGCCTTTCTGGATGCCTTGCGGCGCGAGACGGATAATCTTTCGACGCTGTGAACCGCCCGGTCTCACCGGCCGCAGGAGTCGGGCGAGGGCTGGTCGAACGCCGGCGACCCGAATGCGATGAACATCTGCACATCGACCTGGTCGACATGCATACGGGCGGGAATACGGGGCAGCGGTTCCGCATTGCGCACCATGTCATGGGCGGCTTTGTCGAGAGACGTGTTGCCGGATGACTTGAGAATCTCAAGCAGCGTCAGCCTTCCGCTGCGGCGCACCTTCATACGCACCAATACAACGCCGGTTTCATGGTTGAGTCCCGCGCGGCGCGGATAGAAAAAGAAGTGCCCGATATGGTCGGAGACCGCGCGCCCCCAGGCGGCATCAAAGCATCCCGAAAGCCCGGTGCCGTTGCCAATGGTGCCGATGGACGATCCTCCCTGTCCCTTGGTGTCGGACGCGCCGCCGGCCAGCGGCGAAGTATCCGCCGCCGATGCGGGAAGCGGGGCAGGCGGTGCCTCGGTCGCCACGGTGAAGGCGGGCGGCGCGATCGATTCCACCGGCGGGTGGATCAGATGCGCCCGGAAGGGCGGCGGGTCCAAGACCAGTTTCCTGACGGGTATGTCGGGCACCAGCTTGGTGACGATCTCGACCGGCTGGGGTTCGGGCGGCGTCCAAAAAGGGTCATGCCAGAGCAGCGCGAGGAGACCGTAAACCGCTGCCGTCAGCACGGCCGCTATCACGCGGCTGGATGCGGGAACAGGGACGGCGTGGCGATTGCGGCTGAAACCGGCCGGACTTTGCATCGTCTCCTCACGGGACGGGATGTTGATCTTTCCGTCCCATTGAACTACGTTGTAGTAGTATTACCTAATCTGTAGCGGATTTCACCATGTCTCTTCCACGTCTCAGCAATCTGGAAATGCAAATTCTGGAGGTGCTGTGGGAGCATGGCGCGTCCTCGGTTCGCGAGATTCAGGAGAAGTTTCCGGCCACAAAACGCCCCGCTTATACCACCGTGCAGACCATGGTGGCCCGGCTGGAAGCCAAGAAGGCGGTGCGCCGGGCCAAGAAGATCGCCACAGCCTTCATTTTCGAAGCCGCCATTCCCCGCGATGCGGCGCGGCGGCGGCTGATCGACGATTTCCTGGCGGTGTTCGGCGGCGAACCGCAGCCGATCATGACCCATCTGATCGAAAGCGGACGCTTGAGCCTGGACGATGTGCAGGAGGCCGAAAAGCATCTGCGCAAATTGCTGAAGGACAAAAAAGAGAAGAAGCCATGATCGCGCCCCTGCTGGATCATCTGTGGCAG
>Ga0310811_10011991_pt1 | contig 11251 bp, 5 predicted proteins | sample YCmetagenome_FD_207642 | JGI IMG/M metagenome (GOLD analysis project Ga0310811, IMG submission 207642) | Soil microbial communities from experimental microcosm in Duke University, North Carolina, United States - YC | ecosystem: Engineered > Artificial ecosystem > Soil microcosm > Unclassified ... | reverse complement strand
GGCGGTCAAGTTCATGATCGAGACGAAGAATTTCAAGAAGCCCTGCGCCATGTATCAGGACGATGAGTACGGGAAGAACGTACTCGACGGCTTCACCCAGCAGATCACCGCGATGAAGCTGACAGCGGCGTCGATGACGAGCTTCAAGCGCGGCGCCTCCGATTTCTCGGCGCAGGTCGCCAAGATGAAGGCGGACGGCTGCGACATGGTCTTGCTCGGCACCGTCATCCGCGAAACCATCGGTGCGATGGGTGAAGCCAGGAAGCTCGGATGGGACGTCACCTTCCTCGGCGCCACGCCGACCAACGTGCTTGAAGTGCCGGCGCTAGGCAAGGAAGCGGTTGAAGGCCTCTATGCGGCTTCCGGCTTCGAGATTCCTTACGAAGACACCGCCGCGGGCAAGGTCAAGAATTGGCTTTCCAACTACAAGAAGATGTTTGGCGCCGACGCCAATACGCAGGCGATCATCGGTTACAACGCGATCGAAACCTTTGCCTTCTATGCCAGCAAGGCCGGCAAGGATCTGACCGGGCAGAAGATGCTCGACGCGCTGGAGTCCGGCGACAAGTTCCAGGATATCTTCAGTTCGCCGCCGACAGTGTTCTCGAAAACCAACCATCTCGCCACCACCGTCACCCAGGTCCAGCAGATAAAGAACGGCCGATGGGTGCTGGTGAAGGAAGGCCTGATGTTCTGAGGACAGTCTCGCCCCGACGACAAAGGGCTGCGCGATCGTCTCGCGCAGCCCTTTTGATTTCAGCGTAAACCTGTTCGCTACTGCTTGGCTTGTCCCGTGGACTCGGGCTTCGGCCGAATCGCGTCGGCGGTGCCCTGGATGAAGGCCTGGATCTTGACTACATCGGCTTCCGTCAGCTTGCCGGTGAAGTCAGGCATGCCCTGGTCGCGGAACGGTCCCTTGAATACGACGCCTTTCAGGTTTTCGATGGACTCCTTGGGGATATAGGCCAGGTTTCGGACGTTGCCGCCATTATGGACTCCCGGTACGCCGTGACAGGTGACGCAGGCCGCAACATAGATGTTGGTGCCGTCGGCCACATCCTTTGGATCGTACTTTACGCCCGCAAGCAGCCCTTCGGTCTGGTACTTTACGAAAGCTGGTAACGGTGCCTGGCCGTCGACGGCAAAAGTATAGACCGTGCCGGGGCTTCGCAGCTCGGTGACGCGTACCGCGATGCCGAACACACCGCCCCATCCGACCGCAACCGACACGTATTGTTTGCCGTCGAGCATGTAGGTCGAAGCTGCCGCGACTACGCCGCTTCCGGTCGGCGACTCCCAGAGCTTTTCTCCCGATGTGGCGTTGTAGGCGATGAAGCGTCCATCAGCCGTGCCCTGGAACACCAGATTGCCAGCTGTCGTCAGCGTACCTCCGTTCCATGGTGCGACATGTTCGGCTCGCCATGCCTCCTTCTGCTTCACGGGATCCCATGCGATCAGTCGTCCAAAAGGCTTGTTCTGGGGAGGCGTCGCGTCCAATACCATGCCGACGTTCCAGCCGGTGGTGCTGCCGAACTTGCCGGGCGTCGGCGCGTTTTGCACGAAGGCTTTTTCAGGCGTCAGGTTCAACGGGACGCCTTGCGCCGGCAAATAGACGAGGCCGGTCTGCGGATTGAACGACATCGGGTGCCAGTTATGGGCGCCGTAAGGGCCGGGGATGCTGTCGTAGGACGCGTCGCCGCGTGCCGCCGGCACCTCGATCGGCCGACCGTTGGCATCGTAGCCGGTCGCCCAGTTCACATCGACAAAGTTCTTCGCCGAAATGAACTTGCCGTTGGTGCGATCGATGACGAAGAAGAAGCCGTTCTTCGGCGCATGCAGGATCACCTTGCGCGGCGCGCCGTCGATATTGATGTCGGCCAGGATCATCGGCTGCGTAGAGGTGTAGTCCCAATGATCGCCAGGCGTTTCCTGGTAGTGCCAGACGTATTTTCCAGTGTCGGCGTTCAGCGCGACGATTGACGCAAGGTAGAGATTGTCGCCGCCGGACGGACTGCGGATGTTCCGGTTCCATGGAGCACCGTTGCCGGTGCCGACAAAGACGAGGTTCAGATCGGGATCGTAGGTGATGGTGTCCCATGGCGTGCCGCCGCCGCCATTGAGCCAATATTTGCCGGCGGGATCCCAGGTCTTGGCGGCCGCCGCCATCGATTCATCCTCGAACGGCTTTGACGGATCACCCGGCACCGTGAACCAGCGCCATGCCTGGTTACCGGTCTCGGCGTCATAGGCGGTGACGTAGCCGCGCGCGCCGTATTCCGCGCCGCCCTGGCCGATCAGCACCTTGCCGTTGAAAACGCGCGGTGCGCCGGTGATGGTGTAGGAATGCTCCTTGTCGATGAGGGTGTCTTTCTCCCAAACTTTTGCACCCGTTACCGCGTCGAGCGCGATCAATCGTCCGTCATAGGCGCCGACGTACACCTTGCCTTTCCACAGCGCGACGCCGCGATTGACGACGTCGCAGCAGCCCTTGTAGCCCTTCTCGCGATCGACGCCGGGATCGAAACTCCAGATTTTCTTGCCGGTGCGTGCGTCGATGGCATGAACCACGCTCCATGACGCGGTCTGGTACATGATGCCGTCGACCACCACCGGTGTCGCTTCGACGCCGCGGGAGGATTCCAGCGGATAGCTCCATACCAGCCCGAGCTTCTTGACGTTGTCGACGTTGATCTGGTTCAGCTTGGAAAAGCGGGTTTCCGCATAATCGAGGCCGATGGTCGGCCAGTCGTTCGAGGTGGCGGTGTTGGCCTTGATCGAGGCGCCATCGACGGCCGAGGTCACAGCCTTGATGTGATCTGGCGATCCCTTCGCGGCATTTTGCGCCGGCGCGCTTGTGCAGGAAATCGCAAGGCCAAATCCGATCGCCAGAGCGGCCTGCACCAGACGCGCCGGCCTTCGCACATTGGTGGTGATATCAGGAAAAAAAAGGCAAGCTGAAGCAACGCGCGGCGAACGTTTCATCTCATCTTCCTCCCAACGATTTTTGGCGGATCTGTCGGGATGGTATGCCGGTGAGAAGGATGGCGTCAATCAAAGGTAGTTACGAAAAGAAAAAGAGAAAATTTGTATCGTCATGTTTTCGCCAGACGGAATGTGACACGCGTTCGGGCGGCACAGCGGCATCCCATGATGACTCAAAACCGGGATCGATCGTTTGGATGGATCGCAGAAAGCCTTGTATCCGATATCCCAGGCGCGTCATGGACCGCGCAAGGCGATCCCGAGTTCGATTGGCTGCAGTGCCGGCGTCGTGCAGCGCCAGCCGCTATTGCCGGTCTTCTGAAGCGCGAAGGATTTTTCGATTCTGAGCCGGTGCGCGACCTGCACGCTTTCCCGGCTTCCTGGCGTCGCTTTCGCCTGCCCCGATCTGAGATCCCAGCAGGTGCCGGTGCAGGTCGAGGCGATCTGGCTGCATGCGGCAAAGGGCGAGAGCACCTTCATCTCGACTTCGGCGGTGACAAGCGCTTCTTCCGCAGAGGCTTCCGTATCGATCTGGATGATGCGGCTCACTCTTAAGAAATCGCCGCAACCATTGGCGGAATGAATCTGTGCGACACACAGATCGACCGCATCGGCATCGGCGGAGGGGGAGAGTGTCGTCCGGCCGAACACGCGCTTCGGATCGCCTTTGGCCGCGACCACCTCGGCTGTCTTCCGGCTCATATAATCCGCCAGACACGCTTCCGACGATGACAATTCCTGCAGCGGCACATTGTCCTTGTCGGCCAGATTGCACTTGCGGTCGCGCTCGCGTGTCCACCTGGCATATTCGGCGAATGCGCCCTTCGCCTCGTCATCCTTCATCTTGCCGATCAGTCCAACAACGTGGCCGTTCAGTTCCCGATCGGCGATCGCCAGTTCGGGGTCACCGCAGATCAGTATGCCGGCGGTTGTGTTGGTCGCCAGGCAGTCGAAGTTCGGGTCGGCCAGTATGGCGATCCGGTCCTCAGTTTCCTTCAGCAGGCAGGCCTTGACGGAAGGAATGTGCTGGCTCGCAATGCCCTGCCGTTCGAAGATTCCGCAACTCAGGCTTCGGCCCTTGATCCATTCCACGTTCTCTTCGATCGCCATTGGGCGATCAGCCATCCGATTGACCCTGTCCTGCACTGCGACGTTCAGCCGCGCACTGGCGTCCTGCAGATCGGGATCGCCGCAGAACAATTGCGCCGCCGGATCCTTGATGTCGGCGCAACGGTTCTTCTCGAACAGCGGCAATGCGTCACGGAGTGAGCGGTCGGTTTCCGGTGTGCTTTCCGCGCAAGCGGGCAGCATCCACGCCAGTTGCGCCGCAATGGCCAGCATCAACACCCGCATTGGTACCCGCCTGGACAGAAGTAATGCCACGGCGAAAATTGCCGTCACTTCTCAGTCGTCGCAGTGTAGTGAAATTGCAAGCCGGATTTTTGTCAATCGGCTTGCGAGGGAGCCTGGGTGACGGGCGAGACCAGGCCGGGCGCCGCCAGCGCGCTCAATACGACCGGCGCTGCCTGGTTGCGGCGGGACGCGCCGGCGAGCAGTGGTGTGTCGACGTATCGCTTCACGCCACCCTGATCGATCACGAAGGTCGGCCGGTAGTTTCTGACGTCGGAATCCTCGACCATCGCCATCCGGCGGTTGTCGAGCGTCAGCCAGTGGCCATCGAGCCGCGCGGCGGCAACGGCATGATCCTCACCGCGGACGGTGTCGCGCATGATCACGATCCGCAGATCGTCGGGCGCGATGCCGGCGCGGCGCAGGGCCACGAATTTCGCAATTGCGTAATCCTCGCAGTCGCCGCCGCGCGCGAGCGTCGCCAGCGGCGAGGTCCAGACGTCGAGCCGGCCATATTGCACCAGATCGCTGACCGGCCTGACGGCAAGGTTGATGGCACGGTTGATCTCGCCGAGCCGGGCTCGGCCCTCGCGGGCCCTGGCGGCATCGACGATGGCGAGGAATTGCAGCGCAGCCGGGGATGCACAACCCTCACGGTCGCCCTCGCACAGGGCGAGCTGCACCATTTCGTCGTCAAGGCGGCGCTGCACGCCGAGCCATTTGTCAAGCAATCCGCCGTCCAGGAGCATGGCGGTCGGCAGGCCGAACGGTTCGGCCGATTTCTTGATCAGGATTGCGGCACCTGGCGAAAGCAGTGTTCCGGCGGCCGCCGGTCCGAACCAGGCCAGGCCGCATGCGAGGAAAAACGCGCGCAATGTGCGCGGAGTAACTGATTTCGCCATCTGACGCCCCTTGTCCAGGCATCGGCGGGCTCGTTAGCCAGCTCGTGACCGGATCATTTCTCGGGCGTCAGGATGTGCGGGGGCTCCTTTTGATCTGCTTAAAACAGCCGATACCGGGTCGGAAAGCGCGGATCAGCCTGAAATTGGTCTCTCCGGTTTGGCGAAAATTTTATCGACCGGATGAGCGGGCGCTGCCCGGGCTCGGGTGTCGGCCACTTCCGCTTGAGATCGCTAATCCACTCAGAATCGCGTGACTTGTTAGTTACTTCACAGTTGTACTTCGAATCCATGATATAGCGTCTCCTTGAACTTAAAATTTAATCTGTATTCTCTCCATTCACGGCGGGAATATTTCCAATTTCGTGAAATAAGAAGAAAAATGGTCGGTAAATGGCCCTGCTTTGGCGCCTCGTACAAAGCAATAGATAGTTTCGGCAAAGCTTCCCCAATGATATGCAAGGTTAGATCCGCAAGGGTTGTACTTGCATCAATCTTAACGGCAGCGGTGTCCCTTTGAGCCTGGCCGGAAGATTTGACGATCGGCTGTCTGACGGCCAGGGCACTCATCCGGGCGGGCACGTCCATGTCGACAGTATTTCGACGCACGCGCCGCCAGGCGCCATCGTTATTCCCGATGCCCATCTGCTCTTCACCGGAGATTTCAAGCGGTCGGGCGTCGACCTGATCCTCACCGGTGATGACCGCGAACTGGTCCTGCGGGATTACTTCAAGGGCGAGAAGCGCGCCGCGCTGGCTTCGCCCGATGGCGCTCACCTGACCGGCGACATCGTCAACGCGCTGACCGGTTACACGCGGTTGGTGCAGGCCGATGGCAGCCCGGGCACCGCGCAGGTCATCGGTCATGTGACCAAGTTGGTGGGCACCGCGACCGCGATCCGCAACGGTGTTTCGATCATTCTCAATCAGGGCGACAACGTCAACAAGGGCGACGTGGTCCAGTCCGGCTCCGATTCGACGCTCGGCATCACCTTCATCGACGGCAGCGTGTTCGGCCTCGCGTCGAATGCGAAAATGGTGCTGAACGAAATGGTCTACGACCCGAACGGGTCGAACAATTCGTCGTTGATCAGCCTGGTGCAGGGGACGATCTCGTTCGTTGCCGGTGCCGCCGCCAAGCATGGCGACATGAAGGTCGATACGCCGGTCGCGACCATGGGTATCCGCGGCACCGCGGTGCTGGTCGAGATCGACTTCGTGGTGCCCGGACAAGGCGGTGCGCCGCCGGCGAAATTCCAGGTGCTGGTCGAGCCGGACGGCACCACCGGCTCCTACATCCTGTTCGACAAGACCACGCTGACGCCGATCGCAACTGTCAATCAAGCCGGCACGCAGACCATCGTCAATGGCCAGGGCACGGTCAACTTCCTCTCTTCCGTGCAGCTGACACCGGATGCGCAGAAGATCATCACTGATGTGTTTGCGCTGAAATTCAGCGATCTGAACAATCCGCAAACCAATACAAAATTCACCGATACGATCGTCCCGGAAACGGTGTTCATCAAAACCGCAAGCGGGCAAGACGTCCCCGTGACGGTGCAGGCGGCCCACGTTGCCGACAATTCCGGTGCCTCGAGCGGCGGCACGACCGGCAAGGCTCTGGAACACATTCCCGGGCCGCCGGACGTCGTCACCTTCAACGCCGCCTTCACCGAGCGCGCGGGCATCACCGGCAGTTTCACGCCCGATACGATCACCGGCGCGATCAGCTATGCCGACGTCAACGCCGGCGATAAGCCGACGGCAAAGACGATCTTCGAAACGTTCACCTACCGGAATGCCCAGCATACCGAAGTCACGCCGTCGCTGACGGCAGAGCAAATCGCCGCGATCCAGGCGGTGGAAGTGCCGCTCGCCGTGGTGCAGGACCCCGCCAACATCAACCACGGCACGGCGACCTGGAGCTACACCGTGGCCGACGGCGCCTTCGACTTCCTCGCCGACGGCGAGACGTTGACACTGAGCTATGTGGCGCAGGTCGACAACAATTTCGCCCCGAGCGTCGAGACGACGTTCAAGACCTTCACCATTACGATTACCGGCACCAACGACGCCCCGACGATTGCGACCGATGGCGGCACCGTCACGGAGCGGATCGGCACCGGCAACACCGCCATCGACTCGGCGACAGGCACCGTCGACTTCACCGATGCCGATCTGACCGATCGTCCGATCGTGAGTGCGGCGCTCTCGAGTTCCGAACCGTTTCGATTTCTCGATGCGCAAGGGCACAACGTCACCTCGACGCTGACGGCGCAGCAGCTGGCGGCGATCGCCGCCGTCGAAATTCCGCTCGGGGTGGTGCAGGCGATGGGTAACACCCATAACGGTTCGGCAACCTGGACCTACAGCATCGCCGACCACGCGTTCGACTTCATCGCCCGGGGCGAGACGCTGATTCTCAACTACGTCGTGCAAGTCGACGACGGCCATGGCGGGGTGGTCGCGACCCCGATCAGCATTTCCGTCAATGGCGCCGACGTCACCGTCATCGGCACCAATGACGTCCCGACCATTGCGGCGACGAGCAACGCCTTCGTCGAACTGTCGAACGACAGCCAGCCCAATCCGACGGGATCGACGACCCTCGACACCGTCGGCGGCACCATCACTTTCACCGACGTCGACCTGACGGACCGTCCGGTGGCGAGCACGGTTTTCACTTCGTTCACCTACCAGAACGCACTTCACGCCGACATCACCACGTCGCTGACCCAGCTTCAGCATGACGCCGTGACGGCCGTGGAAGTGCCGCTTGCCGTGGTGCAGGCGGCCGGCAACACCAATAATGGTTCGGCGATCTGGTCCTACAGCCTGGCAGACGGCGCGTTCGATTTCCTTGCCGACGGAGAAATTCTCAACCTGAGCTACACCGCGACCGTCGACGACGGCCATGGCGGCGCCGTGACCAAGCCGATCACCGTCACCGTGACCGGCACCAATGACACGCCGGAGGTCTCGGCCGACGTTTCCGGCGCTGGCGGGACGGGTTCGCATGTGATCGCCGAGCGGCCGGATGCCACGGCCGATTCCATCGATGCCGACACGGCCACTGGATCGTTGGTGTTCCGCGACGTCGATTTGAGCGACACGCATAGGTTCGACAATTCCGCGCCGGTGTTCGGCTGGCTGGATTCGAACGGCGATGCGTTGTCTCTTTCCCTTGTCCAGCAAGGCGTGCTGACGGTGGCGAGCTCACTGACGTTGACACCCTATGACAGTACCGGCACGGGCCTCGGCTCGGTCGATTTCAGCTACAGTGCCGCCGACAGCAGTTTCGATTTCCTCGCTGCCGGCGAGACGCTGACGATCACCTACGAGATCACCGTCACCGACGAACATGATGAGGCCTCGATTCAGCCGGTCACGATCACGATCACCGGCAGCAACGATACGCCGGTCGCGGTGGCCGACACTGATTTCGGCCATATCGTCGAGGCGGGAAGCGACATCAGTGGCAACCCGATGGCCGGTGTAGCGACGACGACGGGCGACGCGCTCGGCAACGACACCGACGCCGACATCACCGATACCCACAGCGTCATCGGGGTTGTCGCGGGCTCGGTGAGCGGTGTGCTGACGACGGGCGTCGGCACCACGATCGTCGGTACGTACGGGTCGCTGGTGCTCAACGACGACGGGGTCTGGACCTATACACTCGACAACGCCAATCCGCTGACAAACGCGCTGGCGCAGGGTGCGCATGCCAGCGACGTTTTCAGTTACACCGAAGCCGACCATCACGGCGGCATGTCGACGACGACCCTGACGATCGATGTCACCGGCAGCAACGATGCGCCGATGATCTCGATCGACCTGCTCGACGTCACGGACAATCCCGACGGAACGACGACGATTTCCGGCCTTTCGATCACCGACCCCGACGCCGTCTCGACCGAAACATTCACGATGTCGGCAACGACGGCCGGTGCCGCTTCGGGCAGCAGCGTGACACCTGCTTCCGGCTCCGGCCAGCTGGCGAACATCAACACGGCCCTGCAATCCGGCCTCATTTACCATCAGGGCTCGGCGCCGACCGACATGATCACGCTCGCCGTAGCCGACGGCCACGGTGCGACCGACACCGTTAATTTCATTTTCAATGTCGCCGCCAATCCCGTGACGCCGGTGACGCTCGCAGGCACCACGGCCAGGGACGTGTTCTTCGCGACCGGTCATCAGGATCAGTTCGTGTTTGCGGCCGGCCTCAACCACGACACGGTCATGAATTTCACGCCCGGTCAGGATCACATCGACCTGTCGGCAGTGGTGTCGACCAGCAATGCGGCCACCTGGTTCAGCCAGCATGTGGCCGCCGCGACAAATTCTGCGGACACGTTGATAACGGTCGATGCCGCAGACAGCATCGTTCTTCACAACGTCTCTGTCGCCAACCTCACGGCCAATGACTTCATCCTTCATTCCACCTGATTTCGAAGGTGTGGACGCCGTCCCGCAACGCGCTGCCTGTCCCCAGACTTTCGTCGAGGATGGCTAACGGCGCCGACCCGCGAAATCTGTAATCGATATCCCAATTGGCCTTGAGATATACTGTAATATCCAGTCGAGTCGGAAAGCATGATAAGTGTAAACTTATCGTTTTGATAAATTAACGTCGCTTTATATTTGTATAATACAAAAATATCGACCAGTTGGGCCAGACCAATCTTGGTTAGACCGTCGAATATCCGAATTTACCTGTAAATTGAGCGGTCGGAACGCGCGCCGCAACACTATCGATGGCGCGAGCGCACTCGGCGTGCGTGCTTTCGCGTTGCGGGGCTCAATGATATGTAGGCAATTGCAGGGGATATTTGTTTTTTATTAACTATTTATGGTGGCGCATTGAATTACGCCGGCAGATTTGGCTCGGGTGGGCTTGACTCAAATTTCAACGCGCAAGGCGTTGATATCGATTCACTTTCTCACCGCGGTCACAGCGCGGATGCGGTCACCGTTCCGGACGCGCATCTGCTGTTTTCCGGAGACTTCCACAAATCCGGTTCCGACCTGATCATTTCGGATGACCTCCATCGTGTGGTGGTGCCGAACTATTTCCACGGTGACAGGCGCCCGACCCTGGTCTCGCCCGAGGGCGCGCCGCTCGATCCCAAGGTGATCGAGGCGCTGACCGGTCATACCGTTTACGCCCAGGCCGGCGGCACCCCCGCCGCCAAGGTGGTCGGTCACGTCGCCAAGATGACCGGCAGTGCCAGCATCGTGCGCAACGGCGTCACCGTCGTTCTCAACAACGGCGACGCGGTCTATCAGAACGACGTCGTGCAGACCGGCAGCGGCTCGACGGTGGGCCTCGTGCTGGTCGACGGCACGACGTTCAACATGACCGCCAACGCCCGGTTGATGCTGAACGACCTCACTTACGATGCCACATCGACGTCGAACTCGTCGCTGTTCACGCTGGTGCAGGGCGCCGCCAGCTTCGTCGCCGGTCAGGTCGCCAAAACCGGCGATATGAAGGTCGCTACGCCGGTCGCTTCGATCGGCATTCGCGGCACCGCGGTCATTCTCGACATTTCATCCGCGGACGGAAAGGTATCGATCTCGGTGATCGATCAGCAGGACGGCGCGGTCCATGCTGTCCAGGTCTTCAACACGCGAGGCGACCTGATCGGAACGGTGACGAGCAACGGCTCGACGCTGACGCTGACGCCAACCGCCACCTTCGAGGTGATCGCGCAGGAAAGCAACAAGTCTGTCGCGCAGATCGCGCAGGAGTTCAATGCCTTCCAGCAGGTGCTGAGCACCTACGACGCCTTCAAGGCCATTGCGCCCGATACGCCGCCACCCACCGACGGCAAGCGCGGCGACGCCAACCCGCAGTCGACGACGAAGTTTGCCAACAACACCATCATCCCGTCCAACCTGGCCCCTTCATTCAGTTCGGATACGGTGATTGCCAAGACTGCGGCCACCGGCGGAGCCGGGGCGGACCCGGTCGTCCAGGCCGCAACCACCAGTTCGAGCGGCGCGCCGATCGT
>Ga0310811_10011990_pt1 | contig 11251 bp, 8 predicted proteins | sample YCmetagenome_FD_207642 | JGI IMG/M metagenome (GOLD analysis project Ga0310811, IMG submission 207642) | Soil microbial communities from experimental microcosm in Duke University, North Carolina, United States - YC | ecosystem: Engineered > Artificial ecosystem > Soil microcosm > Unclassified ... | reverse complement strand
ATCCAGCCGCGCTTGCGGTCGGGCAGGCTGACCTCGAAGGCGGCGAGCGTCGCCGCCACGCCGGTGAGCCAGGCGCCGGCGACCTGGATCAGATAAGCGGGATCTCGCAGGCAGGCATCGATATCCCCCCGGAAGCCCCGCAGCAGCACCAGGATCGCGATCACCGCCGTGGCCAGGAGGATCAATCCCGCCGCCCGCAGCAGCGGCGGCTTCAGCCGGCGCACGGGGCGGAGCCCCGTGGACAGCGATGCGATGAGATCGTCGGTTGTGCGCATATCCGCTAGCTCCTGGGCAGCAGGCGGCCGAGGCGCTTCAAGGCGCGGTGCAGCGCGACCTTGAGCGCCGAGGGGGATTGCCCGCTCACGGCCGCTGCTTCCTTCACCGACAGCTCCTGCAACCGCAGCAGCTCCACCGCCTGCCGCTGGCCGGGCGGCAAAGCAGCGATCGCCTCATGCAGCCGGCGGATGTCACTGGCTTCCTCGTGAAGGTTCGTTTCGTCCGTCACAAAGGTTTCATGTTCCTCCGTCAGCGCCGTCTCCCGCAGCCGGATCCGCCCCCGCCGGCGCAGGCGGTCGATCAGCCGATACCGGGCCACGGCCAGCAGCCAGGGCGCGAAGGGACGTTTGGGGTCATAGGTCCGGCGGATCGAATGGATGGTCAGCAGGATGTCCTGGACGCCGTCCTCGATCTCCTCGGGGCCGAGGCCCGCCCGGTATGCCACCACCCGGAGATAGGGGGTGATCGCGCCCAGCAGCTCGCCATAGGCGCGGCCGTCGCCGTCCTGGGCCGCGGCCATCAGCGCCGACCAATCCCTGTCGGGGGCGGCTTTTGCCGCGGAGACCGGGCGCTCCTGGGGGGCTTTGACGCTCATGGGTCGAAGTGTAGCTGTCGCCCCGGATTTCGATAGCCGCTTGTGGCCTGTAACCTTTCGAAGGACGGGGGCGAACCGTTCATCGTCAACCCCAACCCAAGGAGATGGACCGATGAAGTTCTCGCTGATCGCGGCCTCGGCTCTGGCCGCCGCTATCGCCGTTCCGCTGGCCGCCCAGGCCGGTCCCGCCGCCATGCCCACCGGCTTTCAGGCGGAGAAATGCTACGGCATCGCCAAGGCGGGGCTGAACGACTGCCAGACCGCGAGCCATTCCTGCGCCGGCACCTCCACCAAGGACATGGATCACGCCTCCTGGATCTACGTGCCGGCGGGGACCTGCCAGAAGATCGCCGGCGGCAGCACCATGCCGATGTAGCGCCCGGATCGATCTTGCCATCGGCTTGCCGGCCCTTCTCCGGCGGCCGGCAAGCGATGGCGATTGGCGGGTCGCGCTAATAGGGCGTGCCGTCCTTGTGCACGAACCGGCCGTCGGCGTTGGCGCTCATCATGTCGATGTCGGAGCAGGTGGTAAGGTCGTCCGGCGCGCGCGATCCCACTTCGAGATAGACCGCCATCGCGCCGGATCGGTTGACGAGGTGATGGCCGTTGCCGGAGCCTTTGGCAAAGGCCGCGCAATCGCCGGCGCGCAGCACCGTCTCGCCGCCGTCTTCGATCAGCGTCAGCTCGCCCTCGAGCAGATAGACGAATTCATCCTCATGGGAATGCCAGTGGCGCTGGCTCGACCAATTGCCCGGGGGCAGGCGCATCAGATTGACCCCGAAATCGGTGAGGCCGCCGGCATTGCCCAGCCGCTGCCGGATGCGGTCGGCGCAGGGGGCATCGAAGGGCGGCGGATAGCCCGTGCCTTTGCGTTCCGGCACGCTGGGGATGTCGATCTTGGGCATGGCAACCTTCCCGGCGATCAGCGACGGTACCCAGGATAAGGCCAAAGACAACGGGCTTCCACTTCGGCCGGATCGACTCTAGCCTCCGATGTCCGTCGTGAGGTCAGCGGTCGAGCGGTGATTGGCTGAGGCAAGCGATCTCGGATGTAGAGGTGATGGCGCGGGAATGATCGAGGCTCTGATCTTCGATGCCTATGGCACGCTCTTCGACGTCTATGCGGTCGGCGCGCAGCTCGAGGCCTGGTATCCCGGCCAGGGTGCGGCCGCCGCCGCTTTGCTGCGCGACAAGCAGATCGAATACACCCGCCTCATTACCCAGAGCGACCCCTCGACCGGCGGCAGCCGCTACTACGAGCCCTTCTGGGAGCTGACCACCAAGGCGCTGCGCTATACGAGCAAGGCACTCGCTCTCGCCATGGACGAGGCCCGGATCGCGGCGCTGATGGCGGCGTATCGCGGGCTGCCCGCCTTTCCCGAAACCGCCGAGGTCCTGGACGAATTGAAAGGACGAGGCTTTCGCCTTGGCATTCTCTCCAACGGCGATCCCGCCATGCTCGCAAGCGTGGTCGCGGCCGCAGGCCTCACGGGGGTCTTCGATCATCTGATCTCGGTCGATGCCGTCCGGCAGTACAAGACCGCGCCCGCGGCCTATCGGCTGGGCTGTGACGCCTTCGGCCTGCCGGCGGAGCGCATCCTCTTCGTCTCCAGCAATGCCTGGGATGCTGTCGGCGCGAAATGGTTCGGCTATCGGATCTTCTGGGTCAATCGCCGCGGCCTGCCCTTCGAGGAGATCGGCGAGGCGCCTGACCATCGCGGCCGCGATCTACGCGATCTCCTGCCGCTGCCGAATCTCTAGCTGAGGCGGCGGAGGCCGGCCGACCGACCGGCACTTCGATCGGCACGGCCTGCATCCACGACAGTGTCCGATCACGGCAGCACAGCGCAATTCGTCCCGGGCAGCTGCGAGTAATAGCACTGGCCCCCGGACGCGCTGTCGGGCGTGATCGAGGTGTTGAGGAACTGGCTCAGCCAGTTCGGGCTGTTGGTGCCGGCAGTCGTTGGGAAGATGGTCGGCACGGGACGCTGGGCCTGGCCCTCGTCGTCGGGGGTGAAGCCCGTGGGCAAGGTGAAGGCGAAGCCGTAGACGCCGGCCGGCGGGAAATCGAGGTCCTTCACCGACCAGACGCTGCAGGCCTGCTGGCATTGCTTGAGGATGCCCGGGTCGGCCATGGCGAGGGGGTCGCTCTGCTTCAGCGCACAGCCGCAGGACTCGCCGGTCGCCGTGCAGAAGCTGTTCGGCAGGCACATGCCGTTGCTGGGCTCCGGCACGATGTCGGTGAGCTGGCTGAAATTGGTGGAGACCAACAGAATCCCGCAGTTGTTGTTGCTGAATCCGGCGCAGGCCGTGGCGTCGTTGTAATGCGCGGTCCAGCCGGTGGGGAGGGTCGACGACAAGGTGACGTCGCTGAGCGGCATCGGCAAGGTGCTGATGAGCGAGCGCACGCCCTGGAGGTCGGTGGTGAGGTCGAAGCCCGGGCCGACATAGATCTGGTAGGTCTGCTGGGTGTCCGGCTTCGTATAGAGGAAGTAGACGTAATAGGTCTGGCCGCCCGTGAAGACATTGACGGCGGCCGGCGGCGTCGGGGTGAAATTCTCGGTGTTCTGCGTGTTCAGGCTGACGCTGGTATCGAGATAATAAGTGCCGTTGTTCGCCGTCATCGTGCTGCGCTGATAGGTGGCCTGTCCGCCCATGCGCACGAAGGGCCAGCGGCATGCCGCCGTCGTCTGATTTATATCGCAGCCCGCGGCGATCCAGGCCGCGACCTCGCGCGTCTTCGTGGGCGTGATGGTCCCGGTCAGGAATTGCCGGTAGAGGGGAAGGCCGTAGCAGGAGGGATTGGTGCAGTCGATGGCCCAGTTCGCCAAGCCGCCGGTGCTGGTGCAGGCCGGATCCGTCGTGCCGGTGACGGCGCATTGGGGATAGACCGCCGTCGTCACGTATTCATAGGGGCTGGTGGTGGCAGTCGTCGGCGTCGGGGTCTGCTGGGGCTGGTTGTTGACGGGACAGGCCAGCGACGGGCTGATCCCGATGTTGGTCGCGCATTCCGCGGTCTGCACCGGCGCATTGAAGAACTGGGCCGGGTTGATGGAGACGGTGCCGGTCGGCGTCGGGGTTGCGTTGTTTGTCAGCCCCGTGAGCGTCCCGTCGTCGTCGCTGAGCTCGGTCTGCCGGTCGATGTCCGTGAAGCCGGTGAACATGGCGGTGGAATAGACGCCGCCTTGCTGCGGGCAGTAGTCCGCCTGAACCTGGGCTGTGTCCTGGAGATAGGTGCCGGGCTGGAACAGGGCATCGATGACGTAATGCCGGATGGTGACATTGTTGAAGAACAGGTTCGAGGAATGGAAGGAGGGCGGATAGAAGAATCCGTTGGGCTGCTTCCAGCCGATGGCCGCATTGGGCAAATAGCAGGAGCTCGTGTTGCCCACGGTCTGCTTCCGCACGCCCAGGGTGTAGGCATACATGCAGCTGCCGCAGGGCGTCGGGGTGATATCGAGATAGATGTTGGATTCCTGATAGGCGGGGCCGTCATAGATATTGAAGGCCCGGCTGCCCGTGCCGAAATTGCTCAAGGGGAAGCTGACGCCCTCGGCGATGCTGGTGCAGGCCAGCACCGGCGGCGTGCTCCCGGTGCTGTTGTCGCAGTTCAGGGATTGCGCCGTGCCATTGAGGAAGGGACCACCGTTGGAGCTGTAGCCATTCCCCGTCTGGGTATTGCCGACCAGTAGGCTGGTGCGCAGCACCGACCAGACGCCCTCGATCGCCGAGGCGCGGGAATAATCGCCGCTGGTGATGAAGGAAAGGCCGCCGGTCTGGACGTCGGTCAGCACGCTGTTGGCGACCAGATACCACTGCGGCCGCAACCAGATGGCCGCGAAGTTCTGCTGCGCCCAATGGAAGGACGAGGTGAAATGGTCGAGCACCGTCACCGCGCAATTGACCGCACCCGCGCCGTTGGAGCAGGGCGGGATGGCGGCCCCGCCGCTGGGGGGCGTGCCCGTGAGCTGGGTGCAGTCCGTGGCGCTGCCCGTGCCCGAGCAGAGGGTGGCCACGCGGCCGCCGCCGCCGACATAGGGATAGTACATGCCTTGATTCGAGAGCATGCCGTTCGTGGGCGGCGGCGGTGCCGGGGCGAAGCCGGGAATCCCCGGGAAGGTGCCGGAGGTGAGCGAGGGGGGGCTCTGGCCGGGGAAATCGGCGCCGGTGCAGGGCGAGGTCGGGGCCACCGTCTGGAAGGAGGTCATCGTCGAGGTGGCGTAATTGCCGAAGAAGGTCTTCAGCGGCGTCGAGCCGGCCGTGGTCGGGGTGTTCTGCAGCGACTCATAGCCCGTCCATTTCATTTCCGTGCCGAACCACTGGTTGCTTGAGGTCGGCACGTCGGGCATGTCGTTGTTCTGGGTCGAGACGAGCCAGTAGGCCGCGCCGCAAGACCCCGCACCCGCCGCCATATTGCCGATGAAGTCGTTCCAGCCATTGCTGATCCAGAAGACCGTGGGATGCTGGATATCGGTCGTGAAGGGGAAGGGGTCCGAATTCTGCGGCAGGAAGGGCGTGCCGTTGGAGAAACCGGGACCGGCCGAGAAGATGCCGGGAATCTTCCGGGGATTCTGCGGGTTGTTCACCGCGGCCCGGGCGAAGATCCCGAGGTTGGAATAGAATTTGTTGTCGGTCTCCGTGCCGTTCTCGAGGAAGAACCCCGAACCGATCGACTTGTAGCCGATATTGCGCTGGAACAGCACGCCCTGGGTCGAATGCAGGACGATCCAGCGGGTCATGGATTCGTTGATCGAGGAATCCTTGACGAAGGTGTCGGTCGGGACATGGCGGGCCTCGTGGAAGTGCAGGGGGTAATGCCCCATCTTCCCGCCCTGGCCCATGTTCACGAATTCGACGCCCTGGATCTTGAGCTCCTTGAAGCCCTGCCGGATGACGGTGTTCGCCCCGAAGTAATAGCAATTGGGGACGACCGCCCCGTTCTGGCAATTGGCGGCGACCTTGCTCGCCGCCTCGAATGTCTGGCCCGCCGTGTCGCCGGCGGAGAGGATGCGGATGCTCCGGGTCAGCAGCGCCACCGAAGCACGCGTTTCCGCCCCGTCCTTGATCAGCGCCGGATCCATGCCGGCGTCGAGGAAGCGCTGGGCATCGCTGCCGAGGCGGCTGGCGACCGGATATTTCGTGCCGTTATGGGCATATTCCACCGGATCCCAGAAGGACAGGGTCGTGCCCTTCAGCTTGCGGATCGTCAGCTTCTCGGAATGGCCGGGCAGATAGTCCGTCGTGGTGACCACCACCTGGTCGGGCGTTGCCTTGTTGTCATTGGCCGACCACCAGCGGTCGCCCGGTGCCTGGGACAAGGTCAGCTGATTGGGATCGTTCTTCGCCGCCGCCGCCATCGTCGGAAGATTCGCCGCCAGCCGCATCCAGCTGTAGCCGCTGTTGCGGGGATCGGCATCGATCGCCGTGGGGTCGACGGTCGGCGTGGCAGCCTGAGCCGCCGGTTCGGCATCCGACTCATCGGAATCCTGAGCCTGGTTCGGCGCGAGCTGGCCGAAGAAGCTCGAGCCCTGGCTGCCGCCCTGGCTTGGGAAGAACGGGGAGAACGGGCGGGTCTTCACCGCCCGCTTGAGCGGCGTCCCCTTATAGCCGAAGAGCTTCAGGGTGGCGTTGTAGGAGACGCCCAGCACCTTGTAGCCGAAATATCCCACCTGGCCGGTCGAGGTACCGCATTGGCCATTGGCCCAGTTGGTCCCGTCCGTGCATTTGTTGTCGCCGTAATTGGGGCCGTATTGGTAGAAGTAGTCGGAGACGCTTCCCGCGCCCGGCATGGTCTGCAGCGTCGTGCCGTTGTCGTTCCAGAGGCTGAGGGGAATGCCGCAGGGGCCGGTGGTGCTGGTGAGCTGGCCATAGCAGAGGGCGCCCTGCCCGGGATTGGCCGCCGGATCGCCGGTGCTCTGATTCGGGCCATAGATATAGATGTCCAGCACGCCGCGCCGGCTGCCATATGGCGCGCTCTCGCTGCCGGCGATCAGCGCGCCGCCGGCCTCGACGATGATGTTGCTGGCCCAGAAGTTGACCAGGGTGCCCGTCCCCGACGGCTCCTTGAAGGTCAGGCTGCCGCCGGCCACGATATTGACGTTGCCGTAGAAATAATTTCCGGGGCTGCTCACGGTGCAGGGCGTGCTCACCACGAGATTGGGCTGCTGGCCGGTGACGGCGGTGCTTCCGCCGCGCAGGTGCACCGGCGACAGTTTGCCCGAGGTGCAGGTGACGGTGTCGGGCGCCGCCGCCTCAGCTGCCGGGATCAAAGGGACCGCCGCCAGGACAGCCAGCGGCAGCGCGGCCAAGAGGAATCGCCGCATGCCTGCGACAAGCGTCTCCGACGCCACTGAGACGAGCTTGATCATGAACCCCCACCCAAATGTAAATGTCCCCGGCTGCGCCCCCGCTTCTGTCGCCCCAATGCGCGGCAGACCAGAGGTGTCGCCCCTACGACTTGTCGTTGCAACGCAGCATAACAAGAGGAGAAGAATGCATCAAGCAATCGGCCGCGGCTGAGACCCCGGGAGCGTGCAAACAAGCAGGTTATGGGAAGACGCAATGGCCAGGCCGCGCTTCCGACCCTCTCCCGCTTCGAAGTGCGGTCGTGGAACGGCGGCCATCGCAGGACAATCCAATTCGATCGCCGATCGCCTTAGCGCTTGCGCTTGCGCCAAGCCTCGAATTGAGCGGCCGTGTCTGGATTGGGCGGGTAGAGGCCCGGGAGCTCCCGGCCCGCATTGACCTCGCCCAGGATCCATTCCTCGAGCACCTCGCTTTCGCGGCCGAGCTCGATCACGGTCCCGACCATGGCGGCCGGAATCACCACGGCGCCGTCCTGATCGGCCACCAGGATATCATGGGGCATCACGGCGACGCCGCCACAGCCGATGGACTCTTGCCAGCCGACGAAGGTCAGGTGCGCGACGGAGGGCGGGGCCGAAATGCCGGAGCACCAGACCGGAAGGCCGGTACGCCTGACACCTTCCAGGTCGCGGATGGTTCCGTCGGTGACGAGGGCTGCGACGCCGCGCTTGACCATGCGCGCGCAGAGGATGTCCCCGAAGATGCCGGCATCGCCGATACCGTGAGCGTCCGCGACCGCGATGCAGCCTTCCGGCATGTCCTCGATCGCGAAGCGTGTGGATGTCGGCGAGGCGAGGGATTCAGGTGTTGCCAGATCTTCCCGGCCGGGGACGAAGCGCAGCGTGAAGGCAGGACCCACGACGCGGGAGGGTTCGGGGTGAAGGCTCCTGCCGCCGCGAATCCAGACATTCCGCAGACCTTTCTTCAGCAGAACCGTGGTGATCGTCGCGGTTGTCAGTTCCTCCAGCGCCTTGCGCGTGTCGACGTCCAACGACATGACTTCCTCCCACGATCGTAATTTGCGCGGATCGTTCAAATGCTTGGAATGAGCCCACCGTCCACGCGGATCGTGGCGCCCGTGACATAGGAGGCCCGGGTGCTCGCCAGGAAGGTGACGACATCGGCATATTCCCGCGGCTCGCCATAGCGCCCGGCCGGGATGTCGTTCGCGCTGCCGGCGGCGACCGCCTCGACGCTGCGGCCCTCGCGCTTTGCCCGGGCCTCATCGAGTTGCCGGATGCGCTGGGTCGCGATGCGCCCGGGCGCCACGATATTGACGGTGACGCCGTCGCGCGCGGTTTCCCGCGCCAGAGTCTTGGACCAGCCGACAAGGGAGAGCCGCAGCGCATTGGACAGAGCCAGGTTCGGGATCGGTGCGACGATGCCCGAAGACGTGCTGGTGATGATCCGCCCCCATTTGCGCGACCGCATGCCAGGCAGGACGCGGTTGGTGATGGCGATCACGGAGAGGACCATCTTCCGGAAATGCTCCGACCAGGCCTCGAGCGGCGTCTCGGCCGCGGGCGTCGGCGGCGGCCCGCCGGTGATGTTGACGAGGATCTCGACGGGGCCGAGCGCGGCTTCCACGGCGCCGATCCGGTCCTCGACGACCGCCAGCTCGCCCAGATCCCAGGTAAGCGCATGATGTCGTCCGCCGGCCGCCTGGATGGCCGATGCCGTTTCGGCGAGCGCCTTGTCGTTCACATCGGCGATGGCGACCTTGCTGCCTTCGGCGGCCAGGCCGAGCGCAATGGCGCTGCCCAGCCCGCCGCCGGCGCCCAGCACTAGAGCCACGCGATCCGCTATCTGGAAGTCCATGCGACACCTTGTTTCGGCACGCGCGCCGTGCTGCTCCCGCGGGTCCGCCCGCGATTCCCGGCGGGCAATCTATCCAATGCGCCGGTGGGAGGGCATATCAGTGTCTCTTATACAGGGCCGCCCGGCGGCCGCCGGCGGCACCGTCAGTTCCGGCGCTGGATCTCGTCGCCGATGCTGATCGACGTCTCGACCCCGGGGATCCGCGCCGCGATGGCCGGCAGATAATTGTCCAGCAACAGGCGGCAGCTGAACTCCGCCACCTCTTTGGGCACGCGGGCCAGCTCTCGGCGGCGCGCGATGAGGGACAGTCGCCGGTTGAAGCCCGGTCCCGGCAGCCGTTGGCATTCGATCCGTTCGCCGAGCCCGCCCGCCTCGAAGATGCAGAGCGGCGTGGTGATGGCGAAGCGGCCACCCGCGGCGACGCTCGCCGTGACGCCGTAAGGCGTATCGAATTCCTCGGTCCGGGGCAGATTGACCCCGATGCGCCTGAGATGCCGCTCGATGGCGGCCCCGATCTTGCGGCGATGGTGATAGCGCACGAAGCCCAGGCTCTGGCTCAACCCTGCCAGATCCTTGATCGCCTTTAGGGGCGGGGTGCCCGGCGGCACGATGACGACATAGGGTTCGTCCAGCAGCGGCCAGGTTTCCAACCCGTCCAGCTCCTCGAACTCGTCGATGCCCAGGAAAATGTCGAGCCGGCGGCCGAAGATATCCTCGACATGGGAGGAGGTCAGGCCGGAGACGAAGGACACCTGGTCGGCGAGACGGCGCAGATAGCTGGGCAGCGCCGGCAGCAGCAGCCGCGCCAGGGAATCGATCAGCCCGACCCGGATGACCGGCAGCTTGCCCTTGCGGACCTCCTGCAGAAGCGGCCCGATCTGGCGCGCATCGCCCAGCAGGATGCTGGCACGCTGGCGCAAGACGACACCGCCCAGGGTCAGGCCCAGCGGCCGGGTCTGACGGTCGAACAGCGTCGTCTTCATATTCTGCTCGAGCTCGGCAATGGATTGGGAGATGGCCGATTGGGTGATGCCCAGCGTCCGCGCCGCCGCCGACATTGTTCCGCTCTCGCAGACGCACAGGAACACTTCCAGCGAGCGCAATTCGAAGGGGAGCGGATCTTCCTGCATGGGGCGCGCCGCCGAGTATCAGGAAAACTAATGATACCCAGAAACCCCCCGAAGTCTACCGTTCGAGCAAGGGTCGATGAACAGAGCCACAACCCATGGGAGGACGAAACATGTCGACGCAGAGGCGCCTGCCCCTCACCTTCATCACCTCGGCCGCCGTGCTGGGGCTTTCGATCGGCGTCGCCTGGGCGGACGAGTATGTCGACCAGGCGAAAGCCTATATCAGCCAGATCACCGCCCCGGGCGCGCCCTGGACCGGGCCGACCACCGGCCCGAAGGCGCAGGGCAAGCGGCTGGTCGTCTTCGTCGACTATGACGAACGCAACAGCGGCGGGCGCGCGGTCGGCGAGTTCGCCGGCGAGGCCGCCAAGATCATGGGCTGGGACTATCGCGTCATCGACGGGCAGGGGACAGTGTCCGGCCAGACCACGGCGCTGAATCAGGCGATCGCGCTGAAGCCCGACGGGATCATCCTGGGCTCGGTCGACGCCATCGAGCATAATCCGGAAATCACCCAGGCCGTCGGGCAGGGCATCAAAGTCGTGTCCTGGCATTCCGGCACGGTCGCGGGGAAGATCCCGGGATCGCCCATCTTCACCAATGTGACGACCGATCCGACGGAGGTGGCCCGCGCCGCGGGCCTCTATGCCGTGGCGGATTCCAACGGCACGGCGAAGGTCGTCCTGTTCACCGACAGCGCCTATCAGATCTGCATCACCAAGACGAACGCCGAGAAAGCCGCCGTCGAGGGCTGCAAGACCTGCAAGGTGCTGGAGATCGAGGACACGCCGCTGGGCGAGGCCTCGACCCGCATGCCCCAGCTCACCGCCAGCCTGAAGGCGAAATACGGCGACGACTGGACCTATTCCATCGGCATCAACGATCTCTATTTCGATTTCATGGCCCCGGCCCTTCAGGCCGCCGGCATTCCCGGCGACGGGAACCCGAGGAACATCTCGGCCGGCGACGGATCGGAAGCCGCCTTCCAGCGCATCCAGAGCAAGCAGTACCAGATCGGGACCGTCGCCGAGCCGCTTCGCCTGCACGGCTTCCAGGTGATCGACGA
>Ga0310811_10011989_pt1 | contig 11251 bp, 8 predicted proteins | sample YCmetagenome_FD_207642 | JGI IMG/M metagenome (GOLD analysis project Ga0310811, IMG submission 207642) | Soil microbial communities from experimental microcosm in Duke University, North Carolina, United States - YC | ecosystem: Engineered > Artificial ecosystem > Soil microcosm > Unclassified ... | reverse complement strand
CGGCGCCTGATAGCGGCGCTCCGCACGTAGGGGCTGCCACTGGTCGTTCGTGACCTCGCCCGCCCAGACGAGATCCCAGAGCGCCGGCAGCGCCACGGCATCCTCCAGCCCGGTCGCGGCCAGCAGGTCGTACCAGAAGAGCGCGCCCGCGGCGAGCGACCCGCGAATCGCAGCATGCGCCGGGTCGTGCGGGGCAGACGCGCCCGCCGGCTGCCCCAGCACCGGCGCGTCGTCGCGGAAGAGCACCGCCACCCGGTCGAGACCCGCGCCGACCCACACGAGCTCACCCGACGCGCACAGCTGGTCGAGCTGCTCGGGGCGATACCCGGGAACACGGCGCGGCAGCACGTCGGACTCCCACAGGGACACCGGCAACGCCAGTCCCTGCAGCGGCACGAGCGCCTCGCGGAGCGTCGCGCGCCGGTCGATCCCGTGCCAGCTCGGCAGGAAGCGCCCGAGCGCCGCCTGCTCGGCGGGCTCCACCTCGCGGCGCAAGGCTGCGAGCGAAGCGCGCCGCAACCGCCGCAAGACGTCGGGATCGCACCACTCGCGCTCGACGCCACCCGGGCGCAGCTCTCCGCGGACGAGCTTCTCTTCGCTCTCGAGCTCACGCAGATGGGAGCCGACGTCGACGCCGAACCACTCGTTCGCCTGCGCCGTCGTGAATGGACCGCGCCCACGCGCATAGCGCTGCACGAGCTGGCGGAGCGAGTCGGGCCCGCCCTCGAGGAAGACACCGGGCAGCCCGGACGGCGGCATCACGCCGAGGGCGTCGCGGTAGCGGCCGGCGTCTTCGGCGGCGATCAGCCGCTCGGCGCCGGCGATCCGAAGCCGCAGCGCCCGCCGCTCCGCCTCGAGGATCGCGGCGGGCGCCTCGTCGAACTCGCCGGCCGCCAGATCGCCGCGCAGGCGGAGCAGGTCGTGAAGGTGGTCGGGATTCGCGGGATGCGGCCGGAGCGACGCCTCGACCTCGGCGAGCGCGTCCCGGTCGATCAGCTCACGCAGCTCCTCCTGCCCGAGCAGCTCGCGCAGCAGGTCGCGGTCGAGGGAGAGCGCCTGGGCCCGGCGCTCCGCGGGCGGCGTGTCGTCCTCGTACATGTAGGTCGCGATGTAGTCGAAGAGAAGCGACGAGGCGAACGGCGACGCGGAGGAGGTCTCGACGTCGACCAGATCGATCTCCCGCGTCTGCAGGCCGTGCAGCAACCGCTTCAGCGAGGGCAGGTCGAAGACGTCCTGCAGGCATTCACGGTATGTCTCGAGCACGATCGGGAAGCTCGCGTACTTGCGCGCCACCTGCAGCAGGCCCTGCGCCTTGAGGCGCTGCTGCCAGAGCGGCGTCCGCTCGCCGGGCCGGCGCCGGGGGATCAGCAGCGCGCGCGCCGCGTTCTCGCGAAAGCGCGCGCCGAAGAGCGCGGTCTCGCCGACCTCGGCGAGCACGAGCTCGTCGAGCTCGTCCGGCGCGAGCAGCAGCAGGTCGGTGGACGGCGCCGCATCCGCTTCCGGCAGGTGGAACGCGATCCCGTCGTCGGACCAGATCGACTGCGCCTCGATCCCGAGCGACTCGCGCAGCCGGGCGCCGACTGCCATCGCCCAGGGCGCATGCACCCGCGCGCCGTACGGCGTCAGGATGCAGACGCGCCAGTCGCCGATCTCGTCGCGAAACCGCTCGACGACGACGGTGCGGTCCGAAGGCACCACACCGGTGGCGCTTTCCTGCTCACGGAGGAACGCCAGGAGATTGACGGCGGCACGCCGGTCGAGGTCCCCGGTCAGGCGCTCGAGCGCAGGCGCGTCGGCGAGCGCGCACACCTCGCGCGAGAACCTGCCGATCGCCTCGCCCAGCTCGTACGGACGACCCACACCCTCGCCCTTCCAGAACGGCACCGCGCCGGGGACGCCCGGCGCGGGCGACACGAGCACCCGGTCGCGCGTGATCTCCTCGATCCGCCACGACGACGCGCCGAGCATGATCACCTGACCCGCGCGGGCCTCGTAGACCATCTCCTCGTCGAGCTCGCCGACGCGGCCGCCGCCGTCGACGATGAAGACTCCGAAGAGGCCGCGGTCCGGGATCGTGCCCGCGTTCGTCACCGCAAGCCGCCTCGCGCCCTCGCGGCCACGCACGACTCCGGCGGTGCGGTCCCAGATGATGCGGGGGCGGAGCTCCGCGAACTCGTCCGACGGATAGCGGCCTGCGAGCATGTCGAGCACGTTCTCGAGCTGCGGGCGCGAGAGCTCGGCGAACGGATATGCCCTGCGTACGAGTCGATGCAGGTCGGAGAGCTCGATCTCCTCGTCGGCGCAGATCGCGACGATCTGCTGTGCAAGCACGTCGAGTGGGCTTCGCGGGATCCGTGTCTCCTCGATCGCACCGGCGCGCATGCGTTGCGCGACGACGGCGGACTCGAGGAGGTCGGCACGGAACTTCGGGAAGATCCGTCCCTTCGAGACCTGGTGCAACGAGTGTCCCGCACGGCCGACGCGCTGGAGCCCGCGCGCCACGGACTTCGGCGACTCGACCTGGACCACGAGGTCGACCGCACCCATGTCGATCCCGAGCTCGAGCGACGACGTCGCGACGAGACACGGAATCCGCCCGGCCTTTAGGTCCTCCTCGATCTGCACGCGCTGCTCGCGCGCGAGCGAGCCGTGGTGCGCACGTGCGACCTCTTCCTCCGCGAGCTCGTTCAGCCGCAGCGCGAGACGCTCGGCGAGCCTGCGGTTGTTCACGAAGACGATCGTCGAGCGGTGCTCGCGCACGAGCTCGAGGAGCGCCGGGTAGATCGACGGCCAGATCGAGTTCGTCGGCCGCTCACCGCCGGTCTCGGGGGCGGCGCCGGGCTCACGCATGTCCTCGAGCGGGACCACGACCTGGAGGTCGAGCTGCTTCGAGATGCCCGCGTCGACCAGCTCGATCGGGCGCCCGCCGGAGACGAACCGGCCGATCTCCTCGAGAGGCCGCTGCGTCGCCGACAGCCCGACGCGCTGGAACGGCGCCGCGACGAGGCGCTCGAGACGCTCGACGGAGAGCGCGAGATGGGCGCCTCGCTTCGTGCCCGCGACGGCGTGCACCTCGTCGAGCAGCACCGTGTCGATGGAGCGGAGGATGTCGCGCGCCTGCGAGGTCAGCATCAGGAAAAGCGACTCGGGGGTGGTGATCAGGATGTCCGGCGCGTCGCGCAGCATCGCCGCACGCTCCTTCTGCGTCGTGTCGCCGGTGCGAACCGCGACGCGAAGCTGCGAGCCGAGGCCCGCGAGCGGTCCGCGCAGGTTGCGCTCGACGTCGTAGTTCAACGCCTTGAGCGGCGATACGTAGAGGACGCGCAGGCCGGCGTGCGGCGTCGAGGTCAGGCGGTCGATCGCGTAGAGAAACGCGGCGAGCGTCTTTCCCGAGCCTGTCGGCGCCTGGATCAGCGTGTGCGCACCCGACGCGATGGCGGGCCAGCCCTTCGACTGCGCCGCCGTCGGCTCGTCGAAGGTGCGCTCGAACCACGCCCGCGTCGCCGGGCTGAAGACGTCGAGTGCGGCCACAGGGCAAGCGTAGCTCCGTGAAACGGGGCTAGGATCCGGATCGTGGGCGCCCCCGACCGGCTCTATTTCACGGACGACGACGAGGCCTGCCGCCTCATCGCGGTCGACCCGTTCGCACTGCTCGTCGGGCTCGCGCTCGACCAGCAGGTCACGGTGCAAACGGCGTTCGCCGGCCCGCAGAAGATCAAGCGACGGCTCGGCACCGTCGATCCGGCCGAGCTCGCCCGCACCGATCTCGAGCAGCTCACCGCCGCGTTCCGCGAGAAGCCCGCCGTGCACCGATTCCCCGGCTCGATGGCGGCACGAATTCACGAGCTCGCCGCATTCGTCGCGGAGGAATACGGCGGCGACGCGTCACGGCTCTGGACCGAAGCGCGTGACGGGGAGGATCTGCGGGCTCGGATCTCTGCCCTGCCGGGCTTCGGCGAGATGAAGGTGAAGACACTCACCGCGGTGCTCGCAAAGCGGTACGGGATCGCCGCGGCGAAGGAGATTGCGCCGGAGCACCGCACGCTCGGGGACGTCGACTCGCCGCAAGGCCTGCTCGACTACCAGGCGGCGAAGCGGGCGTACAAGGCCGAGCAGCGCGCGAAGGCCGCCAAATAGACATCCGGACGCTCACCGACGGCGGGCAGCCGGCGGCGGAGACAGCGCACGCGCTCGCCGATTGGATCGGAGCGGCGAAGCGAACCCTCGAGATCGCGATCTACGACCTGCGGCTGCCCGACCCGCTCGCGAAGACGGTGGTCGAGGCGCTCACCGGCGCCGCCGGCCGCGGCGTCACGGTGCGCCTCGCGTACAACCTCGACCATCCGGAGGTGACACCCGTGCCGCCGCCGCCGCAGACGAATCCCGAGCTGGTCGAGTCGCTCCCGTTCCCCACGACTGCGATCCCCGGGGTTCCCGACCTCATGCACCACAAGTACGTCGTCCGGGACGCGGAAGCGGTCTGGACGGGATCGACCAACTGGACGGCCGACTCGTGGACGCGCGAGGAAAACGTGATCGCGACCGCGGAGTCGCCGGAGCTCGCGGCCCTCTACGGCCGGAACTTCGAAGAGCTCTGGACGGAGCGCCGTGTCCAGCACACCGGCAAGGTCGACACGGCGCCGATCTCGGTCGGGAACGTGGCGGTGCGCGCGTGGTTCTGCCCGCGACACGGCGAGAAGCTCGCCCACCGGATCGCGAAGGCGATCGGCACTGCGAGGCGCAGGATCCGCATCGCGTCGCCCGTGATCAGCTCGGCGCCGATCCTGGCGACGCTCGCCCAGGTAGCGAGCGACGGGCGCGTCGACCTCGCGGGCGTGGTCGACCGCACGCAGGTCCTCGAGGTGCTGCGGCAATGGGAGATGAACGGAAACGCGTCGTGGAAGGAGCCGCTGCTGAGGACCGCCCTCTCGCGCGCGCCGTTCGCCGGGAAGCACTCGACTCCCTACGGGCCCGGGACGGTGCACGACTACATGCATGCGAAGGTGACGGTCGCGGATGACGTCACGTTCCTCGGCAGCTTCAACCTCTCCCACTCCGGAGAGCTCAATGCCGAGAACGTCCTCGAGATCGCGGATCCCCCGCTCGCCGACCGTCTGGCCGCGTTCGTCGACACGATCCGCGCGAAGTACCCCGGAATCGTCCTCTGAGCGCGACCCGGCCGGGGGACGGCGCCCTCCCGCTCCAGGACGATGCTGGACGTGATGAGCTGCGCGGCCGCACTTCCGTTGTCACCCTTTCGGGTGAATGGGCGCTCATACGTTCCGCATACCCCGAGCGCACTCGATTTCATCAGACCGTCTCCGATCATCTGCCCAGCGGACACGAAGTCCGGCCGGTACACACAAAGGCAGAGGAGACTCGAAATGAACATGCTCAAGGGACTCGCGAAGAAGAAGACGCTCTTCGCTCTCATGCTCGCCCTCACGATCTTCGGCGCGGTCTACGGCTTCGCGGCGACGCTGAACGTCGGCACCGATCAGCTGAGCGCCGGTAACGCGACGGTCGCCTCGTGCCAGTCGAGCGGCAATCCGACCGGGACCTACACGGTCGCCTACGACAGCGCGCTCCCGGGCTACAAGGTCTCCGGCGTGACGGTCACGGGCCTCGACGCGGCCTGCGCGACGAAGGCGGTCTCGGTGACGCTCACCGGCGCGAGCGCCTCGAACCTCGGCACGATCACGGGCACCGTCCCGGCGGGCGGCGGCAACCTCGCCCTGACCCCGGGCGCGACGCCGATCTCCGCGGCCGCCGTCAGCGGCGTCTCGGTCGCAATCAACGGCTAAGGCCGGCCTCGTACCGGCCGACAAAGGTTGCGGGCGGAGCACCTGGCGGCGGGTGCTCCGCTCCGCAACGACTCAGAGGAGAGCTGCGATGAAGCTGCTGGCAAACATCCTGGGACTCGCACTCGCGGTGGCGGCAGTCTCGGCTGCCTGCGGTGCGGCGGCGAGCCTCGCGCTCGGCTCGAAGTCTCTGTCCGCCGGCAGCGCTGCGGTCACGGCCTGCGGAGGGCTCACCTCGCTCAGCGCGACGCGGACCGTCTCGAACGCCGGGAACGTGACGCAGGTGAACGTCGGCGGCATCCCCGCGGCGTGCTCCGGCGAGACGCTCTCGGTCACGCTCGTGGGTGCCGCGAACGCGAATCTCGGTAGCGGCACCGCGACGCTCGGCAGTTGCGGCACGACGTGCTCGGCGACCTTCGCGGGCTTCGGCACCGTCGCGGCGGCAAGCGTCGTCGGTTACAGCTTCGGACTGGCGGGATCGTGACGGCCAGGCGACTCGCTCTCGTCGTGGGTGCGACCCTCGCCCTCGGCTCGAGCGCCGCGTTCGCGGCAACGCTGAACGTCGGCACGTGGCACCTCTGGGCGGGCTCGCAGACGCTGACGAAGTCGCAATGCACCGTGACCGGTGCGACCGATACGTACGCGGACGAGAAGACGAGTGTCGACAACTCCGGGAGCCTGGTTCTCAGCGAGCAGCCGGACTCGGGCAAGCGCCAGTGGATCTACATCCGCTTCGACCTGAGCAGCTGCAACATTCCGACGACGGGCGGTGCCGACTCGGCGACGCTGACCCTCTTCGAGTCGATTGCACCGAAGAGCAGCCGGACGCTGACGCTTGCGCCGGTGCAGGGCACCTGGCCTGCAAACCTTCCCTTCGCGACTGCACTGGCGTTGACCTACCGGGCCTCGACCGCGAGCGTCGCGACGGGGACGACGAGCAATGTTGCCCTGCCGATCACCGTGACGGCCGACGTCGACGGGTTCATCAAGAGCCCCTCGACCGCCTTCGGCTGGCGGATCAGCGACGGCGCAGCGCAGTCGGCACTCGACCAGGCCGTCTTCACCTCCAGCGAGGCGCCGGCCAACAAGCCGACGCTCGTGATCAACTATGAGAAGTAGGTCGCTCGCCCAGCTCGCGCCGACCGCGGCGTGGATCGTGCTCGCCGCCGTCACGTTCCTCTTCTGGGCGCACTTCCTCCGCCCTCAGTCTCTCGGCGGCGGCGCGGCATACGTGCTCGTCTCGGGGAAGAGCATGGAGCCTCGCTATCACACCGGCGATCTCGTCCTCGTGCGAAGGCGGGAGGGCTACCGCGTCGGACAGCTGATCGCGTATCGCGTCCCGAAGGGCGATCCGATGGCGGGCGCCCAGGTGATCCACCGGATCGTCGGCGGCGACGCGACCCACGGGTTCGTCGTCCAGGGCGACAACCGCACGCAGCCGGACGTCTGGCGCCCGCGGCCCGGCGACATCGTCGGCGCGAAGGCGCTTCGCATCCCGCACGCGATCGTCGTCCTGCAATTTCTTCGTGCTCCGATCTTTCTCGCGCTCCTCGCGGCGTGCTTCGTGTTCGTGCACGCGCTGAGCCGCGACGCAGAGAGTGGGCCGCGCGCCCATGCTGCGTAGACTGCGCGGCGCCGTCATGCTCGACCGCCGCCACTCCGTGACGTTCGTCGCGGTCGCCGCCATCGGCGCGACCTGGGGCCTGATGCTTGCCTTCTCGTGGTCGACGACGCTCGGCGTGGTCGCACTCGCTCCCTGGGTCGCATTGATCGGGTTCGACGCCGGCGCCGTCGCGGGCGCGATGGGCGTCGCCCTCGCCGTCACGCTGTGGCTCGTCGCGGTCAATGCCGACGACGTGACGTTCAACAACGCGCAGATCAGCGTGCGGAGCGGCGCGCTTTTCGTGCTCGCCCTGGGGTCCGCGATCGTCGGGCGGCGCCTCCGCAAGAGCGAGGCGGCGCAACGCGCGATCGCGTCGCTCCAGTCGGCGCTCATCGACTCGACGCTCGACGGAATCTGCCTGACGGACGCACGCGGCGACATCCTGATCGCGAACAAGCCGCTGAGACGGCTGACGGTCGAGCTCGGGATGCCGCAGGAGGGGACGGTGCCGGAGCGGCTCGTCGCGATCGCCGACTCGGTCGTCGAGCCGGAGCGGTACCGGCGGCGGATGGCCGAGCTCGCGAGGGCACCGGGTGAGGCGTCCACCGACGAGTTCGAGATCGCAGGCACCGGCCGCGTCTTCCGCGGCTACACGGCGCCCGTGCCCGACGTGAGAGGCGGCTTCGGCGGCCGCATCTGGACCCTCCGCGAGGTGACCGCCGATCGCGAGCTCGACCGGATGCGCGACGCGTTCGTCGCGACGGTCTCACATGAGCTGCGCACCCCGCTGACCTCGATCTCGGGGTTTCTCGAGATGATGCAGGACGAGGAAGAGCACCTGGGCGACAGCGGCCGCCGGTACCTGGACGTGATTCGCCGAAGCACGCACCGGCTCTACGCGCTCGTCGAGGATCTTCTTCTCGTCGCGCAGCTCGAGGCGAATCGTGTCGAGCTCGACGTCGACGCCGTCGATCTCGTCGAGCTCGCGAGGCACGCCGTCGAGAACGCTCGACCGGTTGCGGGCGAGAAGAAGGTGAGCGTCGACGTTGTGCACGACCATCCTCCCGCGGCCCTCGTCGACCGGGTGAGGTTGACCCAGGTGATCGACAACCTCGTCTCGAACGGGGTGAAGTTCACCGAGGAGGGCGGCGCCGTCACCGTGACGGTGAACGGCAGCGGCGACACGGTCGAGCTCGTGGTCGCGGACACCGGCATCGGCGTGCCGACCGACGAGCAGGCCCAGGTGTTCTCGCGTTTCTTCCGCTCCTCCACCGCGACGAGGCGCGCGATCCCCGGCACCGGTCTCGGGCTCGCGATCTCGCGGGCTCTGGTCGAGCAGCACGGCGGCACGATCGCGTTCTCGAGCCGCGAAGACGAGGGCACGACGGTGACCGTCCGGCTCCCGGCCGCTCCGCGCGGATGAGGCTCGCGCTCGCCGCCGCGGTGGGAGCGCTGCTCGTCGGCGGCGCGGCGGCGCACGCCCTGCGCCTTCCCGCGGCGCCGCACTGTCCGGTCTTCCCCGCGTCGAACGCGTGGAACCAGAGGGTCGACAAGCTGCCGGTGGCGACGAACTCCGCCGAGCTGATCCAGTCGATCGGAGCCGGGACGGGGCTGCACGCCGACTTCGGCTCGGGGCTCTACGCGGGGCAGCCGATCGGGATCCCCTTCGACGTCGTCACGAAGGCGACGCCGCGCACCCGGGTCGGCTTCCAGTATGCGGACGAGTCCGACCGGTTGCCGTATCCGGTCCCGAAGAACGTCCACATCGAGGGCGGGCGGCGCTCCGACGGCGACCGCCACGCGCTGCTCGTCGACAGGGACGCGTGCCGTCTCTACGAGCTCTATGCGCTGTATCCGAAGCCGGGCGGCGGCTGGCGAGCGGGCTCCGGTGCGAGCTGGAGCCTCCGCTCGAACGCGCTGCGTCCCGCCGGCTGGACCTCGGCCGACGCCGCCGGACTCCCCATCTTCCCCGGGCTCGCCCGCTACGACGAGGTCGCGCACGGGACGATCGACCACGCTCTGCGCTTCACGGCCTCGCGGACACGGCGCGCGTACGTCTATCCGGCGCGGCACTACGCGTCGTCGTCGGACGATCCGTCGTTGCCGCCGATGGGGCTTCGCGTCAGGTTGAAGGCGGGCGTCGACATCTCCGGCTTCCCGAGGCAGGCGCGAATCGTGCTCCAGGCGCTGAAGACGTACGGGATGATCCTCGCCGACAACGGCTCGAGCTGGTACGTGAGCGGCGCGCCGAGCCCGGGGTGGCGGAACGACGACCTCCACACGATCGGCCGGGTCACAGGCTCGGACTTCGAGGTGGTCGACACGTCGTCCCTCCCCCATCCGGATCGCTGAGCCAAGGCAGGGGCCAGGCCCTGTTACGAGACCGTCACGTCTTCCTCACGACGGCGGTTTCGCACGAAACCCCTGGCGTCGAGGTCGTTCCGGGCCTGGGACTCTCCGGCTCCGTGACGGCTTCGTGACGCTTACGTCATGGGGCCTGGCCCCTGCCTCAGCGGGTCGCCAGGTCCCGGAGAGCCCTGGTCGCCGCGGCGACGCCGCACATGCCGTGGACGCCCCCTCCGGGCGGCGTCGACGCGGAGCAGAGATAGACGCCCCGGCGCGGTGTCCGGTACGGGACGAGCCTCGCCGTGGGACGCGCATAGAGCTGGCGCAGGTCCATGAGTCCGCCGTTGATGTCGCCGCCCACGAGGTTCGCGTTCCGCGCCTCGAGCTGCGCAGCGCCGAACGCGCTCCGCGCGACGATGCGGTCGCGGAAGCCGGGCGCGAAGCGCTCGACCTGCGACTCGATCGCGGCCGTCATGTCGAGCTCGGAGCCGTTTGGCACGTGGCAGTACGCCCATGCCGTGTGCCGGCCCGGCGGCGCGCGCGTCGCGTCCCAGAGGCTCGGCTGTGCGAAGAGCACGAACGGCCGGCTCGATCCCGGCGAGCGCTCCGAGGCCGCGATCTCCTCGAGCGAGCCGCCCAGGTGGACCGTCGCGGCCCGTCCGCACCGCTCGTCGCGCCACGGCACGGGGCCCGACAGCGCCCAGTCCACCTTGAACGCGCCGGGCCCGTAGCGATAGCGGCGGAGCGCCGCCTCGTAGCGCGCCGGGAAGGAGCCGATCCTGAGGAGCTCGCGCGGCGACACGTCGCAGAGCACGAGGTCGGCCTCGGGCAGCTCGTCGATGCGCGACGACGTGCGGATCTCGCCGCCGAGCTCGCGCAGCCGGCCGGCGAGCGCGTCCGCGAGCGCCTGCGAGCCGCCGCGCGGAAACGGCCACCCGACGGCGTGGCCCATCGTCAAGAGGGCGAGCGCGAAGCCCGCGCTCGGCCGACGCTCGAGGGGAAGCATCGAATGCGCGGCGTTGCCCGCGACGAGCGCGCGCGAAGGCCCGGTCGAGAACGTCCGCTCCGCGAAACCGACCGTCGCCGAGAGACCCGCGCGCAACGCGCCGAGGCCGGCCGCGACGCCGAGCTCACGCAGAGCCCGCAGCGGCAGGAGCGGATCGAGCGGAGCCGACGCGAGCAGCAGCGGCTCGACGGCGGCCCAACCCGCCGCGAGCGGCCCGAAGAGCGACCGGTAAGCCGACGCGTCGGCACCGAGGCCGGACGCCGTCTCGTCGACGTCTCGCACGAGTAGCACAGCCTCCTCGTCGTCGAGCGGATGCGCGGCAGCGGCGGGCGACTCGATCCACTCGACGCCGAGCTCGAGCTCGCGAAAGAACGCCGACGAGCGTGCAAGCGGGTGGATCGCCGAGCAGACGTCGTGCCGAAAGCCCGGCAGCGTCAGCTCCTCGGTGCGCAGGCCGCCGCCGACCCGCTCGGCGGCCTCGTGCACGACGACGTC
>Ga0310811_10011988_pt1 | contig 11251 bp, 8 predicted proteins | sample YCmetagenome_FD_207642 | JGI IMG/M metagenome (GOLD analysis project Ga0310811, IMG submission 207642) | Soil microbial communities from experimental microcosm in Duke University, North Carolina, United States - YC | ecosystem: Engineered > Artificial ecosystem > Soil microcosm > Unclassified ... | reverse complement strand
GGCGTTCTATTTCCTGGCGCTCGGCGTCCTCGTCCTGGTCTATCTCGGCGCGCGCTTCCTCAAGCAGTCGCAGCTCGGCCTGGTGCTGGCCGGCATGCGCCAGAACGAGGAGCGGCTGGCCTTCTTCGGCTACCGCGTGCAGCTCTTCAAGGCGCTGGTGTTCTCGCTTGCCGGCATGGTCGCGGGCCTGGGCGGCGCGCTCTACAGCTACCATCAGGGCTTCATCGGGCCGGGCAACATGGGGCCGGGCCTGTCGACCGCCGCCGTCATCTACTGCCTGTTCGGCGGCTCCGGTACCCTGATCGGGCCGATCCTCGGGACGGCGGTCGTCGAGATCCTGACCTACGTCCTGGCCGACCAGGAGGCGATCAAGCGCATCTGGCCGGTCATCCTCGGCCTGGTGCTGCTGGTCGTGGTGATGTTCCAGCCCAAGGGCATTCTTGGCCTGTTCCTGTCCGATCGCGAGCGCATCGGCTCCTACGGCCGGCGCCGTCGGCGAGGGTAGGGCCGTCATGGCGTTGCTCGAGATCCGCGGTCTGCAAAAGTCGTTCCGCACGTTGCGCGCGCTCGATGGCGTCGACGTCGACGTGCAGGCCGGCACCTTCCACGGGCTGATCGGGCCCAACGGCTCGGGCAAGAGTACGCTCCTGAAGGCGATCGCCGGCGATCACCTCGCCGACGGCGGCACCATCGTCTTCGACGGCCGCGACATCACGCGCGCGACGCCCTACGAGCGGGCGCGCGCCGGCCTCAGCCTGAAGTTCCAGATTACGGCGGTGCTGCCGGAATTGTCGGTCTACGACAACGTCCTGCTGGCCCGGCAGTCGGCTGACAGCCTGCCGAAGCTTCTGCTGTCGTCGTCGCGGCGGCGGCTCGATGGCGAGATCGCCACGCTCCTGGAACGATTCCGGCTGATCGATCGCGCCGACGACCTGGCGGGCGAATTGAGCCATGGCCAGCAGCAATGGCTGGAAATCGCCATGGCGCTGGCGCTCGCTCCGAAATTGCTGCTGCTCGACGAGCCGACCGGCGGCATGAGCCCGGAGGAGCGGCGCGCCACTGGCCGCTTGCTCGAGCCGATCAAGGCGCATTGCACCCTGATCATCGTCGAGCACGACCTGCACTTCATCCGCGATATCTGCGATCACCTGACGGTGCTCGACCAGGGCAAGGTGCTCGACCAGGGCGACGTCGAGGCGATCCAGCGCTCGCCCAAGGTCCAGCAGGTGTTCACGACCCGTGTCTGACACAGCCCTCCTGCAGGTCGACGGCCTCGACGCCGGCTATGGGCGCAGCCAGGTGCTGTTCGGCGTGTCGATCGCCGCGCCGGCGCGCGGGGCGGTCGCCGTGCTGGGGCGCAACGGTGCCGGCAAGTCGACTTTGCTCAAGACACTGTTCGGCGAGTTGCGGCCGATGGCGGGCACGATCCGGCTCGGCGGGCAGGCCGTGGACGGCGAGCCGGCCGAGCGCCGGGTGCGGCGCGGCATCGGCTACGTGCCGCAGGAGCACGGCATCTTCGCCAAGCTCACGGTGCGCGAGAACCTGCTGCTGGGCTCGATCCGCCAGCGCGACCGCGCCGGGCTCGACGACGTCCTTGATTTCTTTCCCAAGCTCGCGCAGCGCCTCGGCCAGACCGCCGGCACGCTGTCGGGCGGCGAGCGCAAGATGCTGGCGATCGGCCGCGCGCTGCTCGGCCGGCCGAAGCTCCTGATGCTCGACGAGCCGACCGAAGGCGTGTGGATCGGCGTGATCGAGGAGATCGCCGAGCGCCTGAAGCAGCTGTCGCGCGAGATGGCGCTGATCCTGGTCGAGCAGCACATCGAGCTGGCGCTCGACGTCGCCCAGCACGCCTATGTCATGGACCGCGGCCACATCGCCCTCGATGGACCGGCGCAGTCGGTGAAGACCGATCCGCAGCTCATGCGCCATCTGGCGCCGTAGGAGTGTCGACGCTTGGGTCAGACCTTCATGCACGAGACTCATCGCCGGGAGTGCACCGCTCCGCGGCGCCATCTTCCTGCAAGCAGTCGAAGAGGGCGCCCCTGGAATGGCGTGCTCATAGGCGGCGGAAAGGCTCGTACTTTTTGTCGTCCTCAGCGCAGCGAAGGACCTCATCGCCGCTTGCCACCGGTGTGCTTTGAAACTTCTGGCGATGAGATCCTTCGCTGCGCTCAGGATGACAAGAGAGCGGAGCGCGCCAACTGGCTGCGTCGTTTCCAGTAAGCCGCAAACCAACAAGAGGAGGAGAGGATGGCTGTTCAAGTTCCGACCGAGGAGCAACTGCGCCAGGTGGCGGCGGAGGTGGGCCTGTCGCTGACTGACAGCGACGTGGCGTCGTTCATCGACCTGATGCGGCCGAGCGTGGCAGCCTACAACGTGGTCGATGCCATGCCCGACAACCTGCCACGCGTGAAATATCCGCGGACGCCGGGCTATCGCCCGCCGGCCAGCGAGAACAAGCACAACGCCTGGTACGTCAAGACCACGGTGGCCGGCGCGTCGCGCGGCAAGCTCAAGGGCAAGACCGTCGTGCTGAAGGACAACATCATGCTGGCCGGCGTGCCGATGATGAACGGCGCGGCGACGCTCGAAGGCTATGTGCCCGACAGCGACGGTCGTGCAGCGCATTCTCGATGCCGGCGGCACGATCGTCGGCAAGGCGCATTGCGAAAGTTTCTGCCTGTCCGGCGGCAGCCATACCAACGCGACCGGCGCGGTGCACAATCCCTACAAGATGGGCTACTCGGCCGGCGGCTCGTCGTCGGGCAGCGCCGTCCTGGTGGCGCTGGGCGAGGCCGACATGGCGCTGGGCGGCGACCAGGGCGGCTCGATCCGCATGCCATCGTCTTTCTGCGGCACCTACGGCATGAAGCCGACGCACGGGCTGGTGCCCTACACCGGCATCATGCCGATCGAGATCTATGTCGATCACACCGGCCCGATGACGGCAAACGTCTCGGACAATGCCCTGCTGCTCGAAGTGCTGGCCGGGCCCGATGGCTACGATTCACGCCAGATCGCGGTCAAGACGCATCCCTACACCCAGGCGCTCAAGGGTGACATCAACGGCCTCAAGATCGGTCTCGTCACCGAAGGCTTCGCCCAGGCCAATGCCGAGGCCGCCGTGAATGCCAAGGTCAAGGCGGCCGCCAAGAAGTTCGAATCGCTGGGCGCCACGGTGGGCGAAATCTCGATCCCGATGCATATGCTGGCGCCGGCCTTGTGGATGCCGATCGGCACCGAGGGACTGACCCAGACCATGATGTGGGGCGACGGCTACGGCGTCAGCCGGCCCGACCTCTATGTCACCAGCCTGATGGACTTCCATCGCAACTGGCGCAACCGTGCCAACGAGATGTCGGAGACGACCAAGCTCTTCACCATGTTCGGCACCTACATCCGGCGCTACTACGGCAGCCGCTACTACGGCAAGGCGATGAACCAGACACGGCTGCTGACCGCCGCCTACGATGCCGCGCTGGGCGAGTACGATCTGCTGATGATGCCGACGACGCCGATCAAGGCGACCGAGCTGCCGCCGGCCGACGCACCGCGCGAGCTCTATGTCGAGCGGGCCTTGAACATGATTTCCAACACGGCGCCGTTCGACATCACGCACCATCCAGCCATGGCCGTGCCGTGTGGCATGTCCGACGGCTTGCCGGTGTCGCTGATGCTGGTCGGCAAGCATTTCGACGAGCCGACGATCTACAGGGCCGCGTTCGCGTTCGAGCAATCAGGCGATTGGAAGGCGATGTGAGGCCCAAACAAAGAAACGGCGGGCCATGCCCGCCGCTTCATCTTTCCCCGAAACTCGTCTGACGTGGCGGCCTACGCCGCTCTCCTCCCTAAACTCAGGCTGCGCCTAAGCATTAGGCTCTGTAGCGGGAACGGCAGGACTTGCCAAGACCTTTTCTTTCGATGACCGGCCTCCCGGCAGAACATTTGTTGTGACAACGGCGTATCCGCCAACAAGCATATTTCCGCGCGTTGCGTATGATCATCCAATGATCACGTATTTGACTACAAACAGCACGGCCAGGATGGCAACTGCCGGATGGATATCGCCGAATCGACCTGTCGCAACCTTGATGCCGACATACGAAATGAAACCGAAGGCGATGCCCTCGGCGATCGAGAAGGTGAAGGGCATGGCGAGCGCCGTGATCACCGCCGGCGCCGCCTCGGTGACGTCGTCCCATGCCACCTCGGTCAGGCTGCGCGTCATCAGGCAGGCGACATAGAGTAGGGCAGGGGCCGTGGCGTAGGACGGAATGGAGCCGGCGAGTGGCGCCAGGAACAGCGCCAGGATGAAAAGGACGCCGACCACCGCCGCGGTAAGACCGGTCTTGCCGCCCGCGTTGATGCCCGAGGCGCTCTCGATGTAGCTGGTTGTCGTCGAGGTGCCGACGGCCGCGCCGATCATGGCGGCGCCGCTGTCGGCGATCAGGGCGCGGTTGAGTCGCGGCACCGTCCCGTCCGGACGCATGAAGCCGCCGCGATGGGCGAGCGCGATCAGCGTCCCGGTGTTGTCGAACAGGTCGACGAACAGGAACGCGAAGACCACGGTGAGCAGCCCCACATGGAAGGCGCCGACCAGGTCCATTTGCAGGAATACCGGGGCGATCGACGGCGGCATGTCGAATATGCCGGCGAACTGCTGCTTGCCGGCGACGATGGCCACCATCGTCACCGCCAGGATGCCGATGATGACTCCGCCCATGATCCGCCGGTACTCGAGCGCCACGATCAAAACGAAGCCGAGGGTCGCCATCACCACGGGGAAGCTGGTGAGGTCGCCGTGGCTGATCAGCGTCGCCGGGTGGGCGACGACGATCCCGGCATTCTTGAGCGCGATCAGGGCCAGGAACAGACCGATGCCTGCGGCAATGGCCATCTTCAGCGACCTGGGGATGGCATTGACGATCCATTCGCGGATCGGCAGCACGCTGATGATGAAGAAAATGACGCCCGACAGGAACACGCAGCCCAGCGCCACCTGCCAGCTGAACTTCATGCCGCCGACGACCGTGAACGCGAAGTAGGCGTTCAGCCCCATGCCGGGCGCGAGAGCGATCGGGTAGTTGGCCAGGAACGCCATCAGGAAGCAGCCGATGGCGGCCGCCACGCAGGTCGCGGCGAACACGGCGCCAAACGGCATGCCGGCGGCCTTCAGGATGTCGGGATTGACGAAGATGATGTAGGCCATCGTCAGGAATGTCGTGATCCCGGCCACGATCTCGGTCCGGACGTTGGTCTTGTTCTCGCCGAGCTTGAAGAGCTGCTCGAGCATTTTGGCTCTCCCCGGTTGTTGCAGGGAGTGTGCCGGCATCAGCCTGTGCAAATCCAATAATTCATTTGCCTCGCCCGTAATCGCAGGGCATTCGCATATGGAGCGCACTTCACTCTCCTCCCCAGCTCTGCTGGGGAGGTGTCGGCGTCTTGCGGCGACGGAGGGGTCATGAGTCATGGCCCCGCTGTCCTTTGTGACTCATGACCCGTCCGCCCCGTATGACGGGGCACCTCCCCAGCTCTGCTGGGGAGGAGACTGAAAGGCGCGCCCATATGCGAATGCCTGCCCGTCATCGAGGGTGCCCGTCATACGACGGGGCGGAGGCGACGCCTTGGTCGGGGGCGTTTGCCATCGCAGGCCGCGTTTTCTACAGTCCGCGGCCGTTTCCCTCCGACCTCCCCAAGCCAGGACCCGAGCCCCCAATGCGGATGAGCCAATACTTTCTGCCGACCATGAAAGAGAACCCGGCAGAAGCGCAGATCGTCTCGCATCGCCTGATGCTGCGGGCCGGCCTGGTCCGCCAGACCAGCGCCGGCATCTACGCCTGGCTGCCGCTCGGCTTTCGCGTGCTGAAGAACATCGAGCGCATCGTGCGCGAGGAGCAGGACCGTTCGGGCGCCCAGGAAGTGCTGATGCCGACCATCCAGTCGGCCGACCTGTGGCGCGAGAGCGGCCGCTACGATGCCTATGGGCCCGAGATGCTGCGCATCAAGGACCGCCACGACCGCGAGATGCTCTACGGCCCGACCAACGAGGAAGTGATCACGGTGCTGTTCCGCGACGGCGTGAAGAGCTACCGCGACCTGCCCCGGAATCTCTACCACATCCAGTGGAAGTTCCGCGATGAGGTGCGGCCGCGCTTCGGCGTCATGCGCGGGCGCGAATTCCTGATGAAGGACAACTACTCCTTCGACCTCGACAAGGCCGGGGCGACGCGCTCCTACAACAAGATGTTCGTGGCCTACCTGCGCACCTTCGCCCGCATGGGCCTGAAGGCGATCCCGATGCGCGCCGAGACCGGCCCGATCGGCGGCGACCTCAGCCACGAGTTCATCATCCTGGCTGACACCGGCGAGAGCGCCGTGTTCTGCCACAAGGGCCTGGTCGACAAGGACATTCTCAGCCGCCAGATCGATTATTCGGCCGATCTGCAGCCGATCGTCAATGAGTGGACATCGCTCTACGCCGCAACCGACGACATGCACGACAGGGCGGCGTTCGAGAAGATCCCCGAAGGCGAGCGGCTGGCGGCGCGCGGCATCGAGGTCGGCCATATCTTCTACTTCGGCACCAGGTACTCCGATCCGCTGAAGGCCGTGGTGGCGGGGCCCGGCGGCGAGCAGATCACGGTCGAGATGGGCTCCTACGGCATCGGCGTTTCGCGCCTGGTCGGCGGCATCATCGAGGCCAGCCATGATGAAGCCGGCATCGTCTGGCCGGAGTCCGTGGCGCCCTTCAAGGTGGCGATCGTCGATCTCAAGCCGGACGACGGCGCGGTGTCGGATGTCTGCCGCAAGCTCTATGGCGGGCTGACTGATCGTGGTGTCGGCGTGCTGCACGACGACCGCGACCTGCGGCCGGGCGCGAAGTTCGCCGACATGGACCTGATCGGCACGCCGTGGCAGGTGATCGTGGGCCCCAAGGGTGTGGCGGCCGGCAAGGCCGAGCTCAAGAACCGCCGTACCGGCGCCCGCGAGGAAGTGCCGTTCGACCAGGTCGTCCAGCGGTTCGCCTGAGCGGGTGACGGGCGCCATGCCCTTCGCGGCCGTCGAGCGTCTCATCGCCTTGCGCTACCTGCGCGCTCGCCGCGAAGAGGGATTCATCTCGGTCATTGCCGGCTTTTCGTTGGTCGGCATCATGCTGGGCGTCGGCACGCTGATCGTCGTGATGGCGGTCATGAACGGCTTTCGCGTCGAGATGCTGGGCCAGATGTCGAGCATGAGTGGTCAGCTCGGTGTGCAGGGCACCCAAGGTGGCCTCGAAGCGCCGGCCGACCTGCTGGCCCGGGTCAAGGCAGCGCCGGGCGTCGTGGCGGCCTCGCCGACGGCCGAGGGGCAGGTCATGGCGGTGGCCGGCAACCATGTGCGCGGCGTCGTGCTGCGCGGCATGACGCCCGAAGATCTCAAGGACCGCACGCCGCTCTCCGCTGCCATCGAGGGACCGCCCGCCCTGCGTGACCGCTATCGCGCGCAATGCCGCGGCGACGAGGACAAGGCCTTCGACTGGGGCACGCTCAAGGGCTTCGGCGACGAGTTCTCGATCGTCATCGGGCGTCGCCTCGCCGATCTGCTCGGCGTGAAGGTCGGCGATGTCGTGCAACTCGTCTCGCCGGTCTCGGTTGTCACGCCGCTCGGCGTCATGCCGCGCTCGGTGGCGGCGCACGTGACGGCGATCTTCTGCGCCGGCATGTACGATTACGACGCCAACTTCGTCTACGCGCCGCTCGGCGACGTGCAGCGCCTGCTCGATCTCGGGAACAAGGTGACCGGCATCGAGGTGTTCGTGAGCGACGGTGTTTCGCTCGCGGCGACGCGCCGGCTGGTCTCGCAGGCCGTCGGCCCGCAAGGCTGGGTGTTCGATTGGCTGCAGGCCAATTTCGGGTTCTTCTCGGCGATCCAGGCGCAGACCAACGTCATGTTCCTGGTCCTGACGATGATCGTGCTGGTCGCGGCATTCAACATCGTGTCCAGTCTCGTCATGCTGGTGCGCACCAAGGCAGCCGACATCGCGATCCTGCGGACCATGGGCGCGAGCCGCGCCACCATCCTGCGGATTTTCCTGATCGATGGCCTGGCGATCGGCGGCGTCGGCACGGCACTGGGCGTCGTTCTCGGGCTGGCCTTCGCGCGCAACATCGAAGCCATCCGCCAGTGGCTGCAGCGGACCTTCGACATCGTGCTGTTCGACGAGACGCTTTATCTGCTGGCCGAGCTGCCGTCGCGCATCGAATGGTCGGAGGTTGCAGTTATCGCGATCATGGCGATGGTCTTTGCCTTGCTCGCTTCGCTCTATCCGGCGGCGCGCGCCGCGCGCCTCGATCCGATCGAAGGGCTGCGCCGTGAGTGAGCGGGCACCCGCCGTCGAGCGCTGGCTCGCCTGGCGCTATCTCGCGACCCGCCAGCGCGAGGGCTTCGTCTCCTTCATCGCGATCTTCTCCTTGATCGGCGTGGCGCTCGGCGTGGCGACGCTGATCGTCGTGCTGTCGGTCATGGGCGGCTTTCGCCAGCAGCTCCTGGGACGCATCATCGGCATGAACGGCCACATCGTGATCACGGCGCGCGACGGCATGGTCCAGGCGACGCCTGAGCTGCTGGCCAGGCTCGGGTCGTTTCCGGGCGTGACGGCGGTCCGGCCGGTGCTCGAGCGTCAGGCACTGATCGCCTCGGAAGGGCCGACCCGCGGCGCGCTGCTGCGCGGCATCCGGGCCGAGGACCTCGTGGGCCGGGAGATCGTGGCCCGCAACATGGTCCTGGGCGGGCTTGCCGGATTCGGCGCCGAGCCGGGCGTGGTGATGGGTGACCGCCTGCGCCAGGCGCTCAATGTCGGGCTCGGCGACAAGATCACGCTGGTCACCCACAAGCTGAACGAGAATGGCACGATCTCGCCGCGCTACACCGAATACAGTGTTCTCGGCAGCTTCCTGACGCGACGCTACGAGTTCGATGGCTCCCTGGTCTTCGTGCCGCTGGCAATGCTGCAAGAGGACCTCGAATACGGCAACCAGGCCGTGAGCTCGATCGACCTCGACATCGCCGATCCGTCGCAGGCGCCGCAGATGGCGGAGGAAATCCGCAAGGCGCTGGGGCGTGACGACCTGAAAGTCGCCCACTGGCTCGGACTCAACGCCCGCTTCGTGGGGGCGCTCCAGGTCGAGCGCGTCATGATGTTCATCATCCTCACCCTGATCGTCGTCGTGGCGGCGATGAACGTGGTGGCGAGCTTCACCATGCTGGTGCGGGTGAAGCGCAGCAGCATCGCCATCCTGCGCACCATGGGCGCCTCGCCGCGGACGATCGTCCGCGCCTTCTTCATGTCGGCCGCCGCCGTCGGCCTGGTCGGGACCGCCTTGGGCACGGCGCTCGGCCTGCTGGTCTGCGCCAACATGCCGTCGATCGGCGTCCTGCTGTCGCACCTCACCGGAGCGGCCGGCGGCGGCTCGGCCGAGGTCGATTTCATCACCTCCATGCCGGTGCGCGTGCAGGCCTCCGAGGTGGCGACCATCGTCGTGGTGGCCATCATTCTGTCGCTGCTGGCTGCCTCCTATCCCGCCTGGCGCAGCACGCGTATCGAGCCGGTCGAAGGGCTGCGTCATGAATGAGGCGATTTCCCTGCTGTCGCTGCGGGACATCAAGCGCACGTTCGTCCAGGGTGACCGTCGTCTCGAGGTGCTGCGCGGCATCGCACTCGACCTGCGGGCCGGCGAGATCGTCGCGCTGGTCGGGCAGTCGGGCAGCGGCAAGTCGACCCTGCTGCACATCGCCGGCCTCCTGGAGCGGCCGAGCGACGGCGAGGTGGTCGTCGACGGCCGATCGGCCGGGACGGCAAGCGATCACGAGCGCACCGAGCTGCGCCGCCGTTTCCTGGGGTTCGTCTACCAGTATCACCACCTGCTGCCCGAATTCTCCGCCCTGGAGAACGTGATGCTGCCGCAGATGTTGAACGGGCAGTCGCGGCGCGCCGCCCGCCGCCGTGCGACGGAGCTGCTGGCAATGGTGCAGCTCGAGGCCCGCGGCGATCATCGGCCGGGCCGCCTGTCGGGCGGCGAGCAGCAGCGGGTGGCGATCGCCCGTGCCGTCGCCAACGCGCCGCGCGTGCTGCTGGCCGACGAGCCGACCGGCAATCTCGATGGGGCGACGGCCGACGTCGTGTTCCGGCAGTTGCTCGCGCTGGTGCGCGAAACCGGCATGGCGGCCCTGATCGCCACCCACAATCCGGACTTGGCCGGACGCATGGACCGTACGGTGACGCTGAAGGACGGCGTGCTGACCTAGAGATCGGCCCATTGGTGTTGCGGCGCCTTGAGAAGCTCGTGACCTCGACGCTGACGCTTCTCGAAGTTCTCGCGGTGCCGTATCGCGTTGGAAACACCGAATTGGCACAACGCTACGAAACGTGTTGGCCCGTAGCCCGGGCATCCGGCTGATTGATCTCACGCGCGACCATCTCCGTTTGGTCGCCCAGTTGCGGGCAAGGATTGGTATTCACACTCCCGATGCGCTTCAGCTCGCTGCATCGCTGGCGGCTCAATGTTCGACGTTTGTCACCAACGTTCGGCGACTTCCCGCCATGCCGGGACTGAACATTCTGCAACTCAGCGCCTATGAGGCCTGAGCAGACGCGCGACGGCCGATTGCGGCTCGCTTTCCACAAGATCGCGGCGCCATAGTGGCTCGTGGCCACCGCTGATTTCGTCCATCTGAAAGTCCGATCCGCCTACTCGCTCACCGAAGGGGCGAACAAGGTCGACACCATCGCCTCGCTCGCCAAGGCGAACGACATGCCGGCCGTCGGCGTTACCGACCGCGGCAACCTGTTCGGGGCGCTCGAATTCTCCCAGTACGCCGCAAAGTCGGGTATCCAGCCGATCATCGGCTGTGACCTCGGGATCCGGCGAGAGGACGAGAGCAGCCTGTCGACTGCCGGCAAGGCCCTCGAGGCGGATTGGCTCACGCTGCTGGTCCAGAGCGAGGCCGGCTATCTCAACCTGATGAGGCTGGTGAGCCGGGCTCACCTCGAGTTCAAGACGGGGTCGTTATCGGCCCTGCCGCTCGCCGAGCTGGTGGGCAACACCGATGGCCTGCTGGCCCTGGTGGGCGGGGCGGGCAGCGGTGTGGCCCGGCTGCTCGGCGCCGGACAGGGACCCGCCGCCTCGCATCAGCTCGAGCGCCTGCAGGCGGCTTTCGACGGCCGGCTCTATGTCGAGCTGCAGCGCCATGGCGAGGATCTGGAGCGGCGCAT
>Ga0310811_10011987_pt1 | contig 11252 bp, 14 predicted proteins | sample YCmetagenome_FD_207642 | JGI IMG/M metagenome (GOLD analysis project Ga0310811, IMG submission 207642) | Soil microbial communities from experimental microcosm in Duke University, North Carolina, United States - YC | ecosystem: Engineered > Artificial ecosystem > Soil microcosm > Unclassified ... | reverse complement strand
CATCCTTTTCACCTTCCGAGTAATTGATTCGAACACTTTGTAGGCAAGGACAAAAAGCGGCAAAGTATGTTGCATCCTGACCTTCATTCGTGATAGATCTTCACATCTTATCATAGACTGGCGGCAAACGCTCCGCTCTTCAAGACGTTGTAACTCGTGAATACACCATCCATCTGCATAAGCTCGTGCATGGCCGCTCCTTCAAAAAGCGTGCCCCCTGGGCCGTAAAATCCGTCGTCGATTTCGCCCGCAAGTCGATGGGCACAACCGATGTTCGTTTGGACCCAAAGCTCAACCAGGCATTGTGGGCTCGGGGTGTCAAGAGCGTCCCCCACCGGATAAGAGTAAAGCTTGAGCGTACGTGCTGTATTTTCAAACTGATCATAATACTAACGGTCTATTTTTTACAGGCAAGCGTAATGATGATGAGGGCGCAAAGGAGAAACTTTACACGTATGCCAGCCATGTAGTTGTGACCTCGTTCAAGGTACGTATTCTCCCACTGCTATTTCTCCCGTCTTCGACAACAATCTTTTTTTCACCCAGGGCCTCCAAACCGCTGTTGTAGACGCAGAGTAAGGGCTGTCGTCGGAGGGTCCTGTGTAGTCTTTTTTCACATATTTCATGCCGCCATGCATCATCACACCCAGCACTATGCTACTCCGTCAAAACTTTCGTGCATATTGATGCTGTCCATGAATCTGAGTTCTTCTGAAACATCTCAAGCTAGTGTTTTCGCCCGCCCAGCTAGGCTCCGGTGCTGGCCTTGTGGAACACAACCCGAGGTGTGTTGGTTTATCTGAAGCAGATGGGTGGTGGAACCACCTTTGCGATAATGCGATGATATCTGCCTGGTCACTGTTAGGGCACTAGTCAAGTGTGATTACACACTCCCAGGAGCTATTTTGAATTTCCGTTAAGTGAATCTGCTTTTCACGTAACCAAGCCTAGCGATGAAGTGAAAGTGTCGGTTGCATCATCCTTTGCTCATTTAAACGTCTTTCGTATCAACCTGGAGACTGACCTGGCCCTGGACTACCCACCTAGCCTTTATTCATCGGCTGCCGGTAGAACTTCTACAGACTATATTGTTGCTTGTCGTCAACGATGGACCAGACTTTCCTGTTATCTTCTCATTTGGGAGAACCACCATCTCAGAAAATTTTGCTAGTCCGCGCCTACTCTTCACTCTGGTGTGCCGCCATTGGCGAAACGTTGCACATTCAACACGAGAGATCTGGTTGCACATCAAGGTCGTGCTTCCCGGACTACTCGTCCATCCACTTGAGCCGTTCTTTCCCTCTCTACTCTGGTTCTGGCTTGCCCAGTCTGACAATCTGCCTCTCACCATTTGCATAGAATACATGCTTCTCCCCTCAAAACTACATTGGTCCCATGATGGGGATTCTCGACTACTCGAGATTCTTCATGGTCAGACGAAGGCGTTGGGAAACCGTATTTGGCTACTCACCCGCATTCAATTCAAATGATCATCAGATCTTATCTAATTTATTTAATGCACCAAATCTTGGTCGCATATATATGATGCATTCGCCGCTGGCTGACATCCGATTATTCAGACCCAATGCTGCCTCCGGAAACATACGTCATCTCTGCCTCCATTACGCTTCACCTGGTGGGATACGCCCCACTCCAGCCATATCCCCTCGTCTGGAAACTCTCGATGTGTGCAAACTTATATCTCGTTGTATGGGGTATGAGGAGTCAGCCGGATACGTGTTCATGCTGACCCTCCTCCTCGGAACATGTTTACGATTATATTCTGTGGATTTCATCTTCCCGCGTTGCAAAAAATGACTTTGGTGATGGGTTTAGGCAAACCAGATTTTGAGATTATTACGGGGGCGCTTGCAGTTGCTGGGACTTGCAATATCCGAATAGTAGATTTTGGGCTGCACGAATTGGGGAGTGATCTTGATGTTCATACCCTTGAGCCGTTGCTCTCGGTAGTGTAGGAGGTTGCGGGTTGTAGGGAAGTGATAACATGCAGGGAACAGGCAGGTACATGAATTGAAGCCCTCGGGGAAAAGGGAATTGGATCACGAGTTCGTCTACGCGTCGACTCTGTGCAGAGAGGCATCTACTAGACCCTAGCCAGTAGCGGCTAAGCGCATCATGCAATAATTGTACATAGTCTTGGACAGCGCGATTGAAGCATTCTATCAGCTCCAATTGGTGGTTAGTGAACTGAGAGGGTACGAATCTGATTCACCAACCACCAAGAGAGGATTAAATTGGAGTGCACACTGCATTCTGAGATTACTTGCACGAAGAACGAAGGGAAGCGCCAGTACTAGTAGAATGAAGAATTTGAAATGATGAGATTTGCAACAAAAAATCCCGAACTGGAGGGCACGTAGGAAAGGAACCACCCCCGGCTTTGGAGCTTCCTCGAATCCACATTTGAAGCGGTCGACCAGGTAGAAGACACGTGCGGGTCTTCTGCACGACGAAGTGTTGCAATGGATTTAAGGCATGATTTGACCCACCACGAGCCTGAGAGGTTTTAAGAGCAGTGCTCAACGTCAGCACATGATAAAGTGCATGATGGGCAGACGATTCAGCCTTCTATGTAAGTGCAAACAGACAGGTACACCGTCGCTTGCTGAAATCCTGTCCCACACATCCAAAAGTAGTAACGTGAGGTAAAGCTGTTCGAAATGTCGTTAAAATAAATTTCGCACCTTGTATTGTCGACCAATTTAATACTTGACTATTTGATCTATCACGCGAGGTGTGTGACACGCATGTATTTAAAAATTTCAGGGTATCATATAGATCCTGTAGGTACAGTAGAAACCGGAGCTATTATGAGGGTCAAATTGATTTATCTTGAATATATTGCAAGTCACACCTCGTAAAGATATGTTGTCCTATCTTATATAGACATTGAGCTTAGTAGGTTGTATGTACCTCTGGTCGAGACCAGTCCGACATAGACTCATACTATACTCGGGGTAGTGATTAGCAACCAGCTTGCCAGCACCGTGCTAATATCATGATTCTCATATGCATTTTGCGAGGCAGTAAATCCGTGAAAAGCAGTCCAAAAACAATGCATTTATTAATGAGCTAGTCACAATCCTGATTATAGTGTTGAAATGAATGGTATGTAGAGAGCGTGCAAATGATATCGAGCAGAAACGAGCAGCCGGCATATTCACTGCCAAAGCAGATCAGTCTGAATCTTCGTCTGCCACTGAGGATTGGCAACCGAAATAAGTTTCGGGACAGTTCTCTTCCCTGGAAATTCGGCGAGGTCCTGCTGGAAATATTCGACCAGGATGCTTCATAATAGTGAGTAACCGTGTGCAGAGCGAAGCAGCAAGAATCTTACTTCCTGACAATATTCTCAGCCGGTGTTCCATCACCAAGTTCCTCCGCCTCTGCCTTTCCCATTTTGCGAACACCCTCAAGCGAAGCATCCACAAACCTCCAAAACTTACTTGAGGTGAAAACGGCACGCTTTCCATTGCCCCCGAATCCCGAGTCATTGGGGTCAAGTTCGAACTTCTCTGCCACACCAGACAAATCTCTCTCAGGCTCGTCCTCGTCACCATCTCCTGGGCCATTGTGGTTGATATTAGGATCAGTTCCGTCATCTTCAGCATTTGAACCATTCATGCCACCTTCAACATCTCCCATGCTGCCTGCGCCGTTCTCATCAACATGGCCACCACCTTCAACTATGGGGTCTGAGTCGAAGTCATCCAATCCAACATCGACGCCAAGTGCATCACCAACTTTGACGCGAAGGTCTCGGTGGAGGGACGGAAGGAGGGACGGAGAATAAATGTCCTTTAGAGGAATTGACTTATAGTTACCGGTGCCGATAAGAAAAATGCGCAGGCAGCGCCGCTATCAACAGAGTCTCGTTAAAACAGGCAGTCAGGAGCGAACAGCACCATACCAAAAACGCGTATCTATTCCAATGGGATGCATCCACCTCTAGGCAACCATGAGATAGTGATCTTGCGGTATCTATGATACTCGAGCGTTTTATGATTGACGACATCAGCTGAATCAGTCTCAACTTGGCATTGTTCTGTGAAGTATTTTTTGCAACACTCACCTTAGCCTTTACATTACCGCGAATGCACGAAAGTGCTTCACTGACAAGTGTCGATAATTGCGCGGTGAGCTCAATGTCTTCAAAGAGGAACGGCGGGACCTTGAATATTTTGCTGTTTTTCTTGATAAATTCCTGTCATTCTGATTAGTTGCTACTTTTGTACAGAAGAATATTAAAAGCACCATGACATGTTCAAGTGTGTCATTGACGTACGCAGTGAGATTAGGTGATAACACACAAGCCGTGAGGTGGTTCTGAAGCCCCGACTGTGTTATGCTTGATCAGTTTGAGGTCGGCAATAGATTGATACGGTCAGATACAAGTACCTTAAAATCTTTGGACTCTATTAATTCTTTGATGTCTGCAAGGAGAGACTTCCGGTTTGCCGCACTAAATAACATCATGGTGGCCTTAAGATCGACGAGCATATAGGCAATTCCTCCAGTCTAAAGACGCATCAGGGATGACTCATGATAGAACTGAGAGAAAACTTACATCAATGAAGTCAACGAGATGATCCTTATCGACGCCTTTCTCTTCAGCAACTTTCATTGCATACAATTTGAGTCGCTTTGTGAGTCCAGGCGTAAACATCGATGGGTCGTTACAGTCAGTGCTAGAAGACCTCTGGCGACGCACGCCAGCACTAATAGGCTCGTCCAGTGAGTCATTTGGTGAAGCAAACCGGCGAGAGAGAACATCAGTTTGATCTGGAGAAGCATGATTGATAGTGATGGCATGGGAAAGCGGCGAGTGTGCACGACTGATGTTTCCTGCAGATCTGGACACTGAAGGAGGTCGAGAGTTATTCTGGGTATTAGAAATTGAACAGCTCCTGCCTCGAGACACAGCGGTGGGTGGTGCTAACATGCCATTTACTGAACGTGAGGCACCTGTGCTTCTCGAACTTGAGTTGGACCGCACGGGATAGCGCTGGAGCATCATGATGTTAGGATGTGGACGCACTGCACAGGAGCAGTTCACTGTTCTGCTCGAGGCTGACCGACAAAGAGGCAAAGAGGTTCGGTGGCTGATTGAATTGGAACCTCGCTTCCTCTTCGCTTGCGTCAATTTAGTCGTTACATCATACTTTCTTCACAAGACGTTCTCGAGCCCATGAAAGCAGCACCAATAGAGTATCAAAAAGAATATATTCTTGAAATAAAGTGTGGGTGGAGAAAGGTGCTGAGAGGGAGATGGTGGGAAGGAAGAGATAATCACTAAATATATTATCCGAGCGACGACCAATCACCCGCTTGAATGCAAAGACCGTATTGGCAGGGTTACAATGGCCCCAGCGCCGTGTTTCATGAATGCAACAACAGAGGGTGTTGTCCAGGCACCCTCAGAATTTTCAATCACACGCGTCATCTTCCCCTCCATGACGGAAACACATGAGTTCGTTGTACCCAAATCAATACCTGTCATACAAATGAGCAGCTTGAACCTGGTTAGAAAGACACGAAACTCACTGAAGATTTCGGTATTTACTATTCATATTCCTCGTGATTGAGGACCGCAACAACGCAGAAGGAGTGACGACCAATCACCCGCTTGAATGCAAAGACCGTGTTGGCAGGGTTACAATGGCCTCAGGTTTTGCGGGTAGGCTGACAAGACGTTCACCGTGTTTCATGAATGCAACAACAGAGGGTGTTGTCCGGGCACCCTCAGAATTTTCAATCACACGCGCCATCTTCCCCTCCATGACGGAGACACATGAGTTCATTGTACCCAAATCCATGGCATTGGGGCAGTGGAGAAGCCAGCTGAATCCGGACCTGCATAGCGCCAGGCACCTAACTTAGACTGTCAGGCACCTAACCTGATGGAACAACCACCAGACACTTAACTTGAAGGGTTCCGCCAGACGCCTAATCTGAGTGGTTTGAGGGTCTTTGTGTGCCTGCAAGTAAAAGTCGCGCACTGCTGGATTAGCGACTCCCTGATTGGCAACAAATTCTGTGCATACCTTCAGAGTTCACATTCCGCCAGGATATGGTGCACGTTCCCTCTGTGATGCTATACACGAATGAGGATTCGGTTGGGCCTTTGAACAACATGTCCTCGTCATCCGAGTAGACCATGCTTGGGCCGTCATTCAGAGGTGAAGAGTTTGGTGATGGTGTGTCCAAACACGACCGCAGCGTCCATGGCATTGGGGCAGTGGAGAAGCCAGCTGACGCCGGACCTGCATAGCGCCAGACACCTAACTTAGACCGTCAGGCACCTAACCTGATGGAACAACCACCAGACACCCAACTTGAAGGGTTCCGCCAGACACCTAATCTGAATGGTTTGAGGGTCTCTGTGTGCCTGCAAGTAAAAGTCGCGCACTGCTGGATTAGCGACTCCCTGATCAGCAACAAATTCTGTGCGTACCTTCAGAGTTCACATTCCGCCAGGATATGGTGCACCAAACTGAGGGTAGTAGTGCTGACTCTGCAGATATCGAGCCTGAGATTCTTGGGGAGGATAGCCTGAGTGAGGCTGTGGGAAGCGGCCTTCAACATTATGCGGCGGGTGGTGTGCTGGAGACATGAAGGGTTGAGACTGGTGTAATGGTGGAGCGCGAGAAGAGTTGGAGGGTCCAGAGATAGAGCCAGTATCATGATACTGCCGGGGCTGTGGATGGTCCGAAGGAAAGCGAGGTGTCAAGGTCATATAGCGATTAGATGCCTGGACTGCAGAAAGTGGATCCATTGGGGTGCCCTGCACGTTTTGCCGATGAGTTGGGTGAATATGATGAGCAGGTAGAGATGGCGGAGCATGGAATTGAGAGGGGAAATATGACTGTGGGGGAGGGCAATACAACAGGGGTGGCGATTGGTGGAGTGGAGGTGACGAATGTAAGGGCAGAAGAGAAGGAATTGGCAGAGGTGGAGGGAGAGAATGATGTGGAGGATGGGGTGGCTGGAGTGCGTTGAAGGGTGAGGCTCGACTACAGGGATGAAAAGGTGGTTTGGGATGATGGGGAAACTCTGCAGTAAGACCTGGGCGCGAGGTATACACTCGACCCGTAGGACAGCTACTGAGAGGGAGAACCTCGGAATATGTGTAAGGGACTCTCTTGCAACGAGGGAGGGTGCTCTAAGGCGCGGGGAACGCGAAAGGCGCGGTGCGCGTTATGGTCTATACGCGCGAGTTGTCGTGAGCGCGGATACGCGATAATCCAATCGTATATTGGGTACTTTTAGAATCTAACTATGGCTAAGGAGTGGGGAGTGCGCCAAGAAGTGTCCGAACTAAAAGTCCAGTAAGGTCTCTATATACTGTATCTATAAGCGCGAAGGCGCGCGGTACCGAGCCGAATAGCGCGCGGTCCCGAGTAATTAGTATGTATGTAACTATATGTAAGGCGCGCGCTCGGTTCCGAAGTGGACGCTTTCGTAGCAATTGAAATAACTTACCAGTAAATCAGCAAGGACAAGGGGCGGGCGGGTGTGTGGAGATAGGTGCGAGGCGCGCGCGCGCTGGACGCGGTGATTTGAGCCTGTAGGACTTCAATATCAATAGGTAGACGCGATGTTCCCTACATCGCTATGCACCTCGTCACCAAAATTCTCTCATCACGGAGGTTCTCAAACTTTTCTGATCGGTTTGCGAGTGGCCTTTGCATACTTGCATGAGTCGCACTTCTCCATGGTGGTGTCTGAGGGGTCGAGCGTGATTCCTGTGATGACACCATCTTTGATCATTCGTCTGATACTGTCTGGTGAGATATGACCAAGTCGTGCATGAACTTCTTGCATAGTGAGTATGTTGTTGGCTTTTGCAACCCCAGCGAATGTTTTCTGAGGTCTTTTGATGCAGTAGAGACCTTTGTTCACTGGTATCTCCCCCAATTTCCTCCTCTTCTCATCAAAAATCTTGCATGAGGTTTCGCGGAATAATGCAGCATACCCAGCTGCAGCGAGACGACTGATGGAGATAAGTGTTATGCCCATCTTCGGTGCGTATAACACATCTTTGAGGAGTATTTTGGTGCTTAACTGCCCATTAGGCAGTGTGATGAGGAGGGACCCTTTACTGATCGCTTCAAAGGTGTGTTTGTCTGCCGTTGTTATCGGCTTTGGCATAATGCTGACAAAATCCTGAAATAGATCCTTATATGACGACATATGACGTGAAGCGCCTGAGTTGAGCAGTTTGATTCGAGCATCTTGTTTTCCACTTGGGTCTGTGAGCGTGGCGAAGGTAAATGATGTTCTCTCGTCTTCTGGGCTTATTTCATTCATCAACCACACTCCTTCAGGTTCATCGTCATTTGCCTTGTCTTTGGCACTAGCAGCTGTTTCAGGTTTCTTGTCCTTGCCTTTCCAGTCTGGCTTCCCTTTACTGCTTGCTCCCCCGCCGCCAGATCCTCTGCAATCCTTTTGCATGTGCCCATACTTGCCACAGTTGTGGCAGTTTCCTTTGATCCTTCGAGTATGCTGACTTGCATTTGCATTATAGGCCGTGTCATCATTCGAAGATCCAGCCTTTTTCGACTTTGATGCTCGACGATCGTATTCACCAATGATTGTTGACATCAACATGTCAGCGGTAAGTATAACGCTGGAGACTTTAGCTGACGCCGTTAACACTGATAGGTGGGGATCATAACTGCTTGGCAACGAGCTCATGATCATTGCGGCAAAACTTTCATCTGTTGGCGTGTGGCCCAATGATGACAGTTGTTCCTTTGCAGTGCGCATCTTGTCGAAGTGCTCATGGACATTGCCCTTCTCTGGGCACTTCAAGTCCTGTAGCTTGCATAGTAGCTCCACGGAGACTACGCATGAGCATTGCTCGAATAAATTCGAAAGGTGTGTAAAGATTTCATTGGCTGTGTTTAAGTTCTTGATTTGGATGAATAGAGAATCGGGGATCATCCCCACGATTTGCTGTTTCATTATGGCCTGGCCCGTGCGCCATTCTTTCAGCTCGGTTTTATATGTGCTGACCTCTTTTATTTCGTCCGGGGTGGCAGGTACCCATGACGTTCCTCGGTTAGGCAACGTCGAAGGGTCTATTGGCTTTGTCTCAGTGCCATTCAAATGGCCGAGCAGCCCACGAGCATCGATAGACCATTGTAGACGCTCCTTGTACATCATCCAGTTCTCCCCATCAGCAATGAGCTTCAGGATACGAAGGAAATCTTCTCCAAGTTTTCCATTCGAGGTTGACATCATTTTGTGAGTCTTTTCTTTGCGTGCTTAATTTGAAATTTTTATTGTTAGTGCCCAGGGCTCATAACCTGTAGCAGCTCAGCTCAGCAGACGTGTGAAGTCAACTAATATATTGGTATATACCTGTAGCAGCTCAGCTACAGATGTCCGTTAGTTAGATACATGATATGTATGCGAAGATACTACTAACCTCAGCAGACGTGCGAAGTCAACTGAGGGAAGTTGCGAGGCGCGAGAACAAACAATATTTGTAAGTACAAGGAAATGAAGACGGCACCAAAGGTCCTTGACAACGAGGATTGATAATATGACATTCCCCCTCAAGCCAAGCGCAGACCGAGGGCGGAGGCAAAATGCTTGACCTTTAGACTAGGAAGAGGTTTGGTAAGCGTGTCCACGATCATACTATCCGTGGGGCAATAAACAAGTGAGATAGAACCTTTATCAACAGAAAAGTGAATAAAATGATAACGAATGTCGATATGTTTTGTCCGAGCGTGAAACGCTCTGGACTGAGCAAGCACAATTGCAGATTGATTATCGCAATGAAGGACTGTGGGTTGGACGAGCGGGCGGGATACTTCACTGACAAAGCGTCGAAGCCAGATAGCTTCCTTGGCAGCATGTGTAGCTGCTACATATTCTGCCTCTGTCGTTGAAAGAGTCACAAGCTCTTGTTTCTTGGACCCCCAAGATACTGCTCCTCCATCTAACAGGAACACATAGCCGGACACTGCATGTCGGTGCTCCTGTGATGCACCATCCGCGTCGAAGAATCCCTCAAGTCCTTGTTTGCGGCTTCCGAAGGTGAGTGCAAGTTTCTTCATGCCGACCAGGTAGCGATAGATGCGCTTCACAGCATCCCAATGTGCCATTCCAGGGTTTGCACTGAATTGCGTGACAGTCGATACGGCAAATGCAATGTCAGGCCATGTTCCAACGGCTAGATGCATCAATGAGCCTACAGCTTCACGATATGGGATATTTTTCATGAAGGTAGCTTCAGCGGGTGTTTTGGGTGATTTGGAGGCAGATAATGGTGCGTTGGGGTCCATTGGGATGGAACAAGGTTTGAAATCAGTGAAATTGTACTTAGCGAGGATCGATTCGATGTACGTCTCGTGCGAGAACGAGATGGTGTGCGCGATGCAGTCACGCATCACCTTCATGCCGAGGAGAGATGCAACTGGGCCTAGATCCGTGAGCTTGAAGCGTGCAGCAACTTGCTGCTTGAATTGTGCAATGAGTGAGGAGTTGCTGCCAGTGATGGTGCAGTCGTCAACGTGAGATGCGAGAATAAGTATATCTGTGCCTATGTGCTTAGAGAATACCCCCCAGTCTGACTCTGCTCTAGTCATGCTGAGGCTCTTCATCAGACAGCATAATTCCTGGTACCATTTCAAAGCTCCTTGCTTTGATCCATACAATGCGACATGTAGGTGTGCAACGGGGTGTTTGAAGTGAGAGTTGTGGTCAAGTCCAGGTGGGATTTGCATATAAATGACTTCACTGGGGTCTAGTTTGCCATTGAGAAAAGCGCTGTGAAAATCGAAAACATCAATGTCCCAGTCGTTGCATGCGGCAATTGCTGTGATAGTTCAGAGTGAAGCGAGACGTGCGACAGGCGCATATGTGTCGTAATAATCGACACCATAGACCTGTGAATAGCCCTTGGCTACCAGCCAAGCTTTGTACTTGTCTATTTCTCCATCCACATTCTGTTTGATCCGAAACACCCATTTGCAGCCTACGACGTTCACTCCCTCTGGTTTTTCGACTATGGACCAGGTGCCAGCATCTTTCAATGCGGTAAGTTCCTTGTTGACGGCTTCATCCCATTTTGACCAATCATTCCTTCTTCGGGCTTCTTCCAGCGTTGTGGGATCGGTCCCTTCTACCTCCATTACCCCTGCTACCATGGCAAAGACCTCTTCATCGTCCTCGTCCATCTTACCCCACTCATTGGCCATTCCTAGCTCGATGGCTAG
>Ga0310811_10011986_pt1 | contig 11252 bp, 10 predicted proteins | sample YCmetagenome_FD_207642 | JGI IMG/M metagenome (GOLD analysis project Ga0310811, IMG submission 207642) | Soil microbial communities from experimental microcosm in Duke University, North Carolina, United States - YC | ecosystem: Engineered > Artificial ecosystem > Soil microcosm > Unclassified ... | reverse complement strand
ACAATGCGATGAATCGGGCCGGTGAGAAGTCTTGATCCTGCTTAGTCCCGGCCGCGAGCGTACGCAAACGGAACAAGGGTGCCATCCATGCGCATCACAGGGATGGCCATGCGAAGCCGTGACGCGCGGTTCAGCTCAAATGACGCACCAGCGCAAGTCCGGCAAACAGGCCGGCAATCGAGAGCACCACGGAGCCCAGCACGTAGGCCGCGGCGAGGCCAAGTTCGCCCCGCTCATAGAGCAACGCCGTATCGAGCGAGAAGGCGGAAAACGTGGTGTAGCCGCCGAGGATGCCGGTCATCACGAACAGCCGCCAGGGCTGCGAGGCCTCGCCCTTGAAGGCGAGATAGCCCGCGATCAGCCCCATGACGGTCGACCCCGAGATGTTGATGATGAAGGTGCCCCAGGGAAATCCGGTGCCCATGCAGCGGGCGCAGATCAGGTTGACGAGATGGCGCAGGCTCGCGCCAAGGCCGCCTCCGACAAAAACCAAGAGATAGCTCATCATCGCACGTTTCCCGCGTCAGCGAAGTCACCCGGCTCCGAGGTTCTGCCGCAAGCCTGCGATCCCTGCAAGGATCAGCCTTGGACCACAAACGAAAAGGGCGGCAGTTTTGCACTGCCGCCCCCGGGTATCGTCTCTCTCTAGGATCACACCTTGGAGAACAGCTGGTCGACGTATTCCCAGTTCACGAGATGGTCGACGAACGCCTTCAAATAATCCGGGCGGCGGTTGCGATAGTCGATGTAGTAGGAGTGCTCCCAGACGTCGCAGCCGAGGATCGGGGTTGCGCCATGGACCAGCGGGCTTTCGCCGTTTGGGGTCTTGGAGATTTCGAGCTTGCCGTTCTTGACCGAGAGCCAGCACCAGCCGGAGCCGAACTGGCCGACGCCAACGGCGGCGAAGTCGGTCTTGAACTTCTCGAGCCCGCCGAGGTCCTCGTTGATCTTCTTTTCCAGGCGGCCGGGCAGCTTGCTCCCGCCGCCATTCGGCTTCATCCAGTTCCAGAAGTGCAGGTGATTGTAGTGCTGGCCGGCGTTGTTGAAGACGGCCGGGTTCTTGCCGAACGACGCCTTGACGATCTCCTCGAGGGACTTGCCCTCGAATTCGGTCCCCTTGATCGCGTTGTTTCCGTTGGTCACATAAGCCTGGTGATGCTTGTCGTGGTGGAATTCCAGCGTTTCCTTGGACATATGAGGGGCAAGGGCGTCGTGGGCATAGGGGAGATTGGGCAGCGTGAAGGTCATGGGGTGATGTCCGAAATGATGGGAGACGTGGTCTAACGGGAACCCTTATAGAAGGTTCCATCGCGCTTAAACACCGCAATTTGACAAAACGGGCGGGTTCTTCGGTAACGATGCTCCGCGCCCAGCGTATGACGGATGCAGCGCACGACAGGGCAAATAATGAGCATCGAAATCGACGTCCTGAACGGGGACGCATCATGGCAGAGGGTCGCACCACTGATGGATGCGGTCTGGCCGGACCATGTGATGGAGAAGCTTTCCTGGAAGGACGTCAAATGGGCCCATGCCGACCTGCGCGTGCTCATCGACGCCCCGGAGGGATCGCCTGAGGGCGGTCTCGCCTGTCATGTCGGTATCTTCTTCCGCACGGTGCTGTGGAACGGACGCAAGGCTGACATCGGCGGCATCGGTGGCGTTGCGACCCGGGAGGATTGCCGCAACCACGGCTATGCCGGGCTGGCGCTCGGCGCCGCGATCCAGACCATGCGCGACCACGAAGCCATCAAGTTCGCGTTGCTGTTCTGCGAGCCGCACAATGACGCTTTCTACCGGGCGCGCGGCTGGCATCCCTTCACCGGCGAGATCTACGCCGAGCAACCGGAGGGGCGCGTCCGCTTCGAGGCGATGGCGCCATTCGTGTTCGACTTCACCCGCGCCCCGCGCGACGGCACTATCGACCTATGCGGCCTGCCATGGTGACCCCTGCGCGGCCAAGGGTAGCTTGCGCCCCTGCGACCCAATAATATGTCAGTCGTAATATATCGGACCTGAGGCCGACCAACCGGTACCGCATGACCATCGACGCCCCGCTCGACGCGCGCCCTTCTACCGTTCCGGCCGCGCCGGTCAGCAGCCTCCTGACCTCCCCGATCCTGCCGACGCTGCTGAAGCTTACGCTTCCCAATGCGGTCGCGATGTTCGGCACCGCTTTGGTCGCGGTCGCCGAAACTTCCTATATCGGCCGGCTCGGCACCGAGCCGCTGGCCGGGATCGCGCTGGTGTTTCCCTTCGTGATGCTCACACAGATGATGTCGGCGGGCGCCATGGGCGGCGGCGTGTCCTCCGCCATCAGCCGCGCGCTCGGCGCCGGCAACCGCGACCGCGCGGCAACGCTGGCACTGCACGCGGCGATGATCGGCGCCTGTGCCGGTTTGTTCTTCACCGTGACGATGCTGGCGTTCGGACGCACGTTCTATGCGCTGCTCGGCGGAAACGGCGGCGTGATCGAACAGGCCGCGCAATACTCGCAGGTGCTGTTCTCGGGTGCGGTATCGATCTGGCTGGTCAACACGCTGGCCTCGGTGGTGCGCGGTACCGGCGACATGCGCATCCCCTCGGTGACACTGATCGGTATGGCCATCATCCAGGTCGCGGTCGGCGGCGGCCTCGGTCTTGGACTGTTCGGCCTGCCGACACTCGGCATGCGCGGCGTCGCGGCGGGCCAGCTCACCGCCTTTACGCTCGGCGCGGTATTCCTGGCCTGGTATCTCGCGAGCGGCCGCAGCCGGCTGAAGCTGAAATTCGCCGCCTTCAAATTCCAGCGCGACATGTTCGTCGACATCCTCAAGGTCGGTGCGCTTTCCTGTGTGTCGCCATTGCAGACCGTGCTGACCGTCCTGATCTTCACCAAAATCCTGGCCGGCTTCGGCACCGAGACGCTGGCCGGTTACGGCATGGGCTCGCGGCTGGAATTCCTGTTGACCCCGATCGCGTTCGCGTTCGGCGTCGCCTCGGTGCCGATGGTCGGCATGGCGATTGGCGCCGGCCTCGTGGCGCGGGCGCGCCAGGTGGCATGGACCGCAGGCGCTGCGTCGGGCATCACCGTCGGCCTCATCGGCCTCGTCGTCGCGATCTGGCCCGCGCTCTGGGTCTCGCTGTTCACGAGCGATCCCGGCGTGACCGCGGCCGCCAATTCCTATTTCGCGCTCGCCGGGCCTGCGTTCGGATTTTTCGGCATCGGCGCATGCCTCTATTTCTCCTCGCAGGGGGCCGCGAAAGTCGTTGGTCCGGTGCTGGCCGGAACGCTCCGCTTGCTGCTGGTCGGCATCGGCGGCTGGTGGCTGGCGTCCTCGGGCGCACCGGCCTGGACCTTGTTCGCGCTGGTCGCCGGGGCGATGGTCGCCTATGGCCTCGGTACGGCGCTGTCCGTTCGCCTGACGCGATGGGGCAAATAGCCCGATCATTCCGACATTGCACAAATCTGATTTATTGATATGGAAACCTGTTTTTTCAGGGAAGTGATTCATGGATTGCAGATTTGCTTTCATTGCCGCTATCGCAGCCATATTGCTGGCCGCACCCTCGGCCCGCGCGCAAGGCGCCGCTGAAGTGACCGGCGTCTGGCTGACGCAGGCCGGCGACGCCCGCGTGCGGGTCAGCAAATGCGGTGGCGGAATTTGCGGCGTCGTCGTCGGATTGAAGCAGCCGATCGATCCCGCGACCGGCAAGCCGCAGGTCGACGACAAGAATCCCAATCCGGCGCTGGCCAAGCGCCGGATCATCGGGCTGCCGCTGTTTTCCGGCATGCGCCCAACAGGTCCCGGCAAATGGTCGGGCCAGATCTACAATGCCGACGACGGCAGCACCTATGCAAGCAACGTCTCGGTGACGGGGGCGGACACGCTGCGGGTCGAAGGCTGCGTCGGTATGCTCTGCGGCGGCGAGACCTGGACGCGCGTCGGGCGCTGAGATTCTGAATCAGGCCGCCGTCGCCTTCAGCGCGGTGGCCGCCGAGGCGTAGCCGCCCCGCGCGCCGTCGATGAAGTGGACATGGTCGCTGCGCATCACCGACGGGGTGAAACAGGTCATCATCGCGGCGTCCTGCCGGTGCAGGCCATAGCGCACGATGCCATTCGAAGCGGCTTGCGCCAGGCGCTGCGTCAGCGCGCGCTCCAGTTCCACCGTGCAATCGAGGATCATCCGCAATCCATCGTCATATTTGCGGAAGTCGGAATTCTCCACCACCTGCTGCAAATAAGTCTTCGGCACGAAATTGCCGACCTTGATGCCGAAGCGGATCACGACATAGGCCCACAATGAGGTGGCGAACACGATACTGCGCCGCCGCAACAACGATCCGCCGCGCGCGGCGCGCGCCTCGAATTCCATGCCCTTTGGCGGAAAGCGGATCTCGGGACCGCCCGGCGGCACCGGCCGTCCGGCATCCGGGCTCCGTTCCACGAGATCGATGATGTCCTCGACCGCCTTGCGGAACATGGACGGATCGGCGCCTTTCGCCGGCACCACCAGCACGGAAAGAATAAGACCCCGCGTCGAGGGAATCTCCTCGAACCGGCAGGACAGGCCGGACAAATCCGGCTGTTCACCCGGCGGTGCTGCGGCAACCGCGAATTCGCCACGCTTCATCGCGGCTTCCGCCCAGCCGAGCCCGCCGCCGGAAAACATCGCATAGGACAAATTGGGCGACGGCCCGAAGCGGGCGACGCGGATGTCGAGACCCTGCGCGCGCACGGCTTTTACCGGCACCAGCGCCACCCGCATCGACAGATCGAGATCCTCCCCGACCCAGGTCGCGGTCGCCGCCAGGGCTGCGCGCGCGGCCTCGAGATCGGCGGGCGCCACCGCAAAGCTCGCGCCGTCGCCGCCGAACACGAACGGAAACTCGCGTCCCTCCAGCGCATTGGTGACGGCGGCGATGACCGCCGCACCCGCCATGTTCACCGCCTTGTAACGCTGGTTTGCGATCGCCCTGGTCGATTCCACGATGTCGGCGACGCCGATCATCCAGTCATCCGGCAACGGCGAATAAAGCGCCGGGTCCATCAGGCGGTCGAAGCCGCGAAAGACCGGGATGCTGCCGTAGAAAACGTCGGTGCCGCCGGGCGTGGTCATCGCGATGCAATCTACCCCGTTTCCGAAACCTGGTAGCAGATACGGCCCAACCCGTATTTGGGTTCGGTCCTGCTACAGTTTGACGCCGCGCAGCACCAGCCGGTTGAGCCTGACGGCAAACCCTGCCGGGTCTTCCGGCAACTCGCCGTCGAGGATTTGCGCCTGCTCCAGGAGCAGCAACGACAGGTCCGCGGCCGCGTCGCTGGCGCCCGTGACGGCCGCCACCAGCGGGTGGCGCATGTTGATTTCGAGGATCGGCTTGGTCAGCGGGCCCTTGTTCTGCATCGCCAGCAGCCGCTCAAGCTGACGGTCGCGGCCGTCGCCGCCGGCTACCAGGCATGAGGCGCTCGACGTCAGCCGCTGCGAGGCCCGCACATCCGAGACGCGATCGCCAAGCGCGTCCTTGATGACGGCGATTGTCGCGGCCTCGTCGGTGGCGGCCTCGTCCTTCCTGTCATCGGTCTTCTCGTCCAGCGGCGGGATCAATCCGAAATCGATATCGCCCTGACTCAGCGACTTCAGCGGCTTGCCGCCGAAATCGAGCGGTGCCGAGGTCCAGAACGCATCGACCGGATCGGTCAGCAGCAATACCTCGATGCCGCGGGCAGTCGCGGATTCGAGCTTCGGGTTCGCCTTCAGCCGCTCGATGCTGTCGCCGGTGAGATAGTAGATCTCGGTCTGGTTCGGCTTCAGATCCGCAACATACTGCTTCAGCGAACGCTTCTCGCCCGACGTCGTGGTGAAACGCGACAACGCCAGCAGTTTCTCGCGCCGCTCGAAATCCTCCCAGAGGCCTTCCTTGATCACGGGTCCGAACGCGTCCCAGATTTTTGCGAACGCCTCCGGCTCCTTGTCGCCGAGGCTTTCGAGCTCCGAAACCACGCGGGTGGTGACCGCTTTGCGGATTTGCGCGAGCTGCGGGTTGTTCTGCAGCATCTCGCGGGAAATATTGAGCGGCAAATCCTCGCTGTCGATCACGCCGCGGATGAAGCGCAAATACGCCGGCAACAGGTCGGCGTCGTCGGCGATGAAGACGCGGCGGACATAGAGTTTTACCTTGCCCTTGCGCGCCTGGTCGAACAGGTCGAACGGCTTTGTGGACGGCGAAAACAGCAGAACAGCATATGACTGCCGGCCCTCGGCGCGGTAATGCAACGTCATGGCGGGATCGTCGAAGGCGCCGGCGATCGACTGATAGGCGCCCTTGTAGTCCTCCGGCGTCAGCTCGGATTTCGGCCGCTGCCACAAGGCGCTTGCCGAATTGATCTGGCGCGGCTCGCCCTCCTCCGGCACCAGTTCAATCGGAAACTGGATGTTGTCGGAATAGGCGCGGACGATGCGCTCGATCTCGTAGGTCTCGAGATATTTCTGCGCGTCCTTTTTCAGATGCAGCACGATTTCAGTGCCGCGCGCAACGCGCCTGGCGTCTTCCCCAGCGGCCGGAGCGATCTCAAATCCGCTGCCGCCCGAGGACGACCAGGTCCAGGCCTGGTCCGAGCCCGCGCGGCGGCTGGTAACGACGATCCGCTCGGCGACCATGAAGGCTGCATAAAAGCCGACGCCGAACTGGCCGATCAGATTGGCGCCGTCCTTGGCCTCGGTGAGGCGGGAGAGAAACGACCTGGTGCCGGAGCGTGCGATGGTGCCGAGATTGTCGATCAGTTCCTGGCGGTCCATGCCGATGCCGCTGTCGATCACGGCAAGCGTGTTCGCTTTCTTGTTCGGCGCGATGCGGATTTGCGGCGGCGCGCCGTCGGCAATCAACTCTGGAGCGGCGATCGCCTCATAGCGCAGCTTGTCGCAGGCGTCGGAGGCGTTCGAAATCAGTTCGCGCAGAAAGATGTCGGTTTCCGAATAGACCGAGTGCACCATCAAATTCAGGAGTTCGGCGACCTCGGCCTGGAACGGCTGGGATTCGGGGGCAGTCGTGGTGGTCATCAGGGGCTCGCGAGACAACGGCTGGGATTGGAAAGGCCTGATATAGCGATGCTATCCGCGGTGGCAAGATTTGGGCCGGCCAGTTCCCCGAATCCGGGCCGGCTTAGTCGGAAATCGCCGCCAGATATCGCCGAACGGACGCATCGAACGCGGCCCTGGCGCCCGCCTCGATGTTCTTGCCCCACCACGCGCCATAGATGCGGTCGAACTTTAGCGGCGCAACCGCCTGTGCGATGCTTCGCACGGCGCTGGCATTCAAGGGAATGTAGTTCGGAAATGAGTACATGAAGCTCAGCGAGCGGCGGTCCATCGCGACCATGGCGACGTCACCGGTCAGGAGCGCGCCGCGGCCGTCCGCACCCGCGCGCCAATGCAGGATGGTGCCGCCGGCAAAATGGCCGCCGGTGCGGACGAGGGTTATGTCATCGGAAATCCGATGGCTGTCGCCGGTCCACGGCACGATGCCGGCGTGCGGCCGCGTCACCCATTGGCGATCATCGCCATGCAGATAGACCGGCACGCCGCCAAAAGCTTCGCTCCAGTCCGCGACCGCGCCATAGTAATGCGGATGCGAAACGGCGATCGCCTTCAGGCCGCCGAGCGAGCGGACATGCTCGACCGCTTCGCGCGTGGCCAAGGGGATGCAGTCCCACATCACGCAGCCGTCGGTTTCGGGGACGATCAACGCGCGTTGCCCGATCGCGAAGCCCGGCTCGAGCCCTATCCCCGAGATCCCGAGATCGTCGCGCCAGACAATCCTGTGACGCTCGGCGAGCGTCTCGCGCGCGAACCATTGCTGGCCCTTCCAGTTCACATACTGCCGCTCGTCCTCGCAAATCGGGCACGATGCAGGCGGCGCAGCGCGCTCGGGAAACTGGGCGCCACATTGTTCGCAGGTCCACAGCGGCATCAGGCATCACTCCAATCGGAGGGACAATAACGCAGATTCCCCCAGGCTCGCTCATCTCAAAAATCGTTTTTCGTCGGCCTTGACCCTGTCCATGCCCTGGAGACGGAAGATTTCCTCGACCGAGACGATGTTCTTGTGGACGTTCTGGATACCGCCATCGCGCAAAATAGCGGCGAACACCTCTTTCATCGCGGTGACGGCGGCGCGGACGGCATGGTTGCCGTAGATGACCATCCTGATCTTGCCGAGCGCGCGGATGCGCTCCGCCGTCATCTCGGGATAGGCGGTCGGAACGATGACGATTGGCGCCTTGCCCTTCCAGGCCCGCACAAAACTCTCCACCTCATCTGGTGTCTTCTGCTTGGAATGGATCAGGACCATGTCGGCGCCGGCCTCCTCGTAGGCCGTGGCGCGTTTGAGCGCTTCATCTTGCCCGAGGCCCGCGATCAATGCCTCATCGCGCGCGATCACCAGGAAGTCGGGGTCCTTGCGCGTCCGGCACGCCGCTTCGATCTTGCCCTGGAATTCCTCGATCCGCAGCAGCTCCTGACGGCCATCGGCGACAAGGCTCGTGACCTTGGGAAACGACTTGTCCTCGATCACGACCGCCGAAGCACCGGCGCGCTCATATTGCCGGATGGCATGGATAACGTTGATGGCGTTGCCGAAACCGGTATCGATGTCGGCCACGATCGGCAGCTCGATCTGCTCGGCCATGGCGCGCATCATGTCGAGATGCTGCGTCATCGAGATCAGGCTGACATCGGCGAGGCCGTAAAGCGCCGAGAGTTCGAAGCCGCTGGCCCAGATTCCGTCGAAGCCGGCTTCTTCCGCCAGCCGGGCGGACAGCGGGCTATGCGCCGCCATGATATGGACGAGGCCTGAATTGGCCATCTTGTCCCTGAGTAGGCGTCCCTTGCCGTTCATCGTTTCGGTCTTTCCTGTTGGAGCTCAGGTTTGGGAATGCCGATATGACAAACAAGAAAGCCGCCCGAAAGGGGCGGCTTTCCAAAACCTCCGATATCAGAGGCTTGTTTGGTTGCGGGGATAGGATTTGAACCTATGACCTTCAGGTTATGAGCCTGACGAGCTACCGGGCTGCTCCACCCCGCGTTAAACCGTTGCACTGCCTTTCGAAAAACCGGACTGGAAGCGAAAGCGGCCAACGCTTTCGGCGTCGATCGGTCCCGTCCAGAGGCTTCCTGAGAAGGCAACCCGGGCAAGGCCCATGGGTGCGAGCGGTATGTATCAACGCAAGCCTGCTTTGGAAAGGCCCATGGTGCGGTTTTTGAGGTTTTTGTGACGCCAAAAACATCGCAAAACCACCTCAGAGGAACCGGTCTTGCCATCGCGCCCTGAAAAGCGGACGTTCCGCGCAACAAAAACCCGGGGGGACAGGCGTGACGGACACTTTCGATTTCGTGGTGGTGGGCGGCGGCTCGGGCGGCTGCGCGGTGGCGGGCCGGCTTTCCGAGGATCCGAAGACCTCGGTGGCGCTGCTCGATGCCGGCGGCAGGAACGACAATTGGGTGGTGACGACGCCGTTCGCGCTGGCGCTGATGATCCCCGGCAAGGTCAACAACTGGGCCTTCAACACCGTGCCGCAGAAAGGCCTCAACGGCCGCATCGGCTATCAGCCGCGCGGCAAGGGACTTGGCGGCTCTTCGGCGATCAACGGCATGGTCTATATCCGCGGCCACCGCAGCGATTACGACCAATGGGCTGATCTCGGCAATCCCGGCTGGTCGTTCGCCGATGTCCTGCCCTATTTCAAGCGCTCGGAAGACAATGCCGATTTCGACGGCGAGTATCATGGCAAGGGCGGCCCGCTCGCCGTCAACCGACTGCGCACCGGAAACCCGGTGCACCAGATCTTCCTGCAGGCCGCGCAGGAAGCGCAGTTTCGCCTGCGCGAGGACTTCAATGCCGAAGACCACGAGGGTCTCGGCGTCTACCAGGTGACCCAGAAAAACGGCGAACGATGGAGCGCGGCCCGCGCCTATATCCACCCCCACATGAACAGCCGCGCCAATCTGCGCGTCGAGGTCCGCGCCCAGGCGACCCGCATCCTGTTCGAGGGCAAGCGCGCGGTCTGCGTCGAGTACCGGCAGGGCAAGGAATTGAAGCAGGTCCGCGCCCGGCGCGAGGTGATCATAGCTTCCGGCGCGTTCCAGACTCCGCAACTCTTGATGCTGTCCGGGGTCGGCGACGGCGCCGCACTGGTCAAGCACGGCATCGACAGCGTGCATCATTTGCCCGGCGTCGGCCAGAATTTGCAGGACCATCCTGATTTCGTGTTCGGCTACATGTCCGACAATCCGAACTTCAACGGCATCTCGCTCCGGCAATTGCCGCGGCTGCTGCGGGCGATCGGCCAGTACCGGCGCGAGCGCCGCGGCCCGATGACCTCGAATTTCGCCGAATGCGGCGGCTTCCTCAAAACCCGGCCCGACCTCGATGTGCCCGACATCCAGCTGCATTTCGGCATGGCGCTGGCCGACGACCACGGCCGCAAGCGCCACCGCGGCACCGGCTTTACCTGTCACGTTTGCCTGCTGCGGCCGAAGAGCCGCGGCAGCGTCGCGCTCGCCGGCGCCGATCCGCTTGCCGCACCCTTGATCGATCCGAATTTCTTCGGAGAAGAGGCCGACCTCGAAACCATGGTCGCGGGCTACAAAACGACAAAACGGCTGATGGATACGCCGGCGCTGCGGGCGCTGCAGAAGAGGGAAATGTTCACCGAAGGTGTCTGCACCGACGACGACATCCGCGCCGTGCTGCGCAACCGCGTCGACACCGTTTATCACCCGGTCGGCACCTGCAAAATGGGCGTCAACGATTCGCTCGCGGTAGTCGATCCAAAACTCAAAGTGTACGGCGTCGAAGGCCTGCGCGTGGTCGATGCTTCCGTCATGCCGACGCTGATCGGCGGCAACACCAACGCGCCGACCATCATGATCGGCGAGAAGGCCGCTGACATGATCAAGGCAGAGCTGCGGGCGGGTTGATCGGGGCGCGCCTGTTATCCAACTCGTCATTGCGAGCGTAGCGAACCAATCCATTCTTTCTTCGTGTGGCGCGATGGATTGCTTCGCTTCGCTCGCAATGACGGCAGATACGACTTCGCCTTCTCGCGGCACGGAGTGCCCGAGGTTTGCTGGAAACTCTTCGCCCCCTTCAAGAGAGAGGGCGCAGGGAAGACCGGGTGCGCGCTGCACCCGCGGTCTCGTGTGCATGGGAGTAGGAAATGCGCACACGAGCATACAGGTCCAGCGGGAGCATCCCGGCCTTCCCTGCGCAATGG
>Ga0310811_10011985_pt1 | contig 11252 bp, 15 predicted proteins | sample YCmetagenome_FD_207642 | JGI IMG/M metagenome (GOLD analysis project Ga0310811, IMG submission 207642) | Soil microbial communities from experimental microcosm in Duke University, North Carolina, United States - YC | ecosystem: Engineered > Artificial ecosystem > Soil microcosm > Unclassified ... | reverse complement strand
GGGCCCTGATGGAAGGTTTCAGCTCGCACATGTGGGAATGGTATACTGGCTCCATCATCTGGAAGACCCAGAACCCCTGGACAGCCCTGCGGGGACAGATGTATGATTATTATCTGGATGTCAACGCTTGTCTCTACGGCCTTCACAGCGGAAGCGAACCTCTCCACGTACAGTTCGATCCGGTAGAGAATATGGTGATGATCGTCAACAACACGTTCAACTTCCACCGCAACATGATGCTGGAAGTAAAAACCTACGACAAGGAGGGAAAAGAAAAACTACTGACACAGGTCTATGAAGAGATAGGTCCTTCTACCGTTCGTAAATACGTCGGTATCGGCGGTCAGCTCAACAAGCTTAGAAAGGACGAAGGGGGCTTTCTCTCCCTGCGCCTGCTGAATGAAAAAAGACAGCCCATCAGCGAGAATTTCTACTGGCTTCCCGACGCCACCGGCCAATATTCGGGTCTGCAGCACATGGCCACCGCCGGACTGAAGGTGGAAGCAAGAAAGTCCGGACAGGGCAGGATCGATGTGACGCTGACCAATCCAACCGGTAATCCCGTGGCCTTCTTTAACCGGGTGGCATTGATCGATCCCCGGACGAAAAAGAGGCTTTTACCTGTCTTTTTTAGTGATAACTATGTTTCCGTGGTTCCCGGGGCCAGTAAGACCCTCACCCTGGAATATCGCCCCTCTCCGGATAGTCCCTCGCCAGTGGTGACTGTGAAAGGATGGAATGTGGAAGAGATGGCGGTGTCGCCCAAATAAGCCGTCATGGGTCGACGGTCATCGGACGTATGGCTACCCGATCACGGTTACCCGGCCTGTCCGCCTGCATCGTAGCCCCCTTACTTCACCACCCTCGCACGCCGGATCGAATCCAGCAAGGGATAATGCTGTCGCAGGTACTCATTGCCCCCGGTAAACAGCGGATCCTGATGTCCCGCCCGTATACCACCCCCGGATTTTTCCCCATAACCGGCATACAGCAAATCGGCTACCTCCATCCCCCGGACCACCCGGGCAAAAGGCACAAAAGGCTCGCCATCATGCGTGGCGCTATTATCCCGCAGGTTAATAAAGACCTGGGTCGTACGCCCATTCGGGTCCTTGAAGGCATATGCCACCGTCCCCCTTGTATTGGACTCCTTCCGCACATCATCGGGCAAGGTCTGCCCACGCCAGGCCCGGGCAATCTCCGGATCCCCGTTGATCCCGAATTGAGCCCAGGTGCCGGCCCGGATCCGGAAGACATAGTTGTTGTCATAATATCCGGTACGTACCAGGTTGTAGAATCGGTCCACCCCATGGGGCGACCAGTCCCGGTGTACTTCCAGCAGAATCTCCCCCTTGCTGGTCTCCAGCAGCACATTAAATACAGACGGAGCCTTCTTATGAAAGGCCCCGCCCCCGGGGTTGACCAGGTTGACACGCGGGCTGCAGCTTAGAAAAAAAAAGACCGAAAAGGAGACGGACAGTAGCTTGGCATTCATGTTGCTAATTTAGTTAACTTCGGCATTCGGGCCTTACTCACAACCGGGTACGGCCCGGTTAAGGCTGAATATTTATTATTAATTGTGGCAATTGTCTTGTATGAGTGAGTTCCTCCCATTCCCGTCTTTTCATAACGATTTTTATAAGAACATATTAGAAAGCCTGGAAGACTATGGGGTCTTTACCACCGATATAGAAGGCATCGTCACCAGCTGGAATAAAGGGGCCGAACATGTCATGGGCTATACAGAAGAAGAGATCTGCGGCAAAACGGCCAAGGTCATCTTTACGGATGAAGACTGTAAGAATGGAGTCCCCGAACATGAATTTGCCGAAGCCATGGAAAAAGGCCGGGGTTTGGACGAACGGTATCATCAACGAAAAGACGGCTCCCTGTTCTGGGCCAGCGGTCTGATTTTCCCCCTCTATGACGCCGAAGGTCTCCATATCGGCTTTACCAAGATCCTCCGCAACCTCAGCAACCGTAAAGAAGCGGAGACTGAATTGCTGGAAGCAAGGCGTTATGCGCAGAGCATCGTTGAGACCTCCAAGGAGCCCATCCTCATCCTCAATATCGACCTGACCATCAACTCTGCCAGCAAAGCTTTTTTTAAACTCTTCAGCCTCGTCAAACAGGAGGTGGAGAATAAAAATTTATTCTCAATATTAACCGATCAGTTCGACCCTCTCCCCCTACAGGAGCAGATGCAGAAATACGACAGTTTTGAGAACTTCGAACTGGACTATACAGACAAGCTTCGACAGGATGATCATATCCTGCTGGTATCCAGCCGTAAGGTATTCCGGACCTTCAAATCCGTAGGACAGATCCTCCTTACCTTCGAAGACGTCACCTTCCAGCGGAAAATGGAGCAGGCACGGGAGGATTTTATCAGTATTGCCAGTCATGAGTTGAAAACTCCCATCTCCGTCATAAAAGCCTATGCCCAAATCCTGGGAATGGAATTGGAAAGCACCGCCAGCGAACGGGTAACACAGACGCTGGATCGCATTTTAATTCAGTCCGAACGGCTCACCAAACTCACCTCCTTCCTGCTGGATGTCTCCGCGTTTAAGACAGGCACCATTCAGCTCCGGAAAGAACCCTTTGTATTATTGGAACTGATGCTGGAAATTGTAAACGAGCTCAAACAGAGCAACAGCAAACACCAGTTGATCCTGGATGAGGTAACGGACGCCAGCGTGCTGGCCGATCGCTTCCGCATCGGACAGGTCATAACCAACCTGCTTTCCAATGCGATCAAGTATTCTCCCGACGAAGAAAAGATCCTCATCAATATCAGTGTGGACAAAACAAAAAAATGGGTCCGTACCTCCGTCCAGGACCATGGCATCGGTGTCCCCCCCGAATATCAGCCCGACCTCTTCCGGCGCTTCTTCCGGACCGATAATATCAAGGCGACCAAAATAGAAGGCTTTGGCATGGGACTCTACATTTCTTCGGAGATCATCAAAGCCCATGGGGGACAGATGGGCGTCAACAGCTCCGGAGCCAATGGATCGACCTTCTTTTTTGAACTCCCGTTAATATAAAAAAACAAACAGATGAAGGCTGATATCATGGAAGGCATTGCCAGGAAAACAGGCATTCCCCAGCTCGCTGACCTGCTCGCCCACCACCTCTCCGGTTCGGAATTGAATTCCTTGCTGCTGGAAGTTTTCAACAAGAAGTTACAGGATATGACCCCGGCCCGGTTGTTGAAATTATACCAGGCTAACCGTTTTGTTCATCCCGCGGATTCGGATATGATCGATCTGCTGACCCTGGAACTCAGAAGCCTGCAATTCCTCCGCGATCATCATTTTCAACCCATCGAACTATCGCCCGCAGCCCAATTGGGCACTTGTTCCGTCGTTGCTCCGGCAGACCAGCACAAGATCATCTCCGCCACCCGCAACACGGAGATAATGGCGGATGCCACCAATGCCCTGGCCCTCTATATTGCCGATCTAAAGAAATCCGGAAACAAAGAAGGCCTGCTCCGTTTTTGTACCACCCACCGGCACATACGGACGCAGGAATTCAAAGCAAAAGGACATACCCCCCATTTCAAGATCGGTTGCCTTGTCTCCTCGGGTCGCGATACCGGCAGCTATCAGTTTGAATGCACCAGCCTGCTGGAACATCTGCTGACCCTGGATAATTTACTGCGAACCGTCTTTGACATCACCTCCACCCGTTTCAAAATACAAAGCAGACTTGGCTATGACAACCCGGACTCCCTGTTGGAAAAAGTAACGGCCTGGTTGAAAACGAATAGCCGGTTGAATATTATCACCGAAGAAGCCCCCGTACCCAATAACTACTACAAGGGATTACAGTTTAAAATGATCGTCCAGATAAAGGGCGAAGAAAGAGAAATGGCAGATGGTGGTTTTGTCGACTGGACCCAGCAGTTATTGGAGAATAAAAAAGAACGATTGCTCATCTCCGGCTTCGGATTGGAACTCCTCCACAAATTTGGCAGCGGCTCACTATAATATACGAAATATGCGCTTGCACGAAGCCAATGTTAATAAATAAAAAACACAATAAATGGCACAATAATTTCATGGTTACCTGTATAACCGGGTAGGACCCGTTAAAGTGCTCACCATTAAACTATATCAACATGACACACAAAAATTCAGCTGTGTCCGTGGACAGCGACGCCCAGGATATCGTATTATCCTTCATAAAGGCCCTCAATGACGAGCGGTTTGAGGATGCCAGGACTTTCGCCAGTGACAGCATGACCTTTCACGGAGTGCTGGGCTCCCGCAACGGGGCGGAAGAATACTTCGGGGATATGAAAAAGATGAAAATGAAATACAGGATCAAAAAAACGTTTGCAGACGAGGACGATGTCTGCCTGTTTTACGATTTCACCATGGGAGACATCACCACTTTCGGCTGTGGCTGGTATCACCTGGAAGACGGTAAGATCAGCTCTTTAAAAGTGATCTTTGATCCAAGACCCTTTCTCCACCCCAAAGCTTAAAATATCCTTAAAATGCCCTTCCATAACCAGCTGGGTGCAACGAAACGGATATTTCCGTTGTCACTGGAAGAAACGGCGTAAATGCAGAAAATCCGGGCGATTTTTGGGCTGCTACTGATCGGTATGATCGCTTCCTGTTCAAAAGATAACGAACCGGCCCCCGCACCTACCAATTTAGTGGGTACCTGGAACCTCACCGAAGTCTATGGCAATGACTACTGGGGTGGCCCCCTGTATTGGCGGTCCACCAGCGCCGAGACAAAGATCCGGTTTACAGCCGATAAAAAATATTACCGGAAATATTCCTTCGATACCGTGTATACCTTCATCGGCACCTATGCCCGGCTCAGCGACAGCACCCTTGAGATAAACCCGGCAAATTCCCCCAATCCCTCACCGCCCACTACTTATGTGTTGACGTATCTCTTTGAAAAAGGGGGAGTGATCAACCTGGGTAACTATGCTTTCGAAGGAGTGGTGAGAGAAAGATTCCAGCTGTCACAATAAGCTCCTTCACCCGGACGACTGATTATTCGTTGCCCTTTTGATCCGACTTCCGGATAAAAAAGTAGTACCCCAAAAAGCTGAGGGAAATACTAAATGCCATAATAGCTACCGAGTGAATGCCGAGAGGTAAAGTAAAATTGACGATCGTTAACCCCAGGCCAATGGCTGCTAAAACCAGGAACCATTTAATAGATTGCTGTTTGGCGTCCTTTCGGGTGGCGGGCTGAAGAAATTGCTCGATCACCCGCTCACTAACCCCTTTTTCCATCATCTTAAATTTCAGCCGGTAATCCTGGATGGCTTTTATCATCGCCAGGGTAAATATGCCCGCCAGATAAAGGACCAGGATGGCTACCATCGATCGGCTGATATCCTGGTCCCCGATCAGGCTGGAAATACTTTGTGCGTTGGATAGAAAGGGAATGGTCAGTACAGTGGCTATGCTTACGATCTTCTTCATTTTAATAGTATTTATAAATAATGAGACTGCCAGCTTCGCAGAATGTTGCCGATGGATCAATATAAATTCAAAGCGTCGATTTTCCGCTGGTACTTCCTGTACACCTCCATACCCTGAAACAGTAAAATAAGGGCAGCACTGGTGACCAGCATCCACAGCATCATGCCGGAAAAACCGGAGAAAATTCCCCAAACTTCTTTCCCGAATAAATATAGAAGTCCGCCGGGAACAATGGAAATAACCAGCAAAATAGGCCAGCTCAACGTCCCCCGCCGGAACCCGACCGGCCTATGATATCGGGCAGCGTCGGCCAGAGGGGCTCGTTCATAACCAGGTTCCACCAGGTTGTCATAATCCGGTAGTTGGGACAGGACTGTCCCGGCCAGATCGAAATCGAATACAGGTGCAGATTCCTGTTTGATCTGTGCAATCAGCAACCGGTACTCCCCGGCCCTGATCATACATTCTTCACACTGACCAAGGTGGGCACGATGGTCCGCCCCGGTATTCGAAGGGTCCAATACCCACTGCTGCAGTTCCATGTCCGAAAGATGGTCGGCTCTCATAATCCCTCCTTTTTATAGGTGTCCATCAAATGATCTTTCAAAGCCCTTCTGGCCCTGAATAAATAATTTTTCACGGTTCCTTCCGGCAACCCCGTGATCTGTCGGATCTCCTCGTAGCTCAATTCTTCCTGGTGATATAAGGTGATCAGCGTTCGGTAAATGGGAGAAAGTTCCTGCAGCGCAGTCCGCAGGATGGCTGAAAGTTCTCTTTGATAGAGGGTCGACTCAGTGACATTATCATGACTGACACCGGGGAATGCCCCTCCGCTAAAAGCCCTCGAGGTCTCCTCCGGCTCTTCCCCTTCCTGTCCGTCACCGGGCAGAACAAGCTTTTTCCTCTCAAGATAACTTAGACAGGTATTATAGGCGATCTGCCCGATCCAGGTAGAAAGTTTGGCGCTAAACCGGAAACGGGCCAACCCCTGGTATGCCTTTAAATAGACATCCTGAGCAATATCTTTCCGGTCCTCGGTTTGGCTCACCATTTTAAAAACGATTTGAGCGACCAATCCCTCCGTTTGGCAGACTATCATCCCAAATGCATCCCGGTCCCCATTTAATACCCTTTCGACCAGGTGCTTATCTGTCTGATTATTTCCGGTTGGTTTGCTCACTTACATAATTAGACCGGCCAGGCTTCCAAATGTTGCAGGTCCCCTCCAATTTACGCCATTCTTCCAAAGACTACAAACAGGCAGATAAATAGCAGTATAATATTGTTCCGGACATTTTTGACCTCCTTTCTCCGGTAGTGGACCCGGGCAGCCAACACCATGATGATGGCAAAACATAGGGCCGTTAGTGGCGTCAGGATGGGTGCAATGCCCAGCCACCACGGAAGGATAATCCCGACTACCCCCAATAGCTCGGCAATCCCCGTAACACGCATAAGAATATCGGATAAGGCCGCGACTCCCGTCTGCCCTATCGCCATTAACTTCTCCCGGGAATAAAAAGTCTTACATACACCGGAATAAGCGAACACCAGCGCCAGGATTACCTGGCAGGACCATAATATCGTATTCATAAAATATTCTTTTCACAAAGGTCCTGCCCCTTTGCCGGATATTTTTTGACAATTGTCAAAAACCACCCACCCGCCTCGCCGGCAAACGTCGGACTATCGGCCTTGTCAAAAAGAGCCGTTGGCTGGATCCCCTAATGTTGGGAACGGATCCTGCTCAGGGTCTCCTGTGTGATGCCCAGGTAAGAAGCAATTATGCCAAGAGGTGCTCTTTGTATGAAAGTCGCGTTGGTCTCCATCAGTGTCTGGTACCGCTGGGCCGCCGTAGCGAAATGAAGATCGTCAAATCTTTGCTGCAACTGGATGAGACCGGAACTGACCAGCAGCCGTCCCAGCCTTTCCACGTCATGATACTGCCGATACAGTCTTTCCAGGTCCTCATAATGAAGTCCCCATAGACAACTGTCCTCCAACAACTCAATCCCTCTCCTGTCCGGCTGTCTTGTCAAAAAACTGATGATCGAACAGGCAAACATGTTTTCCGCACTCAGCCAGTCCGTTACATCCTTCCCGTCTTTATAGTAAAAGGTCCTGGTCAACCCCTTCTCGATAAAATAAACATACTGGCAGACACTATCCTGTCTCACCAACACATGTCCTTTCGGAAACTCCAGCGGTTTCAGAATAGAAGACAACGCCAATTTACTTTCTTCAGACAGCTGCATAAAAGCGGCAACCGCTTTAAAAAATGACTCCATTACCTTTTATTTTATCATAATCATACCACGAAAAGGGTATTGACATCCGCATTTATCACTCCTAATTTTGCTATTGATCTTTTCATCCCCGGTCCTCTACCCCCTGATAGCGGTGACTCCTGCCCGCGTCATCATCCGCATTAAAAATTAAATTCCAGAGGAGGTGCTTATGACAGCGATATTTATGATGTATGGGATTTCAACCCTGCTGATAATTCTGGGCTTCATCGCCCTGTTAAAGCAAAAGACTTATATCGACCCGGAGACCAAACAACCCACAGAGGTGGAAGTCCCCGTGCTCGGTAAATTAAAGACCAACTACCCGGCCCTGGTCTTTATATTCCTGGGCTTTGCGGCCGCTTACTTTGCCTTCAACAAAACCAAAAGCAAAGATCTTTGGACCATACAAGGCTCCTTCGCCGCCCCCCCGAATAAAAAGATCAACTGGGAGAAAAGCGATATATGGCTTAAACCCATCGAATTGACCGAACCTCCCCGCATCGATAACAACGGAATCTTCACCATCAGTGTTCTTTTGGACCAGGGACTCTCTTTTGAAGATGCCATCGAATCCATACAATTTACCCTGGACAGCGCCCAGGTAGAGCCCCTCCTTCCCATGAACGAATTTAAAAAATATAGGCAAAACCAACATTCGTTGCTTAGCGGGACCAATCCTCATGAACGTTACTATAAGAAACTACCGCTTAATTTTTATTGACCACTATAACTTAAAGATATGAAATACGCAACCATCCTCCTCTTATACCTGCTACTGGTCACCAGTAAGACACGGGCCGATAATTTTCAGATCGCTTTTTGGCAGGGCAATTCCACCTCCTATGTAGCCTATTCCTCTATAAAGCTATACGATGCCGCCAACAGGGAAGTCTTTACAGGATCAACTGACAAATATGGAAGGATCATCATCGGCAATATAAACAACGGGAATTATAGAATGGAGATCACTTTCCGCAATAAGATCTGCCGCAAAGTCATAGCCATCGATCATAGTACCAACTTTAAAATAGTCAACTTTACGTCGGCCGATCTGGCTTTCAATAGCCCTCCCTCATCGCTTCATCAGCAACTCCTCGATCCTTGCTCTTAGTCCGCCCTGCATGTCCTTTCCGGGAACTAACAATGTCCGGGCGAATTCCATAAACTCGGAGCTATGGTTGTCCCGTTTCCCGGTCTTGAGATTGATACAGGTGAACTTCGTCCATACGATAGCCCTGACATTCTCCGCTGCCTCATCCAGCATCAACATCTCCGCCACCAGGTAAGAATCGGCCAGTTCCAACAGCTCCGACTGAATACAGACCCGCTCATTATAATTCGCGGGACGTATATATTGGATCTCGTGACCGCTGACCACCCAACCCATCCCTTTAGCGGCATATTGCCGTAGGTCCATCTGATAGGCCTCTTTTAAATGATCTTCCCGGGCATTCAGGAAATAATCGATATACCGGGCATTGTTCAGGTGACCGAACGGGTCACAATCACTAAACCGGATCGTATAATAGCTCCGTGGCGTTTTTTCCATAGTATTGTTTATTTAAATCGTTCTAGCAAATGATCCGCCGCGATCCGATAGATCTCATGGCCCCCTTTCTCCCGGATCTCCCGCCCCGCCTGTGCATTCATCCCGCCTGGCGTCTCCGCATGCCCCGCCAGTTCGCCATATTCGATGGGCATGGATTGCAGAGCCTCATATGACAAGGACTGGAAGAGGTTGGCAATATATTCACCCGCGATGGCAGGCTCCACCCCATGGGAGATGGTCCACCCGCTCAGCGTGTTCAACAGATCATAGAAAGGGGTTATCAACCCCGTCAATGTCCAGATAGCATGAAGGGGGCCCTCCTCTTCAACCAACAACGGCTGGCCAATATGGTTCAGCAACCGGGTAACGGTCTCGTTGGATCGAAAGATAGGAATGGGACATTGATGATGTCTGACGGAAGGCAGGGGGATGGCCCTGCTCACCTGTCTGGCAGGAGACACCACCCGGACAAGCTCAGCATATTTCAACAAAGGGACGAGAGAGATGACGATATGCTTCTCCTGAAAGATCAGCCCGCTCAGGACCTCGACAGCCACCGGAGGCCGCAGCGCAATAAAAATAATGTCACATCGGTCCAGTACCTCCTGATTACTTCCCAGCCTCGTGACAGCTGGGTACTTCTCCGCCAACTCCTTCGACATACCTTCATTTCGGGGAGAAAGCCAGATGGACATATTTTCGACACTTGAAAGCCCTTCGACGATGGCGCCGGCGATCTTCCCCACTCCGATAAATCCTATATTCATAAATTTATTTTCCCAGTCCATAAAGATCATAATACTTTTTAATAAGATTGTTAATAAATCTTTTCAGATAATCCTCGCTTAAAAAAGAATTTGACCAGTTCTCAAAACGCCGGCATTGCACGCTCCCCAGGTAAAAAAAATAAATACTAAGACCCAGTACCGGGAGCAGCCGCCGCTCCTCCTCCGTCAGGTGAGTAACCGATTCATAGCCCTGCAGAAAGCTTTCCACCTTCAATTTACGTTCCTGCTCGTCCCTTTCAATATTGTGCAATTGTAATATATAATAGGCAGGATCAAGCCCCAGCCACCCATTGCCGCAAAAATCGAAGTCGAAGAGAGTGACTTCCCCCTGTTTGCTGATATTCAGATTGTCAAACCAGATGTCCAGGTGCACCGCCCCCCGCCGCAACTGCAAACTATCCGCCCCCTTCAATTGCGCAATCATATGGTCCCTGGCAGACTCCATAAAGGCCCATTCCGGACTTGCTGTCGAAAGGAACTTCTTTAACTGCTCCATCGGCTCCGCCAGCAGCACCTCCGGCGTATATATCACCCGGTCCAGCGGCAGATCCCGGGTCACCGCATGCAGGTTTCCCATTACCACCCCGATCCGGTAATTCATCTCCGGAGAATAGCTATGGATCTTTTCACCCTCCGCATAGGAGAACAATACACCGGGCCGATCCCCCTCCGGCGCGGGCAGGACCTGTATGGTATTTCCTGTCTTATCCGCAATGGGATAAGATACGGGGATCTCCCGCTCTTTTAACAAGGTGAGAAATCTTAACTCCTCGTTGATCTCCTTCTCCGTCCTCCAGTTCAGGCTATATACCCGGAACACAAACTTATTGGCGCCATCTTCCACCAGGTAAGTATGGTTCACACCCGCTCGTATAATACGGCAGCGGGTATCAGGAGAGAGTGAATAGAGGTCCTGCAAAAAAAGCCCAAGATGGCTGGCGGAAAGATTGGAATGGGAAACCGGGAATTGATTCATAGCATGGGCTTTATAATACACAAAGGGCGCAAATCTAATCGTTTCTTTTGACTCTCTTTTAAAGAAAATCCTCTATCACTAACTTTTTCCTTAGGTTAAAATCCGTGAAGGAGTAGTTAAAAAGCAATGAGACCTCTTCGTTTTATCCTAGTAAGTTTGGTCAACCAATAGCCAATCAACAAACTC